>Ga0105237_10010164_pt1 | contig 10027 bp, 9 predicted proteins | sample KBSC24metaG_FD_81520 | JGI IMG/M metagenome (GOLD analysis project Ga0105237, IMG submission 81520) | Corn rhizosphere microbial communities from Kellogg Biological Station, Michigan, USA - KBS C2-4 metaG | ecosystem: Host-associated > Plants > Roots > Rhizosphere > Soil | place: Michigan, USA... | reverse complement strand
CGGTCGCGATGCAGCGGCCGATCGGTGTCGACATCGAGATGATGCGGCCAATGGAGGAGGCCGACGACATCATCGAGCACCACTTTTCGGCGATCGAGCGTGCCACCTATCGCCGCCTTCCGCCCGAGCAGCAGCTCATTGCCTTCTTCACCGCCTGGACACGCAAGGAGGCCTACATCAAGGCCGTCGGCGTCGGCCTCCATCTGCCGCTCGAGTCCTTCAGTGTCGCAATCGATCCCGCTGCTCCGGCGCGCCTGATCGAGATCGACGGCGATCCCACGAAGGCGGCCGAATGGACCCTCTTGCCGGTCGAGGTACCGAAGGGCCATGTCGGCGCTGTCGTTGTCCGTGGCCCGGTCTCCAATTGCCAGACCTGGACGTGGCCACCTGGCTGATCTTTCGGAGCGCGAGCCGTCTTGGTGCGGTCGAACCGACTACCGCCCGTCTGCGAGCGGGCCGCCTCCGCTCCCGGGTCACATTTTTCCGATGCTCATGGCAGTCGACAGACGTCTGGATGAAGCAGCGGAGCGTCCTTCACCCAGACCTTTGCGCCTTGCGGACCGCAGACGGCGCGCAGCGCTTCTCCAGCCGGCAAGCGGACCCAGCTCTGCGACGTCAGCGCCTGATCGCCGATCGACAAGCTCCCCGCGAGAACCAGCATTTCAAGTCCGCGGGCATTCTCGACCGTGACGGGACTGCCGGCCATCCAGCTCTCGAAACGTACGTTTTCGAAACCGTCGTCGAACAATTCGATCGCGCTGGCCGCCCCCGATCTCGGCGCGAGCGGACGACCTTCCCCGAGCCGTCGCACGATCTGCTCGCGATCGTCGTCCCGGAATTGCCACAGGCGGACGAAGATCGTGCAACCGTCCTTCGATGCGGGAACGTGCGAGGTCCCGGGAGGGTTGCGGAAGTAGCTGCCCGCCGGATAGTCGCCGTGTTCGTCCTGAAAGACGCCGTCGAGAACCAGGATCTCTTCGCCGCCGCCGTGCGTATGACGGGGAAACGCGCTGCGCGGTGCGTAACGCACGATCGACGTGGCGCGTGCCACCTCGTCGCCGATGCGGAACAGCATGCGCCGATCGACACCCGCCGCCGGGCTCGATGCCCATGGCAGCTGCGCGGCGTGAACGATCACCGGAACAGTCGGATCATCATTGATGCGCATCGCGCTGCTCCATGGTCAACACCATTCTGAAATTGGCTTCGCCGGATTTCATCCGTGCGACCGCCTCCGCTGCTCTTTCCAATGGCAGGGTCTCGATGCGCGGACGTACGCCGGCGAGCACGCTGAAATCCAGCGTCCGTTCGTTCTCATAGGGCGTGCCCGTCATCGATCCTAACACGTTCCGTTCGCCGCGGACGAGATGTCCCGCAGATACCGGCAGGGGATCCTTTCCGACGCCCAACAGCACCAACCTTCCCTGCGGGGCGAGAGCGGCCATGAGCGCGGCGACCTCCCGAACGTCCCCTATCGTGGTAACGATCGCTTTCGCACCGCCCAAACTCTGCAGGCGGGCCGCCGCGTCCTCCTTCTTCGCGTCGAGGTAGACATGCGCGCCCAGGCCGAGCGCATCGTCGGCGATCCCCGCGCCGCGTCCGACGGCCACAACCCTGAAACCCATCTTCCTCGCGTATTGGAGCGCGAGATGGCCGAGGCCACCGATCCCTTGCACAACCACCGTGTCGCCGGCTTCCGCACCCGATTTCTTGAGCGCGTTGAACGTCGCCAGGCCCGCGCAGAGGAGCGGCCCGGCGTCTTCGGAGTTCAGTTCGTTCGGGACCACAACCAGCCCGGTTGCACGGGCGATCATCATCTCGGCGTAGCCGCCGTCGCACGACGATCCGACGACCGGCTGATCAAGACAGAGCTGAAATTCACCACGGCGGCACTCGACGCATTCGTTGCAATGGCCCCCGAGCCGTCCGACGCCAACCCGCTGACCGACCTTCCAGATCGACGGCGCTCCGGCACCGAGCGCCGCGATGCGACCCACCACTTCATGACCAGGCACGCGCGCCGGCCGCATCGCGGGATCGGCGCGGTCGATGTCGCCGGCGTCAGCGCCGCAGACGCCGCAAGCTTCGACCGAGATCAGCACCTCTCCCGCAGCCGGCGATGGCGTTTCGCGTTCCGCAATTTCGAGCGTGCCGGACTTTGACGCCTGCGCGACGCGATGGGATCGCCTCATGTTGTTACCTCCGATGATTTGCCGCAGCGATGTTCGCCGCGGACGCGACCCGGCCACGCCGGTTTGGCGTTTGCCATGCGATCACCGAAGCGGCGGCGCGTTCCGCCGCGTCGACTGCGCCGGCGAGATATCCGGGGTGGCGAGAGCTCGTCTCGCTGCCAGCCAGAATGATGCGATCGCGCCACTCTTCGCCAACCCATGGGCGCCGTTCGACGATGGGTTGGCCAGCAGCGATCCGATCCAGCTTCGTCGCCGTGAGAGGATCGGTCACCCAATCCTTGAAGAATGTGGCGCGCGGCTTTGCGGCGTCCGGGCCAAACAGAAGAGCGAGTTGCCGGATGCACGACGCAATGATCGCCTCCTCTCCCGACGAAGCCCGATCGTCGGCGGACAGGCCGAGAAAGCCGAACAATGCCGCCTTCCCGCTGGCGGTCGTGGCGTCGTGGATTTCGGCCAGAGGCCCGACCATGCTCTGCGCCGTGCCCGAGAGACCTTTCTCGATCCAGAATGCCCGGTCGTAGGCTGCGAGGAACTTCGCATGGGGCGCCATCCACGTCGGGGTGTTGCGCCACCGTCGCACCGACGTTTCGTCGATTCCGGGAGCGAACGAGACGGTCGCCTCGAGAAGGCGTGGCGGCAACGCGAAAACGACCAGCGAAGAGCGATAGGCCCGTTCGGCGCCGGTCGCGTCCACGAAGCATAGCTCGACCTCATCGCCAACCAACCTTGCCGCCGTCGCTTGAGCGCCGAATTCGATACTTCCGTCCGGAAGGCTGGCTGCAAGCGCCGATATGACGCAAGCCGTGCCTCCAACCATCCGCATCGACCGAGACGCCTGTTTCATGCCCCCGTAGCGTCGCGGAGGTTCGAGCGGCCTTCGATGAAAGATGATGTCGCCCTCGTCCTGTTGAGCGAAACTGGCAAGTCCGAGATCGTCGACGAGACGGCCGAACGCCGGCTGCATGTCGGGCCAGAACCAGGACGGCCCGAGATCGAACCCATCGCACGAGGCCATGTCGGCCGTGTCCACCGACAGGACGCGTCCCCCGAGTCGCCTGCGGGCTTCCAACAGCTTGAATGCGATGCCCGCGCGGTGGAGCAGACGAGCCACCGTCAGCCCGGCGAGCCCCCCTCCGACGATGAGAACGGAACGATCCGATGACACGCAGAACACCCGAAACGTTGAAGTGAGGACCGGTGAGAAGATGCTCGACCGACGCCGGCTCTTCAAACGGGAAGATCTTGGTGGTCGCAAAAGAAAATCTTCTGCGTTCACCCCTGAGCTCCGATATGCCGACGCGCTTCGCCATGCGGATCGACCCGATCCACAGCATCACCCCCGCTTCCATCGAACAACTGGCGTGCCGGCTGTCGGAAGTTCGGTTTGGGCGAACCGGTAGAACGGGAAGATCCCGGGCTTCGACGAAGTCAGACCTCGACGGAGCCGTCGGGTCACTGTCCATGATCGCCGGCAGTCGTGGCTGCCACTTCGTCGAATAGCCACTCCTTAAAAGAGAGCAGCTTCGGTAGTTCGGCGCATTCGGGACGGTACACCACGTAATAGGCGAGCGTAGAAGCAAGCGCGAACTTGGGAAAGAGACGGACGAGACGCCCCGACGCAAGATCGTCGTGAGCCATGACGCTTCGGGCAAGCGCAATGCCCTGTCCTTCGATTGCCGCCTGCAGCACGGCCGCCGAGCTGTTGATGTGCAATCCGCGCCCGGATGAAATCACAGCTCCCGCGCCTGCCCTCGCGAGCCACTGCTCCCATGTTATGAAGCCGGCATACGGATCGACCGACAAGTCGTGGATCAGCGTTTCACCCAGGAGGTCCGCAGGCTCAAGGAACCGATCCGCAAGGCCGGGCGAACCGACCGGGTAGACCTCTTCGTCCATCAGCCTTTCCACCATGAGTCCCGGCCAATGACCGGCGCCGTAACGGACACCGACGTCGATACCTTGCGCTGCGAAGTCTGACAGTTCGAGACTGGTCTCCAGACGAACGTCCATATCTGGAATCATCGTGTGAAATCGGTGGATCCGCGGCAGGAGCCATTTCGCCGCGAAGGCCGGGCTGACGGTGACCGTCAGGGTGGCGCGGATGCCACCCTCTTTCAGACTCTCGAGACCGAGGCTGAGGCGTTCCAGACCCGCCCTGATGTGGGGCAGCGCGCGTTGTGCCGTCTCGGTCGGGGCGAGACGCGAGCGTCCGGTCACCGCACGATGAAACAGGGGCGCGCCCAGCCACTCCTCGAGGGTACGCACGAGTTGTCCGACGGCCGCGGCCGACACGTTCAACTCTCCCGCCGCGCCCGAGAAGCTTCCATGCCTTGCACTTGCCTCGAAGGCCCGCAGCGCGTTGAGGTGGACGGGCAACTTCATCGCCGTCGAGCCGCCATCACCGCCGATAGGACGCGCGGGCGCCGCTCGGTTTCTGCACAATCGTCGGCAGCGAAACGAAAGGACAGCACCACCGCGGCGTGGACGCCACCGAGAAACGTCGCCCCGCAGAACAAGAAGGAGGCGCTTAGAACGGCCCATGAGCCGATCAAGCCGGAGAGGACGCCGCAGCCCGTGCCGATCATGAAGGTCGCGCGTCGGCCGTAGCGTTGCGCGATCACCCCGGCGGGCAAGGCGCAGGCGTAGATGATGGTCGAGTTCGCATCCGCCATGACCTGCGCGACCGCGAGCCTTGCGACGTTGCTGCGCTCGAACCGGAAAGCCGGCGTAGCGTCCGCCGCGCCCTGAACGACCAGTTGAGACATTAGACCTCGATTTGGCGACGCCAGCGCGCATCGCGCTGCGAGGTGCGGCGGTGAAGTCGGCGATCGAGCAGGTCGCCTGCCTTGGCCTTTTCGCCGCTTCGCATCAGCGCGAGCAGCAGCATGTCGTGGATGACTTCCCTCTGCGCGCCGCTGCCGCCGATGCGCGCAACGTCACCAGCCGCGGGCTCCAGGATGCGGACGCATTCGGCATAATCGCACTTCGCGAACGCGGTCGCCGCGCGGCAGATCGCCGGCACGACCGGGCCGGCCGGGAACATGCCATCCGCCAGACGTCGCGTATTCGCTTCGATGCGATCGTTGGCTGCGGCGTGCTTTGCGGTCGCCGCTGCCAGCAGGCCCATATGGACTTCCACGAAGGCGAGCCCGGGTTTCGAAAACCGGGACGCGGCGTACCTTTCGACGTCCTCCCATAGGCCGGGCGGCACGGCGTGGCCGTCGGCCTGAAGTCTCCAGAGCAGCGAAACGGTATCGCTCACGACGTTGATCGGTACGCCGAGCGAGACCGACGGTTGGACGTGTTCGGAATAGATCGCCAGCGCATGCTGCGGATCGTCACGCTCCAGTGCGGAGAGAGCCGCGTGCCACGCGAGATGACCATGAAGCAGCCCGGCCCGATCGTAGCCCGGCAGCCAGTCCGCGAGCAGTGCATCGGCTTCCTGCGCCGCTCCCTGTTCGAACATGGCATGCGAGACCGCATGCGCGGCGTTCGCGTTGGCGCGGCGCAGTTCGAGGCCGCGCTGCGCGAGATCGCGACCTCGGCTGACCGAGCCGTTCTCGGCGTGGGCCCAGCCGCGATAGGTCAGAAACCACCAATCGTCCGCATCGTAGTGTTCGGCAACGTGTTCGCAGAGACCCACGCGTGCCTGGTCGTGATCCACCATCCCCGAAAAAGCGAACAGGCCGAAGGCACCCAGCGGCAAGGAGAGGATCAGGACATCGCGCGGCCAGATGTCCAGATGGGCGAGAGCGCCCTGCAACGCCTTGGCCGCGTGGCCGTTCACCGCGAGCGAGAGGGTCGCCACATGACTGGCCTCCCGTGGCGAGCCGTTGCGCGCGACGATCTGCTCCGCGGTCGCGATCCTCGCGCGCGCTTCCCCGGGCTCGGCGCGGATCGCGTGCCAGCGCGCGAGGGCGGCATGCGGCAGCGCGAATTGATGATCGTGATCGATGGCCTGCCGCAGCGCGTCCTCCGCTCCCGGCCAGGCCGAGAGCAGGAGATCGACACCTTCGCGATAGCGGTCCGCCGCGTGCGACGAGGCTGTCGAAAGCGGGAGCCCACGACTGTCGAACTCGGCCATGCGCCGCTCCTCGTATGGGGGCGAGCCGGATCGGCCAGACATCGCCGCCAGTCTTGGACTACGACCGCTATCAGAGCAGAAGCAGGCTGTCTTTCGACGTTTTGCCAATTTATATAGATTATCGGCCAATCGGAGACGGCATGACCTGGACACCCATAGCGGCCCCGCCCGGCGTCTTGCCTCCGCGCCCCATCACCATGCGTGCTCAATCGATCCCGGCCCGGCACGAATTCGCCGAGCATGCGCACGACTGGCACCAGGTGGTCTACGCGATCGACGGCGTGCTGATGGTCACCGCGGAGAACCGCTCGTTCGTGATCTCGCCCGAGCAGGCGGTCTGGCTGCCGAGCGGAGTTCGCCATCGCGTGGGCTCACAGCTCGGCGCTGCGTTTCGCAGCCTGTGGATCGCCGTCGACGCCGGGCGGAATCTCCCGCCACACCCGGCGGTTCTGGCGGTCTCTCCACTGCTGAAGGAGTTGATCGTCGAAGCCGCTGCGATCGAAGGGAGCCAAGACGGCGACGGCTACCCGGGCCGCATTGCGACCCTCATCCTCGATCAACTCCGCCGCGCCCAATTGCTGACGGCGGGACTGCCTTGGCCGCGCGGCGAACGCCTGCTGCGGCTTTGTGAAGCGCTTTACGTCGATCCTGCCGACACCCGCAGTTCGAACGACTGGGCCAGACTGCTTGGCATGTCGTCGCGCACGCTGACGCGCCAATTCGAAGCGGAGATGGGGTCGAGTCTGCGATCCTGGCGGCGAAGGCTTCGGCTGCTCCGTGCGATCGAGCTCCTGAGCAGCGGCACATCGGTGACCGAGACGGCCCTGCAATTGGGTTACGGGTCCACATCAGCCTTCGTCTTCGCGTTCCGGACGGAGATGGGAATAAGCCCGCACGCCTATACACGAAAAGCGACGCGCGGACATCGGATCTCGTCCACGATACGGCCAAGACCACATCGCAAGAGCTCGGAGGGTCATTAGGCGCGCGCCGGCGACGCGGTCACAGACGCGTCCGGTCGGATCATGCAGCCGGTCTGTCTCCCATCACTGACAGGCGGACCGGTACACTCGTACGATCCTATCCCTTCTTCTCATCAAGCAGCTTGGCCACACGCCGCAAGCCGAGCAGATAACCCTGAGTGCCGAAGCCCGCGATGACCCCGTCGGCTCGCTTGGAGACAAACGAGTGGTGACGGAATTCCTCGCGCTTGTGCACGTTTGAAATATGCACCTCGATCACTGTCCCCTCGAACGTGTTCAGAGCATCGAGGATGGCGACCGAGGTATGGGTGAAAGCCGCGGGGTTCATCACGATACCGGCAGCCGTCTCGCGCGCCTCATGAATCCAATCGATGATCTCGTATTCCCTGTTGGATTGATGAAAGCGAATCTCCAGGCCGAGTTCTCCGGCTAGCGCCCGGCAATCCCGTTCCACATCCGCAAGCGTCTCGTGGCCATAGATGTGGGGCTGGCGCTTGCCGAGCAAGTTGAGATTTGGCCCGTTGAGGACGTAGACAAGACGACTCATGGAAGACCTCCGTTCAGTGATGGGCAAGGATCTCGCCAAGGAACTGCCTCGTGCGAGCGTGCTGTGGATTGCGGAAGAAAGCGTCGGGCGCGCCTTCTTCTATGATCTGCCCATCGGCCATGAAGATCACGCGATCAGCCACTTGGCGCGCGAAACTCATTTCATGTGTCACGCAAATCATGGTCATGCCGTCGTTGGCGAGGCCTATCATCGTGTCGAGCACTTCCTTGACCATTTCGGGATCGAGAGCCGAGGTCGGCTCATCAAACAGCATCACCTTGGGCTGCATGCAGAGCGCGCGCGCAATCGCGACGCGCTGTTGCTGGCCGCCCGAAAGTTGAGCCGGATACTTCTCGGCTTGATCCCCGATGCGCACCCGCTCGAGATATTTTCGCGCGGTCGCCTCCGCCTCGGTCTTGCTGATGCGGCGCGCGCGAACAGGCGCGAGCATGCAGTTCTGCAACACCGTCATATGCGGAAAAAGGTTGAAGCTCTGAAAGACCATGCCGACGTCCTGACGCACGACGTCGATCGCCTTGATGCTGTCATCCAGCCGATGACCGTTCACCACGATACTGCCCTGCTGGATCGCCTCCAGGCGGTTGATACAGCGGATCAGCGTCGACTTGCCCGAACCGGACGGGCCGCAGAGCACGATCTTTTCACCTCTGCGCACAGTGAGATCAACGCTGTGGAGAGCCTGGTACCCGCCGTACCACTTCTGCACACCCTTCATTTCGATCAGGATCTGGTCCTGCATGCTGGCCTCCGCTGTCGGGGCGGCGGCCAACGCGGATCGCGTTGGCCGCTCGCAGTGGCTACTGAACGGCGAACGGAACGCCGGGGACCTGGTCGGGGAAGGTCGGCACCGGCACCTTCATCCATTTGGCGTAGAAGGCAGCCAACTTGCCGTCCGACTTGATCTGGTCGATGAACTTGTTGGCCGTCTCGTTCCACTCCTTCTCGCCCAGGCGCGTGCATGCGCCGTTGTACAGCGCGGAGAAATGAAGCTTCGGTTCGAACCCGAGTTCCGGCTTCGCGGCATTCAGACGCTGCGGGTAGAACAAGTTCGCACCGACGGCCTGGACCTGGCCGGAGAGCAGCGCCTGTATGGTGGCAGCGTCATCGTCGAACCTGCGAATCTCGGTGCCCGACGGAGCGTTGTTGGTGACTTGCGTGTCCTGCGTGGAGGAGCGCGGGACCCCGATGACATACTTGCCCATGTCGGCATTGCTGCTGATCGGCGTTGCCTTGGCTGCGACAAGCGTAATCTCGTTGGCGACATACGGCTTGGAGTATTGCACGGCTTTCGCGCGCTCCGGCAGCATGGCCATGGTCGCAAACAGGATGTCCACCCGGCCTGTGGTCAGCGCCGGGATACGATTCGCCACCGCCAGCGGGACGAACTCGGCCTTCACGCCGAGAGACTCAGCGAAGGCGCGCCCCATGTCGGCATCGATGCCATCCTGCTTGCCCGAGCTATCGACGAAGCCCCACGGCGCGTTGTCGCCCTGAATGCCGATGACGACGACGCCCTTTTTCTTCACGTCGTCCAACGTGCCGGCCTGCGAGTTGCCCGCCGTGGCGACAGCCGCCAATGCGAGTAGCGCGGTGCCGAGTTGGCGGCGACTGATCGAATTTGGCATTTGGTGTTCTCCTCCTCCTGGTGATGGCTGTGTTTGATTGGGCAGGTGCGCCGTTCCTACCTTTGGCTGGCCAGGGCGAGCCTGGCCTCCATCCAACTGCCCCACCATGAGAGTGGCCAGCAGAGGATGAAATACATCGCGCCGACCACGCCGAAGACGAGCAGCGGCTGGTAGGTCTGGTTCGATACGATTTGACCGGCGCGGGCGAGTTCGATGAAGCCGACGATGGCGGCGAGCGACGTACCCTTGATGAGTTGCACGAGATAGCCGATGGTCGCCGGCAGCGAGATGCGAATGGCCTGCGGCAGCACGATGTCGCGCATGCGGGACGAATAGCGCAGCCCAAGCGCCAGTGCCGCCTCGGTCTGGCCGCGAGGTACGGCCTGGATTGCGCCGCGCCAAATCTCGCCGAGAAAGGCCGAAGCGTTGACCGTGAACCCGATCGCGACCGTCGCGAACGCTGACAGCTTCAATCCGACGAGAGCCAGGCCGTAGTACACCACGAACAGTTGCAGCAGCAGCGGCGTTCCCTGGAAGATCCCGATATAGATCCGGACTGTCAATTCCACGGACTT
>Ga0105237_10010162_pt1 | contig 10029 bp, 11 predicted proteins | sample KBSC24metaG_FD_81520 | JGI IMG/M metagenome (GOLD analysis project Ga0105237, IMG submission 81520) | Corn rhizosphere microbial communities from Kellogg Biological Station, Michigan, USA - KBS C2-4 metaG | ecosystem: Host-associated > Plants > Roots > Rhizosphere > Soil | place: Michigan, USA... | reverse complement strand
TGCGCGCAGAACATGGTCGCGCCGATCGTGCCGTGCCATCGGATCGTCCGCACCGGCGGCTCGCTCGGCGGCTATTACTACGGGCTGGCCACGAAGGAGTGGTTGCTCGCGCACGAGCGCCGCGCGATGGGCCTGACGTTGCTGTAATCGAGCCGGCCGTCGCGGCTCAGTCGCGCGGCGTGCTGATCCGGCCGATCAGCTCGAGCACTTCGTCGGCGAGCCGCATCGCTTCGTCGTACGAGTCCTGCACCGAGACCTCGCGGCCGGCTTCGGCGACGACGGTCGTGAGGACGAGCACAAGGGTGTCGCCGAGTGGTTGCTCGTCGGCGCGCAGCAAGTTGGCGTTGACGTGGATCCACTCGCGGTACCGGCGTCGCGCGATGAGCTCGAAGCCGGGCGGGCCGCCGCCGGCGAGGAACAGCCGGGACAGCTCGCGTTCCTCCCAGCAACCGGCGAGATACGCCGACGCGCCGGCGACGAACAACTCGACCGGATCGTGCAGGTTGCCGTCGCTGCGCGCGGCGCGCACCGCCGCGGCGGCGCGTTCCTCTTGCCGGGTCTGGTAGTCCTCGAACAGCGCGAGGTAGAGGTCGGCCTTGCCACCGAAGTGGTGGTAGAGGCTGCCGACGCTGGCGCCGGCGCGGGCCACGACCTCGGCGATGTTGGCGTCGGCGAATCCCGACTCGGCGAACACCGTGTGCGCGGCGGACAGCAGCCCGGCCCGAGTGGCTTGCGCCCGGCCGGTTGCCCGCCCATTTGTCCGGGGTTGCACAGGGTCACTCTGCCATAGGGCGCCGACCCGCACCGGCCGCCGATCGGCCGATCCGTGGTTGCGCCGAAATTGTGCTGCTCGCGCCGCAACAGCGCCACAACGGAGCGGGTAATGTTCCGCACATGCCGGTCTACCGACTTCGCGAGGCGGCGGCGCTGCTCGGGGTGAGCGACGACACCGTACGGCGCTGGGCTGACGCCGGCCGGCTGCCGACCAGCACCGACGAAGCGGGGCGGCGGGCCGTCGACGGCGCCGACCTCGCCGCGTTCGCGGTCTCGCTGGCCGACCAGCCGCAACCGAGCGCGTCGTCGATGCGCAACCGGTTTCCCGGCATCGTGACGCGGGTCGTGCGCGGCGACGTCGCCGCGCAGGTCGAGGTGCAGGCCGGACCGCACCGGTTCGTCTCGTTGCTCACCGCCGAAGCGGTCGACGACCTCGATCTCAAGCCTGGCGACCGCGCGGTCGCGACGGTCAAAGCGACGAACGTCGCGGTCGATCTCGGATGAAGCGTCGAGCCATCGCCGTTGCTCTGCTGCTCGCACTGGGCAGCGCAGGTTGCAGCGGCGAATCGAAACCGCGCCGCACGATCACCGTGTTCGCCGCGGCGTCGCTGACGGACGCGTTCACCGCCGAAGCAGCGGCGTACGAGAAGCAGAGCGGCGTGCACGTGCGATTCTCGTTCGCCGGATCGCAAGACCTCGTCGCGCAACTCAATCAAGGCGCGCCCGCCGACGCGGTCGCCACCGCCGACACCGCAACGCTCGGCAAGCTCACGGTCAAGCTGGCCGGCGCGTCCGCGACATTCGCCCGCAACCGGCTCGTCATCGTCACCGCGCCGGGCAACCCGAAGCACATCGAGACTCCCGCCGATCTAACCCGGCGCGGCATCGTCGTCGTACTCGCCGAGCCGTCGGTGCCGGCGGGCAAGTACGCGACGCAAGCGTTGCAAGCCGCGGACGTCACGGTGCATCCGCGATCGCTCGAAGACAACGTCCGCGGCGTCCTCACCAAAGTCGAGCTCGGCGAGGCCGACGCCGGCATCGTCTACGTCACCGACGCGAAGGCCGCGGGCGCGAAAGTCGGCGCCGTCGCGCTGCCTACGTCGCCGATCGCGACGTATCCGGCTGCCGCGCTCGACGCGTCGGGTCAAGGCTTCGTCGACTTCCTGATTTCCGTTGCGGGGCAACGGATCCTCGCGCAGCACGGCTTCCTGCCGCCGCAATGAAAACGACCCGGCCACCGCTCTCGCTTGCGACCGCGGCGGTCGTGGGCGTCGCGTTCCTCTTGCTGCCGTTGGCGGCGCTGCTCGATCGCACTCCTTGGCATGCGTTGCCGCGATTGCTGACGAGCACATCGGCCTTGACCGCGCTGCGATTGTCGATCGAGTGCTCGCTCGGGGCACTCGCGCTGTCGCTCGCCGTCGGCGTTCCGCTCGCGTGGTTGCTCGCCCGCGTCGAGTTCCCCGGCAAGTCGCTGTTGCGCGCGGCAGTCACGTTGCCGCTCGTGCTGCCGCCGGTCGTCGGCGGCGTCGCGTTGCTGCTGGCGTTCGGCCGCAACGGCGTCGTCCCGCTCTCGCTGTCGTTCACAACCTGGGGAGCGATCCTCGCCGAGGCGTTCGTCGCGTTGCCGTTTCTCGTCCTCGCGGTGGAGGGCGCCTTGCTCGCCGTCGACGAACGCTACGACGACGTCGCGGCGACCCTCGGCAGCAACACGACGCGGACGTTCTTCCGGGTCACGCTGCCACTCGTGCTGCCGGCCCTCGCGGCTGGGTCGGCGTTGGCGTGGGCGCGCGCGCTCGGCGAGTTCGGCGCGACGATCACGTTCGCCGGCAACCTGCCCGGCAGCACGCAAACATTGCCGCTCGACGTCTACCTCACCTTGCAGGACAATCCCGACGCAGCAATCGCGTTGTCGACCTTGCTGCTCGCACTGTCGTTGATGGTGTTGGTGGCGATGCGCTCCCGCTGGCGGTTGACCCGATGACATTTGACGCCGACCTGCGGGCAACCGCCGGCACGTTCGCCGTCGCCGTCACCGGCCGCTGGCAGCCGGGCGACGTCGTCGCGGTCGTCGGCCCGAACGGCGCCGGCAAGTCGACGTTCCTGCGCGCCATCGCCGGCCTCACCGCCGCGACCGGAACGCTGCGGATCGGCGGCGTTGACGTCGTCGACCGGCCGGTCGCCCGGCGCGGCGTCGGTTGGGTGCCACAAGACGGCGCGCTGTTCCCGCACCTGAGCGCGCTCGACAACGTCGCGTTCGGATTGCGCGGCCGCCGTGGTCGCAGCGCCGCACAGCTTTGGCTCGATCGGCTCGGCATCGGCGACCTTGCCGGCCGGAAACCGAGCCAGCTCTCCGGCGGCCAGGCGCAGAAGGTCGCGCTCGCCCGCGCGCTCGCCCGCGAGCCTTCGGTGCTGCTCCTTGACGAGCCGCTCGCCGCGCTCGACGTCGAAGCCCGCACCGACGTACGGCGAAGCCTGCGCGCGCATCTCGCCGAATTCCAGGGCGTGACGATGCTGGTGACGCACGACGCGGTCGACGTCATGACGTTGGCGTCGCGCGTGCTCGCGCTCGACGGCGGCGCCGTCGTGCAGGACGCGACGGTCGGCGAGGTCACCACCGCGCCGCGCACGCCGTGGCTGGCCGCGCTCATGGGCGGCAACGGCTTCTACGCCCGCGTCAACGCCGGAACGCTCGCCCTCGACGAGGGCGGCATTCTTGTCGCCGCCGAGGCGCCGAGCAGCGACGGCGCCGAGGTGCTCGCGGTCGTGCCCGCGCACGCGGTCACGCTGCACCGCCAGCGTCCGGAAGGCAGCGCCCGTAACGTCTGGCCGGCCACGATCCGTGACCTCGCGGTCGTCGGCGGGCGGGTCCGGGTCACGCTCGACGGAACCCCCGCGGTGCTCGCCGACGTCACCACGGCGTCCGCGGCCGACCTCGCGCTCGCCGAAGGCGTCGGCGTATGGGCGAGCGTCAAGGCGACCGAGGTCACCGTCGTCGTGCTCTGACCGGGGCGCGCCGCTACTATCCGGGCATGTCTGACGCCAGTGTTCCCGGCACGTTGCGCGTCGGCGCCGAGCAGCCCGACCGCAACCTCGCGCTCGAGCTCGTCCGGGTCACCGAGGCAGCTGCGATGGCGGCTGGCCGGTGGGTCGGGCGCGGCGACAAGAACGGCGCCGACCAAGCGGCGGTCAACGCGATGCGCCAACTCGTCTCGACCGTGTCGATGAAAGGCATCGTCGTCATCGGCGAAGGCGAGAAAGACGAAGCGCCGATGCTCTACAACGGCGAAGAGGTCGGCAACGGCGACGGCCCCGACTGCGATGTGGCGGTCGATCCCGTCGACGGCACCACGTTGACCGCCAAAGGCATGAACAACGCCATCTCCGTGATGGCGGTCGCGGATCGCGGATCGATGTATGACCCATCCGCTGTCTTCTACATGGACAAGCTGGTGACCGGCGTCGACGCGGCCGACTACGTCGACATCGAGGCGCCGGTCGAGCACAACATCCAAGCGGTCGCGAAAGCCAAGCACTGCTCGGCCGAAGACGTCACCGTCGTGGTGCTGGATCGGCCGCGGCACGTCGACTTGGTGCAGCAGATCCGCGATGCCGGCGCGCGGATCAAGTTCATCACCGACGGCGACGTCGCCGGCGCCATCATGGCCGCTCGTGACGGCACCGGCATCGACCTGCTGCTCGGCGTGGGCGGCACCCCCGAGGGCATCATCGCCGCGTGCGCAGTCAAGTGCCTCGGCGGCGTCGTGCAGGGCAAGCTCTGGCCGAAGGACGACGCCGAACGCGAGCGCGCGATCGGCGCCGGACACGACCTTGCCCGCGTGCTGTCCACCGACGAACTTGTCAGCAGCGACAACGTCTTCTTCGTCGCGACCGGCGTCACCGACGGCGAGCTGCTCGACGGCGTTCGCTACAAGGCCGGCGGCGCCGTGACGCACTCCCTCGTCATGCGGTCGAAGAGCGGCACCATCCGCAACATCTACAGCGACCATCGGCTGACCAAACTGCGCGCATACTCCGCGATCGACTTCGAAAAGCATCGCTAGGCGAGATCGGCGGAACCGTCCGGCCGCCGGCCACGTCCAATCGCGTGACGCTGCTCGGGGAGGGCCGGACCATGCGTGTGCCTGTGTTCCTGACAACTGCTTTCATCGCCGTCATCGGGTTGACTGCCCCCGCTGTGCCGGCGTCCGCGACTGGGACGCTCGCGTTGCACGGCACGATCACCGGCAAGTGGCATGTCGACCCGAACACCACCGCCGACGCCGGTGTCCGCTACCTCCTCTTCCGCGGCTACGGCCAGACTTCGCTCGGCGTCACCGGGGCGCGCGGTGAAGGCAGCAGCCTCGGCAACATCCGGGTGGCCAACTGCCGGCTCGACCTTCGAGTCACGACGACCACCCCGCAAGGTGAAGTCAGCGTGGCGATCACGTCGCTCGACGAGTTTCCCGGCGGCGCGTCGTGCAAGGCCTACAACTTCCGCTGGCGCGCGACGAAGACGACGGGCGCGTACGCCGGGCTGACCGGCTCCGGCACCGGCTCGTTCGGGATGCGCAACCCCACCTACGCCGGCGGCGACGGAACCTTCAAGGTCTACTTCCACTGAGCCCCGCATACGCTTGGCGTATGACGGACGGGCAGTGGCGAGTCGAGCACGACTCGATGGGCGAGGTACGAGTTCCGGCGGACGCATTGTGGCGGGCGCAGACCCAACGTGCGGTTGAGAATTTCCCGTTGTCCGGCCTGCGCATCGACTCCGACCTCGTCCGGGCCCTCGCCTCGATCAAGGGCGCGTCCGCCCGGGTCAACGGCGAGCTCGGCGTCATCGACGACGACCTCGCCAAAGCGATCCACGACGCGGCCGCTGAGGTTGCCAGCGGCAAGCATGCCGACGCGTTCCCGATCGACGTGTTCCAGACCGGTTCCGGCACGTCGAGCAACATGAACGCGAACGAGGTGCTCGCGACCCTCGCCTCGCAACGGCTCGGCCGGGACGTGCACCCGAACGACCATGTCAACGCCTCGCAGTCGAGCAACGACGTGTTTCCGTCCGCGATTCACCTCGCCGCGACCCGCGCCGTCGTCCACGATCTGATCCCGGCGCTGGGTCATCTCGAAGCTGCGTTGACCCGGAAGGCGGCCGAGTTCGCCGACGTCGTGAAGAGCGGCCGCACCCACCTGATGGACGCGACGCCGGTGACGCTGGGCCAAGAGTTCGGCGGCTATGCCGCGCAGGTCCGCTACGGCGTCGAACGACTGATGTCGTCACTGCCGCGGCTGGCCGAGCTTCCGCTCGGCGGCACCGCCGTCGGCACCGGCATCAACGCGCCGGCCGGCTTCGCCGCGACCGTCATCGGCCGGCTCGCCGCCGACATGAACCTGCCGTTGACCGAGGCCCGCGATCACTTCGAGGCCCAGGGCGCCCGTGACGCGCTGGTCGAGACGAGCGGTCAACTGCGCACGATCGCGGTCGGCCTGTACAAGATCGCGAACGACCTGCGCTGGATGTCGAGCGGACCGCTTGCCGGCCTCGGCGAGATCCACCTGCCCGACCTGCAACCGGGTTCGTCGATCATGCCCGGCAAGGTCAATCCCGTCGTCGCCGAAGCGGTCTGCCAGATCGTCGCGCAGGTCGTCGGCAACGACGCGGCGATCGCGTTCGGCGGCGCGGCCGGCAACTTCGAGCTCAACGTCATGCTGCCGGTCATCGCACGCAACCTGCTCGAATCGTTGCGGTTGCTGACAAACGTGGCGCGACTGCTCGCCGACCGCTGCGTCGACGGCATCTCCGCCAACGTCGACCATTGCCGCGAGCTCGCCGAGTCGTCACCGTCGATCGTCACGCCGCTGAACCGGTTCATCGGCTACAAAGACGCGGCAAAGGCGGCGAAGAAAGCGGTTGCCGACGGCATCACGATCCGGCAGGCGGTCATCGATCTCGGTTACGTCGACGGCGTACGGCTCACCGAAGAACAGCTCGACCAGGCGCTCGACGTGCTGTCGATGGCCTACCCGCACGGCCGCTAACCGCCCACCGCCGGCCAGTCTCAGCCGCGGCTTGCGAGCCGGACGGCGGCAGCGCGGTCGCTGACTTGAAGCTTGCGCAGGATCGCCGAGACGTGGGTGCGCACGGTCACCGGGGTGACGAACATGCGCGCGGCCATCTCCGTCGTCGGCAGGCCCTCCTGCATGAGGGTGAGGACTTCCCATTCGCGTTCGGTCAACGTCGCGAGCAGGCCGGCTCGGCGGCCCGAGACCGAGTCGCGGGAGCGGAACTCGTCGATGAGGTGCGCGACCAATCCGCGCGGCAGCGCAGCCTCGCCGCTCAACACGCCCTGCAACGCGATCGGCAGCCGCGCGGGGTCGATGTCCTTGAGCAGATAACCGCGGGCGCCCGCGCGTAACGCCGCGAACAAGTCGGCGTCGTCGCGGGACACCGTGAGCATCACGACCGCGGTGTCAGGCGCTGCGACGGCGATCTCGGCGGCAGCCTGGATGCCGCCACCGGGCATGTGAATGTCGAGCAGCGCGATCTCGGGTTGCAACTTGCGCGCGGCCTCGACCGCGTCGGCGGCGTTGGCCACCTCGGCGCATACCTCGAACTCGTCGTCCCGCTCCAACGCCCACCGCACGCCGGCTCGCGTGGGCGGATGGTCGTCGGCGATCAGCACCCGGGCAGTCGTCATGGCACCCACACCTCGACCTTAGTTCCGCCGTACGGGCGGCTGGTGACGTCGCAGCGGCCGCCGAGCGCGACCGCGCGTTCACGCATCCCCGCGACGCCCCAGCGGTCGCCGGCGTACACCTGCGGATCATCGACCCGGAAGCCACGGCCGTCGTCGGTGATCCGCAGCAGAATGCCGTCGCCGTTCGCCAACGACACGGTGATTTTGCTGGGTCGTCCATGCCGGCCGGCATTCGTGATCGCCTCGCGCGCGATCCGGACCAGAGCCTCGCGCTTGTCGTGACTGACGTCGATGCCGGCTTCGAGATCCAGCAGCACCCGCACCCCCATCCGGCCGCCGAGCTCCTCGGCCTGCTGCGCCAGCGCCGCGTCGAGCGGCTCGTCGATCGGACGGGTGAGCGCCGCCACCGCGCGTCGCGATTCGTCGAGCGCGCGATCGGCGGCCCGCGCGATCATCGCGATCCGGTCGGGCTCGTCGCCGATCGCGACGAGGCTGCGAGTCTGAGTCGCGATGAACGCCAGCTCCTGGGCGAGACCGTCGTGCAGGTCCTGCGCGATCCGGCGGCGTTCCTCCAGCACCGCGGTGTCGGCCAGCCGGCGCCAGTAGCCGGTGAATTCGGACGCGGCCGCGACGACGGCGACCGCGTACGCCGCAAGCCGCAGCCAGTCGCCGACGGTCAAGGTCGCGGTCACGTGCGCGGGAGTGAACGCGAAGTTGACCCGGGCGAGCGACCACAATGCCGCGGTCACCGCGAGCCAGCCGTAGAACGCGTCCGCGTCGCGCGTCCCGCGGCGCAAGAAACCCAACGACGCCAAGGCAAACGCCGCCGCCGGAATGATCTGCAGCAGGCGCACGGCGAGCGTGCCGGTGTCGACGCTGACCTCGGTCGACGGCAAACCGGTCTGACCGGTGAGCCCACCGGCGCTGGCCGCGATCACCGCGAGGACACCCACGACGACGACGACGCCGAGCAGGAGCGCTGGTCGGCTCAACCGTTCCCATGGGTCGGTGAGCGGGCGCTCGGGCGCATAGGCCGCCGCGGCGAACAACACCGCCGCGACCCCGCCCGACGCGAGCGCCGCCAGCCGAACGCTGGGCCGCACGCCGTCCGGCTGCGCGACCAGCGGGACGACCGCCAGGACCAGGTTGCCGAGCGCGAGTTCGGTGAACGCGCTGACCGTCAGCAAGTCCGCGACCAGCCGCCGCTGCCGCCAACGGCCATAGGAGAGGACAGCCAGCAGCATCGCCGCGCCGGCGGCCGTCGTCTCGAACACCGCCGACGACGAGGGGCTGCGCAGCGAAAGGCCGCGCGGATGCAGCGCATGCAGGACCGTGACGGCACCGGCCACGATCCATACGACGCCCAGCGCCCAGCGCAAGCGAGCCGAACGGCCTACCACCCGACCTACGGTGTCGGCCCGCCGCATCCGGATCAATCGCACGAACGGACAATCCGGCGCACCGAACAGGTCGGGGCTAAATGGGGCAAATCCGCCGAGATCCGGGCTACCGGATCAGTAGTACCCGTAACGATTGCTGTGCGCGTAGGCGCTGCATGGGTCGCCGTACTTCTCGCCGATGTACCAAAGCCCCCATCGGATCTGAGTGACGGGATCGGTGCGCCAGTCGCTGCCCATCGACGCCATCTTCGTCGCCGGCATCGCCTGCGGGATGCCGTAGGCACCGGAGCGAGCATTCGTTGCGGTGACCTGCCAACGACTCTCGCGGGTCCAGAGCGCGTCGAGACAGCTCCACTCCCCCTCGCTCCAACCGCGGCGCAACAGCAACGCGTGCGCGACCGCGCGCGGCGAGAGGTAGAGCGTCGTACGGCGGTCGCTCCGCGACACCCGGGCGGACGCTGGCTTCGCCGCCAGCCGGGCTGGGCGGGCCGTACGGATGGGGCCGTGCGGCGCGAGCTCGCGGCCGGCCGACGGGTGGTCGGCGCCCGCGGCCGGGCCGGCCGCCAACGCCGTGCCCACGACTCCCGCGGTCGCGACGACGACCCCCGCGACGCAGGCAGCCAAAATCTCCCGGGACATAGTCCGGTTCACACGTTGCCTTTCGTTGAGATCTCGCCCGTCGGTGCGGGCGGCGGCAGTTGTTCACTGCCGGCTCGCGCAGCAAATGTCGAGACGCTGCGCTAGAGGGCTTGATCCACTGTTACCCGCTAACAAGAGCAAGCACCAGCTCGGTGCCCGCTTCTGGGCGTGACTAACCTCACATTTGCTGCGGAAAACCGCCTATCCAGGCACGTTCGTCACACCGGCACCATCAGTACCGGGCCCGGTCGGCCGTTCTGGCGAGCATCGGCTTGGCGAGCAACGCGATGAGCACGCCGGCGGCGAAGCCGTAAACGTGCGCGAGATACGCCACGCCGGCGCCGCTCGCGACCCCACTGCCGCTCGAGTACAGCCACTGCAGCAGGAACCATCCGCCGAGCACGACCCACGCCGGAAGCTTGACCGGGATCCAGACGATCGCGAGCGGCACGACGCTGGTCACGCGAGCCTTCGGGAACAACACCAGGTAAGCGCCGAGCACGCCCGCGATGGCG
>Ga0105237_10010161_pt1 | contig 10030 bp, 6 predicted proteins | sample KBSC24metaG_FD_81520 | JGI IMG/M metagenome (GOLD analysis project Ga0105237, IMG submission 81520) | Corn rhizosphere microbial communities from Kellogg Biological Station, Michigan, USA - KBS C2-4 metaG | ecosystem: Host-associated > Plants > Roots > Rhizosphere > Soil | place: Michigan, USA... | reverse complement strand
TACAACACTCTTAGTTGTTGTCTCTTGTATAAGATTTCTCTTTTGTTCCTCGTTCGAAATGACATTAGTTATAGATATTGTTCTTTGGTCAACCTCAGCATCACCACATCATGGGAGGCTATGGGTTGTTTTAATGGTTTTTGTGTAGTACCGATATCTTTTTTCGCCCAAACGTCGCGCAGCTTAAAAGTGGTTTTGCTAAAGTCAACATCGGTTTTGGATGTGGTGTCGGCTATTTGATGCGCCGCCCAGTCGAAATTAATGGTCTGTGGGCGTTCCGACCGGTTTAAGAACAATACAGCCAGGTCGCCTTTGCTTAATGGCTTTACAAGCATTTCCAGCCCGTCGAACATATAATACTTAAATCCTTCTACCCCCATCGCATCCTGGTCAATAGCGATCGCTTCTTTATTGGTTAATATATTTTTGGTTTGATCGGTCATTTTATGCAGATCGTTACCGGCCATCAAAGGTGCAGCCAGCATGCACCAGATTGAAAAGTGCGCCTTGTCTTCATTCACAGTCAGCCCGTTGCCCACTTCCAGCATATCAGGGTCGTTCCAGTGGCCCGGCCCGGCATACTGCCTGATACTGTCCTGCCTGTCTAAAATATTCAGTACACTGAGTGGAGTCCAGCCATTTTTGGTGACCGGCTTATCGAAAGCTACGCCTATGTCACCGGTTGTGCGCCATAACTGACCGGCATCTTTTCCCCATACCCATGGGCGGTTAGTACCCCATTCGCATAAACTAAAAACGATAGGCCGGCCGGTTGCTTTCAGCGCTTTGCTCATCAGGCCATAAGCCTCCCTGGCATTCTCGCCTTCGGCGTTGCACCAGTCGAATTTAAGGTAATCAACACCCCATGAAGCATATAAACGGGCGTCTTCATATTCATGGCCTCGGGTGCCGGGATAGCCTGCACAGGTCTTGGTTCCGGCACAATTGTATATCCCGAACTTCATCCCTTTGGAATGCACATAATCGGCAAACGCTTTCATCCCGTTCGGAAATTTCTGCGGATCAGCTACCAGTTGGCCATTTTTATCACGCTCCATCGCCATCCAGCCATCGTCCAGTACAAAATAAGTATAACCGGCATCCCGCATCCCGGATGAAACGTATGCATCCACCATGCTTTTCAGCAAAGGTTCGTCAATTTTGGTTTGAAAGATGTTCCAGGTGTTCCAGCCCATTGGCGGGGTTGGGGCCATTTCCTCAGACTTTTGGGCGAACGATGCGGTGCCGGTAAAAACAAGCAGCAACAGGCTAAATAGTAGTTTTTTCATGGTTTTCTTTTAAAACAGATTTGTTAATTTGCTTTATCTGCAACCAAATATACAACACCATATGCAGGAACCGTCACGGTTATCCCTCCCGTTATCGCAGCCGAATTAGCCGGGATATTTAAAAAGTTATCCGGTCCGCCTGAAGCCGACGAGGTTATGTTCCCGTTGATCACCACCTTACGGGAGAAAGTGCCATCAGGCCCGCCCTTCAGCACATAATAGCAATATTTAGTTCCCGGCAGGAAATTACTGATGCCGATAGAAACCGTATGATCCGTGGCGCTTTTATTCACCAAAATATCCCCCGCTTGGCCCGAAGTGAATGACGAGGCATAACTTAAAATATCACTACTGCCCATTACAGTTGACGCTACCATCCTGTCACCAAAATATTTTTGGAAATAATACATATAATAAAAAGTTGGCCTGGCTTGCCATGCGGGTGCCGCAGCCTCTATCACACCTGTGGTTGCGGCATTATTAAACATCCCCATATCATCGCCATTGTCCCATGCGTTTGCCAAATCCCACCGGCTTGACATGCTGAACTGATTCTTCATCAACTCGCCCAAAACCATTACAGCATGTACCCCCGCGATCTGTGATACCATTTGCTTAGAGCCCGTTGAAAAGATATTCCACTCATCCATAGCCACAGGCTTTTGCGTAACCCCGGCGTTCTGTACGCTTGTTTTTACCCAATCCATCGTTGATTTGGAAACAGGAACAGGCGTATTGAGAATAACATCTGGCGTTGAGTTTTGCTGGTAAGGCGTATAATAATTGTGCACTACAAAAAAATCAGGTGAGTTGCCGACAGCACCCAATACGCCGGCGTTCCAGTTGGGTACATTAGTAGCGTTGTCATTGGCTTCCGTCGTCACCATACCGATCTCGATGGTCGCTCCTACCTCCTTAGCCGCTGCCCGCATCGAATCGGCAAATACTTTAAAATGCTGACCATATAAAGAGGCGGTAAGTATAGCAGGCTGGCCGTCCTGGTTAGTGGCGGTGTTAATGCGATAACTTGCTTCCCAGTTGCCATAGTTTTCATTGCCGATCTCCCAGTATCTGGTGCGGCCCTTATCGTATCGCACCCAATCCGCAGCCAGGTGTGCGGCGGCCTGGTCGGGATGCGCGCTGGTGCCATAGCGGGCATAAGCATAATTCACGGTTATCAGGCCCGTGCTGTGGGTTTGCTGTAGCGCTTTGTAGTAATTATCCAATGTCATTGTCCAGTTCTGCGTGTTGTTACCAAACCAATATGGTGAGTTGGCTGTGCTTCCATCTGCGTTCAAGAGTGAAGCAGGCACATCAACAGGGCCCTGGCTTGCCTGGTTCCAGAAATAGACATCTGAAAGACTTCCGCCCGGGAACCGCAGAATATTGGGCGATAAAGTGGTGATGCTGCTTATCAAAACCGGCTGGTCTACCATCTGCCCCATAAAAGGATTGGTATTATTGCCAAATAAATAAGGGGATGCTTTGGTGATTATTTTACTAAGATCGATGCTCACCGAAATGCCTTCTTTGGCCGTTGGTTTTGCCGCGTCGGTAGTAGTGGGGTCGACCAATGTTTTTGCCTGCCATGAATCATTAAGGAAAAATCCCTGGGTGATAACCGGGTCGGGGTCGGTTCCTTTTACTATTGTGCCCGGCGTATTCCCGGTGGTAGTTACCTGCGGGTCTGTGGTGATATTAGTATTATCATCGCCATTATTTGACGACGGCGTTTTTTTGCAGGAGCAAGCTAATGCCAACGCCAGCAAAAGTATGGCGTTTGTTCTTATGTATTTCATTTTTTTGATTGATGCTTGTTTATTCTTGTGATCAGTTCTATACAGGCCCTGGTGTTATGGTAAGGGCATTTCCAGAGGCCGGCCTTGTCTTCCCCCTGCATTGGCTGCCCGTGTTCATCTATTCCCCAAAACCACTCTCCGTTCTTTTTATCCAATATTTTATCCTTTACAAAACCCCAGCTACTGATAGACAGGTCAAGGTATTTTTCGTCGCCTGTTATTTGCCAGGTATTGAAGAATCCTATCATTGCTTCGGCCTGGGGCCACCAATGTTTTTCTTTAACCAAATGGTTTTCGGCAGGCTCAAATTCATACCAAAAACCACCATCAGCATCCAAACCTTCCGGGGTCGCATCGCTTATGGTGACGGCTAATTCTTTAAATTTTGCGATTAGTTTTTTGTCGCCTATCACTTCTGCCGCATCCAGCAATAGCCAGGCGGCTTCAATATCGTGGCCATAGGATACCAGGGTTGAACGCTTGTTCCAGTTCTCATCAAAAAACAGGTTAAGGTGCCCGGTTTTGGCATCGATAAAATGATCTGAAAAGTTGTACAGTAATTCAACGATCTGCGACCATAAGGCTTTGTCGGGCCAAACCCGGTAAAGGTTGGTATACGCCTCCAGCACGTGGAGGTGCGTGTTCATGGTCTTCTTTTCGTTGGCATCCTTTGCGCTTAAACGCAGGTCGTTGATGGGTTGCCAGTCTTCTGTAAATGCTTCGAAGTAACCGGTCTTATCCTGGTCGAAGCTTTTTTCCACCAGCAATCGATACAAATCAACTGCTTCATTCAGCACACTTTCCTTTTTCGTTGCCCGGTAATATTCGCTCAGCGCATAGATGGCAAAGGCGCTGGCATATACCTGTTTTTTAGTGTCGAGCTTATTGCCGAGGTGATCTACCGTCCAGTAAACGCCACCGTAGGTTTTGTCTATGATATGATCGGTAATGTACTGATAAGCCCTGCTAGCTATTTCCAGGTATTCTTTTTCACCTGTAAGATTATAGGCCGAAGAAAAGCTCCACAGTATCCGCGCATTTAATACAGAGCCTTTTGGCGAACCCGGAATAACGTGATTATCATTATCGATCTTTCCATAAAAACCACCATTAATATTATCAATGGTATTATTGATCCAATAACCGAAGATATTACCCAGTTCGGTATTAAGCTCGTTTTTATAATTATCCAGCCGCTGCTGCACTGTTCCGTCTTTATTCATTTCTCCTTAGCTTGCCTGGGTCGCTTCCTGTCCGGCCTGTAAAAATTTCTTGTTGTTATCGATGATCTTGCTCAATGTACTAACCGAAAGCGATGACCGCAGACCATCCTCAAGTGTATTCATCACATAATCCAGCAACCTATCTACGGTACTGGTAGCCACATGCATGCGCGTATCAGAAGAGGCATAATAGATGTAAACGCTATCGTCATCATCCTTTATCCAGCCGTTGCTGAACACCACATTGGAAACATCGCCTACTCTTTCCTCACCTTCAGGCGCTAAAAAATAGCCTGCTGGTTTATATAATACTTTGGTCAGATCGTCCAGGTCGGTCATGAACATATATAGCACATACCGCAAACCGGCAGCGGTGTTGCGCACACCATGCGCCAGGTGCAGCCAGCCGTCTATGGTTTTAATAGGCGCCGGCCCCTGCCCGTTTTTTGCTTCGTAAACAGTATGATAGTTTTTATTATCGATGATCGTTTCCTCATCGACCACCGCGTTTTCCATGGTGTCTGTCAAGCCAAAACCAATTCCACCACCGGTTCCGGCGCTGATAAATCCATCCTGCGGACGGGTATATAAAGCATATTTGCCATCCACAAATTCGGGATGTAAAACCACGTTGCGCTGTTGGGGTGATTTGGTTACCAGGTCGGGCAGGCGCTCCCAGTTGATCATATCTTTTGTGCGGGCAATGCCACAGGCTGCTATGGCCATCGACTGATCAAACTCCGGCGCTTCAGGGTCACGACGTTCAGTACAGAACAATCCATAGATCCATCCGTCCTCATGATCCGTAAGACGCATATCATAAACGTTAGTATCCGGATCATCCGTTTCGGGCAGATCAACCGGGTAGTCCCAAAACGTGAAATTATCGATCCCGTTCGGGCTTTCGGCCACAGCAAAAAATGATTTGCGATCCAGACCCTCTACCCTTGCTACCAGCAAATATTTATTGCCCCATTTAATGGCCCCGGCGTTGAACACAGCGTTGATACCAAAGCGTTCCATCAGGTACGGATTGGTTTCCGGATTGAGGTCATACCGCCAGAAAACCGGGGCATGGGCGGCAGTCAATACCGGATTTTGGTAACGGTCGAAAATACCATTGCCATTTTCCTGCTTTTTATTGGGTTTGGTCATCAATTGCTGGTAGTTGCTGTGCAATTGATTTAACCGGTTAGTAAATTCAGTCATATGTGAATTGTATGCTTTGTTATACTTGTCTGATTGTTAACACACCCCTGCCCCTCTCGAGAGGGGAGCCTTTGGCGCAAGGCCTTTTATCAATAATCCTTCAATTTATTCCACCACGTTTTCTTTAGTATGATAATTACCACCGCCAGTATGGCTATCGTGATCATCAACGGCGTCTTTTGCATGAGCACCAGGTACATAGGCAATATGGTGAGGCAGCATTGGGCGATGGTGCCGACTACCACGTTGAACATGTTCAGCTTAAAGTTTTTATTATGCTGAAAACCAGGATCATCCTTCAAAACCATTTGTTTTACCGGCTCCCAAAAACCCCATGGACGCACATTTTTGTAAAAGAATTTCAGTACGGCTTCTTCGGTAGGTGGTGCCATGTAAGAGCCGATGATCGATCCGGCAAGCGACACGCCAAATAGTACTGGGAACCAGTATAACAATTCGCCATCAGGTATGATATCGAACTTTGTAAATGTCCAAAATAACAGGGCAACCAGGATACCTGCAAGCATTCCCCAGAAAAATCCGGTTGCATTGAAGCGCCACCAATGCCATTTCAACACGTTTGAAGCAATGTATCCACCGTATAATGCGGACACAATTATTTGAAGGATTGTGTTGATATCTTTTATAAAAAAACCAAAGAAAACCCCTACCGCAACCACGATCACACCTACGACGTAATTCATAGTGATGGTCTTTTTAGTAGAGGCGTTGGGATTGACATATTTGATATAAATATCATTCACGATATAAGCCTGTGCGGCGTTCATCGTGCCGCTGAAGGTGCTCATGAAAGCGCCCAATAAACCGGCAAGCAGCAAACCCACCAGTCCAACAGGCAGAAAGTTGTTGATCACCGCGGGTAGTATGCGTTCAAAATCTATAGCGCCGGTGCCGTCTTTTAGATTCATCTGATGATAATAGATCAACCCTAAGGCGGTTAGACTGATGATCAATGTGTAGCGGATAGGCAGCAGGATAATATTTACAAAACCGCTCATTTTACTGGCCTCTTCGGGTGAGCGGGTGGAGAGTATTTTTTGCATGTCATAGTTTGGCGCAGGGCCGGCTACGGCGGCAAAAAAGCCTTTGAAGGTCATCATCATAAAGAACAGGCCGAACAGGGAATACCCATCTTTTTGTATTTTGACGTTGACCTCTTTGATAATTGATGACCAGTCGAGATCAAGGTGCTTGCCGAAGAAAGGACTGTACCAGCCGCCGGGAACATTGAGGTGGTGACTGTTCAACTGACCGGCCGCAATAAAACCTATCCATATGCAGGCAACGGTCATGATGGCGTATTTAATCACATCGGCCATTACGATGCTGTGCATTCCACCCAGGATGGAGTAAAACATAGCGAACAGCGTGAAAATTATACCGTATACATGCGGCACATATTGCGGGGCCACATTAAATGGAATATAGCCTTTGATCATATCCCAGGGCACAAATATTTCGATGAACTTACCCAGGCCGATAAAGCCGTAGGCCATGAAAGCCAGGCAGCTCAATAAGGCAAAAGCGATAACCACCACCTGCGAACCGTTCACTCCCGGCCCGGACTTCCCAAACCGGCTTGCCAGCCATTCGGCGCCGGTGGAGGCGTTGGAACGGCGCAGCCAGCGCGAGAGATACATCATCAAAAACACCTGGTTGAATACCGGCCACAGCCAGGGTATCCAGATGCTTTTCATGCCGTAAACAAAGCAGAGGCTTACCATCCACATGGTGCCGCTGATATCGAACATATCAGAGGCGTCGCTGAGGCCCAGCTTGTACCAGGGCAGGGAGCGCCCGCCGAGCATGTAGCTGTCCTTGTTCTGCTTTGCTTTTTTGCGGTACCATAATCCGATGAATATGGTGCTGAGCAAGTAGAGCAGGATAATGGTAATGTCTATCGCAGATAATCTCATTTAATTTGAAAATTTGATGATGCGCGAATTTGAAAATAGAGATCAAACTCACCCATAATTGGCATTATCTAAAATAGATCGATTAATGACGTTTCTATAATACTATTTTAACCATTTGTGGTTCGGATCAAATAAAAACCCGGTTGCCGGTGTATGTTTCCCTGAACTCTTTGGGGATGCAAAACTTCTTGCGTTTGAATATCCTGTTGAAGTTGGAGATGTTGTTGAAGCCGCATTTGTAGGCTATCTCGGCTACAGTATTGGTGGTATCGATCAGCATCCTTGAGGCATGGCCGAGACGGATCTCGTTCAGGCTGTCAATGAAGGTTTTACCTGTTCGTTTTTTAATAAAGCGACTGAATGAGGCTTCGGGCATATTGGCTATACGTGATACTTCTGCCAGGGATACCGACTTGTTGTAATTGGTGTTCATATACTCAAATACCTTCTCGATACGGCGGCTGTTATAGTAGAACTTCTCGTTTGTAAAGCTCGGATCTGACAGTGTGCGCATATTGCGGGAGATTGAAAGATCATGCATGATTGACATCAACTCGAGTACAGAATCAAAGCCCGTCTTCTTATCCAATGACAGCAACCTTCCCTTCAACGCCTGGACGGTTTCGGGTGAAAACAGTATGCCTCTTTGGGCGCGTTCCAGCATGCTTTTAAGAAAGCTCAACTGGTTCCTTTTCAGGAATTTCTCATCGAAAAGATCTTTGTGAAACTGGATGGTTACCTCGGTTATTTCCTCGCTCTGGCATTGGTGGGTGAACCAGGCGTGATACAAATTCGGGCCCACAAGCGCCAGTTCCACATCATCTATCACTTCAATATGCCCGCCTACTACCCTTTTTGCACCTTTCGCATTCAGGATCAGGTTAAGTTCATACTCATCATGATAATGCAAAGGAAAGTCGAATTTATTTTTAACCCTCGAAAAGATAGTAAAACAATCACTTGGGGTCAAAGGGGTAATTTCCCGCATCACATTACTTGTCATATCTTAAATATTTGAGGTGAAATTGATTGGTAACAGTATAATACGAATTTAACCTAAACATAGATAAATTATCACACACCGCCAATTTGATCATCACTTTTCAACCTAACGCATTACCAAAAGATGCCGCCGATATTGGCGTAAAGGCGGCATCTAAAAATTAATCAACTAACCAGAATCTATTATAAACAGACTTACGAAGTCTTCGAGACTTCGTAAGTCTTGAATCAGGTATTATTTTATAAAGGCTACTTCATCAAAATACATTACCTCATTAACATCGCCGCCCATTCCTTGTAAAAAGAACCCTAACTGCTTGGCTGTAGTACCGTTTGCCCAATAGTTGAGCAAAGTTGATGTTGATGAAAATGCAGTTGAAGGCGAAGTAAGCGGTATTTTAACGAATGTCCATACACCGGCCGGTACTTTAACTAACTGGCCTGCATAAGCATTGGCATTTTGAACCTGCCCGTATCCGCCTACCATTTGATCACCTACAAGCACAAGAGTATGGTCTGCGTTTCCACCTTTAACCCAAAAGGTTAAATATTTATAGCTTGCATTATATGTGAAGCCTAAATCCGTTGCCCAGCCTTCAATTTGCCAGGCACCGGCAGGATAAGTTGCCTGGATAGATTTGGTACCGCCGAATGCATGCGGATTACCTGGCTGCGAACCAGATGGCCCAGACCAGGAATTATCCCTCCATGAATTTTGAAAATTGTCTTTAAAATAGATGTTATAAGCGTTATCCAGGTTATTAAAAATAGCAGTTGACGCCGTTTGAGCGTTTGCATCTGCCCCGGATGTATACGTGAACAACAAAGGCGACTCAGTAACCGTACTCGCTGCCGGCATTTGTACTACTAATGTGCTGTCATTCTGCGATACGATAGTTACCGCATCACCGGTTGCTTTCAGTTTAATAGCGGACACTGATGCAAAGCCTTTTCCTGTTAAGGTGATCTGCGAGTTTGACCAGAAGTCAAAGTCCGTTACCTGTAGGATGGTTGGCGCCGGAGGCAAAGTGGTAAATTTGTAAGTAACCGACCCGTGCAGCGTGGTAACTACTATTGTATTTGGCTGAGGCTGAACATAAGGGATGTTCGTCGGCAGGGTGAAAATAATCGCGTTATCATTCCCCAAACTGCGGTTATAATAAACCTGGACACCATTGATGGTGAGTTTGGTAGTGCTGCCCAAATTTGATCCTTTTAACATGTACATGTTTCCCAATTTGCCGGTTACCGTAGTTGAATCGAACGCCGTTAGCGATTGGTGGTTAAAATTGGTATCCACTTTGGTGGTAACAACACCATCGGTACTGTAGCTGGTTGTTGTTTGAAGAACCGTATCCAGCACGTTCTTATTTATGGTCTGCACGGCAGATATAGTTGGCGCGCCCGTGCCCGGTGTATATCCCAGGCTTTTGTCCTTCTTACAGGATGCCATACTAAACACTACCAACACCGGCAGTATCCAGTAATAAATTTTTGATAGTTTCATTTTCGTTTTCATATAAAAAATCTCCTGCTTAATTATTGAATTTGTAAGGCACCGGTGCTTTGAT
>Ga0105237_10010158_pt1 | contig 10032 bp, 11 predicted proteins | sample KBSC24metaG_FD_81520 | JGI IMG/M metagenome (GOLD analysis project Ga0105237, IMG submission 81520) | Corn rhizosphere microbial communities from Kellogg Biological Station, Michigan, USA - KBS C2-4 metaG | ecosystem: Host-associated > Plants > Roots > Rhizosphere > Soil | place: Michigan, USA... | reverse complement strand
CTTGCGGGAGAGGGCTCGGGTGAGGGTGAGGCGTATTTATCAAGGAATCGGATGGTGCACCGTCACGAGCTTCGTTCCGTCCGGGAACGTCCCCTCGACCTGGATATCCGGAATCATCTCGGGGACGCCTTCCATCACGTCCTCGCGCTTGAGCAGAGTCGTCCCGTAGCTCATCAGCTCGGCAACGGTTTTGCCGTCGCGCGCCCCTTCGAGTATGCCGGCCGTGATATAGGCTACCGCTTCCGGGTGGTTGAGCTTGAGCCCGCGCGCCTTGCGCCGCTCGGCCAGCAGCGCGGCCGTGAAGATCAGGAGCTTGTCTTTCTCTCGGGGTGTCAGGTCCATATGGGCTCTACGGTCCGATGCACAAAGTTCGTGAGCGTAGCCGGTCGCGTTTCTTTCTTCAACTCCAGTCACGCTCGCGTCATGCGCACGTCACGTCGCCCAGATGCGTGGCACGCTCGCTTCGCGCCCGATCAACGCGGGCCGCAGCAGCCGCCAGAGCGCCACGAAATAGCCGCGCGCGGCTTCGGTCGAATGCCCCAGGAAGCGCGCCGCGAGCACGCCCGGCAATGTCGTGACGCCGAAGCGCGCATCCCCTTCCGTTGCAACCGCTCGGCAAGCGTCCAATAGCCCGCGTTCGATGTCCAGACCCGCCGCGAGCAAGGTTCCCATGATCGGGTATCCCGCTAAGCCGGCCGGCGACTGGAGCAACCCTGCACCGCCCTCGAAGCGCGCATAGTCGCCCCACAGCCGCCGGCCGGCTCGCAGGATCTCGGTGCGGCTGCGCAACTCGCCGGCATCGAAGCGCTCGCCGGAGGCGGTGCGCCCGAGCCGGGTTACATCCCAACCGATGTAGTGAGCGCCTGGCGCGAGGTTGACGAGCGTGCGCATGTGGACGCGCGACTGATCGAAGACGATGTTTTCCTGCGGGAGCCACTCCAGGCTTGCGCCCTCGGCAATTTGCATCCGGACATTCTGCTCGGCAGTCGGCCCGGCCGAGCGGTACCACTTGGTCGCGCCTGGCGTCGTGATCAGGGCACGGGCGCCGTAGCTCACAGTGAGGTCGATCTCGAGCCGGTCGCCGCCGGCGATCCCCGCTGGAGGATGCAGGACGATCGAGTGGCAGACCTCGGGGCCTTCGGGATAGAACGGCTTCTGCACGACCAGCGGACCGGTGTGCCGGCGGCTGGTCAGCCGCGTCGTTCCATCCTGGTGCTCGTAGCCCAGCTCCAGCCGTGCCCTCCAGCCGGAACCTGCTTCGCTCCCGGCGGGGGGTTCGGCAAGATTCATTATGCGATCAGATAGGTCCGCAACTCGTCGGCATTCATGTCTGCGCTGACGCCGCGCTTCACGATCTCTCCACGGCGCAGGATAACGTACTGGTCGGCCAGCTCGCGAGCAAATTCGAAATACTGCTCGACCAGCAGAATCGCCATGTCGCCGCGCTCGGACAGCGTGTGGATCACGCGCTCGATGTCCTTGATGATCGACGGCTGAATGCCTTCGGTCGGCTCATCGAGGATCAGCACCTTGGGCTTCATAACCAACGCGCGCGCGATCGCGAGCTGCTGCTGCTGGCCGCCCGAGAGATCGCCGCCGCGACGCCGCAGCATCTGCTTCAACACCGGGAACATCTCGAAGATTTCGCCGGGAATGTCGGCTGGCGAACCGCGTTTGTGCGTCGCCAGGCCCATCAGGATATTTTCTTCGACAGTCAGCCGCGCAAAGATCTCGCGGCCCTGCGGCACGAATCCCATGCCGAGCCGCACACGCTGAAACGGCGGCAGGCTTTTCAGCTCCTGCCCGCCGAACGTAATGCTGCCGCTGCGGATGGGCAGAACCCCCATCAGGCACTTGAGGAGCGTGGTCTTGCCGACACCATTGCGCCCGAGCAGCGCAGTGCACTGCCCCATTGGCACGTCGAAGCTCACGTCGCGCAGGGTGTGGCTGCTGCCGTAGTATTGGTTGAGGCCCGAGATCGTCAACATCGTCAGCGGCCCAGATAGACTTCGATAACCCGCTCGTCGTTCATGAGCGTGTCCATCTTGCCCTCGGCTAGTACGCTGCCTTCGTGCAGCACCGTAACGATGTTCGCGATGCGCCCGATGAACTCCATGTCGTGCTCGACGACGATGACTGAGTGCTTGCCCGCGAGCGTCACGAACAGCTCGGCCGTGCGCTCTGTCTCTTCGTCGGTCATGCCGGCCACGGGTTCGTCCAGCAGCAGCAGTTTGGGCTCCTGCATGATCAGCATGCCGATCTCGAGCCACTGCTTCTGCCCGTGCGACAGCAGGCCGGCCAGCTTGTCCGCTTCGGCCGTCAGCTTGATCAGATCGAGCGTCTGCGCAATCCGATCGAGCTGCCTGGAGCCGAGCTTCGTGCGTATGCTGGCGCGCACGCGCTTGTCCATCTTCATTGCGAGCTCGAGGTTCTCGAACACCGAATGGTTCTCGAACACCGTCGGCTTCTGAAACTTGCGCCCGATCCCTTCGTGCGCAATCTCGGGCTCAGTGAGGCGCGTGAGATCGATGGTCTGGCCGAAGAACGCGGTGCCGCTGTCGGGCCGCGTCTTGCCGGTGATGACATCCATCATCGTGGTCTTGCCTGCGCCGTTCGGACCGATCACGCAGCGCAGCTCGCCCACCTCCACCGTGAGCGTCAGCTTGTTGAGCGCGCGGAAGCCATCGAAGCTCACCGTGATGTCGTCGAGGTACAGAATCGGGCCATGCGACGTGTCGACCCCTTCGGTCATCACACGGCCCAGCGACGCGCTGGAGGTCCTCCCCGGACTGACCCTCGGCATGCTCATTTCGTTCCCTCTTTGCCGAGCACGACGGTGGTTGCCGCCTGCTTGCCCTTGCTCATCCAGGCCATTGCAGCGCCAACAAACCCCTTGGGCAGGAACAGCGTAACCAGAATGAACAGCAGCCCCAGGAAGAACAGCCAGTATTCGGGGAACGACTGGGTGAAGAAGCTCTTCGCGCCGTTCACGAGCGCCGCGCCGACGATCGGGCCGAGCAGCGTGCCGCGACCGCCCACCGAGACCCAGATGGCGATTTCGATCGATTGCGCCGGCGACATCTCGCTCGGGTTGATGAGCCCGACCTGCGGGACGTAGACCGCACCCGCGATCCCGCACAACACGGCCGACAACGTCCAGATCGAGAGCTTGAACCAGAGCGGGTTGTAGCCCGAGAACATCAGCCGGTTCTCGGAATCGCGAATGGCGGTCAGCACACGTCCGAGCTTGGAGCGGATGATCGCTCGCGATAGCACCAGCACGCCGGCCAGATACAAGCCCGTGATCGCGAACAGGGTCGCACGCGTCCCCGGCTCGGCGATGCGGAAATCGAAGATACGCTTGAAGTCCGTGAAGCCGTTGTTGCCGCCGAAGCCGGTGTCGTTGCGGAAGAACAGCAGCATGAACGCAAACGTCATCGCCTGCGTGATGATGGAGAAGTAAACGCCGCGGATGCGCGAGCGGAACGCAAAGAAGCCGAACACGAACGCCAGGATGCCCGGCACCAAAACCACCAGCAGAGCCGCATACCAGAAGTGATTCGTGAACGACCAGTACCACGGGTAAGCTTTCCAATCGAGGAACACCATGAAGTCCGGTAGGTCGCTTTGATACTGCCCCTCGTGGCCGATCATGCGCATCAGATACATCCCGAACATGTAGCCGCCGAGCGCGAAGAACACGCCGTGCCCGAGACTTAAGATTCCGGTGTAGCCCCAGATCAGATTCATCGCCACCGCGACGATGCAGTAGCACATGATCTTGCCGACCAGCGTGACGAAATACGCGGAGAGGTGGAGCGGACTGGTCTGCGGCACGACCACGAATAGCAGTGGCACGATCACCGCCACGACGATCACGAACGCCACGAGCGCGGCCCAGCCCTTCGGGCCGAACAGAGGCTGCGGTTGGCCGAGGCGCAGTGCGGGCAGATCCGGGATCATGCCTCGACCGCCCTGCCCTTCAGGGCGAACAATCCCTGCGGGCGCTTCTGGATGAACGCGATGATCAGGACCAGGATCAGGATCTTGGTCAGCACCGCACCGATGTGCGCCTCGAGGAACTTGCTGATGATGCCGAGGCCGAGCGAGGCGTAAACCGTCCCGGCAAGCTGACCGACACCCCCCAGCACCACGACCATGAACGAGTCGATGATGTAGGACTGGCCGAGCTCGGGGCCGACGTTGCCGACCTGCGAGAGCGCAACGCCCGCAAGGCCGGCGATGCCCGAGCCTAGTCCGAACGCCATCAAGTCGACGCGGCCGGTATTGACGCCGACGCATGCGGCCATCGTGCGGTTCTGCGTCACGCCGCGCACGAACAGACCGAGACGCGTGCGTGAGAGCGTCAGCCACATCAGGACCAGGACGATCGCCGCGAAGATGATGATCACGATGCGGTTGTATGGCAGCGTCAGATTCGCGAGCTCGATGCCGCCCGACATCCACGACGGGTTGGCGACCTCGACGTTCTGCGCGCCGAAGATCTGGCGGACGAGCTGAATCAGGAACAGGCTGATGCCCCAGGTCGCGAGCAGCGTCTCGAGCGGGCGGCCGTACAGCCATCGGATCACGCTGCGCTCGAGCGCCATGCCGACGAGCGCGGAGGCGATGAAAGCAATCGGAATCGCGATGATCGGATACCACTCGAACAGGCCGGGGAACTTGGCGCGGATGATCTGCTGCGTCACATAGGTAGCGTACGCGCCGATCATGATCATCTCGCCATGCGCCATGTTGATCACGCCGAGCAGGCCGTACGTAATCGCGAGGCCCAGCGCTGCCAGCAGCAGAATGCTGCCAAGGCTGATACCGGTGAACACACGGGCCGCGTACTCCGACACGGCGACACGCCGGTTGATCAACGTGATCGCGAGGTCGGCGGCATCACGGACCTTGTCGTCGGGCTCGACGAATTTGCCCTCGCTGTCCTTTTCCAATAAAGGCAGCAGCAGCGTCTTGGTCCTCTGCTGGTTGCTCTCGCCGAGCACCTTGATGGCTTCGAGCTTGACCTTGGGGTCCTTGCTCCTGATCTGTATGCCTGCGCGCGTCTGATCGAGAATCGCGCGAATCTTCGGATCGGTCTCCTTTTCGAGCGCCTTGTTGAGCATCGGCAGCAGCATGTCCGAGCTCGATCCTTCCATGCCGCGCGCAGCCTTCATGCGCGCCGCGGGATCGGGTGCGAACAGCGCGAACGCCGACATCGCCGATTCGAGCGCCCCCCGCAATCGATTGTTGGCGACGACCGGTTCGAGGCCTTCCGGAATGGGAGACACGGCTTCGCCAGTGGCTGCGTCTTTCGCCGAGTCGCCGGTCACGATCAGGACGCGACCATCCGGCGCGACATTCAGGTTGCCGTCGCGCATCGCTTCGAGCACCGGCAATGCAGCAGGATCGGCAGCAACGGCGAGCGCATTGATCGCCTGCACCTTCGTTGCCATGTCCTCACTGCCGAGCTTCTTGATCACTTCGGCATCGAGCGCCCATGCCGCGGCAGCCGACGAGAGCAGCAATCCGAGCACACTCGCCAACAGCACACGCAGCGCCGATGTCACAGAAGCACTCACTGCATTCGATCCAGGGTCAGATAGGCCCGGGATTCTCGCGTCCCGGAACCGATCTGCGGAACCGGCCTTCGGCCGGCCCGCAGTCCAACTTCGAGCAAACGTTTCTTCTACGTGTTCTGCTTCTTCTCGTTACCCGGAATGTACGGGCTCCACGGTTGCGCGCGGATCGGACCCTTGGTCTTCCACACGACGTTGAACTGACCGTTGCCCGTCACCTCGCCGATGAACACCGGCTTGTGCAGATGGTGATTGGTCTTGTCCATCGTCAGCGTGAAGCCGCACGGTGCCTTGAAGGTCTGGCCGCACACGGCCGGACGGACCTTATCGACCTCGATCGACTTCGCCTTCTCGACGCCCTGCTTCCACATGTGGATGCCGACGTAGGTGGCTTCCATCGGATCGTTGCTCACGACCGTATCGAGATTGGGCACGTTGTTCTTCTTGGCCCAGTCCTTGTACAGCTTGATGAAGGCGTCGTTCTGCGGGTTCTTGAGCGACATGAAGTAATTCCATGCGGCCAGGTGACCGACCAGCGGCTTGGTGTCGATGCCGCGCAGCTCTTCTTCACCGACCGAGAACGCCACGACCGGAACGTCGGTGGCCTTCAGGCCCTGGTTGCCGAGCTCCTTGTAGAACGGCACGTTGGAGTCGCCGTTGATCGTGGACACCACGGCGGTCTTGCCGCCGGCGGCGAACTTCTTGATGTTGCCGACGATGGTTTGATAGTCGCTGTGGCCGAACGGCGTGTAGATCTCCTCGATGTCCTTCTCGTCGACCTTCTTGGCCTTCAGGAACGCGCGCAGGATCTTGTTGGTCGTGCGCGGATACACATAGTCGGTGCCGAGCAGGAACCAGCGTTTGGCCGCGCCGCCTTCTTCACTCATCAGATATTCGACCGCGGGAATCGCCTGCTGATTCGGAGCAGCACCGGTGTAGAACACGTTCTGCGATAGCTCTTCCGCTTCGTACTGCACCGGATAGAACAGCAGGCTGTTCAACTCTTCGAACACCGGCAGCACCGACTTGCGCGACACCGAAGTCCAGCAGCCGAACACCACCGCCACCTTGTCCTGCGTGATCAGCTGGCGCGCCTTTTCAGCGAAGAGCGGCCAGTTCGAAGCCGGATCGACCACGACAGCTTCGATCGGACGGCCCATTACGCCGCCCTTCGCGTTGATCTCTTCGAAGGTCATCAGGGCGGTGTTCTTCAGTGCGGTCTCGCTGATGGCCATCGTGCCGGACAGCGAATGCAGCACACCTACCTTGATAGGCGTCTTGTCCTGCGCGAACACATTGGAAGACCAGGGCGCATAGGTTGCAGCGGCGACGACACCGGCCGAGGTTTTTAGAAACTGACGTCTTTTCATATGGGTGATACCTCCCTGTCAGGTTGAGAACAACAAATCGATCCATCCTCGACGCACTTCGCCGCGCGCTGTGGAAGGGTCGCGCGACACTTCGAAGCAGGCCTCCTCCGAATCACGGTGCAGCCGGTCCGCAACAAGCGTGCCGAGCGATTTCCAGCGCCACTCTGCAGTGGTGTTTTTCTATTTGGTTCATGCCGTTGCCTTATTCGTGCGATCAAGTTTTGAGCGTGTTGCAGAATCAGTGGAAAGGCAGTGCGCACTGAAACGGTGCTTAGAAATAGGCCCTATGCACGGGTCGAGTGCGCGTTGATTCAGGCCTTGATGCACCAGGAAAAACTGGGGCGCGAGAGCGTCTGCCAGTGTCTTCGCGCTCCGTTCTGTTCCCGTTCGCAGCGATTAGGACGGAAACGAGAATGCAGACCTCCCGCTTGCATTCTGCCGAATGCTGTATATACTCACAGTACAAAGGGAGGAGGAGCCTACCGCCATGGAAGAACTGACAGCCCGTCAGGCCGAAGTGCTGCAACTGATCGCCGATTTCCTGCAGGCCACCGGCTTTCCGCCCACGCGCGCCGAGATCGCAGCGCAGCTCGGCTTCCGCTCCGCGAATGCCGCCGAGGATCACCTGCGCGCGCTGGAGCGCAAGGGCTATATCGAGATGCTGCCGGGGGCTTCGCGCGGCATCCGGTTGCGCGAGAGCTTGGGCCTGCCGGTGATCGGACGCGTCGCCGCCGGCAATCCCATCCTGGCCGAGCAGCACATTCAGGCGCGCTACCAGCTCGATCCGGCGCTGTTCAAACCGCGCGCCGACTATCTCTTGAAAGTGCGAGGCATGAGCATGCGCGAAGCCGGCATCCTGGATGGAGATCTGCTCGCGGTGCATCGCACAGCCGACGCGCGCTCAGGCCAGATCGTGGTCGCGCGGCTCGGCAATGAAGTTACGGTCAAGCGCTTCAAGCGCCTGGGCAATCAGGTGCAGTTGCTGCCCGAGAACCCCGACTTCGAACCCATCCTGGTGGATCCCAAGCGCGACTTCTTCGCGATCGAAGGGCTGGGCGTGGGAATCATCCGGACCGGCAAGGGACTTTGACTTCGGTGCCCGACAACCATGTCACCCGAAAATAGCTTCCATAAAAATGGCGCCGAACATCGACCTGCCGTCTTCTGCAACACGTCACTGGTCTATACCTAAGGGGGAAAGCCAATGGAACGCGACAAAGCACTCGGAATTCTGAAGGCTCTGGCAGACGGAATCGATCCCGCCACGGGGGAGCAATTTCCTCCGGGCAGCTCCTACCAATATCCGGACACGGTGCGTGCGCTGTATCACGCCGTGCAGGCTTTGGAGGGCCCCGCGCAACCGGGCTCTGTGCCATCACGGGAACGCAACAAGAGCGCACCGGAGAACGCCGGGCGGCCGTGGTCCGAGGAGGAAGATGAGCGTCTCGCTCAGGCTTTCGACTCCGGTAAAACCATTCTGCAACTCGCCGATGAGCACAAGCGCAGCCGCATCGCGATCGAAGCGCGGCTCGTGAAGCTCGAGAAGATCTCCGCGCCGCAAAACGGAACCATGCGCTATCCGGTCAAGGGACGCGGCGCAGCGAGCGGCGCGTCGGAGAGAGTGCGGATGTATACGATGTAGAGCTGTGTCGATATACCTTGGCTGCTGCAGTGGCACCTTGAACATCTCCGATATCCACCCTCTCCCCTTGTGGGAGAGGGTAGGGTGAGGGTATCGAATGAGGCAGTTCGCAAAAGAGCTGCGAATTAATCTCACCGAGGCCGAACGACTGCTGTGGCGACATCTGCGCAGCCGTCGGCTCGAAGGCGATAAATTCCGCCGCCAGCAAGTCATTGGCCCGTACATCGTCGACTTCGTCTGCTTCCAAAGAAGGCTGATCATTGAGCTCGATGGTGGACAACATGCCGAAAATATTTCCTATGACCACAGACGCACCCTTTTTCTGGAAGCGGCAGGATTCAAAGTGATGCGATTCTGGAACAACGAAGTACTAGGCAATACAGATAGCGTGCTCGAGTCTATTCGTGCTGCATGCTCGATCACCCTCACCCCAACCCTCTCCCATCAAGGGAGAGGGAGTCATAATGCACTTCGCAAAGCGCACAACCGTCTCACAAACAACTACTCCCCCTCTCCCCTTGCGGGAGAGGGCTAGGGTGAGGGGTAGCTTGTCCCTCAACCTAATGCTCGAAATCGCTTGTCATGCCTCCTGCTCTCGACCTCGTTCTTCAGAATCCGGCCATCTGGCGCGGCAACCAGTACGCCAAGACTGCGGTCGAGAGCATTCCCACCGGCTTTGCCGAGCTCGACGAGTTGCTTCCCGGTGGCGGATGGCCTAGAGCAGCGCTCACCCAGCTGCTCGCCAATCAACACGGAATCGGTGAGCTGCGCCTGCTTCTACCGGCGCTCGCCTGCCTGTCCCAGCAGGAAAAATGGCTGGTGCTGGTAGCACCGCCTCATCAACCATTCGCCCCCGGATTCGAATCGATCGGGGTCAATCTCGCGCGGCTGATCGTGGTCAACACCCGATCCGACAGCGAAAGCCTGTGGGCCGCCGAGCGCTGCTTGCGCTCGGGCACTTGCGCAGCGGTAGTCACGTGGCCCGGTTCGAGCGCACAGCCGGCATTGCGCCGCCTGCAGCTCGCGGCCGAAGAGGGAAAAAGTTTCGGTGTCGTATTCGGCCCCACGCGCCACGCGGCCAATCCCTCCCCCGCGTCGCTACGCATTCAACTCAGCGCCAGCCGTAACCGGCTCGAAGTGCAGATTCTCAAGCGCCGCGGCGGTGGCTGGGCACCGTCGCTCTCGCTGAATCTGCATCCGCACGAGCGCGATCTAACCGCAACTCCGCGTCCCCCCACGATCAACCCGCCTCGATTGCGACGGGTTCAGCATGGCCTCGCCTAAGCCACTCTTGCGCTCCTCGATCGTCGCCGCACGCCATGCTTTGGACCTGTCTCCACTTCTCCGACTTTTCGCTGCAACTGCTGTTGCGCGGAGCAGCGCAACCCCAACCGACGATCATCACGACCGGCGGTAACCGCCCGGCAGTTCTTTCGTG
>Ga0105237_10010156_pt1 | contig 10032 bp, 9 predicted proteins | sample KBSC24metaG_FD_81520 | JGI IMG/M metagenome (GOLD analysis project Ga0105237, IMG submission 81520) | Corn rhizosphere microbial communities from Kellogg Biological Station, Michigan, USA - KBS C2-4 metaG | ecosystem: Host-associated > Plants > Roots > Rhizosphere > Soil | place: Michigan, USA... | reverse complement strand
GGTCTTGCCGTAGCCAATTCGCTCGCGGCGGTCAAAGCCGGCGCGCGCCAGATCGAATGCACCATGAACGGCATCGGAGAGAGAGCCGGGAACTGCTCACTCGAAGAGATCGTCATGATCTTCAAAACCCGGCACGACAAATATCCCTGGACGACCGGAATTCACGCCGAGCATCTTTATGGCGCCAGCCAGTTGCTCAGCTCGATCATCAGTTTTGGCCCTCAGCCGAATAAAGCGATCGTCGGACGAAATGCGTTCGCGCACGAGGCCGGCATCCACCAGGATGGTTATCTCAAAGAGCGCACCACGTATGAGATCATCGATCCGAAGTCGGTTGGTGTACCCGAAGGCAAGCTGGTTTTGGGTAAACACAGCGGTCGCCACGCGTTGAAGAGCCGTCTCGAAGACCTTGGCTTTAACCTCTCCAAAGAGGAACTGGACTTCGTGTACAAAGAAATCACAACCCTGGCAGACAATAAGAAGGGCCTGATGGACGAAGAAATCGCTCATCTGGCGCGGGTCAGCGTGGAAAAGACCAGCCAGCAGGTCGCAGCGGCACAATCAACAGGAGACTAATCAAACCTTGAACCTCAACATTTTAGTGCTTCCGGGCGATGGCATCGGCACGGAAGTCACCGGAGAAGCCGTGCGCGTTTTGCGCGTTGTCGCCGAAAAGTGGAAGCATCAGCTGACCCTTCGGGAAGCGCTTCTGGGTGGCATCGCCATCCACAAAACGGGCACACCTTTTCCGGCCGAAACCGAAAAGCTTTCGCTCGAAGCGGACGCCGTCCTGATGGGCGCGGTAGGTCTCCCCGAATTCGACGAATGGCCGCCCGAGAAACGCCCCGAGCGCGGGCTGCTGGGCATCCGCAAAGCCATGGGCGTGTTCGCCAATCTGCGGCCGGTCCGCAGCTATAAGGCTCTGCTCGAATCCTCCCCGCTGAAAAACCACCTGGTGGACGGCGTGGATATGATCATTGTTCGCGAGTTGAACAGCGGCATCTACTACGGCACGCCGCGCGGCATTTTCGAAGATGGTCCAGAGCCCCGCGCCTGCAACACCATGGCGTACACCTGGAGCGAAATTGAACGCGTCACCCGCGTCGGCTTCGAACTGGCCCGCAAGCGCCGCAAAAAGCTGACCTCGGTCGATAAGTCGAACGTGCTGGAAACCTCGCAACTGTGGCGCCGCGTGGTGGTCGAGATCGCGAAAGAGTACCCCGATGTGACTCTGAACCACCTGCTGGTGGACAACGCCGCGATGCAGCTGGTGCTGAATCCGAAGAGCTTCGATGTCCTCGTGACAGAGAACATGTTCGGGGACATTCTGAGTGACGAAGGCGCAATTCTGGCCGGCTCCATCGGGATGCTGCCGTCTGCCTCGCTCGGACCGAAGAAGCCGAGCGGTGCCTGGACCGGACTCTACGAGCCCGTGCATGGTTCTGCGCCGGACATCGCCGGTCAAAACAAAGCTAATCCCTTCGGAGCGATCGGCTCTGTGGCCGCGCTGCTGGAATACAGCTTTGGTCTGACCGAAGAAGCCGCGGCGGTCAATCGCGCAATGGAGCAGGTCCTCGGAAGCGGTCGCGTCACCGCGGATCTCAAGCCCGCCGGAACCCCGGCTACAACGGAACAAGTAGGAGAAGCAGTTTGTCAGGCTCTGTAAGAACGCTTTCCCAGAAAGTCTGGGACAACCATTTAGTACGCGAAGAGGCGGGTGCGCCTTCGCTGATCTACATCGATCTGCACCTGGTTCACGAAGTCACTTCTCCCCAGGCCTTTTCCGGCCTGCGGGCGCGCGGCCTGAAAGTTCGCCGCCCCGATCTGACCGTGGCCACTACGGATCACAGCATTCCGACAACGGACCGCTCGCTTCCCATCGTCGATCCCATCGCGCGGAACCAGGTGGAACAGCTGGCGAAGAACTGCGCGGAGTTCGGTATCCCGCACTACGGAGTGCACTCCGAACACCAGGGCATCGTTCACGTCATTGGACCGGAACTCGGCTTCACGCAGCCTGGCATGACGGTGGTGTGCGGTGACAGCCATACGGCAACGCACGGAGCCTTCGGCGCTCTCGCGTTTGGCATCGGGACCAGCGAAGTCGAAAACGTTCTGGCCACGCAATGCCTGCTGCAGCGCCCCTCCAAAACCTTCAAGGTTCACGTGGACGGAGTTCTGAAGCCGGGCGTGACTGCGAAAGACATCATCCTCGCGTTCTGCGCCAGGGTGGGTGTCGGCGGCGCGACCGGAACCGTTCTCGAATACACCGGTTCGGCCATCAGTTCGCTCAGCATGGAAGGCCGCATGACGGTCTGCAACATGTCGATCGAAGCGGGCGCCCGTGCCGGCCTGATTGCCCCGGACGATACGACCTTCAATTACCTGCATGGCCGTCCATTCGCTCCCAAAGACAAGTATTGGGATGAAGCTGTCGCCCGCTGGAAACAGCTGCCGACGGACGAGGGCGCAACCTTCGACCGCGAAGTGTCGATAGATGGCAACTCGCTCGAACCGATGATCACCTGGGGCACCAACCCGGGGATGGGCGTTTCCATCAACGGCGCTGTGCCTGACCCTTCATCGATTGGCGACCCGCTGGAACGTGATGCGGTCGTGAAGGCGCTGCAGTACATGGGCCTCGAAGCGGGTAAGCCGATTGCCGGCCGTCCCGTGAACGTCGTCTTCATTGGCAGCTGCACCAACTCGAGAATCAGCGATCTTCGTGCTGCCGCCGCCGTTCTGAAGGGCCGCAAGGTCAATCCGAATGTTCGCGTGATGGTGGTGCCGGGTTCCATGGAAGTGAAACGGCAGGCAATTGCAGAAGGACTGCCGGAAGTGTTCCGCGCCGCAGGTTGCGATTACCGCGAACCGGGCTGCTCCATGTGCATCGCGATGAATGGCGATCAGCTGCAGCCGGGCGAATACAGCGTTTCCACTTCCAACCGTAACTTCGAAGGCCGGCAGGGCAAGGGCGGGCGCACGTTCCTCGCCTCTCCTCTGACAGCCGCCGCCACCGCCCTGACCGGCGTGGTTACCGACGTAAGGACAATTCTGTGAAGCCTTTTATCGCATTCGAATCACGCGTCGTGCCGATGCCGAACAACAACATCGACACCGATCAGATCATTCCCGCGCGCTTTCTCAAGACCACGTCGAAAGAAGGCCTCGACAAGAACCTCTTCTGCGATTGGCGTTACAATGCCGACGGCAGTGAGAAGCCCGACTTCATCCTGAACACTCCGCGCGGCAAAGGCGCGGAAGTGCTGCTGGCCGGAGACAACTTCGGCTGCGGAAGTTCCCGTGAACATGCTCCGTGGGCGCTGACGCAGTTCGGCTTCCGCGCAGTGATCAGCACCTCGTTCGCCGATATCTTCAAGCAGAATGCGCTGAAGAATTCGCTGATTCCGATCGTGGTGTCACCGGACGTTCATGCCAAGCTGTTCGCACTGTCCGAAGACGCAAAGGTCGCGGTAGATCTGGCCAGCCAGACTCTGACCCTGCCGGACGGACAGAAGGTGGAGTTCCCCGTCGACTCCTTCTCGAAGACTTGTCTTCTCGAAGGAATCGACGAACTTGGATGGATCCTCAAACAGGCCCCGGCAATCGAGGCCTATGAGGTAAAACGAGTCTCCACGCTGAACACGCTGGGCAATTAGCCCAGCATTTGTATCAGCGCCTGGATATAGCCAAACGCAAAAGCAAAAGCCTGTGCCCCGCCCTTGTCCCCAGGAATTGAGGGGACATGGTCGGGCATCAGCATATAGGGGTAGCCGACTTCCTGATAAGTCCGGATTGCCTCGATCATGTTCACGCTGCCAGCATCCGGAAACGTCTCCTGAAAGTCACTGAACTTGCCGTGAATGTTCCGGAAGTGAACGTTGAAGATTTTCTTCCGCGATCCGAAATAACGGATCAGGTCGTGAATCTCTTTGTTCGGATCCTGCAGCATCTCGGAAACCGTGCCCTGGCAGAAGTTCAGGCCATGATATGGGTTCTCGTGCATCGCAACAAACTTCTTCAGTCCGGCGGGACTGCCTAATACCGTGTGCACACCACGGTAGCCTTCGGGTTCCGGCATCCCTGGATCATGCGGGTGGCAGGCCATTCGCACCTTCTCCTCGGCGGCGACCGGCACCACGCGGCTCAGGTAATAATCGATGCGTTCCCAATACTCGTCGGCGCTGACATTGCCCGCTTCGGTGAGCTTGTCTTTGTCCGGCGCTTCCTTGTAATTCCAGGTGCTGTAGGTGCTTTCTCCGCGGCCCTTCGTACGATTGGGCAGCCGCACCACACCCAGAATGCTCATGTTGTACTTCACGGCCGGAATGCCGACTTTCGCGCAGTTCCGGATCATCTGCTGAATCTGTTCGATCTGCCGGTCACGCTCCGGGCTGCGGCCCATCATGACTGCGCCCATAGGGGCTTTGCCGATTGCCGCGGAAGGCAGCGGCACCGGCACCATGTCCAGTTTGATCCCGTGCTTTTCCACCCGCTCGCGAAGCTGAGAAAGGCCATCCACCGACCACTTCTCATCCAGCTGCGGCGAGATCTCACCGCTACAGATATGGTTCACGCCGAGCGACGACATCACTGACAAAACATCGTCCGCGTGCGAATGCTGCGTGCCACAGTGCATGGTGGCTTTCCGCTTCGGGTCGTTCGAGGTCAGAGCTGGTTTGGGTGTCTGAGCAACGGCTGCTTCCGCCAGGGCAATGGCGCCCCCGGCGGTCTGGAAGAATTTGCGTCGGTCCATAGTATGCGCCTATCGTATATCAGAAAAAGCTGTGGGGCGGATGATGCTGTTGCTGATGTTGGAAACGATCTCCGCATCCGAAAGGCCCGGTTTGGCGCGAAGCTTGAGCCACTCAGGATCGGAGCCGAATGCCTTCCAGACTCGGTCCCGCGCCGCCAGATCGTCATAGGCCAGCATGTAGGTCAGATGCGGCAGCCTGGAGCCAACCAGGGCTTCCCCGAAGAAGACCGGGTTCATCCCCAGACGCTGGAAAATCTGCATCTCGCCGTGGTTGAACATATCGATCTTCTTTTGCAGCGAAACGCCATCGTTCGATTCGTAGGTACGGAGTTCGAAGATGTGATTTCCCTTCGGAGGAAGCTTCAGTTCCGGCATGCCGGAGAACGCCCGCAGAATGGTCCGCTCATAGCGGATATAGCCGGTTACATCGGCCAGCTTTTCATCAACTCGCTCCGTTTCAGCGAACGAGTTGAAGGTGAGCAGCAGCGTCATGAAAGGGCTGCCCTCCGCAATGAATGAGGTGAAGGCGCCAAAGGGCAAGGTGAGCCCGCCAGGCTTTGCCGAAGGCATTTTGGCGGGCACACCGTTCCTTAACTGATACGTGCGCAGTTCGTAGTATTGGCTCATTTTCCTGTCGTGCTGATGGCCAGATTCACGTTGTTGCTCTGGACGCCATTGGCCAGAATGGCAACCGGAACAGACGCCCCGATGGTGACATCCGGCGGAACCGTCACGTTCACCTGATAGAGTCCGGCGGCGGTAGGAGTCAGTCCAACAAAGGAGGCAGGCACATTCACGGCGCGGCCCGAAAAGCCACCGCCGAACGTGACCGTGACATTGCTGATCGACTGCAGCGGTTTGCCGGCCGAACCGTCATTGGAGGGCTGTCCTTCCACATCAACGGGAGTCGTTGCACCGAGACCGATTGCATAGATCACGATGACATCGCCCGGTTTCGCGGGATGCGTTTTGAAGACCGGATCAGAGATCGTGCTCGGATCGGTGAGGCTGCCGTCTGCGGCATTCACAATCGCTCCATAAGGCGGGTACTTTGTCAGCAACCGGGGCGCGCCCGCGTTGACGACGATCGACCGCGTGTTGCCCGGCGTGGACCCGGAAACCACCTGAACGGTGTTGCCCTGACCCGTGCTCAGCGAGTACGGAATCTGGAAGTTGATCTGACCCGGTGAGACAAAGAACAGCGGCGCGGGTGCGCCGTTTACCAGAACCTGTACGCCCGCCAGCGTCTTCGGCAGCGGCACCGATGTCGCCTGTGAGAAGGTACCTACGGGGGCGAGCTGTCCACCGAAGATCGCCACGATGTCTCCAGGCGAAACGGCTTCCTGCGCATAGGTCGAAATGTTGACGATGCCGCCGGTAAAGATGGACGGCAGTCCGGCGGGGCTCACAACCAGTTCAACCGGAATGGACACTAATGCATTGTTGGCCGCATTCGATGTCACGGTAACAACGCCGGTGTAGAGTCCCGCTGAAAGACCAGCCGGATCAGCAGTAATCACCAGAGTGTTCGCACTGGTAACGGAGGCGGTCAGGAACTTCGCGGAACCAGAGGCGGCCGTGACGTTGAGCGCCGTCTGGCCGACGTTTCCCAGAGTGATGACAGAGTACTGCGGTCCGCCGCCTTCCGCGCCAGTCAGGCGAATGGTGGAGATGTTGCTCAGCTGAATGATCGGCGCACTGGTCACGATCATGGTCACGTTAATCGTTTTGTTATCGGTCGGCACGGAAGAACCGCTGATCACGACCGTGCCAGTGTAGGTTCCGGGTGCCTGGCCGTTCTGAGCCGCCACCTGAATCAGCCAGGGGGAAGGCGAGGGAATCAGACCGCTGGCGCCGTTCAGGAACTGCAGCCAGTTCCCACCGGAGTTCGTCGTCACCACTCCCTTCACGCCGGTTCCGGTAGTGAAGATGTTGTAGAGAACGCTGGTGGAGGGTCCGGTCGCGGGCGTCACGTAAGCGGTCAGTGAGGACGGTACACCGTTGGTGTTCACGGTGACTGTGATGTCCTGCGGAGCATCGACGGCGTTTGGATCGGAAAGAGTAATGAATTCCGTATAAGTACCGGCAGCCAGCGCCGAGGTGTTGAGTGCGATGCTCACCGCGTAACAATTTCCGCCGTTCCCGGCGCAGGTGCCTCTGGCCCCAACCGTGGCGGAGAGCCACGAAGCAGACGAGGAAGCGGTCAGGTTCAGCGAGCCGTCACCCAGGTTCAAAGCCTGAACCGTTTGCGTGGGGCCGTTCGCGCCCGGCGTCGTATTGATGGTGCCGACGGTTGTAGTGCTCAGCGCCAGACGGGGCGCCGCACTCAGCACAGACGTGATGCCGAGGAAGAGGACAGTCGCCAGATTTGATTTCATGTAAGCCATATTTTATTACTCCTTGGTAATGCTTTCGGTACAACCAGGTTCGTTTGCTGCTGGGTTGTTTCGCCACAGGGGAGGCGCCGAATAACCCTCGACATTGGTGCCGGACGATGAATGATCGAGCCGGAATGAATTGGTTCCGAAGTTAACCAGCAGTTTTGGGACCGCGGACACACGGGCGGAGTTGGTCACCGATAGTGTTAATAAGCGAAGCCAAGTCTCTTCAGCGTGGCGCCGGGTTCCTTATCTTCGAACTGCAGGATCATGCCCTTTGAATAGCCGTTCTCGATCGCTACTCCGGCGGGCGGAAGATCGAAAGTGAAGACCTTTCGGAGTGCCTCCACATCCTTTGAAACCGGTCCCTTGCCGGTCAGCCCTGCCTTGCCCATGAACCAGCCGCCAAACTGCGGATTCTCAGTGGGCACCCCGACAAAGCGGGTATCGCCCCAGTTGAGCGCGGCTAATTTCCGCCCCGCTTCGAGGCAGTGCAGACATTGGGGATTGAAGAAATAGATAAAGACTTTGCCGTCACTAAGAGAAATGGTGCTGCCGTCCTCGGCTTTGATAGAGACCGGCGCGCGCGTGCCGGTATGCCGGGTAAGACTGACTCCGTAAGAGACGACCGCGAACACTGAGACAGCACACAGAATGATAAAGGCTGCGCGGAGTCCGTTCGATCTGCTGGCCCAGAGACCGGCCACAATGGACAGCAACAGCATAATTCCGTCGCCGATAAAAAATCCCGGACCCACCGCTCGCTTGATCCAGGGGAAACAGGAACACTCTGCGCCCACGAGTTCCTTGTAATGGATGCCGATGAAGATCATGAACGCGATGAGTAGCAGACTCGTAATCAGCGCGCCCCAGCGGCGAAAGCGCGGGACGAGCAACAGGACCCCGCCGAACGTCTCCGCAATGCCGAAGCAGATCGCGCCCGCAAGGCTGAGCGACTCGGGAACTTTAGCCTGCGCCAGGCGAACGGCGGCCCCCACCGGATCTGTGATCTTCCAGATTCCGGCTACCAGAAAAACGATTGAAATCAGAATTGCGGCAGTCCAGTTGATAGCCGTGCGCCATACGGGTGGCGCCGTCTGGAGTTCAGACATATGTATTAGTTTAGGACCCGGCTCGGGTTAGAGGTGGAGAGCATCGGTTCAACTGCAATCGTAATAGCGATTTGCCGAGTATATAAGACAGCATGGAAGGTTAGGATAAGAGCATCGATGCCACGACGTTGGTACGCCCGAATTCTCGCTGCCGCCGCACTGGTTTGCGGAGTCTGGCTGGCCCTTCCCTGGGTGAAGCATCAACTCGCTTTGAAAATCGTCGAGTCACGCAGCGCAGCAGCGCCCCTGCGGCTCGGCGGCGTAGCGCCTGAATTCGTGCTGGAAAGCAGCACGGGCGGACGGGTTCGACTCAGCGATTTCAGAGGGAAAGTGGTTCTCCTGAATTTCTGGGCGACGTGGTGCGGCCCCTGCAGAACGGAGATCCCCTGGTTCACAGAGTTTCAAAAGGACCTCGGGCCGCAGGGCTTCAGTGTGATCGGTGTGGCAATGGATGATGAAGGCTGGGGTGTGGTTCGTCCCTTTGTGGAATCACAGAAGATTAACTACCCGGTCGTGCTGGGAGACGAAACGGCAAGCACGCTTTACGGGGGGCTCGAAGCGCTGCCCGTCACTTTACTGATTGGGCGGGATGGAAAAGTGGCCTGGGTGCATCGCGGTCTCGTAAACAAGGCAGACTGCCGGGGCGAAATCACCGAACTGCTGTCGAGGAAGTAAGCAACTGCCCGTTATAAACCGGGCAGTTGCTCGTTACTTTTAGCGAAGCCCGCCGCTCACCAGAAGCTGTTCGCCGGTGAGCCACGCCGACTCGTCTGAGGCCAGGAAAACAGCCACCGACGCGATATCCTGCGGCTGACCAAGGCGTCCCATCGGCGTTTGAGCAATCGTGGCGGAAGCAAAATCGCTGCCTACAATGCCTGCGGAATGCGTCCCATCCGTCTCCACCATGCCGGGATTCAGCGTGTTCACGCGGATCTTGCGCGGGCCGAGTTCGCGAGCGAGAACACCGGTGATCCCATCGACAGCACCCTTGGTACCCGTGTAAACTGCACTGGCGGGCGGGGTAATTCGGCTGACCACTGAGCCGATGTTGATGATGCTGCCGCCTTCTCCGAGGTGCTTCACAGCAGCCTGAGTGGTGAGCAGGAGGCCCAGCACGTTGATGTTAAACATTCGGTGGAAGGATTCTTCCGTGAACGCTTCAATGGGAGCGAATTCGTACACCCCGGAGTTGTTAACCAGGATGTCAAGACGGCCGAAGTTCCTGATGGCTACATCGATAAGCCCCTGGGCTTCCGCGCTTTTCGAAACGTCCCCGCCTGCCGCGACAGCCTTCCCGCCCGAAGCGCTGATTTCAGCGACAACTGCTTCCGCGCCCGCTTTACCGGAAGCGTAATTGACAACTACCGAGGCACCCTCGGCCGCGAGAGATTTTGCGATGGCGGCGCCAATACCTTTGGACGCGCCGGTGACTACTGCGACTTTACCTTTTAATTTGCTCATGGGTTCTGTTTCCCTGCCCGATAGATGCAACCCGCGGAAGCGGCGATTCCGAAGTTCACAACTTTTGAACTATCGAAAAAACATTAGGGGGCATAACATAAAGTTCATGAGGCCACTCTTTCATCCCTCGATCGAGGACGTTACGGTGGAAGGTATCCTTCACGCCCTTTCCGATCCGGTGCGCTTCGCCATCTTCTCCGACATCGTAAACGCCGACTGTACGCAAAGTTGCTCCAGCTTTCTGAAGATCAGCGAAAAACCGATTCCCAAATCGACGCTTTCTCAGCACTTCAAAGTCTTGCGCGAAGCGGGTCTGATTCGCGGC
>Ga0105237_10010155_pt1 | contig 10032 bp, 8 predicted proteins | sample KBSC24metaG_FD_81520 | JGI IMG/M metagenome (GOLD analysis project Ga0105237, IMG submission 81520) | Corn rhizosphere microbial communities from Kellogg Biological Station, Michigan, USA - KBS C2-4 metaG | ecosystem: Host-associated > Plants > Roots > Rhizosphere > Soil | place: Michigan, USA... | reverse complement strand
CATTTTCAATCAACAACGGTTATAGGGCGGACCGAATTCTAATTCCCCACCATCGGCAATACCTGGCCGTTATGCGCAAGCTTAGATAACCTCAAGTGAAATGAGCGAATATAACTTTTTAGACAAGTTGCACAACAAACATCATTATGATGAGCATATTGACTGTTTGACGAATCACCTTTCAAAATATTTTAAAGACGAAGAGATAACTGTTTTTCATGAAGTAGTTTCACTTGACTTTCATCTGGATGTTTATTTTATTAAACCAGCCAACAGAAATTATAATATACTTCTAACTTCAGGTATGAGCCTCCTAGAAATGACTGTTAATGCAGAAATCGAAAATAGAAGTGATTATCTTTTTGCTGAACTTATGGTATTAACACCAAAAGATTTAGATTTCGAACAAGTATATACTGGCAACGAAAAAAATAGTTGGATTATCTCAATGCTTAAGCAGACCGCAAGGTATCCTCACCATTATGATACTTTTATTACCATTGGTCAGACATTACAAGCTACGGAAGATATGCGACCTTACAACAGTGAAACCGACTATGTTGGTTGTGCAATTTTACCTTCAGTTACTTTCGACTCCGACTTTACTGAAGTTAAATGTGAAAATAAAAAAATTAACATTTACAGCTTATTCCCGATGTATAAAAACGAATTGGATTACAAAATTCAAAAAGGGTATGCAGGGCTTGTAGATTTATTAAACAAGGAACGTCCAAAGGAGATTATAGACAATCGACGAAAAAACCTAATCAGCAATAAAGGGTTTTGGAATATTTTCAGAAAATGATAAAAAGCCACGTGCATCTCGTGGGTCTGCTTTGTTGTCCTGGTTTTTTATTTCTCCGCACAGTGTACATTTTCAAGATAGAATAAACAATAAGGAGCACTTCCCCGCAAGCGTCTCGGCCACCAGGCTTTGCGGCTTAATAGTACGATTTTAAAAACCTCTTTTAATGCAGGTATAAATTGGGAAGCTTTTGTACGGCGCTACTTGTACCATTACAATAACAAGAAACAAGCAGTTATATTTTTAAAGAGCTCTGTAGGAGTGATATTTTCTACCTGGGCCTGGAAAGCAACCCAATAAACCGGACGATAAAGTGATTGCCAGCCAGTTTTGTTATTTTATTTTGGCGCTGGCGAATCTCCTTCGTCGATTTGCGACGCAATCCATACAACTTGTAAAAAAAGCAACTTAACACGAAGTAAAAAGTCTGTAAGCAGCTTGTCATAACTATCGTAGAATTGTAATCCGCCGGATTTAAAATTAAATTTTTTATTCCTCCTAAAATTTAAGGCTGCGGAGAAGATGTATATGGTTTTATTTCGTATCATTAACAAACCAATGCTAAAGCCAACATCCCTGTGAATCTCCCTTTACAAACACTCACCTAAAAAATTATTTAAAACTAAAATCTAACCAGTATGAAGAGAAATCTATCCTTGCTCGCCTTATTTGTTATTATGTTTTATGCTTCCTGTAAAAAAGATGCTACGCATGGTTGGCAAAATCAAAATGTATTAATGCATATGGATAAGCAAGACAGGGGCTTCATCATTATTGCTAAAGAAGGCGAAAATGTTGAGAAAATTTCTACGGCACTCACTCAAATCGGCGCAAAAAAATTTGTATTAAAAGAAGCAAACCAGGACCTTGGTTTAATTCATGTACAAACGCCTGACCCTTCATTTCCTGATAAGGCAAGACAGGTAGCGGGCGTTCAATCTGTCGTAATTGATCTTGTATTGAATTGGTTCCCTCCGGAGAAAAATCAAAAAGCAACACAGCTTCAGTTAAAACAGCTTGCAGCAAAAGCCAACAGCAAAGGTATTTATACCGGCGATCCTTTAAGCTTTTTGCAGTGGGGGCTTCAGTCTGTGCATGCAGATAAAGCATGGCAAAAAGGATATTTTGGCAAAGGGGTAAAGGTTGCCGTACTTGATGGCGGCTTTCTTTTAAACGATCCTGAAATTGCACCTAACATCATCCTTACACATAGTTTTGTTGACGGTGAAGTTGTTCAATATAAAGGCGCTGAAGGATTCAGTCATGGCTCTAATGTAGCCGGCATTATAGCCGCTAAAAATGATGGATACGGTGTTGTAGGTGTTGCGCCGGAAGCGAAGCTTATACTGGTAAAAGTATTGAATGATAAAGGTACGGGCAGCTTTACTTCTATCATTAATGGTATTTATTTTGCCGCGGTTAACGGGGCAAAGGTGATCAATATGAGTCTTGGCGGAAGGCTTCCCAGGCCGGGAAAATCGTACATAGATGACAATGGAACACCTGATGATCCAACAGATGACTACGTGGTGAAATATGATAAGGATGTAAAAGATATTGTAACGGCAATGAACAGGGCCACCCTTTTTGCTAACCTGTTTGGTGCTACAGTTATCGCCTCTGCCGGCAATGATGCTTTTGATTTTGATACGGAGAAAGATTTTGCCGTATACCCGGCATCCTGTAAAGGAGTACTTCCTATAGCTGCCAATGGTCCTCTTGGATGGGGCATTAACCAGGATACAAGCTTATACATTCCCGCTATCTATACAAACGTGGGTAAAAACTTTATTGCTTATGGCGCACCTGGTGGTAACTATAGCATTCCTCTTAATACAACTATTGTGAATGTAGGCGGCGTTATTAATTATGAATTTCCTTTCGACTGGATCTTTAATATCGGTGGTGAAGATCCATCCACACATGAACTGTTTTATAGCTGGGTTGCAGGTACCAGCCAGGCCGCCCCGCATGCAAGTGCTGTAGCGGCTTTAATTTATGAAAAGTATGGTCGCATAACTTCATCTGTGCTGGTTGACTTAATATTAAGAAAATCGTCGACAGACTATGGGCCTCACGGAACTGATAAATACTTTGGCCGCGGCCAGGTAAATGCAGGTAAAGCTGTTGGCTTATAAAAGTTAATTCGCAAACAGGTTTTCCCTATTTAAAGAATATTGAAAAATAAACAGGCAGCAATTTTTTGTTGCCTGTTTATTTATTAGCGGAATAATAGTCGCTCTATTCAACTAATAAAAGAATGTTTAAAATACCTTTCTGGCATTTCTTCAGGTTTATTTTAATTCTTATTTCGTTGTTGGAATAATGTTTGAGTGTAACTTAACATCATTGCTGTTTTTAAAACAAATAAAATATGCGCTTACCTATCGAAAGGATGAATGTGAAAGTTTATCCTGATTCTTCAAGAGTAATAGCCCGGTTCTTTTTTTCAAATAGCGAGAGGGCTAAAAGCCTTATACAGAGAGTAATGGAATTAGAAGAAGAACATGTTTATACCATTGTTATGCCTTTGCTGCAGGAGTTTTCTAAAAGGCACCGCAACATCACACGCATTCTTGAAAGGCACTGCAAAAAGCTTGATCCATTGTTTGATGAGCTGAATATTAATCCCCATGAAATGTCAAAAGTGAGAAGACTTTTAATTGGGTCTTATTTTACGCATGAGTATTCTATTGAGTCCGCAGCCTTTTTTAATCCTTCAATTGTAGAAGATCCTGACCAGACAGATCTCACCGAGGGACAAAAAAGGGTCATTATAAGTTTCAGGGCAGTGGGTGAGGGGCACATCTCATCTATTGTTTTCAGAAGGGCGATTATCGATCAGAATAATAATATTACCGTTATACCTGCCGGCGAATATATTGATGAAGCTGAGGTTGTGCGTAACTCTATTTACAACAAAAAGCTTTTTCTTAAAAAAGCACTGGAAGCAAAAATTGATGTAAACGTTTTAAATGAGGTAGAAAGCAAACTGGATGAACATTTTGAATACAAACGACTGAAGAAATTTATTGCAGACTCTCAAAACCTGGAGCAGGATGACATGCATAAGATGGAATATGAAAAAATCTTGTGGTTGTCTGATTCGTATCATGAAATACAATTTTCTTACGATACTGATATATCTGACAGGGTAATTTTCCCAATATCTGAATTTGAAAGTAAAGGGATAGAAGATGCAAGGTTTGTAAAGTTTGTAGAGGATGATGGCGAGGTAAAATATTTTGCCACATATACTGCGTATGATGGAACACTTATATTGCCAAAGTTGCTTGAAACAAGAGACTTCTATCACTTTAAAGTACGTCCCTTATATGGCAACGGCGCACAGAATAAAAACCTGGCTTTGTTTCCCAAAAAAATAAATGGCCAGTATGCAATGATATCCCGTATTGATGGCTGGAACAATTATATCATGTATTCAAAAAACATTGGTATATGGGATGAACCAAAGCTGCTGCAGTCACCAAAATTTCCATGGGAATTTGTGCAGATAGGTAACTGTGGTTCACCAATTGAAACAAGAGCCGGCTGGTTGATGATTACGCACGGCGTTGGCCCTATGAGACGTTATTGCCTTGGTGCGACATTGCTTGATCTTGAAAACCCATCCAAGGTCATCGGGCATTTAAAAGATCCGTTGCTGGTACCTAATGACGATGAAAGAGAAGGCTATGTTCCAAACGTGGTTTATTCCTGTGGTTCTTTTATCAACAATAATTCAGTGATTATACCTTATGGCTTGAGTGATTATTCGGCTTCATTTATCACAATAGGCCTTGATATTTTATTAGACAGGTTGAACAAGGATTGTTGCTGAAGGCGGGTAGCGTGTGGCTGTACACCTGCTTGCCACTTGCCATTTATTACTCGCAACTATTGATTGGCCTGAATTATTTTCTTGTACACTTCAACATAATCATTCACCATTTTATCGCAGGAGAAATTTTGATTTGCCCATTCATGGCAATCAAATCTTTTTATTGTGTTAACTAAGCCCACAGCTTCAACTGCTTCGTTGATATTATTTACAAGAAAACCTGTTATGTTATGTTTGATTAGCTCAGGCATGGAACCTTTATTGAAAGCTATAACAGGCGTTCCGCAAAGCATTGCTTCTGCAACACTCAATCCAAACGGTTCATTAAAATTAATGGGATGTAACAACGCATAAGCGCTACCTAATAATTCATTTCTTTTAGCTGCATCAGCATTGCCAACGTAACAAATCTGTTCATCATCGATATATGGTTTTACTTTTTCCTCAAAGTATTTTGTATCCTGTATAAGCCCTGCTATAATTAATTTTCTTTTGCAGGCTTTTGCAATAGTAATCGCTTCAGCACAACCTTTATCATGATGTATTCTTCCAAAATATAAAAGGTAATCATTGGGCCGATCATTAAAAGTAAAATCTGCTGTTTTAAGCCCGTTATATATTGTTGCGATGTAATTAAGTTCAGGACTTCTGTCCGAATTACTGATGGATACATAATAACCTGTATCATTATATTTTTTAAATACAGGAATAATTAAGGGCGATGAAAAACCATGGATGGTTGTAACTATTGGCGTTTTGATAAGCCTTGAGTAGGTGAGAGGTAAAAAATCAAAATTGTTATGGATGATGTCAAACGCATGCGCTTTTTCCATAAGGTTACTTATGTGCAGGCACTCATAAACCTTTGCGTCTACCGGCTTTGTTTCTTCATACCCTTTCTCAACAATACTTTCAAGCTTTGCGTTGGTAAGAGAATCGGCAGTGGCAAAAAGAGTAACGTCAAACCCTCTTTCAACAAGACCTTCGGTAATGTTTGAAGCAATTTGTTCCCACGGGCCGTAATGCCTTGGCGGTGTACGCCAGGCTACAGGAGATAAAACAGCGATGCGCATATTTCTAAAACATTAAATAAAAGCCCTGCCCGGTAATTGCCTGGCAGGACTTAAAGCTATATGAAATAAAATTAGACCGTTTCTGGTTTAGTTTGTTCAATAGAATTGTTGTACTGGTATTCAAGTTCAAATGCATCAAGCACGGTCAAATGAGAGATTAAGTATGCAAGCGTACTCTCAGCTCCCTGGTTCCTGTTAATACCATTGGGTTGCAATCCATCACAACAGCCTTTTGTTTCAGGATCATACAATGGTACACGCAAAGTATTCTCGCCAAGAAACCATAAATAACTGGTAAACATTTTTTCAATGTATTTAGATTGATGCGTTACCTGGTAGGCCTGCAAATACATTAATACCATTGCCATAATCTCAATCGCCTGTTGATCAAACACGGGCATAGTACCACCGCGGTAATACCATCCATCATTGCCCACAGGGCTTAAGTAACCATTGCCTAATGTAAGTTTGTCAAGAAAGTTAAGCGCTTCAAGTGCTGCTTTTTTAATCTTCTCATCCCCGGTAATTTCTGTTACGCATAACAATGATAACGGAAGTATAGCATTGTCATAAGTAAGCCCTTCCTCAAACCAGTGCCAGTCTTCTGAATTATGAGCTTCGTATGCCTGCATTAAAGGAGCACACAAATCGTTCATTAGTGTAGATACTTCTTCATGATAAGGATTTACTTTAAGGTAATAATAGAGACCAATAATTGCATTTGCCTTGCCGCGGATAAAATTAAGCGCCCTGCAGTGTTTGAATGATTTAAAGAAAAGCTCTTCCGCAAATTCTTTATAAGAATCATTTGGAGCAGTATAAACCAGGTATCCCAATGCCCAGATGGTACGGCCAAAAGAATCTTCTGAACCTACTTCATCAAGATACTCGCGTTTAAAGCTAAGAAAGTTTCTAAAGTTGCCATCGTCTCTTTGCATATAATGGATAAAGCTTAAATACACCGGTAGTATTTTTAAAGCTTCAGTGCTCCTGTTTTGCTGATAAGCCATCAGTGCCATTATTAGTGCCCTTGAATTGTCATCAACGCAATAGCCTTCTTTTAAATTAGGTATGCCGTACTTTGCATGCTGAACAATTCCCGTGTCATCTGTTAACCTTAGCGCATGCTCCATACTCAACTTGGGCATTAATTCAAGATTAATCAAACCATCGCTATCACGTTTTATTTCTTCATGTGATTGAGAAAGTACATCTTCAAACAACTGCAAAAACTTTCCACCTATTTTGGGCCATCTAATGTTAAGGCCATATTCAAATGCGCTTTCTTTTATAATAGATAATTTTTCTTCATTATCAAGTAAATCAATAATAGTATCTGCAAGCGTATCTGCATCTTTGAAAGGGAATAAAGAGCCTCTGTTCTCATCTAATATTTCCTGCGCGTGCCAGTAAGGAGTAGATACAACTGCCGCACCGCAACCTACTGCATACGATAAAGTGCCACTGGTAATTTGTGTCTCGTTCAGGTATGGAGTTATATAAATATCAGCGGACCTTAAGTAATTAATCAATTCATCTTCGTCAACAAAGCGGTTGATAAAGACAATGTGCTTATCAACTTTTAACTGGCTTGCCAATAATTTAATACTGTTACGGTAAGCTTCACCTGAATTTTTTAAAACACCAGGGTGTGTTCTGCCCAGGACAACATACACAACATCGGGATATTTTTTAACGATAGCCGGCAATGCTCTTACAACAGTTTCAAGCCCTTTGTTTTTACTGATAAGACCAAAAGTGAGCAGTATCTTTTTATCTCTGAAAGAAGAAATATTACTGAATGGATTGGTGGCCGGTAAATTAAAATCAGGAACGCCGTGTTCAATCAACTCAATATTTTCACGTGGTACATCATAAATGGAAACAAGAAATTCGACTGCGCGTTTGCTCATCACTACAATCCTGGCGCAGTTTTTAGCTATTTCCTTTATAATAATTTTTTGAATGTAACTGGGTGTTTGTAAAACGGTATGCATTATACAAACCAGTGGTTTGTTAAGACGGTGCAACAGGGGTAAAATATAAATGCCGCTTTGTCCGCCATAGATGCCAAATTCATGTTCAAGTAAACAGATATCGGCGTCGCTGTTATTAATGTGTTGCGCCGCTTTAATATAGTCTTCCTGCTCTTCCTGTCTTATAATTAATTTTACTTCTTCAGGGTATTTATATTCCTCTGCATCATCACTTTCCTGCATTGCAACAATATAGTAACTGTTAAGACTGTTATTCTTATTCACGTTACTCCAAACGGCCTGTACTAGATTCTGGTTAAAGGTTGCTATTCCACATTTACGCGGGGGGTGTGTAGAAATATAAGCGATCTTCATAGTAATAGCATTGTATTAGATTGATGTAAATATTAAATACATACCAACCCTGTGCCATTATTTTGGAAATGATTGAATTATAAGGCTTCTGAACCTAAAAAAAGTATCTGGCAAAGCATTTCTGCAAGATTAGTTTACAGCGAATTTTGATTACCTAAATATATGTGTACAATTTCCACGATATTTTTATAACTGTTGGCCAAACACTTTTCAATTTTTTTCTTTCCTGCCCACAAAATTTGTTCAATATCTTCCTCAGTTTGGGGAACCAGCTTTTGGCTGCTGTCTGCCTTCATCTCAAACCAATGAGATTCTTTAATAACATCTCTCTGACTGTATTTGTCAAAATATTCATGATAAGTAATGCCAAGTGATTTAATAAGCGTAAGCTGTATTAATCCTGTTTCTTCTTTTACCTCTCTTATGGCACATTCTTCAATGGACTCACCCTCATCAAGCTTGCCCTTTGGCAAATCCCATTTGCCCCTGCGAAAAATCATTAAAAGTTTGCCTTTTTCATTTGTAACTAATCCGCCTGCAGCAATAATGGTAGACTTTGTATCCATAACAAGGTTGCCTTTTTTAATCATATCCAAGGTAGATTACAAAAGTTATGCTTTTGTTTAAAATTTCCGGCTGCAAACATAAGAAGCGAGGCTCAATTGTGTATAACAATCTTCTTTCATCAACCTTTAGTTTATTTGGCACAACCTATCTTCGTGCCACTTAAATTTTTTCTATGTCTTCAAATGAAAAAGTGGTAGCAGAAAAACTGCTGCAGGCTGGCGCTGTTAAATTAAGTCCATCACAACCCTTTACCTGGGCCAGTGGCTGGAAAAGTCCTATCTATTGCGACAACAGGAAGATATTGTCTTTCCCTTTTATCCGTGATTTTATTAAAAGTGAAATGTGCAATGTTATATTCGAGCAGTTTCCCGATGCAGAGCTACTCGCAGGTGTGGCAACTGCAGGAATTCCATGGGGCGCAATGGCTGCGGACCAACTAAAACTGCCTTACATTTATGTGCGCCCAAAACCAAAGGAACATGGCATGGGCAACCAGATAGAGGGTAGTTATGAAAAGGGACAAAAAGCATTGGTAATTGAAGATTTAATATCAACGGGTAAAAGCAGTCTGCAGGTGGTAGATGTGTTAAAGAATGCAGGTGTTGAAGTAGTGGGCATGGTTTCCATTTTTAATTATGGATTTGATGTTGCGAAAAATGCATTTGAAGCGGCAGGAGTTCCTTATAAATCGCTCACAAATTATGCTTCTCTGATAAGCCTTGCGCTGGAAAAAGGAACCATATCTGCAGAGGATGAATCTGTATTATTGAAATGGAGAGAAGATCCATCCAACTGGATGAAATGAGCCGTATAGAGAGGATACAATACATTCATTTAAAAATTCTCTTCCCCGTCTCAATTTTTAATTAATATCTTTCGTTTATAACAGTAAAGATTTTGTATGAAGAAAATGTTTTTGGTGATGATTATTCTTGCGGCAGCAATCACCACCCGTGCCCAGGTAATGCAATCAAAAGCGCAATGGGTAACCATAAGTGTTCCGCAGTTAAAATGCTGGGAATGTAAGGCCAGGCTTGAGCAATACCTGCTCCGTGAAACAGGTGGACAGAGTGATGCCGGTATTATCAAGTTTAATACTTATATGAGCACCGGTACCATCCGTATTCAATATGTGCCTGACAGAATCACGGTAGACTATCTGCGTACTTCCATTGCAAATGCCGGCTTTGATGCAGACACCGTTAAAGCCAATGAAGACAGTTATAAAATGCTGCCGCCAATTTGCAAACGTAAAGATGAAGGTGGCGGCCCGCAGAAAGGTAAGCCTTGCAATCTTCCCCCGGAAGACAGAACAAGTATGTTGACCAATGAAAGAAGAGACAAGTAGCTAAGCATAAAATTTTAAAATTTGAAGAAACGCTTTGTAGAAATCTG
>Ga0105237_10010153_pt1 | contig 10033 bp, 7 predicted proteins | sample KBSC24metaG_FD_81520 | JGI IMG/M metagenome (GOLD analysis project Ga0105237, IMG submission 81520) | Corn rhizosphere microbial communities from Kellogg Biological Station, Michigan, USA - KBS C2-4 metaG | ecosystem: Host-associated > Plants > Roots > Rhizosphere > Soil | place: Michigan, USA... | reverse complement strand
GCGCTTTTTCCAAATGACGAAGATGACCGGGTAGATCAGCAACTCCAGGATGGCGCTGGTGACGACGCCGCCGATCATCGGCGCGGCGATGCGTTTCATCACGTCGGCGCCCGCCTGGGTGGTGGGGCTCCACATGATGGGGAGGAGGCCGAAGAGGATGGCGCAAACGGTCATGATCTTTGGGCGAATGCGTTGCACGGCGCCCTCTTTCACGGCGGCGTAGAGGTCGGTGAGGGAGTTCATGCGGCCGGCGTCGCGGTGCTTCTCCCAAGCGTGATCGAGGTAGAGCAGCATCACAACACCGGTTTCCGCGTCAAGACCCGCGAGGGCGATGAGACCGACCCAGACGGCGACGCTCATATTGTAGCCGAGCAGGTAGAGGGTCCAAAACGCGCCGATGAGCGAGAAGGGCACGGCCAGCAACACGATGACGGTCTTGGTCACCGACTGCGTGTTCATGTAGATAAGCACGAAGATGATGAGCAGGGTGAACGGGATGACCTTCCACAGGCGCTTCTGGGCGTCTTTAAGGTACTCGAACTGCCCGGCCCATTGGGGGTAGCAGCCGGCGGGAAACTTCACGCGCTCATTGATCCGCTGTGAGGCCGCGCGTACGTAACCTTCGATGTCGCTGCCCTCGATGTCCACGAAGACAAAGCCAACGAGTTGGCCGTTCTCATTCCGGATCGAAGGAGGACCGGTCTTGTAGCTGATGTTGGCGAGCAGCGAGATGGGGATCTGTGGTGTGGTGGTATCCGGCACAGCGACCTTTCCCTTTGGAATCATCGAGGCAGGCGCGGAAGCGGCCTGGCTCATCGGCGCGGCGACGAGAACGCGCTTTAGCGAGTCGAGGTCGTCGCGGAAATCGCGCGCGTAGCGGACGCTGATGGGGTAACGTTCCCGGCCCTCGACGGTCGTGGCAATCGTTTTGCCACCGATCGCGGTTTCGATGATGTCGTTCACGTCCCCCACGCGCAGGCCGTAACGCGCGGCGGCTTCGCGGTTCACGTCGAAATCGAGGAAATATCCCCCGGTGGTGCGCTCCGCGAAGACGCTGCGGGTATTTGGAAAATCGCTCAGGGCTTTCTCGATATCGACCGCGACGTTTTCTATCTGCTTAAGATCCGCCCCGAAAACTTTGATGCCAAGTTTCGTGCGAAATCCGGTCGTGAGCATCTCGGTGCGCGTCTGAATTGGCATCCAGAAGATGTTCGCCATGCCGGGTGTCTTGATCTTCTCGTTCATCTCCGCGATAAGCTTTTCCCAAGTCATGCCGGGCCGCCATTGGTCGTGCGGTTTGAGCGTGACGACGGTCTCGAACATCGCCAGCGGCGCAGGATCAGTGGGTGTCTCTGACTGTCCGGCCTTGCCGAAAACGCGCTCCACCTCGGGCACTTTGGCGATCATTCGATCCTGAATTTGGAGGATTCTGGTCGCCTCATTGATCGACATGCCAGGAACAGCCGTCGGCATGTAGAGGATCGTCCCTTCGTTGAGCGGAGGCATGAATTCCGAACCGAGTTTCGAATAGGGTATCCAGTTGATGATGCCGAGACCGGCAATGGCGACCACGACGAGAACCGCCACACGCAACCATTGGAACGGCAGCCAATCGAAACTAAGCAGCGGGACTCCGAGTTTGAGGGATAGATCGAAGAACGGCTGGTAAACCCAAATGAGAAAGCGGTTCACCGGGTTTTTGATCTCCGGTGTGATCCTGCCGCGGACGAGCAGCAGCATCAGGACCGGCACGACGGTGATGCCGAGCATCGCGGCGAAGAACATCGCGAAGGTCTTGGTGAAGGCGAGCGGTTTGAAGAGCCGGCCCGGCTGCTCGATGAGGGAGAACACCGGAATGAAGCTGACGGTGATCACGAGGAGCGAAAAAAAGAGAGGCCGGCCCACACTCTTCGCGGCATCGACAATGACACGCACGTGCTCGGCGCGGTCGGGGTCGCGTCCGTGTTCATCGCGGAAGTGCTCGAGCGCCTTGTGCGCGTTCTCGACCATGATGATCGCCGCATCGACCATTGCGCCAATGGCGATGGCGATGCCGCCCAGCGACATGATGTTCGACGTGAGTCCAAGCCACATCATCGGCAGGAATGACAGCACGATGGCAATAGGCAGGGTGATGATCGCGACCAGCGCAGAACGGACGTGCCAGAGGAACACGATGCACACGAGGGCGACGACAATGCTCTCTTCGATCAGCTTTTCGCGCAAAGTACCGATCGCGCGCTTGATAAGGTCGCTCCGGTCGTACGTCGGGACGATGCGCACGCCCTCGGGCAGCGAAGCCTTGATTTCCTCCATCTTCTTTTTGACTCCGTCGATGACGTTGAGGGCGTTCTCGCCGTAGCGCATGACGACGATGCCCCCGACTACTTCGCCTTTGCCATCCAACTCGGCGACGCCGCGGCGCAAGTCGCCGCCGAGATGCACCGTGCCCACGTTTTTCACATAGACCGGCGTGCCGTCCACAACCTTGAGCACGACGTTCTCGATGTCATCGATGCTCTTGATGTAGCCGCGGCCCCGGACGTAATACTCCGTGGTCGCGACCTCGAAAACTTTCCCGCCGACGTCACCATTGCTCATCTTGATCGCGCTCACGACGTCGGCCAGCGGGATGTTGTAGGCCACGAGTTGATTGGGATCCAGATCGACCTGGTACTGCTTCACAAAGCCGCCGACCGGGGCGACTTCCGAAACCCCCTTCACCGACTCAAGGGCGTATCGCAAATGCCAGTCCTGAAAGGACCGCAACTGGGCGAGATCATTTTTTCCCGTGTCATCGACCAAAGCGTATTCGTAGACCCAGCCGACACCCGTGGCGTCCGGTCCGATCACCGGATTCACGCCTTCCGGCAACGAACCGCGGACGGAGTTGAGGTATTCAATGACCCGCGAGCGCGCCCAATAGATGTCTGTGCCGTCCTCGAAGATGACATAGACAAATGACTTCCCGAACATCGACTCGCCGCGCACAAATTTGACTTTGGGGGCGGCGATGAAGCGCGTGGAAATTGGATACGTGATCTGGTCCTCGACAAGATCTGGCGAGCGCCCTTCCCAATCCGTATAGACGATCACCTGCACGTCGCTAAGGTCGGGGATGGCGTCGAGCGGGGTCTTCAACAGCCCATAGATGCCGCCCGCGATCGCAAAGACGGTGAAGATGAAAATCAGGAATTTATTGCGCGCGCTGGCTTCGATGATGCGCTCGATCAACGTCTCGCTGCCAAGCGTGGATGGTCGGGATGCCATGTCTACTTCGCCGCCCCCAGCGTTTTCACGATGTCGCCACAGCGAGCCATCTTCGTCCCCATGAACGGGTTTTCGATTTTCTTACCCGCTTGCAACCAGTTGGCTGGCGATTTGTCCCACATCGGGCAATTCGCGACTTCGACCGGGCTTTCCAGCGGCGGCGGAAATTCCGAGAGTAGCGCAATGAGAGCGGCACTGATCTTTCCGAAATGGATCCGCGCGTCGTCGAGATTGGCCGCCCGGTACTGTTCGAGCGCGGCCGCGACCGCGGAAATACGTTGCTGGTAATCGTCAACTCGCTCGGGAGGATGAACGTTGGCTTTGGCGATTGCCTGCACGCACTCCCGGAGTCGATCGATTTGCCCGGGGAGAGCATCGATTTTGTCCTGGGAAAGTTGTCTATGGATCGCGAGATAGGCGGTGATCACTGGCTGATAGAGAACCTGAGTTTCCTGCGGCAGAGGTACTGGCAGGGAAGACTCTGCCGGCCCAGATTTCTCCGCATCGCCCGGCGCAGGCTCCTCAAAGCCTTTCACCGCGCCTTGCACCTTGGATTCCGCGTCGATGAGGAAGTTGGCGCTGGCGACGACCCGCTCACCAGGCTTCAGGCCGTCGAGCACTTCGTAGATGTCGCCAAACTTCCGGCCGACCTGGATGCGGCGGGGCTCCAATTTACCCTCGCTCTTATCGACGAAAACCAGTGTGTGTGAGCCGGTTGGCATCACCGCGCTGACCGGGATGGTCAGTCCTTCCCCCATGTCCATGGCCAGCTCGATATTCACATACATTCCCGGCCGCAATTTGAAATCGGGATTGGGTATATCGACGCGCACCTTCGCAGTGCGCTTCATCTCCGTGAGGAACGGATTGATCAGGCTCAACTCACCTTCAATCATCTGCCCAGGATAGGACTTCGCAGTGATGTGAACCTTCTGGCCTTTGGCGAGCATCGAGATCTCGTCTTCATAGAACTCGGCCCACACCCAAACGACGGAGAGATCCGCTACGTCGACGAGATGATCGCCGACCATCACCTTGCGTCCTTGATCCACGGGCACGTCTTCGACGACGCCCTTGAACGGTGAATTGAGCGTCAGGAACTCAGTCGGCTTTCGCGATTTTTCCAACTCCGCGATCTGCTTCGCGGTGATGTTCCATTGTTCGAGGCGACGTCGGGCCGCCTCGATTGATCGATCCGTGCTCGTTCTGCCCTCCGCGGTTGCGGCGCGGTCGCGTGCGTCGAGCAAATTGACCAACTCCCTCTCCGCCGTGGATAACTCAGGGCTGTAGATCGTGAGGAGCGGCTGGCCTTCCTCGACGGGTTCGCCCGCCGAGGTGACGTGCAACTTCTGCACGTAGCCTTCGACCCGGGCGACGAATTCCCAATGCCGCGTCTTATCGGGCACGACGATTCCGACCGAGCGAATGGTGTGACGGAGCGGCTTCTTCTCCGCCGCCGCGTAAGTGACGCCGATCTGCTGCTGGCGCTCGACTGGGACGCTGAACTCATGGAGCGTAGCGCCAGGTCCGGTCTTCGGCGCGGCAGTGCTCACCGCGCCCTTTTTGAAGACCGGCACGAGGTCCATGGAGCAGATGGGGCATTTTCCTTTCGGGTCATGCGAATGCACCGAGGGGTGCATCGTGCACGTGTAGTAATCGACGTTCGGGTCCGCGCCCGCGCCGCTTTGCTTCTGACAGCCAGCCATTCCAACAAGGCCGAGCATCGCGGCAACGACGACGAACTGATGAATGAGTTTCTCCATGGTCATTTGGATTTCCGGGCCGGGGCGCCCTTGTGCGGGGAGAAAAGGTGGAGATCCGCGCCGACAAGCGCTTCGAGTTCCGCGAGGGCCACCTGGTAATCGGCAAGGTGTTGCTGATGCATGGCTTCGACCTCTCTCAGGGCGCGGTCCGAGATCACCATTTCAAGGAAACCGGCCTTGCCTCCCTCGTAATTGGCGCGGCTCGTTTGCAAGGTCTGCCGGGCATTGGGAAGCAGCCGCGACTCGAAGAGTTCGGTGTGGTGATGAAAGGTCTCGATCTTCTGGAGTTGGTCGCGAAGCAGGCCGAGCGCTTCGGTGCGGGCGGCTTCGAGCGCCCTCTGGGCGGCCTCGACGCCGCTTTGCGCCTCCGTTTCCCCGGCGCGGTATTTTTTGTCGTTGAGCCACGGCACACTGAACGAAACGCCCGCGCTCACCTCGCTCGCCGCCTGCGACGCGCCATTGTAACGCTGAGCCTGGATGCTGATGGCCGGGTCCGGAATCCATTCCCGTTTTGCCAATTCGACTTTTGCCTTGGCGGCGGCGAGGGCGGCTTCGGCCATTCGCACCTCGGGCCGGTTCAAAAGCATGAGGCTGCGCAGGTTCTCGAGGGAGGGCAGCGCGGCGTGAGCGCTCGAAGCGACGGGCTGGCCGAGGGGCGAAAACGGGTCGCGATTCATCAATACCTTGAGCTGGGTGGTGTCGTCGGAGATCGAGCGTTCCAGGTCCCGTCGGGCCTCCTCGATCCGGATGAGTTCGCCCTCCGCCGTCAGCACGTCGGCCTGGCCCTGGTTGCCGACTTCCAGCCGGGCACGGCTGATCTCCAGTGTTTGGGCCAGCGAGGATTCGTTGGCCCGGTTGAGTTCGACCAGGGCGTAGCCTTTGGCCAGTCGGTAGTAGGCGGCGCGCGCCCTGGCGACGACGTCGAGTTCCCTGCGCCGCAGTTCCTCCAGGCCGCCGAGGGCTTCCGCAGTGGCGATCCGCGCGCGGCTCTGGTTCTTGCCGGAGAGCGGGATCATCTGCTCCACGCTCAGCATCTGGTCGGTGAAGCTGTTCGTGGCGACATCGACGAAACGGGCGAGGCGGGTGCTCCCGCTGACTTTGAGATCGTCCCATGCGGCGACCTGGGGCACGCGTTGCTTCATGGCGTCCCACCTGGCGCGCGCCTCCTTGATCGAAGGGTTGTTCGCCAGCACCGAATCGGTAACCGCGCCGAGCGAAAGGGCACCCGGCGCGGGGGCGTCGGATTTCTTCGGCGGTTCAGCCTGGGCGGTGAGGAATATGGAAAAGCTGCAAAGGAAAAGTTGGAATGGTTTCATGGATCTGAGCGGTGGAATTCGCGGGTGAGGGTGTGCTCGGGGCACACTTCGCCTGTGAACGTCCCTGGCTCAGATCAACTGGATGCAACTCACCGCCAGCGGAGGGAGGGTGTGCGCGGTGCTCGCTTCGTCGAGAATGACGAACCGGCGCCGGGGTGCAGGCGGGACAACGAGAATGGTGCAGGCCCGCAGTCCGAGGGTCGCGAGCTGGATTGGAGAATGATCCGGAGCGGGCGCCGGTGTCTGCGGGGCCTGCTTCTGCTCCGCCACCGTGCAGCAGACGGCGTTCGCGCAGCAACCGCGCGCACACTGCATTCCAGCGCAGATCCCGTCCCGCTTCATCTCGATGGGCAACGCGACCGGCTGGGCCTGCGTGACGACGAGCAGGCTCACGATGAGCGTCAGGATGAGGGAGAATTTCGCGAGCATGAGACCTGGCCGATGGAGAAGGTGGCAGAGGGCGATCATTTTGCCGACTGCGAAATTACGGCCGCGTGGCCGATGGCGGGCTCGACGACGCGGGACTTCATCATTTCCAGGTAGCGTGCGCCGTCCGCCGGCGACATCTCCGCGCTGACGGCATAGACGTGCGCGAGCAGCGCCTGCCGGCATTCGCCCTGCACGGCGAGGCTCTCTTTCATGGCCGTCTCGACTTCGGGTGTGTAGGTCCTGTTGGCGAGGATGGCGCGGTCGAGGCGAGCGTTCGCCTGGCCGATCTTCGCGCACATCAGATCGCACTTGGGCGCGTAGTCGCGATGCACTTGCTGGACACGGGCAAACTGGGCGTCGGAGAGATGATACTCGCGGCGCAGCCATTCCATCTCGCCATTGGCCTCCGTAACCATCATGCGCGACGGAGTCGTGGCGCAGCGGTAATACGTCCAATAGCCTCCAGCCGCGACGGCGGCGGCGAGCAGCAGGACGAGGAGGCTTTTTTTCACGCAGGATTGGCGGCGGCTACCGGGACATCTCCAGCGGATCGACGGACGCCGCGTAACGAGCCTCCAGCAACCTGCCGAACTTTGCATTGGCGTCCTGAGCCTTCACATGAGCGGCGCCGATACTCGCCGACAGGCTGACGATGACGAGCGCCAGCGCATATTGCGGCCGGACGAGTTGTATCGATATCCAGGCGGCGAAGCGCGGCCAGAACGCCTCCCGCCGCGCTGTCTCCCGCACCGAGATACGCTGCCAAACATCGCGCTGGAAAGAGCCAGGCACCCGCGGTTCGACTTTCCAGGTCCGCAGCTTCGCGGTGAGATCGTCGCGTGGAGGAGTGTTCATGGAGCCTACTACACCGGGAGGTCGCCAAACCCTCGGATTTTCTCGAAAACCCGGAAGCTACCGGCAGGGACAAAAAAAACGCAAGGGTTTGGCGCGGCCTCCGACGTTTAAGTCACCAGTGACCGGTTTTGCCGGACGCGAACCAACAAACGACAACAACTAAATCCTCTATGAAAACCCCTACGAAACTCCCCCTCATGGCCGCAGTGGTCGCAGCCCTTGCCGGCAGCGCGGCATTTGCGGACGATCACACGCTGCAAAATCGTCTCGCCCTGGATCGCGCTGTGATGGGGCCAACCCAACCGGCGACCACGGTCGCGGTCTATGCCGACCGCCATGGCGTGAGCCACCGGACCGAAGTGCGTGTGGAGCGCACGGAAGGCCGCGCCGAATTGCGGTCCAACGCCCATGGCGGGAGCGTCTGGGTGGAAACGAAGTAAGGCCCGGTTCCCGCACAAAAGAGTCGTCCCAACCCTCCGTGACTGGAGTGTGGGGCGACTCTTTTTGTCTTTTGGGGTGCGCGGATTTATGCAGGGCTTGCCTCTATTTGGCCAGCCGCCGGCCCGAAAACAGCCCTGCCCTGGTCCCATTTTCCAGAGTAAAATGATCTTCCGAACTCCGAGCGCACGGGTCCTGCTTACGGCGTCGGCGTGCTTCCCAGCCGCCTTCTTTCCTTCGTCACCCTTGCATGCCTTTTCTTTGCAAGCCAGCTTGGCGCCGCGACCCCAATTCCGTTTCAATTTCGCGACGGCTTGATCTGGGTGAAAGTGAAGCCCAGCGGGACTGGCGAACCCCTCAATTTCCTGCTCGATTCCGGCGCGGGATCCAGCGTGCTCGACCTGGCTGCGGCCCGCCGGCTCGGAGTGAGGCTGGGCAAAAGCCAGAGTGTGCAGGGTGTGGACAGCCATAGCGCGGCCTTTCAGGTCAAGGACTTTGCCGCGCGTGCCTCTGGCATCGCCCTGCCGACTTCGATCCTGGCCGTCGATCTGAGCGGGCCAAGCCGCAGTTGCCATCAGCGCATCGACGGTCTTCTGGGTGTCGATTTCTTCCGGGAGCGCATCGTGCAGATCGACTTTGGCTCACAGACGATCCGCCTTTTGCAGCGGAGTGAAGTGAACGATGCAGGTTGCGAAATCCTCCCGATCGCCTCCCGCAATGACGCCATGTGCGTGAGCGCTTCCGTCGATGGCCACAAGCCGGAATGGCTGCGCCTGGACACGGGATGCAATACCGCGCTGGAATGGGCCGTGACGGGAGACAAAACAAAGAAGCTGGGTGTAATCACCATCGGCCTCAATCCCAGCCCAGTGCAGGAGTTTCTTACGGATGTCCTACTCGGGACGAAGCACCTATCAGCCGTGAAGACCGGCGTGCATCCTCGGCAGATGTTCGCCGGCGAGTCCGGCTTGATCGGGACCGGCCTGCTGTCGCGCTTCATCGTCACCATCGACGCAGCCAACCGCCGCTGCCTCCTCGCTGACCCACGCTAACCGGCGCTGACGGGCTCGAGTCGTTCAATCAGAGCGGTGTCCACCATGCGCACACGTTCGCCTTCACCTTCGGGAAGATTGATGTAGAGCGCGCGACCGCCCCGGGTCAGCAGGACCAACTCCGGATGATCAATCAATTACTGAGCCCCGCTCACCGTATGGATTGAGAACGGTTGAAAAGGGGTCGTGTGTAGAACGTCTTTCAGCGACTCCGCGTGCATCAAGGAAGGGTATCTGTTCAGCAAAAGGATTCAAGGCATCGCACCGTTATGAACTTTGCCGGCACACATAAGGGCTACGCCGAAGGCGTTCCATAAGTCAGCCCAGGGTTGCCGAGCTTGCGAGGCTACCCTGGGTACCAGAGCGCGCAGCGCTCAACCCTGCAATGGGTTTCACGCCGTGTGCGCAGGGCTGCGCCAGTGATTCTGCACGACGACCGATGGACCAATCGGATAAGGCCCTCGAGAACACGCGTAATAATCATTTCCCAATCCCGAAGGGATTGAATCGCTGCGGTGGTGTGGATTGATGCCGCGCGGATTCGGTGAAACCCTTGACAGGGTTGGGAGGCGGGTTCACCCGGGTGCCCAAGGTACTCGTCCGATTGGGACATCGGACCAACAGCAGAGACCTCCGACCAAGCCTTACGCACACGGCGTGCAACCCTTGGCAGGGTTGAGCGCTGCGCGCTGGAAGACCCAGGGTAGCCTCGCAAGCTCGGCAACCCTGGGCTGGATTATCAAACGCCTTCGGCGTAGCCCCTATGTGAGCCGGCAAAGTTCAGAACACGCTCTAAGCCGTAACCATGCAAAACCCTTCGTTGTCAAGGCGTCAAGGTGGGGAGGACGGTATTGCATTGCAGTTTGGGAAGACGCTGAGGATTTTTTCGTAAAGGTTTCGCCACCAGTCT
>Ga0105237_10010152_pt1 | contig 10034 bp, 5 predicted proteins | sample KBSC24metaG_FD_81520 | JGI IMG/M metagenome (GOLD analysis project Ga0105237, IMG submission 81520) | Corn rhizosphere microbial communities from Kellogg Biological Station, Michigan, USA - KBS C2-4 metaG | ecosystem: Host-associated > Plants > Roots > Rhizosphere > Soil | place: Michigan, USA... | reverse complement strand
TATCGTTGCCGAAGTGCATGAAGAGAGACTTGACATTCGTCTCGACCACAGACAGCGTAAACGCTACCGTATCGGACGCACCATAGCTGTCGGTCGCAATGACCATGGCAGCGAACGAACCGATATTGCCCGTCGTCGGCGCAAGCGCGATGTTATAGTTGCCGTTGCCGTTGTTCTGGAGCGTTGCATACGTCGGCAGGTTGGCCGTTACAGTAACTGCATCACCCGGATCATCCGTAGCGGTAAAGCTGATATTACCCGTCGCACCGGCATTCACGCTCGTGTTGGCGATGGCGGATATCGTCGGGTTGCGGGCAGCCGTCGTCGCACTGACGGTGTTCGTATACCCGAGGTCTCCATACTGGTTGACGGCTTTCAGCTTGTAGTAATAGGTCGTGTGACCGGCTACACTGCTGTCAAGATAGGAAGTAGCCGATCCGTTGTTACCCGCCGGATTCAGCAGGGTGAACGGCTGTGTCGTATCCGTTGCCCTGTAGACGTTGTACGCCTGGGCATTGTAGGCAATGGCATTCCAGTTGAGCTGGACTCCGATGCCCGGTACGATCGTAGCGGCAAGACCCGTCGGCAGGGCCGGCGCAGTGCTGTCGTCAAAATTATAAGAGAATTCCCACGCGTTCAGATAGCCGATCTGCGTACCCGCAGCCTTGCTCATCGCAATGACGATCGTGCCATTAGCGTCGGACACCGCGCCATTGATATTGGCCGTATTGGCCGTATTGTTCTGAGCATAGCAGGATGCCGACTGGCCACCGATGGTGTAGACGGTAGTCCCGTTGTCCGGTACGCCCGTCCACGTGCTGCTCGCCAGGAATTTAAAATTGTACTTCGCATTCGGCTTCAGACCGGATACAGTGTCGTAGACGACATCCGGACCGCCGAAGATCCCGAAATAGTAGTAGTCAGCCAGACAGGCATCAGGATATACACCCGAGTTGTTGCCGGTCTGAGCACCCAGGTACCAGGGCTGCCACCAGCTGGGCTGCGAAAGGCTCACGCTGACATTGGTCGTCTGCCCATCCGTCGACTTGAGGTTGCTCAGCTTCGGACCGGTCATATTGTTCCACGGAGTGGGTCCGAAGTTCGAGTATACCATGTTCACCAGGAACCGCTGGTTCGGATTCTTCGGATTGATCGTGACCGTGAAGGTCTGCGCAGAGCTGCCGCCCTGTGCATCCGTCGCAACGACCGTTATGTTATAGGTACCCTGCGAGATATACGTCGGCTTGAGCACCACGCTCGCGCTGCCATTGCCGTTGTCTACCAGGGTTCCCCATGAAGGCAGGTTGTTCGTGCTCCAGACAAGACCGGTCAGACCGTCCGGATCGGTAGCCGATACCGCGATCGCATCCGTAGTACCCGCATCGTAGGTAGCGTTGCCTATAGCTGCTACCACCGGCGGATTATTGCTGTTGACGACCATATTGAACGTATCCTTCGCGATACCGCCATTGGTTGCAGTGGCAACCACGACGATATTATTATAGGTCCCCTGGTCAGTGGAAGCCGGGCTGAACAGGATGCCCGCCGTTCCATTGCCATTGTCGGTCAGGGCGGCGAACGAAGGCAGGTTCAGGGCGGTTATCGTCAGCGGAACATTGTCCGGCGACGTAGCGCTGATCTGAACCGTATTGTTCGTGCCATATTTCATCGTAAAGTCACGTACCGGGTTCGGGAACTGCGGATTGTTCAGCGGCGTCGTTGCGCTGGCAGTATTGCTTGACGCGCCCGTGCCACCCACGTTCACGCCGTTGACCGTATAGTAATAGGTCACGTTGTCAAAGAGACCGGCATCGACATAGCTGAATGACGGTCCCGCACCGGCAGGCACCGTAGCGATCGTCCGGTACCCGCTGGTATTGCCGGTAGAACGCTGTATCTGGAAGCTCGTCGCATCGTTAAAGGCATCGCTCCAGGTCAGGTTGATCGAAGAGCTGTTCAGCACAGTAGCGTTCAGGTTGGACGGAGCTTTAGGCGCCGCAGGACCCGCAGGCGTCGTAGCCGTAGCATAGGCCTTGCCAAGCACCGCAGCCGGAATGACCTGGTTCGACACTCCCGGCCCGCTGTAATTGACCGAGAAATTATACCCGCCACCGGACTGGAAGTAGCCAGCAGTAATGGGATACGTACCCGCCGCAAGGCTGATCGTGCCCGATACGGTGGTAGAGCCATGCGCACCGTCGTTGTTAACGACTTTCACGCCGTTGACCCAAAGCGCAGAACCATCGTCAGAGGTCGTCGAGAAGGTATAGGTGCCACCCGTCGTGATCTTGATCGTCGAGTTATACTGGACGGCAAAGTTGGTGGACTGTGTCTCCATACCCAGCGTAAAGTTCGGCACAGTTCCCGTGAACGTAGTCGTCATGGTCGAAAAATTGGGGAGGGCCGACAATGACACATTGTTATAATAGTTGTAGGGCACGCCGGCGCCGATGGCGTCATAGGCCGAAGCCCCGTACTGGCCGACGGCACGGATACGGTAGAAATACTGGGTAGACGCTCCAACCGTGGAGTCGGTAAAGGAGGTCGCAGCCGCAGCAGTCGTCGTAACAATATTGAACGGACCGGTGGGGGTCGTAGAGCGATAGAGCTCGAAACCCGACTCATTGCTGGAATTGTCCGTCCAGGTCAGCTTGATAGCATTATATGCCAGGGCCGTCGCGCTCAGATTGGACGGAGCCGCAGGGACAGACCCGGTGACCGCGCCGCCTTCTATAAACGCGCTGTCAGGTATCTGCGACCGCGAAATGCCGCAGAGATTGCAGGTCCAGTAGGCCTGCATGACCGCGCCGCCGGTACCCTGGAAATAGGTGAACGCGATCGGGTAGGATCCCTTCTGCAACGATACATTGGCCGTCTTCGACTGCTGCGCATGTAACCCGTCATTCTTTATCAGCGGCGTGCCGCCCGGATTGTAGGCGCTGGCGGTGCTGTTCAGCGATCCCAGCCACAGTGCGCTGCCATCATCGGAGGAGGTCTCCAGAGTATAAGTGCCCGCTTTCGTAACCGTCAGATAGCCCGTCCACAGGAATCCATAGTTGTTGGCTATTGTCGCCGGAGCAAGGGTTAAATTCGCTGTATTACCCGTCGACGTCGGCGTGAGCGTATTGAAATTAGGCAGGGTCGTCCAGGTGCCCGTGTAGAAATTATAGATGAGTCCGCTGGAGATCGCATTGGCGTTCACCTGGTTGCTGAATGCAGAGTTATTACCCGCAGCATCCCTCGCCTTTACCCTGAACGCATACGCCTGCTTGTCTGACAGGTTGTATACGGTAAAGCTGTTCTGAACACCAGGCACCGTATAGGTCTTGACCCCGTTGACATAAATATCGTAGTTGACCACTCCCACAAAATCAGTGGAAGGATTCCAGGTCAGCCCCACAGAGCTCGACGTAGTCGCCGTCACAGCAAGTCCCGAAGGCGCCGTCGGCGGAATGGTATCCCTCTGCGTCGTGGCCGAAGCCTGGTTGGTCACCTTTGAAGCAGCGCTGGCGTTGATCGCCCGCACTATATAATAATAGCTGGTGGAAGCCGCCAGCCCCTGGTCGAGATAGTTCAGCGTATCCTTCGGCGTGATACCCACCAGCTGGTAAGGCCCGCCGCTCTTCGTCCCGCGATAAACCTCGAACCCGGTCTCGCTGATATTCGGGTGCGGATTCTTGCTCCAGTTCAGCTGTACCGCTACCTGGGAGACCGCGCCTGCCGTAAGATTGCTGGCAGCATCAGGGCCGCCCGGAGCATTGGCATTCAATACCGTGAAAGGATTCGACTGGGTCGAAGAACAGGCATTCTTCGCCGTCACCTGGGCGACGTACGTGCCGGGAGCAGCATTATAGGTAGCCGAATTGCCCACCACCGCGTTGTCGGGCAGATGTATCCATTTATAGCTGAGATAGCCCGCGGGCTCCATCAGCGGAGTAGTAGTACTGCCATCCGGCGCCGGCAGCACAGCGCTGGCTATGCCATTGATCTGGATATCCGGAGTAGCCGACACGGCGCCCCCGGTCAGCGTTATCGGCTTGTGCGACCAGTCCGACCAGCCTGAAGTAGACGTCCGCTGAAACCGGACAGAGTAAGTACCCAGCTGCGTAGCCGTATAGATGTTGGAGGTGGCCCCGCTGATCACCGCGCCGTCCTTCATCCACTGGTAGGCATAAAAACCAGGCGTTACCCCCATCTTGGCGCTTATATTATCGCCCGGACAGAAGTTGGACTTCCCGAAATACAATAATGGATTGGTCTTGTGCGCCGCCAGCATATACGGGATGAACCCGGTATCCGCCCAGGCGGCATCCCAGCAGTTGTGCCCGTTATTCGGGTAAAAGTTATGTTTGATATTCCCGCCTAAGTTCGTAAAGGTATCCACCAGGTACTGCGCCGTGGCCGGGCCGGGGTTCGTATCCTGCCCGCCGTTGAACAGCCATATCGGTATCTGGATATAAGTAGGCATCACCGGCACATACTCGCTACGCGCCGCCGAAATGATCGGCGCCGCAGCTACATATTTGGGACTGTTCCCCAGAAAATCCCAGCAGCTCTGGCCACCGGACGAAAGACCGTCGATGACGATCCTGTCTGGGTCCGCCTTATTATACTTTACCAGCGTGTCCAGTATATTGTCTATATCGCCAAAAAAAGGCGAGGCATATCCGTCGCTCGACTGATAGTAGAACAAAAAGCCATCGAACTTCCCGTTGTCGACCGCATCCCGGAATACCTGCCCGCCATGTATCAGCTGCGACTCGTTGTCATAGGCGTTACCGCCTTCGCCCGCACCATGGAAGAACACGTACACAGGATATTTCATCCCGTCGTTTACCCCCTGCTGATAGGACTTGGGGAATTTCAGACGGAACTGCATCCCCTTGTACCAATAGGATTTGAAGGTGGTCGTTCCCGTACCACCCCAGTTCAGCGACTTCGTATGCCCCCACTTGACGATGGGGCCAAAACCAGGCAGGGGAGGCCTGTTCGTCGATGTAAATACCGAATCACGGTCATTCGGGTTCATGACGTTTTGTGCATGAATGTAACCACCCGACATGCAGAATACGATCAAGAGCAGCTGGTAAAGCTTTTTCATTTTTAGAGTTTATGGTATTTGAATACGGAGAACATATATTGTTAGGAAAACAACACAGCTGTAAGGAGATTGGAAGGTCCAACCGAGGATATCAGGAAAATAATTCTGGACGTTGGAAAGATGACTTAAACACTGGATCGCCCTGAATGGGGCTTATTCTTAGAGGAATTTCCGAGGAAGGGATTTGAATTAGGTAAGGTCAGAGAGGAATCAATAGTGATCAACAGCGGCACAAATTTAATACAATTTTTCGATTGTCCTATACTACTTTTGAGTAATTTCAATGTTAACAAAAACGACTCCGGGAACACCGGACGATCCCCCCAAAAAAATGCAAAGTTTTCCCCGACCAAACACAATAATATCGTGGTTTTTAGATTATTAATGGGCGTTTTATAACCCGCGCCCAGGGCCATTTATCCCTAATTCCAAAAAGTTATTTATATATTTACCCCGATTTATGTTAACAAAAGAGCACCTGACAAAACCGGCGACTACCACCAGGGATCTGCTAGAGTTCCTGAAAACCAAACACCTACATGGAAAATTCCTGGACCGGCTCAAGATGCGCTATCGCCCCCTCATCTGCCCTTACGTACCCCTCCTGCAGCGCGTCAGCCCGGACGACCGCGTAGGAGATATCGGCTGCGGCTCCGGCCAGTTCCTGCTGCTGCTGTCCGAATTTGTCAAACCATCCTTTTCTTACGGCATCGAGATCAGCCAGCATCTTATAGATAACGGCAACGAGCTCCTTTCCGGCCTCGGTAAGGACCGGCTGTTCCTCGAAACCTTCGACGGCAGCCATTTCCCCCCACTTATCGGGACCATGGATATCATTTTCCTCATCGACGTCATCCACCACGTCCCCCCGTCCGTCCAAAAGACATTCCTCACCAACCTTGCCGCGTCCATGAAAAAGGGAGCAAGGCTCGTCATCAAGGACATCAACGCCGGAAGCCCCCTGGTGGTCTTCAATAAGCTGCACGACCTCGTCGTTTCCAAAGAGATAGGCCACGAACTAAAACCGCAAATGGTCATCGAAATACTGAAGGAAGCAGGCCTGGAAATCACTGACGTAGAAAAATGTACAACATATGTTTACCCGCATTTCACTGTTGCTGCAAAAAAACCGTAGATCCAAGATCATTTTCCTGGCGTTCTGTTTTTCCCTCCTGTCCTTCTTCCCCGTATTCAGAAGCTTTTATTACGGCAACGGCATCGGGACCTATAAGAACCATATCGCCTGGCTCGAGAACCGCTCGGACTATTATAACCCTTGGCAATACAGGGTGTTATGCCCCATGATCGTGGAAGCAATGAAGTGGACCTACGACCATACGATAGACAAAATATACCCGGTCGAAGAAAAAGTCCACATTTCCATCCACTCCACTACCGGCTCGTCCGAAGCCACCCACCAGCTGATGGAGATCACCAAAACACCGGGAGCGCTCAAATACATGATCGTATTCATAGCCTTCCGCTTCCTCGAGAACGTCCTGGTCTACGCGCTCACCTACTGTCTTTGGAGCTATTTTATTAAGAATGACTGGCTTATATTCTTCGGTCTCCTTTTCCTGTCCCTGGGTATCGGCAATTCCGGCTCCGTCGCCGACCTGACCTTCAATACCTATATCGACAATATCCTCTACCTCCTGACCGCCTGCATCCTGGTCTATCGTTATAACCCCTGGTGGATCATCCCGATAACCATCATTGGAGCGTTCAACCGGGAGACATCCATCATGATCCCCTTCCTCTTCTTTATATCCCAAATGGATTTTTCGTCCCTCCAGTGGCGGAAACCGCGCCTCTCATCGATCCGCTTCCCCCCCAGCACGACCTGGATCATCACAGCGATTTCCTACGTCCTCTTTTTCGCCATATTCGTCGGCATTCGCCGCTATTACGGCTACCGCACCGCCCAGTACTGGAAAGTCCCTCCGGGCCTCCCCATGCTGAAACTCAACCTTTTAAGCGCCGACGGAATAAAGGCATATTTCGAAATGATCGGTACCTTTAGCGTCCTGCCCTTCATCATCCTGTACAGATTCCGGCGCTTCCCCGCCCTCCTCCGTACCTGGTTCATCGCAATCGTCCCCGTCTGGTTCCTGGTACACTGGCTGACCGTCGTAACCTACCAGACCCGCCTGTTCCTCGTCCCTACGATCCTCATCTTCATACCGATGATGCTCTGGCTGATCGAGAACTATACCCGCAACAACCAGCCGATGCCGGCCCCGGCCCCGGTCAAATAAGAAGGTCTTCGAATTCCCATAAAAAAAGACCCCGGCATGCCGGGGTCTTTAATATTTTAATTTCTTTAAGGTCAATTAGATAGGAACCTACACATTCTCCTTCTGCAGCAAGGCCGAGGGCGTGCTCGCAATGATCCAGAAGTCAGTGGCAAAACTGTGCTTGTTGGCGTAATCGATATCCATGCTGATCCGCTCTTCGGCCGACATATCCTTCTGGCCCCTTTTCTTCACCTGCCACAAACCCGTGATCCCGGCAGGAGCCATAAAACGCGCCGCAAATTCATCCGTCGTCAGCGTCTCCGCTTCATACAGCGGTAAAGGCCTGTTGCCAACCAGCGACATATCTCCCAAAATGACATTGATCAGCTGGGGCAGCTCATCAAGACTCGTATTGCGGAGGAATTTTCCCACTTTCGTGATCCGGGGATCATTGCTGGCCTTGAAAAAGACGGGGGATTTCTGGTCGACCTTGTACTGGTTGAGATGCGTCATCATCTGACTGATCTTCTTGTCAGCACCATTGATCATCGTCCGGAATTTGTAAAAATTGAATATCCGGTATCCCTCACCCGCCCTTTTCGCAATATAAAATACTGGTCCTCTGGATTCTATCTTGATCAGGATGGCGATCAGCAGGAAAAGAGGACTCAGCAGCAGAAGAACCGTGCCCGCGCACAGGATGTCAAACACCCGCTTGCCTATTCTCCCGTTCTCATACCGCCTTCTGACCATATTCTTTTCTATACAGGGCACCTTATCTCCCCCCTGATGGTGCTGCGTCTTTACCTTCCGCAGGAACCTCACCTTCTGGTCAAAGTGGCTCTCCCTACAATGCTCCAGGAACAGGATCTCGTCGGGCCTCGCCTGACGCCGGTACTGCTCCAGCCGCTCACCGTCAAGACCAGAACCTTCCAGAATGAAAGGGATGGACTTCAACGCGTTGTGCTGATTCAAAAAACCCCGAAAACGGATGATATCCGAAATATCGAACTTTCCTTCACACACAATGACCTCGGGCAGGACATTCTTCTCCTGTGCCAGACTTTTCAACAGTTCGACCATGACATTCTCCATCCCATCTGAAGCGTAGCCGCTATTATAGATCTTTACCAGCTTGTCAATATAAGCTGCATTCTTTCCGATGTAATAGAATCCACTACACTGGTACTGGTATACAGTATTGGTTTTCCTGGCTGGACGGTAGGTCTTGAGAATAGTATGCCGATAATTGCCATTCTCTTTCTTAACAGTTGGGGTTTGTAATGATAGTTCCATACAAAAGGTTTACGGTTTCATATATACGGTGGTCAGGTAAGCACAGATTAAAAAATATATCGTATCCGTTTCTATTACTTATCGTTGTGTCCCGGTCTTTATTCTCACGCCCCATCAGCCAACCATTGCCCTGTTGAGCTCGCCGGCCCCTACAAATTCTTTTATCGTCCCAACGAGGTCCAGCGGATTGAATGGCTTCATGAAATATCGCACAACCCTGTTCTCGGCACATTTAGTTTCTGTCTCTGCAATTTCCAGGCCCGACAATACCACAACCGGGATCGACCCATACATTCCACTGTCGGACAGCTGTTCGATCAGTTCCCAGTCTTCCATATCCGGTAATTGCGGATCGACAACTATCAGATCAGGATGGGACCGGTGCGAAAGATAGTACATGGCTGAATACCCATCAGGAACAGTCACCACATCATATTCTCTTCCCAAAACAGTCTGCAATAAGAACCTGATCGCCTTACTATCGTCAACGGCCAAAATTTGTTTTTTCATTACCAATTTTCATTTTGAGGGTTTAAGTCGAAACTTAATCTTTCTAGGATGGATGGCAATGGAATAGCTGGCTAACACGAGGTATTGGCGTAAAGTGTGTTACTTCGTTAACAGAAGTAGGCTTTGCAAGATATCGATGTGGCTTAGAAACAACCCTATAACGTAGCACTTCGTTAGACTAATAAATAGGAATTTCTAGGATTGGTGAGGTCAATCAATAAGATATAAATGAAGAGTTTTTTTACCGATATTCAGAGGATTAGAATATGGTTCGGTGCTAATAGTCGCGTAAAAGTAATGCTTCTTTTTAGATTATTCAAAATTATTTACTGCTTATTTTTAGATCGCGAGTGCAAATTGGGAAATATTCCCGAAAAAAAAATACCCCATTCAGGGTATTTTTTTAAGGCTTGCTGTATTTATTCGTTTATTTCTATAATTACTGTTTTAGCACTCTCTGCGTTAAGGTCCTGCCGTTCTGCATCTTGAAGACTAAAATGTATACACCCGGAGACAACGATTGCACGCTCAGCTGCTCATAGTAAGAGACCTGGGTCTTAGTGAAATTACCCATTTTCATTAACCTGCCCGTTGCATCCAGCAGGGAGAACGTAACGCTTCCCGTATAGCTGCTGCTCCAGTTGATATTCACCACATCCCTGGCCGGATTGGGATATACATTCAGGCTTTCCGATACACCGGCATCGAGGCTGTCCGTCAGGGCCGCAGCAGAACCAAAAGTTCTCATGCTCGCCGCTGCCGCCGTCGTACCCGTGAACTCATAGGCACCGATATCGAAGGTTCCGCCCGAAGGACGCGCATTGCCGTCCATATCCGTGGTGACCCCATATGCGCTGGTGTTCATACCCGTATTGATGGCCGGCGAACCC
>Ga0105237_10010149_pt1 | contig 10035 bp, 5 predicted proteins | sample KBSC24metaG_FD_81520 | JGI IMG/M metagenome (GOLD analysis project Ga0105237, IMG submission 81520) | Corn rhizosphere microbial communities from Kellogg Biological Station, Michigan, USA - KBS C2-4 metaG | ecosystem: Host-associated > Plants > Roots > Rhizosphere > Soil | place: Michigan, USA... | reverse complement strand
TGCATTCTGGCCTTCGCCGTCTTTCAGTTTGCTTTTTTCGTTTACCAAAGCATTTATCTTATCATCAAAATCGGTTTTCAATGTCTGTTTCAGTTCATTCACGCTTGCTAACCTGTTTGCTGTTTCCGTTTTCATTCGGCTATAATATGATTTACTGAATTGTGGATTATCTATACTGGCCAGCATGATGGCTCCCTGCGCCATAAAAGGATTACTTAAAGATGCTTTCATATCCTGCACAGATTGAGCATAACCTGGTTTGCCTGCATTAGCCATTACTTGCTTCATTTGTGCCATTCTTTTTGCCATATTATCCTGTACCTGGCCTGAATATTTCTTTGTAAGTTCCTGCTCCGTTTTATAGGTGGCATTGATGGTAGCATTAAAATCCCTGAAATAAGTTTCAACCTCTCCATCTCGTTCTACTGCTTCTCCGTACGATGCCGGAATTGATGGTACAATAAAACGTTTGGTAATACTATGGTCTTTATAAAACTGTTTAAAGCGCTTTCTGATATATTCGGAAATATCTTTATTAGGCGCCACCTGGCTGAGCAGGTTTATATTTTCTGAAGTTGCATCGCCATTGGCAATTGCTTTTTCAATGTAGTTGCCGCAAAGTGTTTTATCGCCTTGCTTTTGTGCAATCAATGCCATTGAACGATAGGCTTCTGCTTTAGTAGTATCTTTAGCAATGGCTGATAAAAACAGCGGTTTGGCTTTATCAACATAGCCAAGGCTCAGGTATGCCTGGCCAATATTATTAAGCAATGTACTGCTATTGGGTACATTTTTTTGTGTATATAATAGCAATGGTAAAGATTTATGCGCATATCCCGATAGTGTAAGTAATGCGCCAAGGTTATTGATAGAAACTAGATCGTCCGGATTGCTGATACAGGTATTTAACAACAGGTACAAGGCTTTGTCCAATTCATTATGTGTCCAAAACATCATCGCGTATTGCCCTGTTTTTTTGCCTTGGTTCAGTAGCTTTTGTACCGATGCTTTATGTTCTGGCTTTAAAGCTTTTTCTGTTTGAGCAAGCATAGGTTTTAAGTAAGCAACCAGGCTTTCTTTAGTAGCAGGTGTAGACGATATTGTTCCCACAAAAACTTTATCTGGTATTTTATTGGGATCGTTGGTGTTTATTTGTACACCGCCATTTGCATTGCCCTGTTGCATATTCTTTTGAACATTCTTCATCGTTTGTCCAATACCCATTTTATCCATCATGGCTTGCTGTTCAGGAGTCAGCTTTTTTTTAATTTCTTCCATTTTCTTCATGGCATCTTCCATGCTTTGCTTTTGTTGTGCGCTCACCATAATTGGTAGCATAAGCAGAATGATTAATATTTTTTTCATCAGTATATAATTTGTTTTTTAACGGTTATGAAGCTATCATGAGCAATATTCATTTCTATTTGTGAGTGTTTGCTCATGATGGTTTCATTTCTTTAATTATTATAGGTCATAGAAATTATTTAACTGGTGTTGTATTTTTGATATAAATATTTCCCAGCAGCATATTCGGTTCGTTGCAATACCAGCCATATCTTTTAAACATTTTACCGGCCGGCAATGCATTTGCATCTGTCATAATTTCCTTACCATTTACGGATACCGATACAGATGCACCATTCACTGAAATGCTTACATGGGCAATATCTTTTTCTTTGAATGCCATAATCTGCTTTTTAGTTTCTATTTCATCTACACCGTAAACCATATATCTTTTATTAGTTAGTGTTTCACCACTCATGGCAATCGAAAACTCAAACCCATTGCGGTTCAAATCGTGTAGGTCTATCCAGCTATTTTGCCTCGGACTTTTGTCATAAGTCTCTATTCTAAAATAGATTGGTGTTCGTTTGTTGCGGATATCTTTTCCAAAATAAACATCATAATTTATCGTAAATACAGTTGGTAGGGGGGGCTTAAAATCAGGGTAAAAACTAAACTCATTGGGAATAGAAATCCACTTGCCGGATCGATCATTAACCGTCTTCAGAGTAGCGTTTAAAAAATCGTGACCATTGTGCCCATAAGTATGCCAACTTTTTGCAGAAAATGTTCCCTCGGCATAACCGTCAAAGTCTTCATACAAAATAGTATTAGGGTCTTTGTTTTTTGCTCCTGCTGTTGCCGAAACCGTGACAGGTACTACAAAAATATTGGTAGTAGATTTTGCTGGAACTTTTACAGGTGTATAAACCATTCCTTTTCTTGCGTCGGGCTGGGCCAGCCATTTGGCCGCAAAATCAAAATTGAAATTATTCAGCATTGAATACACCATATGCGGTATTTCTGTTCCAAACTTTGGATCAAATTTTGCAGGATTTCCTTGTAAATTTATTAGGCTCGGTGTTAAATTAACATACAACCAAAGCGGATTATCTGTTTTAGACTGGTCAACGGTTTGCTGTGTGGTAGAAACAAGAATATTGTACTCCGGAAAGGTTTTATTGATTGGTTTTCCATTTATAATTACTTCGGGATTGAGCAAATAATGACCAGTACCATCTTTGATAGCATTATTATAATTGATACGGGAATCTAATTTTGCCACCTCGTTGTAATAAGGTTTTAAGCGCTCCAGTGCATCCTGCACTCCTTTCAATGCATAAGGGTTTTTTTGCATGATGCCCGGGTAAGCCGCCATTTGCTGTTGTATATATGCCACGGCATCTTTTACCAGCACTGGTTTAAAAGGCCACTCGCCGTTTTTAGGAACCACAACACCAACCTTAAACATTTGATAGCCCGCATCGTGGTAGTGATCAAGATAAGTGCGGTATTTATAGAGATTGGGTTGAATTTTTTTGTCAATACCTTCCTTAGCCAATTGGGCATCATCATCACCGCTTGTAAACTGTGCGTGCTCTGCATAAAAATATAGGCCGCCTGGATTAAAGCCTATAATATTTTCACCCGGAAAATCATTAAACCCGACAGTCAGTTTTTGTCCCTGTTCACAGCAATGGAGGTCTATTTTCCCATTAACAAATTTTGCTCCATAGCCTAAAAAATTTACGCCGTAACCATGCAATGAACCATTAGAGCCATTTGCACTCATTACAGTCCAGCGGTCATCGTTTTTTGCAATGGTACGCATTACCAGGCCCCGTGGTAAGTACGACTGCTGTATCCATTTGATGAGCATATCTGATGCTTGCTGTTGCCATACAGAGTAAGTGCCATATTGGCTTTTTATGGGTTTGTGAACAGCATTGGCTTTGAGCGGATTGCTTATATACTGCCAACCAACTACCGAGTCACGGTTAAGTTCCTGATCGCTTTGTGCCTGTGCGCCAAAAGCGATAACAAAAAACACGCACAAGATTAAATATCTTTTCATAAATATGTTCTTTATGGTTTTATTTCCAACTTCATATCTCCAGTTACTGTTCCTGCTATATAACCTGTTGGTGCATTGGTAACAGGAAGTACTTGCAGTGTATAAGTACCTGTTAGTGTTTTGTTGCTACTATTATAAATAAGATTGCAGTTCATGGTTACGTTTGTACTCTTTTTTAAAACTATAGTTACATTATTCCCATGAACGGTGTAAGTACCAGATTCGAGTCTTGTTACAGCTTCGGGTGTAGTGAGACTACAGCTAATTAGGCCGTTGCTCAGAAATTTAAAAAAAGGATCGGTAATCGAATGGCCCGCATTGGGTGTAACCCACCAACGAATGAGTTGCCAGTTGTGCATTGTAAATTTGGCTGTTTCGCGGTTGGCTAATGTTGGCAGCTCTGTACCCAAAGGCAATTTTATTGGCTGTTGCGGCAAAGTGGGTAGTTTTGCATCAATAACATTTTTTACAGGTGGCACTTTCGGTGGTGCTTCCTGTGCATTTGCAGCAATAATGGTTACTGCCAAGCTTAGTAAAAGAATAATTTTTTTCATGTATAACAAGACTTAATGGTTCGGAACAAATGTTTTGTTTAATCTCCAGAACAGGTTATTTTTGATGATAAAGCCACCATTGTCAACATTTGTAGGATTTGCATCCAATACGGTGGTAAAGCCACCTGGGTTTCCAACTACTTTCCCTTATGGAAATTGGCATTGTAATTAAAGCTTTTGAAAAGGAAGGAGAGTTTCTATTTTGTTTTTATCATAATCATACTGGTACAAACCCATTACATCTCCCCACGCATTATTACCATATTTTCTTGAATAAAATCTAATGAAGTAATTTGAGCTTGAACCTGAACTAGTTTTTCTTTCCAGCACATTACCTTTAAAGGCAAATACACCCTCGCCTTTAAACTGTTTACTCTTGATGAGGTCATTATAATAATCATAACCCACCGTATAAGAAGATTGTGTTAACACATAATATTTTCCTTCTGCGGTGTAACTGGTAGCAGCAATTAAACTATTTCCGTATGACCCGCTGCCTGAAGCCCATGTACCTATCAGCTGTTTTTTATAATCCACATTTTTATCGGCAACACCATTTATTTTTAAAGTGAATAAAAGAAAATTTAGAGCCATTTCAGATTCACTGCCCAGTATCTTATCAGCTGTATTAATAATGGCTACGTTTGCACCTACTTGTATAATCAGCACCGTACCTTTTATAACGTCACCCCCAGGTTTAGTAATGCTATTGCTTAACATATAATAAGACAGGCCCTGACAGGTAACTCCTTTTTCATGATCACCTTTTTCGAATAACTGGTTGTTAGAACCGTTATATATATTCCAACCATCAAAAACCTCAAAGAAAATATGTTCCATATCTTTTTCTAAATTGCCCGATGATCTTACCATATTCATCAACTCAATAATTCTTTTTCCTGTAGTCGTATTTTTTTCCAGTGTCAAACTATTTCCACCTTCATTTAAACTCCAGGTGGGCGGAACAGTAATTGAATAAATATTTTTGCTAGCCATTTTGCCATTTCCTGTAGCACTTATCAGCGTTACCCATCCTTTATTGGCACCATCGGTATAACCCGCCTGCCCCGAAATAACACTCCATCCTTTTTCAGTAGCAGGTGCCTGCATGGTTGGTTCTTCAGAAACAATGCTTACTGCCGAACGCAGAATAACAGCAGTTGCATAGTTTCCTTTGCCATCGTTTTTAGTAGATAGTTGTATGCCTTTCTCCATTTCTGTTTTATCCCAACCGTTGGGCATGGTATAGTTTATTACGTCAAAAGCCTGCTTTTGGGCAAAACAAGTATAACTTACCATCAATAGCAGGTTAAACAGGAGTATGTTTTTTATAGGTTTCATCTTTTTAAGGTTATCATTTCTGAAAAATCATTTCAAAATGCCAGCAGTTATACATTAATAATAACATCAATCTTTTACACAGCGTACGGAATAGCCATTATATTTAAATCCAGATGAGATATCAACTTCTATATAAGAGTGATACAATCGAATTTCATCGCCGGCTACTCCACCAGATACTCCACTATCCTCTGTAGAAGCCCAGTAATAGCCAATCAGAGACAAGTTATCAAAGTTCCCATGGGCGAAACGGTATCCACCCGGAAGAGCCGAAAACCCGCTGCTGTTGGTTGCACCCACATTGGGCGTACTCCAATAAAGTAAGTCTTTTAAAGGGCCCCCTGCTGAGTATTTGCCATTTAAGAATGTTATCAATGTTATCCATTCATCCTTTGTAGGTACATGCCATCCTGCAGGTGCTATATTGTCGCTGTTGTTTACGGCATACCAATTATACAGTTTACCATAAGGATTATTATTTTTACTGTCATTGTTATAGTAACAATAGGCTCCTTTTGTAAAGGCATCCCATGTTTGGGAATCAGGAGCAGTTAGTATCTCAGCTCCGTTTCGGTAATGCGTAGTTTTCAAATTCTCCACCATCCAGCATTGTGTACCGATAGTAACGGTATGATACACGTTACCGTCCACATCGGTGACAGTTCCACAATTAGCCAAGCCTGTTGTGGTAAAACTTATTTCGTTGCCATAAGCTGTACCAATGCTGTTCGTTGCATATGCCCGTACATAGTAAGTAGTATTGCTGTTTAGGCCTGTAAGGTTGCTTGTAAAACTGCCAGTGCCGTTGCTGTCTGTTGTTTTATTATTGACGATAGTAGGATTGCTGCTTGTACTCCAACACACACCTCTTGCAGTAACGACGCTGTTGCCTGCGCTGCTAACCGTGCCGCCTGAAACGGCTGTCGTATTGGCAATGCTGCTGATGGCTACGGTGCTTACCATAGGCAACTGCGGTGCTACACTAACTACAATATAGCCGGTTTTTGTTTTGGTATTGCTGCCGTCGGCATTTGTTACAGTAAGCGTTACATTGTATGTTCCGGCAGCGCGGTATTGAATATTGACCGGATTTTGCAAAGTAGAAGAAGACGGTGTACCTCCGGCAAAGCTCCACGACCACGATGTAGGATTGCCGGTAGATAAATCTGTAAAGCTGGTCACCGAATCTGTTTTAATACTAGTAACACTTGCAGAAAAATCTGCTGCCGGTAAGGTTGCATTATCCTTAATCTTAGTGCAGGAAATAATTAGCGTACTGCATAACATCAAAACAAACGGCAGGAATTTTAAATCTCTCATGATTTCATTTTTTAAAAGATTAATTAACAGTGTAAAAGTAGAATGACCAACAAGGCACATCAATCATTAAAAAAGATGATTTTCACAGGCATATTCTTGATAAATCATTAAAAAAGAGGATAGAAAACGTGATTCTGCAATACTTAATTTGCATGATATAAAAATGTAAATTAGGGTATGAGAAAATTGTTGCTGATATTATTTGCTGGGCTTTTAAGTTTGGTCTCTCAGGCACAGACAGTCATGAATAAAGACAGCTTGCTTAAATTATTACCCAATGCAAAGGAAGATACCGCCAAAGTTCAATTGTATTTAGATATTGGAAACGTATACGAACTGGATGATATAAAAACTGCTGAAAAATATTATTTAATGGCCGGCAACCTAAGTAAACGTTTGAATTATAAGAGAGGTATTATAAAATACATATCAAACTATACCGGGATTTTAAATGCAAAGGGCTCGTTTGAACGGTCTTTACAGCTCAACATGCAAGCCATGCAAATTGCAAAGGAGCTTAATGATAGGGTAATTACTGCAAAAACAGCAGCGAATACCGGCAATAGTTACAACTTTCTTGGCCAATACGAAAACGCCGTTTATTATTATGAGACAGCCAAAAAGCACTTTGAAAAGATAAACGACCCCTACTTATCTGCAAGGATGAACGACCTGATCCAGAATGTCTATTATCGCTTGTATCAGTATGAAAAAGGAGTTCGGTTTGGAAAAGAAGCGGTTCAATATTTTAGGGCATCAGGAAAGGAGATGGAACTTGGACAAGCTTTACTCAATTTGGCCAATAACTATCAATCGCTCAAATACAATGATTCTGCGTTGGTTTGCTACAAAGAAGGGCTTACTATTGCCAAAAAAACAGGATACAAAGTATTGGAACTTGCCTGCCTGATAGGAACTGGCAATATCTATTTTCATCGCTACGACACAGATGGGATGTTAAAATATCATCAAGAGGCATTGACGCTAAGCAGGCAAATAAGTGATCCGGAAGGTGAAGCTATATCAGGAAGAGGCATGGGGCTTCACTTTCTATTGAAAAAAGATTTTAAAACAGCTAAAGCGTATATTTCAGCTTCGCTTAAAATCGCTGACAGCCTTGATTTGAAACAAGAGAAGTTTGAAAATCTGAAAGTAATGTCAAGCATTCTATTTGGTTTGCATGATGTAATTGCGGCAGAGCAATATTTAGACAGTTCAGATATTATAGAATCCAAGTTGAGAGGAGAAGAAATTCAAAATAAGACACTTGCTTTAGAAAAAAGATTTGAAACGCAAAAAAAAGAGAGTCAACTAAAACTCCAACAGGCACAACTCAAACAAAAAAGCAACCTTATTTATTTCCTGATCACAGGTGCTGTAGCATTGCTACTTATTTCTTTACTCACCTACCGCAACTACAAACACCGTCAAAAATTGCAGCAGGCAAAGATTGATGAGTTGGAAACCGAAAAGCAACTGACCGCAACAGAGGCCGTGCTGAAAGGCGAAGAGCAGGAACGCACACGACTGGCCAAAGACCTGCATGATGGGCTTGGAGGAATGCTGAGTGGAATAAAATTTTCATTAGGCAACATCAAAGAGAATTTAGTGATGACCCCGGAGAATGCAAATGCTTTTGAGCGCAGCATTGATATGCTGGATAGTTCTATTCAGGAAATGCGACGGGTAGCGCATAACATGATGCCAGAAATTCTGGTAAAATATGGTCTGGACATCTCGCTGAAGGAACTTTGCACAGAGATGGATACGAGCGGTGTGCTGCATGTAAACTACCAGTCAGTAGGGATGCATCAAACAGACATTGATCAAACAACCTCAGTTACCATTTATCGGATCGTGCAAGAGCTGCTGAACAATACAATTAAACATGCCAATGCCAAGAATGTATTGGTGCAGTTACACCACTCCGCACAGGAGAAACTATTAGCGGTTACAGTAGAAGATGATGGGAATGGTTTTGACACTAACTTGCTGAATCAATCTAATGGCATGGGCTGGCTGAATATCCGAAACCGTGTGGAGTTTTTAAAAGGGAAGATTGATATTCAGTCTTCACCCGGAAAAGGGACTTCAGTAATGATAGAAATTACAATTTAAGGGCAGGCTATGAAAACAGGTATAATATGGAAAAATAACGAAGTGTGACACCTTATTACCTACTGAATATGCTAAAGAAAATTTTTAAAAAAAAAGCCCTGGAAAAATTTCCTGGGCTTTAGTCCTGGTTTGGTTATATGGTATTATAGTGCGCTTATTTTTTTAACACGGAGTAAACGCCTACTTCTTTCCCAGAATCATCCAGCATACTTACCTGAATTTCTTTTCTGGTCGCCTTTATCCTGGTTATTGTCCGGGTTCCCTGCCCAGGACCTCCACCGATGACAATGCCGTAATTGTTTAAATTTTTAGCAGGCTTGTTTATTTTGTACTCGTGTGTATGACCACTCAATACCAGATCTACCTTGCCACGGTTCATAATGGGTTCGAAAAGCTTGGTACAATGTGTGGCGCCGTGCCAGTCACCTGAATAACGTGGTGGTATGTGCATCAGTACAATACGAAAAGCTGCATTTTTAAATTCCTTGCGGTTAATTTCATTTTCAAGCCATTTTGCCTGCTCTTCACGATACTGGTCAAAGTCTACGATACCTGCATATACCGGGTGCGTATCCTCTTTATCTTCACCCGTGTCAAGGATCACAAAACGGACAGGTCCAAGACTGAATGCAGTGTAAGCTACATGGTCAAAATAGGCAGGGAACTCCCGTGCGAATTCGCCTCTGGTCTCGTGATTTCCGCGTACATACACAAAAGGCAGGTTTTTGGCAAAATAATCAACACAAGGCTGCAGCATATGATCTATAATCTGCTTTTCGTCTGCCTGATAGTCAAATACATCCCCGTTAAAAAATACGAAATCACGTTTATTGCCTTTATCCAGGTCTAAGAGAAGCGGAATGGATTTTGGCCTGTCATGGATATCATTCAGCATCACAAAAGAAATTTCATCTTTTGAACTGTCGGGATTTAAGAAACTTTCTGTTGAACCAGAAATCGTTTCGCCATAGGTAAGTTTATAGGGCTGAAAATCTTTGATTTCCTTCGAAAAAATTTTGTAATAATAAGTGGTCCCTGGTTTTAAGTTTTCAAGTTTTATACAAGTCAGCCTTTCTGCTGGCTTTAAACCCAACTTGCTTTTACCAAATGCCTTTTGATCAAGTTTATCGGGAGATGTACCATACTCAACCCAGCTGGCGCTATTTTTACTCGTAATCCATAATACAGACATGCTGTTTCCAAAATTGGTCTGTAGGTATGGCCCGGTAATCATTTTATATTCACTATCCTGAATAACTGATGAATTGGAAAGTGCTTTTTCCGGACTAAGCAGCGCCAGTCCGCCGATGACTAAACCGCCCTTTAGAAATGTTCTACGATTTT
>Ga0105237_10010146_pt1 | contig 10040 bp, 8 predicted proteins | sample KBSC24metaG_FD_81520 | JGI IMG/M metagenome (GOLD analysis project Ga0105237, IMG submission 81520) | Corn rhizosphere microbial communities from Kellogg Biological Station, Michigan, USA - KBS C2-4 metaG | ecosystem: Host-associated > Plants > Roots > Rhizosphere > Soil | place: Michigan, USA... | reverse complement strand
GACGTGGCGGCAACGCCCTTGCGGTAGGCCGGGGTGTCGGCCGGTGCGGTCCAGTACTTCTCGAGTTCGTCGTCGAGCCACATCACGGTCAGCGAGCAGCCGGCCATGTCGAGACTGGTGACCAGTTCGCCGACCTCGGGCTCGACGATCTCGTAGCCGCGCTCGCGGAGCAGCCGCGCCATCGTGCCCCAGACCACGAACAGCTCCTCGTACTTGGTGCGACCAAGTCCGTTGAGGATCACCGCGATTCGCCGCGAGCCGGTGGCGGGCTGGTCGTCGAGCACGCCCTCGACGAGCGTCACCGCCAGATCGGCAGCCGTCGGCATCGGCTCGTCGGCAACCCCCGGCTCGCCGTGGATGCCGAGGCCGACGCCCATCTGCTTGTCGGGCACGGTGAACAACGGATCGTCTGCGCCGGGCAGCGTGCAGCCGTCGAACGCGACGCCGAGGGTCCGGGTGGCGGCGTTGGCCGCCTCGGCGACGCGGATGACGCCCGCAAGGTCCAGGCCGTCCTCGGCGGCGGCGGATGCGCACTTGAACACGGTGAAATCGCCTGCGATGCCGCGACGTTTGGCTTCCTCGCCCTTGGGGGCGCTGGCGATGTCGTCGGTGACGGCGAAGTAGTGCGCGTCGATGCCCTCGCTGCGCAACTGGGTGACGGCAAGGCCGAAGTTCATCACGTCGCCCGCGTAGTTGCCGGTTGTGAGGAGCACGCCTGCGTCGCTGTGTGCGGCGCGGGCCACCGACGCGGCCTCCTCGGCCGACGGCGAGGTGAAGATGTTGCCGACCACCGCGCCGTCGGCGAAGCCGGATCCGACGGTCCCGCAGAACGCCGGGTAGTGGCCGGACCCGCCGCCGATCACCACGGCCACCTTGCCCGGCGCGGTCTCCCGCGCCCTGACCACTCCGCCGGGTACCCCGACGACGTATGAGGCGTTGGCGTCGAGGAATCCGGCGAGCAAGTCCTCGGTGAATCGGGCGGGATCGTTGTACAGCTTGGTCATCGGAGTCGCTCCCCGGTTTCGGTGTCGAACAGGTAGACGCGCTCGGGCGGGGCGTTCACCACGACCTTCTGTTCGGGTTCGTAGCTGTCCTGGCCGGGCGTCTGAACGACGATGCCTTCCTCCACTCCCGCGACTGTGCTGGTGGCCAGCCCGAACTCGAGGAGGTGCTCGAAATAGGCGACGGTGGACCGGATCCCCGGACCGGTTCCGGTGGACAGCGCGCAGTCCTGCGGCCGGATCCCGACCGTGACGCGGGTGCCGTCGGCGATGCCGGTGGCCGCAGTCTCCAGAGCGTCTGCGCCCGAACCGATCTCGACGCGCAGCCGGCCATTGTCGGCCCGTACCGTGCCGCGCAGCACGTTGATCTGCGGCTCGCCGACGAACTGGGCGACGAACAGGTTCGCCGGATCGTCGAACACCTCGTCGGGGGTGCCGAACTGTTGCACCACCCCTGCGTCCATCACCGCGAGCCGATCGGCCAGTGACAGCGCCTCGACCTGGTCGTGGGTGACGACGATGGTGGTGTAGCCGAATTCGCGTTGCAGCACCTTCAATTCGCGGCGGACCCGTTGGCGCGCAGAGGCATCGAGGTGACTCAACGGCTCGTCGAGGAGCAGCACCGGTGGGTTCCTGACCAGTGCCCGCGCCAGCGCAACGCGCTGCTTCTGACCGCTGGACAGGCCGGCGGGCCGCAGCTCCAGCAGGTCGTCCATCTCCAGGCGCTTGCTGATCGACGCCACCATCTGCTCGGCGCCCTTCACCTTGCGCGCCTTCAAGCCGTACAGCAGGTTCTCGCGGACCGACAGCGGCGGGTACAGCGCATAGCTCTCGAAACCGACGCCGATGCCGCGCTTGGACGCGGGCAGCTGCGAGATCTCCCGGTCGCCGATGCGGATGGAGCCGCTGGTGACGGTCTCCAGGCCGGCGATCATCCGCAGCGTCGTCGTCTTGCCGCAGCCCGACGGGCCGAGAAGCGCGACGAGTTCGCCAGGTTCGATCGCCAGGTCGATGCCCTTGACCGCAGTGACGCTGTCCCGTCCGCGGGAGGCGTAGGTCTTCACCAGGTCGGTCAGCGCCAGGCTCTGTGCCGTGGTGGTGGCTGGGCGTTCGGCGGTCGTGGTCGCGCCAGGGGCAGGAGCGGAGCGACCGGGGGAATTAATCACAGTGCTGCCTCCAAGGATTGCTCCGCACCCAAGCGTGCGGTGTCGCCGTCGCCGGCGCCGAAGACGTGAACGTCCTTGTCGGCGACGGTCATCGAAACGCGGGAGCCCTCGTCGACGCCTTCGCGGCCCGAGGACAGCACGATGAGTTGCTCGCCTCCGACGTCAACCGTCAGCTCGACGTTGCGACCGAGACGCTCGGCCAACCGCACCGTGCCCGTCAGCCGTGCCGACGTGGAGTCCCCGGCGACGACGTGGATGTCGCAGGGCCGCAGCCCAACCCGCACCCGGTCGCCCGTCGAACGACGGACGTCGGCGGGCAACGGCAGGTCGAAGGCGCCGGAGTTACCGCCCAATCGGACCCGGCCGTCGTCGACGACGCCGTCGAGGATGTTGATCTCGGGCTGCCCGAGGGCACGCGCGACGAATGTGTCGGCAGGTCGGCGCCAGATCTCCTCCGGCGTACCGATCTGCACCAGTGAGCCCTCCCGCAGGACTGCGATGCGGTCGCCGAGCGCCAGTGCCTCCTGGTAGTCGTGGGTGACGTAGACCGTGGTGGTCTTCGACATCGCGCCCAGCTGCTTCAGCTCGGCGCGCATCGCCGCCCGCAGCTTGGCGTCCAGGTGGCTGAGCGGTTCGTCGAGCAGGTAGACGTCCGCGGGCCGCACCAGCACGCGACCCAGGGCCACCCGCTGCCTCTGCCCGTTGGACAGCTCCCGAGGAAAGCGGTTGAGCAGAGCATTGATTCCGAGTGTCGTGGTGACCTGGTCGATGCGCTCGGCGCGCTGTGCGTCGGTGTACTTGCCGGTGCGACCCGACTTCAGCGGAGACGCCAGGTTCTCGCTGACGGTCTTCTGCGGGTAGAGCGCGTAGCTCTCGAACGCCATCGCGACGTTGCGGTGATACGGCTCGACCTGGGTGACGTCGTTGCTGCCGATCGCCACGGTGCCCGCGTCGATGTCGACGAGGCCGGCGATGGACTTCAGCGTCGTCGTCTTGCCTGCGCCGCTGGGGCCGAGTATGACGAAGAACTCGCCGTCGGCGATGTCGACTGACAGGTCGTGCACCGCCCGCGTCTTGCCGTAGGACATGGAGATCCCGTTGAGTCCGACAGTCGCCATCAGGCCTTCACCGCCCCGAATGACAGGCCCCGCACCAGATATCTCTGGATCGTGAGGGCGAGGATGAGTGGCGGCAGGGCGGCGATGATCGCCGCGGCGGCCGTCAGGTTGTAGTACGCCTGCCCGCCGCCTCCGAGGAACTTGGTGATGGCGACGGTGACCGTGCCCGCGTTGCTGTCGGCCAGGATCAGCGGGAACACGTAGTTGTTCCAGGCGAAGATGAACGCCAGCAGCGCGGCCGCCGCGATGCCGGGACGCACGATCGGCAGCGCCACCATCACGAATGCCCGCGTCCTGGTGTAGCCATCGAGCAGCGCGGCCTGCTCCAGATCGGCTGGCAGGTCTTCGAAGTAGGACCGCAGGATCCACACCACCAGCGGCATGGTGACCAGTTGCAGCACCCAGATCATGCCGACCTTGGTGTCGAACAACCCGATCTGGTTGTAGATCACGAACAGCGGGACGATGACCATGAGCTCGGGCGCGAACCGGAACGACAGCATCTGGAACATCAAGTCATTGCTGCCCTTGTACTTCCAGCGTCCCGCCGCGTAGGCGGCGGGGATGCCGATCACCAGCGAGACGATCACGGCACCACCGCAGTTGAGCAGGCTGGTCAGTAGCGCGGCCTTGAAGTCCACGCTGGTCATCTGAGTGCCCTTGTCGGACAACACCGTCGCGAAGTTCGACCAGGTCGGGCTGAACTGGAAGTAGGTGGTGGTCTGCTCCTCGGCGTTCTTCAGCGCCAGGATCACCATCCACGCAATGGGGAACAGCGAGAACAGGAACCAGCCGATCAGACCGACGTCGGCGACCACCGATCCGGGCGACAGCCGCTTCTGGCCGGGCAAGAGTTCGCTTCGAGTCGGCCTGAATTTGGTCAGGTTCATGGTGTCAGGACTCCGCTCCCGCAGCGCGACGCTGCGCCTTTCCGAGCACGCTGACCAGGTAGCGCGCGGTGATGAACACGATGATCCAGAGCAGCAGCATGTAGGTGCTGCCGCGGGAGTAGTCGAGGTTGATGATCGAGTCCTCGAACGCGCCGATCTGCAGCGTGCGGGTGGCCACGCCGGGGCCGCCCGCGGTAAGCACGTAGATGTGGTCGAACACCTTGAGGTTGTCCATGAACCGGAAGATGACCGCGACCAGGATGTAGGGCCACAACATCGGCAGCATCAGCTTGCGGAACATGTAGAACCAGCTGGCGCCGTCGACCTCCGACGCCTCGAACGGCTCCTTGGGCAGCGACCGGATGCCCGCCAGCACCAGGATCGCCACGAACGGCGTGAAGATCCACAGGTCAACCAGGATCACCGAGAACAGCGCCGTGCTGCTGGACAGCCAGTCGAACGTGTTGCCAAGTCCCAGAACGTGATTGAGCACCCCGAACTGCGGGTTGAACATCAGCTTCCAGATCACGCCTGCGATCACCGGTGCGATCATCAGCGGCAGGATCAGCACCTTCTCGAAGATCTTGCCGATGAACGACGAACGGTTGAGCAGCAATGCCAGCCCGACGCCGAGCGTGGTCTCCACTGCGGTGGCCACGACGGCGAAGATGGCGGTGGTCCGGACGCTCGACCAGAACACCTGGTCGCCGAGGACCGACTTGAAGTTGTCGAACCAGACGAAGTGCGGGTTCGGGTTGACCGCAGCGTAGTTCAGGAACGCGTAGTACGCGCCGACCACGAACGGGTACAGGATCCCGATGACGATCACCAATGCGGGGATCGACAGGAGGTAGGGCCGCAACTTGCGCCGCCAGGTCGGGACCTCGGGCAGAGCGCGGCTCGGCGCGGTGGCCGGTTGCTCCGGCCTCGTCGCCGGCGCCTTGGGGGTCTGCGTTGTCATGTGTGCCAGAGCTCCTAGAGGTTGACCTTGGAGGTGTTGGTCTTGGCCAGGCTGCGCAGCCGCGACGCGGCGTCGTCACCGCCGTAGATGTCCTGCAGTGCGACGGCCCAGTTCTGGGTGGTGTCGAAGAACTTCTTCTGCGGGGTGAACTGGATCTTCGAGGAGCCGATGACGGTTTCGAAGGCCTCGAGATAGCCGAACTGATCGGCGGCGACCCGCTTGAAGGTGGTGTCGAACACCGACTTTCGCACTGGGTCTGCGTAGGTGCCGCCCTCGACGGCCTTGTTCATCGACTCCTTGCCGGTCGCCCACTGGATGAACAGCCAGGCCGGGAGCTTGTTGCGGGAGTTGGCGCTCATCGCCCAGCTCCAGGTCCATAGATTGGTCTTGTAGTTGCCGTCGGGCCCGGCTGGTCCTGCGTACCAGCCGAGTTTCCCGGCCTCCTTGCTGGCACCCGGCTTGTTCTTCGGGTAGGTGGCGCTGTCGGCGTCGAAGACCATCATCGCCTTGCCATCACCGAGATCGCCCGTGGCATTGGGATAGTCGTAGGTGGTCCACGACGTCGGCCCGGCCTGGTGCTGCATGTCGATCCACTTCTTGGTGAACTCGATCGCCTTGTCGCTGTCCATCTCGGCGATGAGCTCGGACCCGTTGAACGTGTAGTCCACCGCTCCCGACCGGCTGTACTGCGTCATGAAGCCCGGGTGGATGGTGGCCCACGACTTCGATCCGCGGGTGGAGATGCCGTAGCGGTTCTCCGAGCGGTCGGTCAGGTCGACCGCGAGCTGGATGAAGTCGTCGAAGTTGTTCGGCAGCTTGGTGATGCCGCGCTGATCGAAGTAGGCCTTGTTGTAGGCGACGACGTTGTTCTCGAAACCCCATGGGATGGCCCACTGTCCGCCGCTGCCCAAGGGGTTGCCGGTGACGAAGTCCCACCGGGTCGAGGTGCGCAGGCCGTCGAAGATGTCCTCGAAGTCGTACTCGGCGTTGGTTGCCGAACTGTTCTGCAGCCACGGATTGAGGTCCTCGATCCACCCTGGCGGACCGTACTGCCAGATGAAGTAGGCGCCCAGCATGAACGCGTCGTGCTTGCCGGACCCGCCTGCCAGCTCGGTGTTCAGCTTGGTGAAGTAGTCGGCCTCGGGGACCAGATCGACGTTGACCTTGATGCCCGTGAGTTCGGTGAACTCGGCCAGTAGCGGCTGATACGACAGCTGGTACGGGTGCGGGGTCTGCAGGATGTTGATGGTCTGACCGGAGGCCTTCTTCCAGTCGAACCCTCCGCTGACCGCGGACGCCCCGTTCGGGGCGCTGGCCTTGCCGCCAACGCCGCAGGCGCTGAGCACCGGCAGGCTCGCCGCGGCGGCACCGGCAACCCCCAACGCCGCCAACATGTTCCGCCGTGACATCTGCGGGCCCCTTGCGGGAACTCGGTCAACATTCATCTTCGCGATGTCCTTTGAAGTCCATGGATCGGATGGTCAGGCGGGGATCAGGGAGACCTTCACCGACTCCTTGCCGCTGGCGACGAGGTCAAGACCCTTCTGGAAGTCGCTCAGTGGCAGCTGGTGGGTGCAGATCTGGTCCATCGGCAGGACGCCGGATTCGATCATCCGGATCGCCGCGGGCCAGCAGTACGGGCCGAGGTGGGCGCCGAGGACGTCGAGTTCCTTGTCGTCGCTGATGATGCTCCAGTCGACGGTGACGTCGCTTCCGAAGACGCCGTACTCGACGTAGCGGCCGAGCTTGCGCAGCGCGTTGAGGCCCTGTGGCACGGCCGACGGATGGCCGGTGCCCTCGAGGTAGACGTCGGCGCCGTAGCCGTCGGTCAGACCCTTGATGATCGCGACCGCATCCTGCTCGGCGATGTTGATGGTGATGTCGGCGCCGCACTTCTTGGCGAGTTCGAGCTTCTCCGGCGCCATGTCGAGTGCGATGACGTGCATCGGGTTCTTGGCGCGCGCGCCGGCGATCATGCCGAGGCCGATGGGCCCACAACCCGCCACCACCACGGTGTCCTCGAACGTGATCTGAGCGCGCTCGACGGCGTGCAGCGAACACGACAGCGGTTCGACGAATGCCGCGTGGTGCGCTGGGATGTCTCCGGACATCTTGTGCACCAAGGCTTCTACGGGGTAGGTCATGTAGGTGGCCATGGCGCCGGGGGTACGGCGCTTGAAGCCGTAGAGATCGTGCGGCTGGCACATGTGGTACTGGCCGCGCTTGCAGAAGCGGCACTCCCAGCAGGGCACGATCTGTTCGGACGTCACGCGGTCGCCGACGGCGATGCCCCACCTGTCGGCGGCCTCGTCGTCGAGTTCGACGACGCGGCCGACGAATTCGTGGCCGGGGATCACCATGGTCTCGGCCCAGGCGGGCCGGTTCTCGTCGCCCCAGAACTTGGCGGCGCCGTGGTAGCACTTGAGGTCGCTCGCGCAGATCCCGACGGCCTCGACGCGGATGAGCGCTTCGCCCGGTTTGCGCTGGGGAACGGCGACCTCTTCCAGGCGGTAGTCGTTCGGCCCGTGGACGACGACGGCCTGCATCTTCTCCGGGATCTGATCGGTCATCAACTGCTCCTTGACTATGTGGCTGGGGTCACAGTATCGAGCAGCTGCACATTTGTCCAGAACGATTGTTCAGCAGAAATATTCTCAGAACACATGTGCTAGGAGGATTTTTTTGGTGACATACTCGCTTCATGCCCCGGCCGGCCCAGAACACCCCGCTGAACCCGACGGGTGACAGCGCCTCATCCGATGGCGAGGGCAGCCACTTTCCGGCATCGCTGCTGTACACCGCGGCACGGCTGTACTACGAGGACGAGGCGACCCAGGCCGAGGTGGCCGAGCAACTCGGCACCAGCCGCGCCACCGTGAGCCGGCTGCTGTCGGAGGCAAAACGACAGGGCATCGTGCGCATCGAGGTGGTGCCACCCGAGGAGGCACGCCCCGGCGACCTCGCCGATCGGCTGGCCCGCGCGCTCAATCTGACGTCGGTGTACCTCAGTCCCCCGCTGCCCACTCCCGGCACGGGCCGCACCGTCATCGACGTGATGGGCCGCGTGCTGGCACCCGCGGTGGGCCGCGCCCTGAGCGAGGCGGGCCTACTGCCGGGCGACGTGCTGCTGGTGTCGTCGGGGCGCACGGTGTACGAGGTCGCGCAGTTCGACCTGACACCACTGCCCGGGGTCGTCGTCGCTCCGACGGTCGGCGGCAACGACCAGCCCGAGGACTGGTATCAGACCAACGAGATCACCCGACTGGTCGCCAATCGCGTTGGCGGGCGGGCGAATTATCTGTTCGCCCCTGCCCTGCCCGGCGAAGAGCTGTACCAGTCGCTGCTGAACGATCCGAGCATCCAGCGGGTGTTGCACCTGTGGCCGCAGGCCAGGTGCGTTCTGATGGGCATCGGCGCCCCGCCACTGACGCGGTCGGACATCCCGCGGTTCGTGCCGACCGGTTCGACCTCGCTTCGCGCGGCGGTCGGTGACGTGTGCTCGCGGTTCTACGACCGCGACGGCGCGCCGGTCGGCTTCGACGGCGCCGAACGCCTGATCGCCGTCGAACTCGATGTGCTGCAGCATATCCCGGTGACCATCGCCGTCGCCGTCGGCAAGGAGAAGATCGATTCGATCGTCGCGGGCGCCCGCGGCGGTTACTTCACCCACCTCGTCACCGACCCCGCGACGGCCACCGACATCTTGGCCAGCGGGGCCTTGACGTAGTGAGCACCGCCGTCACAGCACGGCGTCGGCGAGGCGGCCGACCTGATCGAGCGATGCAATACTCGGGTGAAACAACAATCGGTCGAAACCCAACTCCCGATAGGCTCGGACGGCATCGCGGGCGTCGTCCGGCGTCGCGATCATGTCGGCGATGTTGATCGCGGCATAATCGGGTTTGAACCCGTAGTAGCGGCCGAGATTCCGCCTGCCTGCCTCGACGAGTTCGCGGGCGCCCATCGCAAAGTTCAGCGACACCTGGATGATCGGGCTCCCCGCTCGGTCCGCCTTCCGCCATCCTGACCGAAGCTCATCGGCGAAGGACGATTGCGTCCCGTAGTCCCGGACCGCACCGGCCGCCCACCCATCGCCGAGTGTGGTGGCGCGCCGAAGCGCAGCCCTCGACTTTCCGCCGAACAGCACCGGAATCGTCACCGGCGACGGGCACAGCGGTGTCTCGCCTTCGATCGCCCTGCCTGCCCAGACGTTCCGCCAGATCGCCGGGGCGGCGTCGAGAAGCTTGCCGCGCGAACCAAACTCGATGTCCGCCGCCAGGTAGTCGTCATGTCGGCCTCCAACCGCGACGCCGAGGATGAGACGGTCGCCGGAGGCGTCTGCCAGGGTCGCCAGTTGCTTGGCGAGAAGGACCGGTGGGTACAGCGGCGCCAAGAGCACGTTCGTCACCAATGCCAGATTGGTGGTGGCACCGGCGGCCACCGCCAGCGCAACGATCGAGTCGAAGCTGGGATAGATCAGCCGGTCGATCGTGGTCACGGATTCGAACCCGCGTTCCTCCGCACGGCGGGCCCATTCGGCGAGCACCGGCCCCTTCACCTCGGCGACGTGGTTGGGCAACCCGATTCCAATCTTCATTACGATCCTCTCTCGACATCGGGATTGACTGCGGCGTAGACCTCTTCGTACTCATCTCGACGTTCTGCGAAGCGCAGAAAGCGGGCGCGGTCGACGACGATCTCATCCGCCTCCGGATCTGCACTCAACAGAGTCAACGCTTCGTCGATGAAGGTGCCGACGGTCGCCGTCTGCATCTCGTACTCGCCGCCCTTGAACCGCCAGATGGCTTCCCCGGCGTACATGAGCGCATTGCGGGTGACGAGGCTGGCGAGCGGTTCGTCGGCGGCCACACTGCGGTGCATCGTGGCGAGCCAGCCGCTCACGG
>Ga0105237_10010145_pt1 | contig 10040 bp, 8 predicted proteins | sample KBSC24metaG_FD_81520 | JGI IMG/M metagenome (GOLD analysis project Ga0105237, IMG submission 81520) | Corn rhizosphere microbial communities from Kellogg Biological Station, Michigan, USA - KBS C2-4 metaG | ecosystem: Host-associated > Plants > Roots > Rhizosphere > Soil | place: Michigan, USA... | reverse complement strand
TTTGACTGTTTCATAAGAATAGTTTAAATTAATTATTAGTAACTTTTACGATAAAAGTAGTTATTTGTTGTATAAGTTAAAAAATAAATTTCTCCCGAATTAATAAAATTAATTAAAAAGATGCATTTTTTATATTTAAGTAGCTAAAAAACAAACAATTACAAAGCATAATTAAATAAAAAAAAATATCAACATTTTTTTATTGAGCGATTAAAATTGTTGTTTTCACACTAATTGATTGGTCGAAGGCAAAAAATTCCTAAAATTGAAAGTCGTTTTTTACCACTTTTCAAACACGATTCAAATAAAACTGAGCGTTTTTCAAAAAAAGACGACAGTTTTACTGGGAAAAACAGATCACAATACACTAAGTATAAGCAGTTTTGCCTTGATAGCAGAATTTTAGGCTAACTTTAAAAAATAACCTTACATTTTACTCATTGCTTATGGACAAAGTAACTGAACTGGCAAAAATGATCGATCATTCGTTGCTGCACCCTACCATGGCGGATACTGATCTGCACGAAGGATGCTTGTTAGCAAAAAAATACAACGTAGCTACAGTTTGCATTAAACCGTACGCTATTAAAGAGGCCCTGCAATGTCTCGATGGTTCGGATGTAATGGTATGTGCAGTGATCGGCTTTCCGCAGGGGAACAGCACAATCAGTGTAAAAGTGTATGAAACCGAACAAGCATGTAAAGACGGCGCGCACGAAATTGATATGGTGGTAAACATTGGCAAAGTTTTGAGTGAGGACTGGAAATATATTGAGCAGGAAATAGCCGAGATCGTTGCTGTTACGAAAAAGTATAAGGCCGCTCTGAAGGTTATATTTGAAAACGATTTCTTGCCTGATGATAAATTTAAGATCAGGCTGTGCGAGATATGCAGCAAGCTTAAGGTTAAATTTGTAAAAACATCCACTGGCTATGGCTTTGTAAAAGGTGACGATGGCAAATACTCTTATGAAGGCGCAACAGAAAAAGATTTAATCCTGATGCGCAAATACTCCGCCCACGAAGTGCAGATAAAAGCGGCCGGTGGTGTACGCACGCTGGACGATCTGTTGAAAGTAAAAGCACTGGGCGTAACACGCGTGGGGGCTACCGCCACAGCGACGATGCTTGAAGAGGCAAAAAGAAGGTTTGGACATCACACTGAAGCGGGTGAATTTGTACAGGAAAAGGTTAAGGGGGATTATTGAATAGATCAATCGCAGAGGATTAATAAAAGAATTTGTGAGTGTCCTATAAAAATGTTACTTTTAATATCTAACCCCAAACCTAAAATCACATGGACTTCAAGGATCAGATCTTACAGCTCGCAGTTCGTGCTGAAAAAATGTTACCACAAATTCAAACTGAAGAAGCTACTAAAAACGCTTTGATTATGCCCTTTATTCAAATAATGGGTTATGATGTTTTCAACCCTTTTGAAGTAAATCCTGAATTTGTTGCAGATTTAGGTATAAAGAAAGGCGAAAAGGTCGATTATGCTATAATGAAAGATGGAGAGCCTGCCATTCTAATTGAATGCAAACACCATCTTGAAAATCTTGACCCTCACAATTCACAATTATTCAGATACTTCCATACTACCAAGGCTAAATTCGGATTGTTGTCTAATGGAATGACATATCGCTTTTATACAGATTTAGTTGAAAAAAATAAGATGGATATCACGCCATTTTTTGAATTCAAGTTAAGTGAGATAAAAGAAGTGGAAATTGCTGAATTAAAAAAGTTTCATAAATCTTATTTCGACGTAGAAAACATAACCAATACGGCAAGTGAACTTAAATACCTAAATGAGTTAAAGGGCATTCTTAATAAAGAAATTAATGCACCTTCAGAAAATTTTGTTGCATTTTTTACCAAGCAAGTCTATCCTGGGGTATTAACTGCTAAAATAAAAGAACAATTCACACCTATAATTAAAAGGTCGTTCACTCAATTGATAAATGACACCATTAATGAAAGATTAAAATCTGCTTTAAATCAAGAAAAACAAAAAGACGTTCAGGAAGCTATTAAAATTGAAGAGGCCCAGGAAAACCCTGTATCAAATATCGTTACCACTGAAGAAGAACTTGAAGGCTTTTATATCGTAAAATCTATTTTGAGGCAAATTATAGATGCCAAAAGGATAACCTACAGGGATGCCCAATCTTATTTTGCCATTCTTTTGGATGATAATAATAGGAAAACGATTTGCCGTCTACATCTCAACAATAAAAAATCCCTCGTTATATTGGATGAAAACAAAAAAGAGATCAAGTATGAAATCAACGGGATTGATGAAATATTTAAATATAGTGAGGTATTGATAAAAACAGTAGAGAGATTGAACAAAAAACAGTAAACTAACTACATAAACGATAACGAGTTCCCGCAATACACATGCGTTGCTTTAACGCCCGGTACTTTTTCTTTCAGCCATTGCTGCATAAATACCGATCCCGGTTCTTCACTGGCGATATGGCCGATTACAATCAGGGCTATGTTATCGCCTTTGGCACGGGCATCGCGCACGTACTCAGCGGTTTCCCATTCCTGTATCTCGCCGCAGATCAACACGTCCGGTTTTACTTTGGCTATAGATGTTATCTGGCGCTGACCACCCGGGGCACCGGGCATAAACAATACGCGGGTAGCAGTTTTAGCCGGATCGCCGATATAGCGTACCTTTTCGATATGCAGTTTTTCTTTGGCATGGGCTATTAAGTCTTTTAAGGTAGTGGGCGGAAAAGTGAGGATATTGGGCAGATCCTTGTCGGCATACTTTTGCCATTCCAGTTGTTCTAATACACCTTTGGTTACGCCATCGGGCCTCAGCGTATGGATATAATCATGATTGCGCCATACGGCGATGTTATGTTGCTTCAGCAGATCAGCTTTGTATTGATAAACATCATCATTTTTCAGCCATGATGAATCATCGGTATGGTTATAAAATGTAGGTTCATGGGCAATGATAAAATTGGCCTTCAGGTCGATAGCCTTGCGGATAACCGCGATAGTAGCGAACATGGTAGTAACAACACCGGTTACCACAATATCTCCGCCCCCTGACTTAAGTGTATCCACCGTATTGGCAAAAGGCGCAGTGGGGATTTGCTTGATAAACAGATCTATAATTTGCTGCACCGTATAGCTTCCGTCTGTTTTAACAAAACTTGCCGCTTTGCTTAGCAATGGCGAAGATAGCACCACCCCGGCCCCTACCGCTGTAGTTACATTATAAATAAACTTTCTGCGGCTGTTGCTTTCATTACTGAGTGACAAATTGGTTTCGGGTATCATGATCGCTGGATTTAAATTTTTGGCAAGGAATCTCGTTGTTACAAGATTATCAATTTTTACCCTCAATATCAAAAACAATAAAACCCGGCTATTATAACCAGGTTTCCTTATTTCTTAAATGCTGCAATAGAATTATTAATTCCCTTTCTGCCGGCGTTCATTTTCTTCCCGCTCGTGTTCCTCATCATCCATATCCGGGCCTTTTTCAATTTTGCGCCAATCGATATCTTTATTGTATCGTTTCATGGCAACATGCGGGTCAAATATCCGCGTGTCACTCCTCACCAAAGTGTAAGGCGTATAATCGGGTTTATTGGTAAAAAAGTCTTGCAACAAACTCCCGGTGGCATCATACTGGTTCACATAAGGTACGCCAAGTATATTATAAATAGTTTTCAGTATAGCGCCAAAATTAGCATGGGTATGGCTCACATAGCCTTTTTTTACATAGGGCCCGGCCATCATTAGTATAGAGCGGTGTGCATCCAGGTGGTCAACACCTCCCTGCGGGTCGTCCTCAGTGATAATTACCAGCATATTTTTCCAGTATTTGGTACGCGATAGAAAATGCAGTATGCGGCCAACAGCAAGGTCATTATCAGCCATAAATGACTGGGTCATGGGGTATCCATCAGCAGGCCTTTCGTCAGCTGTATGGTCATTAGGCACCTGCATAGTTATCAGCGAGGGCATGGTGCGCTTTCCTTTTATCCACATTTTTGTGAATTCGCTTTCAAACTGATCCATCCTGAACTGATCCGGAATATTGGTATTGAACCCTGCATAATTATGACTGGTACGTTTAAACAAAGCCTTTTGCATAGGCACCATCACCACATGCCCTGCTCCGGTAGCCGTATCCGTCCATATTTCGCGGTTATGCGCGGTTTCGTTGGCTTCGCCAAAGTTGTAAAAATCGATATGCTTTCTATCCAAAGCTTCCCATAATCCGCCCCTCTCGGCATAGTCTTCAGGATCCATACTCCCCGTTGTGCCGGGAAACCTGCGACCCGGGGCCTTGGAAAATATTTTGGCCTTTCTGCCCACATTAGAATTGGCCTCCACCCATTCGTTGGGTATCACGCCCAGCATCCAGTGGTGCCCGTGTATAGATGCATCGCTGTCACAATAATAATTATCCGAGAATGCGAACTGCAAGGCTGCTTTTATATGATTGGGAGACACGTTCAAATCGGGCAGCTTCACCTTGAGCGCATCAGGTAACGTATATTCACAATGCACGCCAAACCGTGCCAGCGTACTATCACCTTTTGCATTTTTTAATTGACCCAACACCTCATCATAAGTGCGGTTCTCCTTGGTAATATAAACAATATATTTGATCGGTGTTTTTGTTAAACCCGGCAAAGCGGGCAATGGATTTCTTTTATTTCCAGTGATCTTTTTACTGGTGAAAGTATGATTGATCACCTGTTTGGTATATGCTGAAAGCAGTGCCGCGCCGGGGACAGGAACCTTTTGAAAAGATCCGAGTTGTATGTCGCCTATATAAGTTCCCTGCGGTGGTTTTACAAAACCATGCCCGCCGTTCGGGCCGGCGCCCAGTCCTCTGCACGAGGTTATGTACAACTCCTTTTCGTCCTGCGAAAGCTTTACACGCGAAGGCCCCCAACCTGTTGGTATAAGGCCCCTGGTAACTTTAGACTTAATATCGATTACCGCCACAGCATTAAATCCAAGCAGCGCCACATATAAAGTTTTTTCATCTTTATCCAAAGTGATTCCGAACGGCAACAATCCACGATACTTATCAATACGGCTATCAACCCTGATGGGAATATCACCCAGGAGCTTGTGGTTTTTATAGTCAATTATGGTAATATTATCATTAGTGGCATTAGTTACATAAGCATATTTTTTTCCAACCGCTATCGAATTGGGACTTGCACCACCAACAACTTCGGCGCCTTCGATCATTTGTCCTACCTGGTGCCCGGTTTTAAATTTATTGATCACTTTGTTAGTGGAAAGATCAACTGTAAATACGCTCATTGCTTCGGGTGATGAAGGGCTTCCTACACCAGGTATTACCCGTCCCTCAACAACGGTTCCGTTGATCGATTCTTTGGTATTATCTCAATAAGGGTGATGGGTTATCATTATGGAATCAACATTCTCCGGCGTCGCGCCTTTGATCAACGGATAGGAATACATGCCTACATTGGCCACAAATGCAATTTTGTAATCCGGACTTAGTGCCAGGCCAAATGGTTGCCGGCCCGCCTGAATAGAAGCGGTCTTTTTCTTTGTGCCGAGATCTATCCGTACCAAACGAAAATTACCACGGTCCAAAACAAGCAATTCATTTTTAGCCGGGTTAAGAAGAAGGTCAGAGGTGAAACTATCCTCATATGATTTGCCATTCACTACACCGTTAAGCGACAGGGAATCAGTCAGCATCAATTTTTCAGTATCAAAAACAAATACTTGTCCGTTGTCGCCACCGCTTAAATAAACAGTTTTGGAGTCGGGAGCAAAAGCGACACCCAAAAAGGAGCTATCATGAAATGGGGACTCTTTCTTTTTTGTGCCATATTTTGGTACGCGTATGGCCTCCATTGAAGCCAGGTCGATCAGCGTAACTACACCATTATGAAGTGTAATGGCCTTTCTACCATCGGGCGAAATTGACAGGCCAAAAGGATCGTGAGTTATACGGATCATTCGCCCCGCCGGTGACACAAACCGGCCGCTTGGCAAAACTGAAACACCGCCCTGGTCTATCCTGCAATAATCATTAACTCCGGGCACTTGTAAAACGCTTGCCTGTTTTTGCGCAGATGCCCCAACATAAATGAATAACAATAAAAAAGAAAGTATAGACCTGATGTTCATAAGCGGGATTATTTAAAATGGCAAAAGTAGACGCATAAAGTTAAGCGCACTTTGATTAATTATTAAATAACCACATTATAAAGAATATATCTGTGACCTGTTTAATAGTTTACCAGGCTGGCGCTTTCGGCATCAAGGAATAAAACAGCATAGTGATGTTTCCGTAAGATCGAGGCCGGGCATTGTTCTGTTACTTTATTATATAAAGTATGCTGCACCGCATTCGCTTTGTTTTTTCCCGGAACTATGGAATAAGCATAGCTAGCGGCCATCAAAGCTGGAACTGTCAGGGTGATAGCGTGAGTTGGTACTGCATTTAAACCGGGAAAGCAGCCATCATTTACCTGCTGCTGCCGGCATTCCAAATCCAGGTCGACTATTTTTACCAGTTGCGGATCATCAAAATCAGCCACATGCGGGTCATTAAAGGCGATATGCCCGTTCTCGCCTATACCCATGCATACGATGTCTGCAGGAAATCTTTTTAGCAGGTCAGCGTAGCGTTCACATTCTGCCTTGGCATCAGGGGCATTCCCGTTGATATAATTCACTGTATGAAATGGCAAATGTGAGAACAGGCTTTTCTTTAAAAACGAACTAAACAGCGCCGGGTGGTTTTCGGGCAGGCCGATATATTCATCCATGTGGAAGGCGTTGATGCGATCCCAGGCAATATCAGTTCGCGTTATTAACGTTGCCAGAAACTCATTCTGAGAAGGAGCGGCGGCGAAGATCATATTTACAAACTCCCGCTCTGTTAACAGGCTGATAACTTTCTCACCAACCATTTCAGCAGCGGCTTCGCCCATGCTTTTTCTGTCGGGATATATTTCTACTGCAAGATCATCAATTTTTAATTCCCCTATCATGCTTCGCTTTAAAAACAACCTTTCCGTTAACGATGGTTGTATCAATATGAATATCCTCATCAAAGATCACGATATCAGCGTCCTTCCCTATTTCAAGCGAGCCTTTCCAATCATTGATCTTCATGATTGTTGCCGGGTTGATGGACGCCATTTGAACGGCTTCGATTAGCGGCACTTCAGCCAATGTGATCATCGTTCGCACCAGCCGGTCGAATGTAGCAACACTGCCGGCAAAGGCCGTGCGGTCGGGCATTTTAGCTACGCCGTCCTCTACGATCACTTTGATGCCATCTTTCAAACTTCCCAAAATACTTTCGCCCGGCTGCATCCCGGCGGCGCGCATGGCATCCGTTATTAACGCAACCCTGTTAGTACCTTTTATCTTATAGATCAGTTTGATTAGAGGCGCGGGGAGATGAACACCATCAGCAATGATCTCCACATCCATATCATCAATCAGGTAGGCGCTCTCGATCACCCCGGCATATCTAAAAGCATTGCGCCGTGTAACGCCGGACATAGCCGAATAAAAATGCGTAGCCAAAGTATAGCCATTGTTAAATGCTTCTATTACTTCTTCATATATCGCATCGGTGTGGGCAATTGCGGGCAAAACGCCATTGGCTACCATATAACGACCAAACTCCATCGCCCCTTTTCGCTCGGGTGCGGCGCTCCAGCGTTTAATAGAACTGGATGCGGTTAATATTTCCTGGTATTCTGCCGGGTCGGGATCACGAATATAACGCGGGTCCTGGGCACCGCGCTGATTCAGGGCAAAATAAGGGCCCTCGATGTGGATGCCGATGAATTGAGCGCCATTGGTGTTGAGTTGGTTTGCTTCTTCGTAGATCCTGAGCGTTTCGAGCAGGTCGGCTTTCTCACAACTTAAAGTTGTAGGCAGCATAGCCGTTGTACCATGTTTGGAATGCAATTGGGCGATGCCGAGAAAAGCGTCAACCGTATTATCCATGAAATCGTGTCCGCCGCCTCCGTGTACATGGATATCGATAAATCCCGGAGAAATGTATTTGCCGCCTGCATCTATTACAGTAGCGTCAGGCGCGTCAATATTGGAGCTGCTTATTTCAATGATCTTGCCGTCGTTAATCAACAAGCTTCCGCCTTTAAGTATTCCCTGCGGGGTGATCACTTGTCCGTTGACTATTCTTAATTGCATCAGGTTGCTGTTTCGGTTTGTTTCGCATTGTTTCACTTGTTCCGGGTGAAACAGCGAAACACCATTATTTCTTTATTTTATGCGCGATAGACGATCAAATAACAGCCGGATTTTGGCATTTCTAAGCTCGTTTTCCTCCGCAATTTCAGCCGGGTAGAGATAGTTTTTGTTCAATTCCGTAAAGCGTTTATCCAATTCATTGCCGGCTACCATCAAAGCTTTTAACCTCGTTAAAATTGCGGGGATTTTAGCCGATGGAAAAGAATCCGCATTAGCCTCCTTTTCAATTTCCTCGTACCGCAGGTAATGCACACGGATATCAGCCATTAAGCGGTAATGTGCAAACTCCTGCTGATTTTTTACCGGCTTGAGGGAGTTTAAAGTTTTGGCGACCCAAATTGTGCTATCCAGCAATTGCTTTACAGACATTGGTTTTGGCGATTCCACTCCGCCCTGCATCACCTGGTAGGGCGCTGTTTTTAACGCTCTATAAAGCAATGCTGATTGCTGCGGATTTAAGCCATATTGCTTTTTGCAATAGTTAGCTATAAACTGATCGATATTTAATGGTCGGGTATCTTTTATGCCTTCAATATAAGCAGCTAACAGGATATTAAACCCACTAATAGGATACACATGCCTGATGGCGTAGAAGTCGCCCACATTCTCATCGGTTTCCCATACGGACGAGTAGGCGCCGGAGGTAGACCAGGAAGTCATCACAATACCTTTATAGCCCAATTGCCTGGCAACGGGGACAAAGGTTTTGATATTGTTGAAATGCTTTTCCCATTGCGTCAGGAAGTAATTATCCGGGTGTGAGCGCAGGGCAGGTGCTCCCCATATCTCGTAACCGCTTTCCATCAGTTTCTGATGATTGCCGAAATTGTTCAGATTCCAGCCGTAGTTCCAGTCGACCAGCACCGTACCTTTTGGCAGAAGGTTGATGGCTTCGGGGTATTTCATGGCAATATCGGCCCATAGCACCGGCGTTTTGCCCAATTTGATGACGATGCTGCAAAGCATACGGATGTAATCGATATAAAGCTTTGATTTGCCTTCTTCAGCCACCTTCTTTTTGCAACGTTCATCATGTCCAAGCAAATAGGTTTCATCCCCGCCGATGTGGATATATTTTGAGGTGTGGGTAGATGCCAATTCAGTATACAGATCAGTAAAAAGGAGGCTATCCTGTTTGGTTTGCAGGGGGCAAACTTGTGAGTAATCTTTCTGGTCTTCCCGGAGTTCCCTGTATTTTTCGTGCCGCAGGATGTACTCTACGTGCCCGAAGCTCTGCTGCAGCGGGATCACATCAATACCCAAACCATTGCAGTATTTTACAAAACCAGTGATCTCAGATTTAGTATAGGCATAACGGTTGGGAATCAGCGGATGCTTTTCAAATGGGTAAGTTCCCTCCCACTCCATAATGAGGGTATTGATGCCATTGTCGCTCAGCTTTTTAGCGAAAGTTCTTAATGCCGGCATCGGCATTACCTGTATCCGCAAGTCTAAATGAAAACCCCTAACCTGGAAATTGTTTACTGGTTTATCATTTTGGGCAAACGCCGTCTGAAAGCATAAAAAGGCTAAAAGTAAACCGGGTAGCAGTTTTTTCATAGAGGTAAAATGGTTGGTAAGCCTAGAGTTTGCTTACGATACCAAGTTAAATAAATCTGCCTGCTAAATAAATATTTATTTGAAGATGATGGTAAATTCTGTTTGCTGCTCCGCTATTGTTTTCAGAGAGAATTCAAAACCATGATTCATTAGTATTTCGCGTACCAGGGTAAGACCAATGCCCTGCCCATCCTTTTTGGTGCTGAAGA
>Ga0105237_10010143_pt1 | contig 10041 bp, 8 predicted proteins | sample KBSC24metaG_FD_81520 | JGI IMG/M metagenome (GOLD analysis project Ga0105237, IMG submission 81520) | Corn rhizosphere microbial communities from Kellogg Biological Station, Michigan, USA - KBS C2-4 metaG | ecosystem: Host-associated > Plants > Roots > Rhizosphere > Soil | place: Michigan, USA... | reverse complement strand
GGCCGCATGCGTCATGTAGGTGTTGAGCGGTGCGCCGAAGAAGGTGAGCCCGCCCGTGACCGTCACCTGCACGTCGCGGCCGAGGCCGAGCGTGCGCCGCGCCATCTTGGGCACGCAGGGGAAGCAGCTGTAGAGCTCGATGGCGTCGAACTTCTTGCCGTCACCGCCGGCGAGCTCCATCACGGCTTTTAACACCGCGTTCTGCGGATGGCTTTCATAGAACTGGTCGCGGATCAGGTAGTCGCGCGGCTCTTCCGCCGATGCGCCGCCGAGCGGATAGACCAGCTTGTCCTCGGGCACGCCGGCGGCGCGCGCCTTCGCGAGGCTCGTCAGCAGCACGGCGCCGCCCATGTTCACGGTCGGGTTCGCCACCATCAGCTTGGTGTAGGGCCACGCGATCAGGCGGTTGTCGGGCGAGGGCGTCGTGATCTGGTCCGGCGCGAAGCGCTTCTTCAGCCAGGAATTGGGGTTGTCGGAGGCGACACTGGCATAGGTCGACCACAGCTCTCCCGATTCAGCCAAGGCCTCGCGCGGGGTCTGGCCCCAATGCGCAGAAGTTGCGGACTCATAGAGGGGATAGACCGTGATCGGGCGGAACACGCCGAGCTTGACCGCGAGCGGCTTCTGGAATGCGGCGCCGCGCTTCGGCTCTTCCACGTCATGCGCGAACGGCGTCCAGTTTGGCTTGAGGCCGGCGCGCTCGGCCTTGGTCGCGGTCGACTGCGCCTCGGCGCCGCAGACGGCGGCGACCTCGGATTCGCCGCGCGCGATGCGCTGCGCCGCTTCGTGCAGATAGCGGATCGGGCTCTCGCCGCCGACCGGCCCGTAATAGCAATGCGCCGGATCGACGCCGAGCCGCTGCGCGAGTTGCTTCTCAGGATCGCGGTAGCGCCAGCTCAGGAAATTGACCACGTCGAGCGAACCGAGCTCGCCCAGCAGCTTCGCGCCGGAATCGGCTTCGGCGCGCTTGAGCGCCTGTTCCAGCAGTGTCAGCGGCTCGAGGCCGTCCGTGATCTCCTGCGGCCGATCGACGATCTCGCCGACGCCGACGATGACGGGAATGCGGTGCTCGTTGAGTGCCATTCTTGTTTCGCTTTCAGCCTTGATTCGTCATTGCGAGGAGCGGAGCGACGAAGCAATCCATAGCGACGCAAGCCGATAGATGGATTGCTTCGCTTCGCTCGCAATGACGGGATTATTCCGCGACGAGAGCATTCATGTGCTCGACCGCCTCGATGAAATCTTCCTTGAACTCCTGCACCACGGCGCCGGCCGACTTCACGCTGTCGATCAGTCCGACGCCCTGGCCGACGAAATAACTCACGAGATCGCGCGCCTTTGGGTTGCCGGCCGCGGCGGCGCGGTCGATCGAGTTGAAGGCGTCACGGCTGATGATGCTCTGCAAGGGCATCGGCAGCGCGCCGGGGCTGTCGGGCCCGCGGTCCCAGGCGTCGGTCCATACCGAGCGGAGTTGCCGCGCCGGCTTGCCGGTGCGGCCCTTGGAGCGCACTGCGTCGCGCGAGGACGCCGCGATCATCTTCTCGCGGAAGATTTCCGACGTCTCCGACTCCATCGTCGCCAGCCACACCGAGCCGGTCCAGGCGCCCGCCGCGCCCATCGCCATGCAGGCCGCCATCTGCCGGCCCGTCATGATGCCGCCCGCCGCCAGCACCGGCACGTCGCGGACCTGTTTGATCGCCTTGATCACTTCGGGCACCAGCACCATGGTCGAGACCTCGCCGCAATGGCCGCCGGCCTCCGTGCCCTGCACCACCAGAATATCGACGCCGGCCGCGACCTGCCGCAGCGCATGCTCCTTGGCGCCGACCAGCGCCGCCACCGGCACGCCGCGCTTGCGGCCGCGCGCGATCATTTCCCTCGGCGGCACACCGAGCGCGTTCGCAATCAGCCTGATCGGATGGCGGAAGGAGACCTCCAGCAGTTCCATCGCAGTCTCGGCATCGAAGGGTTGCGGCTGGTTGTCTGCGACGTTCTTCGGCGTCAGTTCGATGTCGTACTTTTTGAGCAGGGTGCGGGTGAAATCGCGGTGCTCCCGCGGCACGCGCGCCTCGAGACTTTTCCAGGTGACGTTCTTCTCGCCCGCCGTCGAGATGTTCTCAGGAATCAGCACGTCGACGCCGTACGGCTTGCCGTCGATATGCGCGTCGATCCATTTCAGCTCCTGCTCCAGCGTCTCCGGCGAATGCGCGGTGGCGCCGAACACGCCGAAGCCACCGGCGCGGCTGACGGCGGCGACCACGTCGCGGCAATGGCTGAAGGCGAGCAGGGGAAACTCGATGCCCAGCATCTCGCAGATCGGCGATTTCATGGGTGTCTCCCCCGGCAGCTTTTGTTTTGCTGCTCAAACGCTAACCTACCAGGCTGCTCACGCCAAGCTGCTTTGGGACCCTCATCCTGAGGAGCGGCGCAAGCCGCGTCTCCAAGGATGAAGGCCCGACTGGGGCCTCATGGTTCGAGACGCGCGAAGACGCGCTCCTCACTACGAGGGTTGAAAGCGACGTTCCACCGCGCCGAATATCTCCGCTGCGGTTTTGGCTCTTGCGCTTTGGCGCTGCGCGGAGAATGCTAGGTCCAAATCGCAAGAATTTTCGGGAGTTTTCGTCCATGTCCGCCCAGCCCTTGACCGCCACGGGAGGCGCCGAGGCCTACGACGTCGTCGTGGTCGGCGCGGGCTTTGCCGGCATGTACATGCTGCACCGGCTGCGCGGGCAGGGCTTTTCGGTTCGCGTGTTCGAGCAGGGCGATGGCGTCGGCGGCACCTGGTACTGGAACCGCTATCCCGGCGCGCGCTGCGACGTCGAAAGCATGCAGTACTCCTATTCCTTCTCCGACGAATTGCAGCAGGAATGGGACTGGAGCGAGCGCTACGCGCCGCAGCCGGAAATCCTGCGCTACGCCAACCACGTCGCCGACCGATTCAACCTTCGGCCCGACATCCAGTTCTCGACCCGCGTCGAACGCGCCATGTTCGATGAGGATACCAGCATCTGGTCGGTGACCACGTCGGACGGCAAGACCGTGACCGCGAAATTCGTCGTGCTGGCGACCGGCTGCCTTTCCAACGCACGCAAGCCCGACATCAAGGGCCTCGAAAGCTTCAACGGGCCGGTCTATCACACCGGCAACTGGCCGCATCAGCCGGTCGACTTCACCGGCCAGCGCGTCGGCATCATCGGCACCGGCTCCTCCGGCATCCAGTCGGTGCCCGTGATCGCAGCGCGGGCGAAGCACCTGACCGTGTTCCAGCGCACGCCTCAATTCTCGATCCCTGCGCGCAATGCGCCGCTGACTGCCGAGGAGCGCAAGAAATTCCGCGACAATTATCCGGAGATAAGGCGCTTCGCGCGCGAAGTGGCGCGCAACGGCATCTACACCGAATTGCCGGATCGCGGCGCGCTCGATGACGGCGACAATGAGCGTCGCTCCAGATACGAGGCGCGCTGGCAATATGGCGGGCTGACCTTCATGTCCGTCTACAACAACCTCGCGCTGGACAAGGCTGCCAACGACACTGCCGCCGATTTCGTCCGCGAGAAGATCGGCGAGATCGTGAGGAATCCCGCGACCGCGAAGCTGTTGCAGCCGACCACCTATCCGATCGGCACCAAGCGCATCTGCATCGACACCGATTATTTCGAGGCCTTCAACCGGCCGAACGTCACACTGGTCGACATCAAGACCGATCCGATCGAGGAAATCCTGCCGCATGCCGTGCGCAGCGGGGGCAAGGACCACGAGATCGACGCGCTGGTGCTGGCGACCGGTTTCGACGCCATGACCGGCTCGGTCGCCAGGATCGATATCATCGGCCGCAACGGACAGACGCTGAACCAGAAATGGGCCGAGGGCCCGAAGACCTATTTGGGCTTGATGAGCGTGGGCTTCCCGAACCTCTTTGTCATCACAGGGCCCGGCAGCCCGTCGGTGCTCTCGAACATGATGGTCTCGATCGAGCAGCATGTCGACTGGATCGCCGATGCCGTCGGCTACATGCGCGACCGCAAGCTCGACACGATGGAAGCGGAAACGGCGGCGGAAGAAAAATGGGTCGCCCATGTCAACGAGGTTGCTTACACCACGCTCTATCCGCAGGCCGACTCCTGGTACATGGGCGCCAACATCCCCGGCAAGCCGCGCATCTTCATGCCCTATATCGGCGGCGTCGGACCGTACCGGCAGATCTGCAACGAGGTCGCCGCCAAGGGCTATGAGGGTTTTGCGATGACGCACGCGGAGCAGCCGCGGAAGGCGGCGGTGTCGTAGTTTTCGTCATGGCGAGCGAAGCGAAGCAATCCATGTTGCCACTCATAAGCTGGATTGCTTCGTCGCTTCGCTCCTCGCAATGACGGCAAAGAGATCATCTGGAGTACTGAATGTCTGACGCCCCTGCTTACGAACCGCCGAAAGTCTGGACCTGGAACAAGGAGAGCGGCGGCCGTTTCGCTGCGATCAATCGCCCGATCGCGGGTGCCACCCATGAAAAGGAACTGCCGGTCGGCAAGCATCCGTTCCAGCTCTACTCGCTGGCGACGCCGAACGGCGTCAAGGTCACCGTGATGTTCGAGGAATTGCTGGCTGCGGGCCACAAGGGCGCCGAATATGACGCCTGGCTGATCCGGATCGACGGCAACCAGTTCGGCAGCGGCTTTGTCGCCGTCAATCCGAACTCCAAGATCCCCGCGCTGATGGATCGCAGCGGACCGGCGCCGATCCGCCTGTTCGAGTCCGGCGCGATCCTGATGCACCTCGCCGAAAAGTTTGGCGCGTTTTTGCCAGGCGGCGGGCAGGCGCGCGCCGAATGCCTGTCGTGGCTGTTCTGGCAGATGGGCAGCGCGCCGTTTCTCGGCGGCGGCTTCGGCCATTTCTATGCCTATGCGCCGACCAAGATCGAATACGCCATCGACCGCTACGCCATGGAGGTGAAGCGGCAGATGGACGTGCTCGACCGCCGCCTTGCCGACAACGAATATCTCGCAGGCAGCGATTATACGATCGCCGACATGGCGACCTGGCCGTGGTATGGCGCGCTGGCCAAGGGCCTGATCTATGGCGCGGGTGAATTCCTCGCCGTGCACGAATACAAGAACGTGAACCGCTGGACCGACCAGATCGCGAAACGCCCGGCCGTGAAGCGCGGCCGCATGGTCAATCGCATTTCCGGCGACCCGGCGAGCCAGTTGCACGAGCGCCATGACGCGAGCGATTTCGAGACCAAGACGCAGGACAAGATCGGAGAACCGGCGAAAGCATAACTCGGGAGGGAGCGATGATCGATTCAACACGACGCGACATACTGGCCACGGGTGTAGCCGCAACCGCAATGGCCGCAGCACCGAAGGTGCTGGCGCAAGCACAGGGAGGAGCCGCCATGAGCATTTACGAAAAAGGTCCCGTTCGCATTCGCTATGAGGAGAAGGGCTCGGGCTACCCGCTGCTGGTGATCGCCGGCGGCGGCCTGAACTCGACCATCGCCGGCCTTGCCGGCGAGCAGTCGCCCTATAATCCTTTGACCGAATTCAGCGGCGAGTACCGCGTCATTGCCGCCGACCTGCGCAACGCCAACAATGGTCAGTCTTCAGGTCCGCTCGAGGCCGATCGTCCCTGGGATTCCTACACCGACGACCATCTCGGCCTGATGGATCACCTCGGCATCGACAAGTTCATGGTGCACGGCTTCTGCATCGGTGGTCCCTTCATCTGGAATCTCTTGAAGCGCGCGCCCAATCGCGTGGTCGCGGCCGTGCTGGCGCAGCCGAGCGGCTCGCGCCCCGAAGCGCGCGACCTCTTCTACGACAACAACATGAAGGGCTGGGGTCCGGAGCTGGTGAAGAGGCGGCCGGAGATCACCATGGAGCAGGTCGACAAGTTCCTGACCAAAATGTATCGCACCGATCCCGACTTCGTGTTCACGGTGAGCCGCGATTTCGTGCGTCAGTGCCAGACGCCTGTGCTGATCATGCCCGACGACATCCCCGCGCATCCCTATGCGGTGGCGATGGAGGCGGCGATGCTGGCGCCAAAAGCCGAAGTCAGCATGTTCCCGTGGAAGCAGCCGAAGGAACGCATTCCGCTCGCGGTGCGGCAGGTGCATTCGTTCCTGCGCGCGCATCGGCCGGCCACGGCATAGCGCGTTTTCGTAGGGTGGGCAAAGGCGCGCTTGCGCCGTGCCCACCTCCGCTTGCACAACGGGATTGGTGGGCACGCTCAGGCCGTTATCCGTTGATCCGGCGTGCGCGCAAGTCGCTTTGCCCACCCTACTATTCCAGCAACCATCCACGCGAGAGCAACGAGCCATGGGCTTTTTCGAGAAGGGTAGCGTTCGCATCCATTATGAGGAAGCCGGCTCCGGCTTCCCGCTGCTGCTGATCGCGGGCGGCGGCTTGAATTCGAACATCGACAACATCACCGGCGCCTATCCGCCCTTCCACGCCATGAAGGAGTTTGGCAACGAGTACCGCTGCGTCGCCTTCGACTTGCGTAACGCGCCGCCCGGCCAGTCCTCCGGTCCGCTCGAGATCGACCGGCCCTGGGATTCCCATACCGACGATCAGCTCGCGCTGATGGATCATCTCGGCTTCGACCGGTTCATGGTGATCGGCTTCTGCATCGGCGGTCCGCTGATCTGGAATCTGATCAAGCGTGCGCCGGATCGGGTCGCCGCCGCCGTGCTCGCGATGCCCTCGGGCTCGCGTCCCGAAAAGCGCGACCTGTTCTACGACAACAACATGAAGGGCTGGGCGCCGCAGCTGGTCGCAAAGCGGCCCGACATCACGATGGAGATGGCGGAGAAATTCCTGGCCCGGATGTACCGCACCGACCCCGATTTCGTATTCACGGTGTCGCGTGATTTCGTGCGCCAATGCCAGACGCCGGTGCTGATCCTGCCCGACGACGTCCCGGCGCATCCCTACGCGGTCGCCATGGAGAGCGCGATGCTGGCGCCGAATGCCGAGGTCAGCATGTTTCCGTGGAAGGAGCCGAAGGATCGGGTGCCGCTCGCGGTGCGCCAGATCCGCTCCTTCCTGCGCGCGCACCGGCCGGCAATGGCGTAGGCAGTTTCGTCATTGCGAGGAGCGAAGCGACGAAGCAATCCATAGCGCTGCAAGCGGATAGCTGGATTGCTTCGCTTCGCTCGTAATGACGACGTAACTGACAGGTGGTGGGCACGGCGCTTCGCGCCTTTGCCCGCCCTACAAACTACGTCTTGACCGCAACCGCCCCCTCGGCGGCCGGAAAGATCACGCGGTCGTCGGTGCGGCAATAGCGGTCGGCGAACATGCGCCCCATCGGGTGATAGCGCTCCATGTGGACGCGCATGGCGCCCACGTCCCATAGCTCGTCGCGGATGTAGAAGTTGATGCCTTCGCCCATGACCAGCACGCGGTCGCCGTTGACGTCGATTTCCTTCCAGACCTTGCATTCCATTGCCCAGGGCGTGTCGGCCAGCCGCGGCACGGCGACCTTGCTCGAGGGCGCGAGCTTGAGGCCGAGGTAATCGGGCTCGCCGATGTCCGGCGGAAAATCGCCGCTACTCTCGTGCATCGCGAGCGCCAGCTTCTCGTCGGCGATGTTGACCACGAACTCGCCGGTCGCGCGGATGTTGATCAGCGTGTCCTTGATCCGTCCGTCGGGGCGCCTGTTGACCGCGAACATGCAGAGCGGCGGGTCCTCACAGAACACGTTGAAGAAGCTGTAGGGGGCGGCATTGACCACGCCGGTCGGACCCATGCAGGTCACCCAGGCGATCGGCCGCGGCAGCACAAAGGACGCCAGCACCTTGTAGCGGTCGCGGGGAGAGAGATCGGTGGGCGCGTATTCCATGATGGGCTTCCTGTGTGGTTTCGGCACATGGGTACAGGATGTCCAAGTCAGGCGGAAGCGCGGTAAATGCAGTCCCGGGCCGCGCCCGCTCATGCCTTGCGTGCGGCGCGGACAGGGGTGGAGCGATCCTGATCCCTTGCGCGAAGACAATCGAGCTCGATCCGGCACTCAGCGGCATACAGTCTCAGCCGGTCGACCGTCAGACGGTCGAGCACCGATCCGGCGATGCGTTCGGCGCGCGTGGCCTGGTCTTGCAGAAATTCGATACGGGTCTCGATACGGGTCATGGGCACACCCTCCACGAAAACAATTTGAGACAAATTGCTTCGTTCCCGCGGCGGTCCATTCCTGGTGAACAGCGGGTTAATTCCGTGCGCGGGGTCACGCGGCCGGTCTTTGGCGGCCGGTTTGCCCGTCGGGCAAACCGGCGAAACCCGCCAAAAAACCACCATGTGTGTTGCCCGACGAGTCCAGCCCCTTTTGCAAAAATATTCTTATTTACGAAAATCGGAAAATATGGCACTAACTGCATTGTCCCGCGCTCACCAAGGAGGCGCTTCGCGGTCGTCACGAAACGTGGTGCGGGATGCGATGGACGCAATTGTGCCGCAAGACGTGCGGCGCAGCTGCGTACGGTCAAGCCGTGTGGTCCTGGCACCCCGACGCTGGTGCCAAGCTTGCTGACGACGAGTCCGCAGGCGACGGGGGCTAGCAAGCCCGGTACCCCGGGGAGAGCACGGAGTAAGCCGTAAAGCCATTGCGCAGGGAGTGCCGGATCGTTTTAGGCCAACCTGTAGTGACTATGCTCGTTTGCTTTTTTCAACTCGCAAACGAGGCTGCGGGTGCGGCCAGCGCCCGGCATTCCCTGCGCCCTCTGTTTTGGGAGGGACGAGAATGATGCATCACTCGGACGCAAATCGCGCCGCGGGAATGCGGACGTGCGCCTTTCCTTTCGTCGTCTCGGGCAAGCGAGCATCGCGAGCGCGACCCGGGACCCATAACCACAGGCCCTGTTGGTTGCGAAGGTTAGGAGTTTCAGCTTGGCACAGCGACTCCGGCCTGTGGTTATGGGTCCCCGCTCCCGTGCGCAATTGCGCACTAGGCGGGGACGACAGCGGAGGTCAAAACGCCGAATAGCCGCCGTCGATCACGAAACAATCAGCGGTGTGATAGGACGACGCCTTGCTCATGAGATAGACGGCGATGCCGCCGAAATCACTGGGTTCGCCGAAGCGCCGCACCGGAATGCGGGGCATCACGGCGCCGACGAACTTGTCGTCGGCGAGCACGCGGGCGGTCATGTCGCTCCTGATCCAGCCGGGCAGGATCGCATTCGAGGTGACGCCATGGCGCGCCAGTTCCACCGCAAGCGCGCGGCACAGCGCGTTGATCGCAGCCTTGGTGCCGGCATAGTGCTCGTTCCGCGCGGTGCCGAACAGTGAGGCGAGGCTCGATGTCGCCACCAGCCGGCCGAAGGCATCGCCTGCCTGCGCGCGCTCGGTCATGTGGCGCGCGGCGGCCTGGAATACATGGAACACGCCGTCGAGATTGGTCGCGAACATCCTGCGCCAGTCCTCGTCGCTGCGCTCGATGAACGGCTTGCGGCCGCCGCCGCCGATGCCGGCATTGGCAAAGCAGCCGTCGACGCGGCCGAAGGCATCGAGCGTCGCCTTCATCGCGTCCTTGACCGCGGCGGGATCGCTGACGTCGCAGATGCGGGTGTCGACCTTGCCCGGCCCCTTGGCCATGGTTGCGGCGGCGGCCTTGTTCTTGTCGGCATTGCGGCCCCAGATCGAGACGTTGCAGCCACTGGACGCAAGAGCCTGGGCGATGCCGAGCCCGATACCGCCATTGCCGCCGGTGATGACGGCCACGCGGCCGGAGAGATCGAAGATGTTCATGGGGCGTTTCCGTTCTTGTTGATGCGCGCGAGCATGGACAAGCGCGCTGCAAAAATCAAATATGGCGCCAACGCTCATAACGACGCGCCGACGCGCATAAAAGCGAAAGAGGAAACGATGCAATTCAAGCACTGCACGCTCGAGATCGACGGACCTGTTGCGATCCTCAGGCTCGATCACCAGGAGGTCATGAACGCGGTCTCCATGGACATGCTCGGCGGTCTTACTGAAGCGCTCGATACCATCGACGAGAAGCGCGACGAGGTGCGCTGCGTTGTGCTGACGGGCACGGGCCGCG
>Ga0105237_10010140_pt1 | contig 10043 bp, 5 predicted proteins | sample KBSC24metaG_FD_81520 | JGI IMG/M metagenome (GOLD analysis project Ga0105237, IMG submission 81520) | Corn rhizosphere microbial communities from Kellogg Biological Station, Michigan, USA - KBS C2-4 metaG | ecosystem: Host-associated > Plants > Roots > Rhizosphere > Soil | place: Michigan, USA... | reverse complement strand
TGAACTTCACCGATATCTTGTCACAGGCCCTGGTGACCTGTTCGTCGAAGGACGGCACGGGCGCCGGGTCTATCGTAACCGTCTTGCTCGTCTGTTGCGGGCAGTTGCCAAACACATTTTTCAGCGTCACCGTGTACGTACCCGCAGAAGAGAACGTATACTGCATCGGGCTGTAGTACGCCACCGTCAGACCATCTACCGTCCAGGTCTTACTGGTGGCTGTAGGGTAGCTATTGTCCCGAAAGGCGACCGTCGAATTTTGACAGACGTGGGTCGCAGGCACGTCGAAATCCGTGCTATAGCTCGCGACGTTGAGATAGTTCGGCTGGCTGCTGGTGGCGCTGCATCCATTTGCCGCCGTCGTCTTCAAGGTCACCGTGTATACGCCTTTTTGCGCATAGGAATGACCGGGACTCGCCTGCGTCGAGGTCGATCCATCCCCAAAATCCCAGCTATACGTGAGGGGCGCCACGCCCGTGCTGGCATTGGTAAACTGTACCGCGTCCGTCACCAGGCAAAGGACCTGTTTGTCCGAGGTGAACGAAGAGGTTGCCGGCGTAAGTACGGTGATGGCCACCGGCTGCGACACGGTGTTCGTACAGCCATAGTTATTAGTGACCGTGAGACTCACGGGTGTGGAGATAGTGCTGGGGTAGACGTGTTGCGTGGCGGGGCTGCCGGTTTGCATGGTGACGCCGTCCCCAAAATCCCATAGCCAATTGACGATCGACCCGCCTCCTGTGGCCCCCCCGGTAAAAGTAATGGGTTGCGGGCCGCACACCGTACCAGGAGAATACGAAAAAGAAGGGACGGGGTGGGGATATACCGTCACCGTATGCGTGACGGCCGACACATTCCCCCCGTCATGCACGGTCAGCGTCACGGTATATGATGTCGCGTCTATATATAATGCTTGTGGGTCGGATACAGCGGCCGTATTATTATTGCCCAGATCCCACTGATAGGTGGCAGAGGCCGAGGCGCCCGTGGTATGGTTGGTGAAACGGACAACGAGGGGGGAACAGCCGCCGGTGCGGTCCATCGAAAACTCTGCTCTCAACTGGGCCAAAACGGGGCCGGCGCACAAGGAAAGGGCGGCGCATAAGGATAGGTATAAGAGTATCGATAAGGGGCGGGTCATCGGAACGTGTAAGGTAATAATTTTTGGCCTTTTTTTTGCGCTTTTTCCTGCCATGAACAGCAAACAAAGCGCGGGCATCCTTTTATACCGTCGCAACACCCATAAAGTAGAAGTATTCCTCGTCCACCCCGGCGGACCCTTCTGGAAGAACAAACACGCAGGCTCCTGGACCATCCCAAAAGGGGAATTCACCAGCGAAGAACCCGCGCTGGACGCCGCCGTCCGGGAGTTCCGCGAAGAGACCGGATTCGCCCTCAAGGGGCCCTTCCGCCCCCTGAGCCCCATTCGCCAGAAAGGCGGCAAACGCGTATATGCCTGGGCGTCCCATGGCGACCTCGACGCGACCGCGATAGTCAGCAATACATTTGAGATGGAATGGCCCCGCAAGTCCGGGCGCCAGCAGACCTTTCCCGAAGTGGACAAGGCCGGATGGTTTTCGCTGGACCAGGCCCGCGAAATGATCAATCCCGCCCAGGTAGGTTTTTTAGAAGAATTAGAAGAGACGGTGTAGCTAGAACAGACGGTGTAGCTGTTCACACAAGGTATCGAAGTCCCTCTTATTCGCATGCTCCACCACTATCCCAAGCACCCCCTGTAATATCCGGAAGGCATGCGGCTTGGTGATAAAACACAAGGCCCCCAATTCCCGCGCGGTCCTTCTATCCTTTTCAGTGGAAGAAGTAGAATACATTATCACGGGAATATGTTTGAGATGGGAGGCTGTCTTTAATTGAGACAACAATTGCCAGCCATTCATTACCGGGAGGTTGATGTCGAGAAAGATCAGGTCCGGCCGTTCCTCGCTCCGCAGCAGCCATTGGTACCCTTCTTCTGCATCCGTTGCCAGATCGCAGATGATCCCAGGCTGCACGAGTGACAACGCCTCCGAAAATAATTCCCTGTCGTCACTATCATCGTCTATCAATAAAAAACGCTTAACCATAGTTAATCTCGTTGATTATTATTATATATTTCTCCCACCCTGTACGAGGGGCAGCTGAATGGTGAACACCGCCCCCTCGTCCCTTGCTCCCGAAGCCCGGATGCTGCCGTGATGCCGCCCGACGATCTTTTTACACAAGGCCAGACCCAGCCCCGTCCCTTCGTACTTATCCTTGGCATGCAGTCTTGCAAACGTATCGAAGATCCTATAGGCATGCTCCTGTCCAAACCCTATGCCATTGTCCGTAACCGTTATCTCCAGCATCTCCGGACCACCGCTCGCGCCGCCCGCCCCTATCACCCTGCACCCTATCCTGATCACCGGCGGCACCCCCACTCTCGCGAACTTCAAAGAATTGTTTATCAAATTATAAAACATCTGATAGATCAACACCGCCGCCCCTTCCATCCGCGGCATTTCTTCCCGGATGATCTTCGCCCCTCTTTCCTCCATCACAATTTCCAGATCGGTCTCGATGTTCTGCAACACCTCGTTCAGATCGATCGATTCCGCCGGCTGTTCGTTGCCATTCAGGATAGAATAGGCCAGCACCCCTTCGATCATCGACAGCATCCGCCGCGTTGCCTGCTCTATCTTGCCTAGATACGCCCGCGCCTGCCCCGGCATCGATCCGCCGAATTCGTCCAGCAACCGGCTGCTGAATATCCTTATCTTCCGGATGGGCTCTTTCAGATCGTGACTCGCGACATGTGCGAACTGCTGTAGATCGTCATTGGAACGTTGCAGCGAAATATTCATCTGCTCGAGCGCGGCGTTCACCTGCCGCAGCTCCTCGGTCCGCAAAGCCACCTCTTTTTCCAACCGGTCCGCATGTTCCTTCCGGCTGCGCGCGATGCGGATATTCGTATCCACCCGCGCCAGCAATTCTTTGGCCGGGAACGGCTTCACCAGGTAGTCGTCGGCGCCCGTGTCCAACCCTTCGACCTTTGCCTCTTCCCCCGCCCGCGCAGAAAGAAGTATCACCGGAGTATGTTTCAGCTGCTCATTCAAACGCACTTTTCTCAGCAGCCCATACCCATCCAGCACCGGCATCATAATATCCGACAACAAAAGGTCCGGCCGGTGCAACACCATCTTGGCATAGGCGTCCTCGCCATCCATTGCCGTTATCACGGTGAATTGCGCCGACAGCAAACGCTGTACGTATTCCCGCATGTCTGCATTATCATCTACTAATAAAACCGTGCCAGCCGGCCTTCTGATGACATCTTCCGCCCATTTTTCATTTTCTTTAACGCTGCCCCCGTTAGCCGCCGCGCCCCCGCCCGGCAGCCACTTCAGCGCCTCCGTCACAAAAGACTCTGCATGTTTCAGCCCCACTATCCCCGGCTCCACGATCTTGTCGGCCGGTAAATGCCTATACCCTGTCGGAAGAGCCACCGTAAACACCGAACCCGATCCGACCTTACTGCTCACCGTTATAGTCCCCTGGTGCATACGCACCAACTCCTTCACCATGGCAAGACCGATGCCCGTCCCCTCCTGGCTGCGTCCCTGGATATTCTCGATGCGGTGGAAGCGGTCGAATATCCTCTCCAGCTGCTCCTCCGGTATCCCCACTCCCGTATCCGACACCCGCACCAAAACTTCCTGTCCCACCTGTTCTACATTTACTTCGATGGCGCCGCGCCGGCTATATTTAAACGCATTCGACAACAGGTTCAAAACTATCTGCTCCCAACCATCGACATCCACATATACGTCATCCTTCACCCCGCCGCCCGAGACGATCAGCTGCATACCCGCCTTTTCCACCGCGCTGCGGAAGCTGCTGGCCAGCTCCCGGGTAAAAGCAGTGATGTCCACGCGGCTGTATCTGCCCTCCACCCTCCCCGCCTCGATACGCGAAAATTCCAGCAGGGTGTTCACCAGCTTCTTCATGCGCAGGACATTCCTGTACGCCACCCCCATCCGGTAGCGATTGACGTCTCTCGACTCCGGGTCGTTGAGCACTTCTTCGATGGGACCCTGCAATAAGGTCAGCGGCGTCCGGAATTCATGACTGATATTGGAAAAAAAAGTTGTCTTGGCCCGGTCGATCTCCGCCAGCGCGGCCGACTTTTGCCGTTCCGCCTCATGAACATGCAGATCGGCGAGGCTACTGTCGAGCTGGTCGCTCACCAGCGTAAAGAACCCCATATATTTTTCATCGGGCAGCCGGTAAGGATTGATGCCGATGATCAGGAAGCCGAAAGGCTCCTTCGTGCCGGGCTGGAACAACGGCAACACGATACCCGTATGAGGAGCCACCTCCCAGACGCCGGTCGACATCCCGGTGACCTTACTACCCATGTCTTCCACCAGCTGCAGGGTACGGGTCGTCATAGCCGCATCGCATTCCGGCGCCAGCTCTCCTTCCTCTCCCAATGGCCGGAACTGTACAAAAGGAAAATCATGCGGGTTGTCCCGGAGCGTTTTTAACGTCCGGATTATCGCTTCGGAATTGGATCTTGAATCCGTCAGCCGGTTGCTAAGCTGCATCAGCGTGAGTAACTGCCGCTCGCTGAGTATCCGATCGGTATCATCGCTGTTGAAACAGATCATGCCCTCCGTGCGGCCATCGTCGCCCGTGATGGGCGTATAAGAGAAAGTATAGTAGGTTTCTTCGGGATAACCATTACGCTCCATAATGAGCAGCTGCGACTCCTCGTAGATGCCTTCGTCTTTTTCCATCACCCTCCCCAGCATCGGACCGATGTCGCGCCAGATGTCCTTCCACACGACGCGCGCAGGCCGCCCCAGCGCCCAGGGATGTTTGCCGCCGACGATGGCCTTATAGGGATCGTTATAAAATTTTATGAGTTGTTTGCCCCATCCGATCCAGATGGGCTGACGCGACACCAGCATGATGCGTATACAGGTGCGCAGACTCTGCGGCCAGTCATCCACAGGCCCCAGCGGCGTCGCTGACCAATCAAATTCGCGGATGCGCTCGCCCATCTCGCCGCCACCCGATAAAAATTCTGGAACATCCGTTGAGTTCATAGCAGGCTTGGTAAGAAGCTATGGTAAAAATAAGGGTTATATGCATTCCAACATTAGGGATTCGTTGGCACAGGAATTGCATTAACCGGTGTTTCACAAAAAAAATGACGGCCAGGTGGCCGCCATAGGTTTATGGGATGAGGGGTTGAGTACTATTGTTGCGGCGCCGGGGCAGCATGGTCCTTTTTCTTATCCTTTGGATAGTTCATCAGGATCATCTCCACGCGTCTGTTCTTCGCCATCCCTTCGGCGGTGGAATTATCCGCGATGGGCTTTTTGCTGCCGTATCCGACATAATCCATTCTCTCCGCGTCGATGCCTTGCAGATGCAGATAATGGAAGACGGCTCTTGCGCGTCTGTCGGACAGCTTCTGGTTCCGTTCGTCCGTGCCTTCGCTGTCCGTATATCCTTCGATGCGCAGACGCAGCGTGGTGTCGGATTGTAATATGGATACCACACGGTCGAGTTCATAGAACGATACCTGTTCTATCGTCGCCTTGGCCTTTATAAAGAAGACCCTGTCGGCGGCATTATTGACCCTCGTGATCAGTTCCGGCCTGATGGGGGGACAGCCATAGTTGGACGCAACCCCTTTCACCAGCGGACATTTGTCTTCGTCGTCATTGACGCTGTCGCCATCGCTGTCGGGAGCGGGGCAACCCTGGAAATTGGGCGAGCCTTTCACACCGGGACATTTATCTTTTTTGTTGGGGACGCCGTCACCGTCGCTGTCGGGGCAACCGATCAGCGCGATAGGACCTGCGCTATCCGGGCATTCGTCTTTATCGTCTACCACTCCGTCGCCGTCGCGGTCATTCGTAAGGTTCTTATTACGATAGGTGCTGTCGGCCTTGGACTTTTTGTCTTTTCCGTGCTGGAAGATGGGTATCGTCAGACCGACATGCGCGTCGGCTGTCTGTAGCCGTTGTTTGAAGAGACTCGAGAGCACCGATCCGCTGCCGACGAACAAGGGTCCAAATCTTAGACCGGCACCCCAGTTCAATTGACCGTTCGCGGTGTACGATACCGGCGAGTAGATGCTCACCCATTTCTTTTCCATACGGGGCGTCACCGTAAAGGTCGTCACATAATTGGGACTGGATGGGCTCGTCGTAGCCACCATATTCAAAAGGACGTCGCCATTGACATAAAGACGTTTGTATATCTGGTAGTCGCCGTTGACATGCAGCGCCGTCGGCAATTTGACGGTGGAAGTCACCGGGGTGCCTTTCTGCGTGATCAGACCTGTGGTCTTGAGACGATTGATATAGTCGTCGTAGGTCTCCCCGTCCTGTTTTTCAAACTCTGCGGTATTGCGGCCATCCGCCGTGATGGTATACTGCTGGCTGTTGGGGGAATTGGTATATTTTATCGATCCGATATCGGTGACAGAGACACCCAGCCGCAGTTTGGTCTCGCCGGTGGCCTCGCTCTTCGTCTCATATACAAACCCGATATCAAAACCCAGCCCCTTGCCATATTTCTTTTTCAGATAGTCGCCAAAATTGCTGCCGTCGCCGAGATTGTCGACATTCGAAGAATATTGAGTGGTGATGTCGGCGTTGAGCTTCGCGATATTGTTGAGTGGGTCGAGATTTATCAATAATGGACCGCTGGCGAGACTCGCGTATGCCAGACCGAATATATATTTGCCCGTGACACCCACCTTGAATTCAGAGCGTTCGTTCTTAAACAACACCCTGCCGTAGGAGACTCCGGCTTCTGCAAAGGCGTTGACCTTTGTTTGCAGACTGGGGTTCATCACGTCGATATTATAGAAGTTGGGGTTGGTGTTGCCGAGCAGCTGGAAAAGAGAATTCCCCAGATTGTATTCATTACCTATCACCCGCATCCGGGTGATCAGGCCGATCGCATCTTTCCTAGTGAGATTTATCGTGGCTGATGGCCCGAGGATGTCCGTATTGACGTAGAGATATTTGGTAGCTGTATTGTTGGACTTATAATAGCCGTTGCCTTCGGACAGGTTGTCGAATTTCAATCCAAAGACCTTTTTACGGTCTATCTCGTAGGCGTTGTTGCCTGCGAGCCCGCTGATGGCAAAAAGATTGACGTTCACCTTATATTTCCCATCGGCCAGTGTGCCGGGGTTCAGTAGTAAGCCATTCACACCTGAATAGTTGTCATAACCATATCCAATAAAAGATTGGGATGAAGCAGTCAGGTAAAGGCATGTCAGTAATAAGAATAAAGTATACCTTTTATTCATAACGACAGGTCGTTGGTTTTTATATAGGATTTGGGAACACGGGGTTCTCCGTTCTTCAAACGCAGATATACTTTGGATATTGTGTGGGAATCCCCAGGGGTTCCCGAGCGAAGCGTTCCCGAGCGGAGCAAAGGGAACGAGCGAGATAACCGAGCGGAGCGTTCCCGAGCGGAGCGAAGGGAACGAGCGAGAAGGGGCGAGGGACGACGCCCCGCCGAAGCTCTAACGAACAAGGGAAAGCGAGGGACGAAGCTTTCCCGAAGTTCCGAGGGCCGAAGCCCCGCCGAAGCTCTGGCTCTTTCGCCGGGCCTTGCGCGCCTATCTTGGCCGGCTCAGTCCGTCAACGTCGACCTTGCGGTTGACCTCTACGCGCTCTACGTTCATCTTTGCGCCGGATATGCCCGTAACGATAGTGTAGGGGAAAATATATCCATCGGCTGTCTTCTTATAATCGCTGAATTCGATCGAAAAATCCCCGGTAGGGGTCTCACCGCCAACCACACCTGCACCAGTAGACGCTCCGGCCCCGCCCACAGCATTTGCGCCTCCGGCCATCACCGCAGTAGTCTCCCCTCTGCCCGTCATCCCCGCGAGACGGTCTCCGCCCCACATCATGCCGGTCTTCCTCGTCTCCTTCAGGATATAATAGGTCTTCATGTCGATGAAATAGGTCACGAACTGACCCATTGGACAGGATAGGCGTATCCGGTAGCAGGGATTGCCCCTGACCGTATCTTTTCCATCGAGATCCACCCTGCAACCCTTGGCGGCATAATCCGCGAGCGGACCCGCAGGATCTATCTGTGGTTGTAATGCTTTTAGCTGGGCTGACGGCAGCGACTTGAACTCGCCATTGCTGCGCGGACTGGAGATCCATCCACGGCTGGGTGTCACGATGGTCACGACGGATCCCATGCCGAACGATATCTCCTGGCGATATAGCCGGTCGTATACTTTCCAGAGTTTCGTATCGATCTCTGTGCCATTGTTCATGACGGCAACGCCTTCTATGAACACCGAGTTGATAGATTGTAATCTTTCTTTACCACCGAGCGCTTCGATATGTTTTGCAACGATCTCCTGGGCACTCTGCCCGTAAGAAGCGCCGGATAGGAAGGTTGATATGATGAACACGCAAATTGCGGATAATGGCCTGATACGGAAAAGATTCATATTGCAAGGGTTTTTCTCTGTAAATGCGCCTGACATCAACGGTCGTCAGGGTTTAGGTTGTCTGCTCAGCAATCTAATAAAAAAAGTATACTTATTCCATTAAATTTACTGTTATTTCGTGGTGAAAACAAGGAATAAATCTGGCATTATGGAAATTACCGGCAGATTAGTAGACATTACCACTGAAAAGATCACTCCGGCCCGTCTCGTCATAGAAAATGGTATTATCCAATCCGTTACACCTATGGCAGACCCAGGCACCCCTTTTACGGGCTCCGCGGCGTCACCCGCCGGCGCCCTCCCCTATATCCTGCCCGGCTTCATCGACGCCCATGTCCACATCGAGAGCAGCCTTCTCATCCCTTCGGAATTCGCCCGTCTTGCCGTCGTCCACGGGACCATCGCCACGGTCAGCGACCCGCATGAGATAGCTAATGTGTCCGGACTACACGGCGTCGAGTTCATGATCCGCAATGGCCGCACCGTCCCCTTTCATTTTAATTTCGGCGCGCCCAGCTGCGTCCCCGCCACCCGTTTCGAAACGGCCGGCGCCGCTCTCGACGCCGCAAAAGTCGAACAGCTGCTCGCCAGCGACGATATCAAATATCTCAGCGAAATGATGAATTTCCCGGGGGTGTTGAACAAAGATCCTGAAGTGATGGAAAAGATCGCTGCGGCCCAACGCCTGGGCAAACCAGTGGATGGACACGCGCCAGGCTTACGCGGCGACCAGGCCCGCGACTATATCGCAGCCGGCATCAGCACCGACCACGAATGTTTCACCGCCGAAGAGGCCCTGGACAAATTGCGGTATGGCATGAAGATCCTCATCCGCGAAGGCAGCGCCGCCCGCAACTTCGACGCCCTCATTCCATTATTGAATGACCATCCCGACGCCATGATGTTCTGCAGCGACGACAAACATCCCGACAGTCTCGTCGCCGGTCATATCAACCAACTCTGCGCCCGTGCCGTAGCCCGGGGCATCGACGTCTTCAAGGTCCTCAAAGCCGCCTGTCTCAATCCCGTGTTACATTATAAATTAGATACCGGTCTGCTCCGCCCCGGCGACAGCGCCGATCTCATCGTCGTCGAGGACCTCCAGCACTTTCACGTCAGGCAGACCTGGATCAAAGGACAGCTCGTCGCCGAAAATGGGGTCAGCCGCATCGCGTCAACGCATCTGCCGGCGGCGCCCGCGCCCGCCTCATCCAACCCCTCCGTTCCCGTGTCTCCGGCCGCCTCGGCGCCCGCCCCCACCACCGCCGGCGCCCTTCTCTCTGCCGAACCGATCAATAATTTCAAGGCGGTCCCCCGCGATGCCGCCGACTTCGCCTATCTCCTCAACAAATGGGGCGAAGAGGAGAATGTCGAGCAAGTGTACGTCATCGAAGCCCTCGACGGCCAGCTGATCACCAACAAACTCGTCGTCCCGGTTGCCGACACCCTGCCCGGCAACGGCCACCTCCACAGCAATCCCGGCAAAGACATCCTCAAAATAGTAGTAGTCAACCGCTATCATCCAGCGCCCGTCGCCAAATCCTTTATCCGC
>Ga0105237_10010135_pt1 | contig 10045 bp, 8 predicted proteins | sample KBSC24metaG_FD_81520 | JGI IMG/M metagenome (GOLD analysis project Ga0105237, IMG submission 81520) | Corn rhizosphere microbial communities from Kellogg Biological Station, Michigan, USA - KBS C2-4 metaG | ecosystem: Host-associated > Plants > Roots > Rhizosphere > Soil | place: Michigan, USA... | reverse complement strand
TCGACAACTTGTCATCCAGGCTCGCCGTGCGGCAGTGAATGGCATTGAGACCGTCAAGGAGCAAGCATCCAAGGCTGCAAAGCAACGGCAAAGAAAATCTGGCCCGTGGTCAAAGATTGATTGATCGCTCGAACAGATGAACGGGTCGTATTTTCCCAAGGAGTTTGCGAAGGCATGGCAACACATGAGGCGATGGGTTCGAAGAAGGAGGTTGCTCTTAGGGCATATGTATGTAGCACCGACGGGTAAGATAAGTTTGCGGTAGATATCCGGTTAATGTCCAGCTAACTTAGGCAGCATCTTGCCTCTTATTATTACCAGTACTCCGTAGTGTCTTTGACCACTGATGACTGGCACCCAGGGACTGCTAATCCTTGCAAGTCACGCGCGAGGTTCTCGATAAATGACAGTTGTCAATCCTCAGTGATCCGTTAGGTAGTGTTAGGCAAACAATGACTTGGATTCAGCTGTGACCAACCAACCCTATTCTTGATCGATGCAAAGTACTTTTACCATGATCCCTTTAACCAGGCAATTGTGGTCATAACAATATTGATGGCATTGTAGCGCTGGCTTTCCTATCGACATCATCGCTCGACATGATTTGTTTGGGGGCTGACATTTGGCTGTCAATTCTCTTGATGAGGAACTCAATTCAACTCAGCTCCACGAAATGGTCAAACTTAGAACTTAAGTCGAAAGGTCGAACCGAACGTTATTTGCAGGAGGGTCCAGGGACCACACCCACCTCTGTGGATGAGATTGGCACCTGTCTCGGTGTGGAAAGACCTTGGCAAGTGTGCTGCTCTTAGCTGTATCTTAGGATCCCACCAACCTCGTCGCTTTTTTCTCCCAATTGCTTCCATGTTGAGAGCTTGTGCCCTGCTTGATGACGATTGCCAGGCGGTGCATCGGATCTCGTACTCAGTGGCTATGACTTGAGAATAGTAAACATACCTCGAGTACTGGCGGATGTCGTTGCTCGTCTCAAGCTCGATTCAATATCTGACACCATCGAATGGACAACATAAGACTCAATTTCGATATGGCTGCCACCATTGACCTGCCTTAGGTTGTGCTGAGTATGCTGCGTGATGGATACCGATAAGACGAAAAAGTCTGACGGTATCCTCTTCGTTTTCATCAATAGCAGTCAGGCTCATCCGAAAAAAACGCGCGATAACAGCTTCACGATCTCTTCTCATGTTTCCAAGACTCATCGTGCTCGCATGAAGCAGGAAAAGTCGCAAAGATTGCGAGAGTCAACAACCAAGACCCTTGCCCAGAGGCCCATCTGTCCTGCGGCATCGCCTTTGAACGGGAGAGCTGCCTATCAAGAGGCTGTAGACTTACCCTCGAAGATTGTTCGAGTACAAACGCGGGGATGGGAATCATCGCATTTTATATTAGACCCTTCCACCACCTCTCCTAGGGTGGATAGCAAGACGGTATCGCTGGGGACAGCGAGGAGTCAGCACCCTTTGCCCTTTCAAGACGGTCAAGAAACTGCTAACCAACAAGATCTGTGCTCAAAGCATTCCCTTGCCGTGCGTCCATCTAAGCCCCAGCTAGTCCTCTGGAAGGGGAACTCAGATCCATTTAGCACTACTGCAATCCCCTTGAACGCTTATAACAACGAGCTTTTACGCCAGGCACAAAAGTTCTTCATATTTACGGCTTGGCCAGATAGCGCCGATGCTGTCTTTAGGACACCAATCTCCGACACTAGAAACTCACATATCAAGCTCGATTCCGCTATTCAGGATGAAGGCCAACTGCACGCAATCCTCGCATCTGGACATCGGGTCGAATCCAAGCTGATCACCGCTTCGGCAGCATGGAGACGAGCACAGGAGTCGGCGCATAAATCTCGTGCTGTCGCTGCTTTGCGACAGCAACTCATCTCTGGGGAGGCATCATCAAGTACCATATCCTTGATTCGGCTCTTGATATCGTTGGAGTTCGATGATGACGATCATTCTATTGCATTGGTACATCTGCGTGGCCTCCTAGCCATGGCGTTATCGAACCCTGCAATTCTACTCGAGGCTGAAGGCCTCCTGTTGGTCAGTGATGTTTGGATTGCGATGTCTCTAGCAAAGATGCCTGAGATCTCACCGACGCGGTATGATCCTGGGCCTCGCCATTTTCATCCTTTCAATGCCGCAATCTCACTTGAGATTGAAACCAAATCTTCCACCTCTCCAACACCAATCGACATCAAACGTGATGGTGAATCACAGTATGGTCTTGACTCAAACACGATCTATCTCTTAAACTCCGCCGTTGAGATTGTCCAGACAAAAGAGGTGATTAGCATCCTGAAAGACCCTGACCTGCAACGACAGGTGGTCAAGTGGATGCATCGAAGAGCAACCGCTGTATCAGGGTATCTCACTATAGGACACCTTGATGCTATCGAGGCAACACGCAATCCGAAGCTCACAGTCCCAGCCTTTGTCCGGTACAATATCAATGCAGCATCTTGCTTGACTGGAATTTTGTTCATGAACCTGGAATTTTGCGAGTCCCCAAGCAACTACAATTTCAGCAACTTCTTCCTGGCTATTGAACCAGCACTCCGAAGCGTCTCCGATCATCTCATCAATGCAGAATCGATATCTGATCGCCATTTATGTTTGTGGCTTTTGTTCATGTGTGCGCTCGGCAATGATGTCTATTCTGCGAGAGGAGATATCCCCTATTCAGATTGGCCTGCATATACTTTCCGCCAGTTCCGGAAACAACTACTGCTCCATAGCCAGGAAGATGTCAAGAAAGTGCTCCACACATTTCTGTATCATGACGCGGTCGACGAGTTTCTTGTCCGGTTGCTTTCTCCCGTGGGAGATGCCCCCTCACGGTGTATCATTTCGTGGGCAAGATGGTGCTGTTCCTCTTACGCTTAGGGGGTGGCCACAGGTTCGTGTGCTCTAAGTCTTTTCATAAATTGCAGCTCCTCGCCTCAGTAGCGAAGATTGTCTTTTCCGGTGGCCCAGCAGCTAGAACTTACTATCGTTGAAACTCATCTTCGAATGGAATAAGGACAGAGAAGATTCTTTTAAAATCACAGATATTTTGGGCGGGTCGAGTCTCCATTTAGCGTATTTGCTGAGTGAGTGGCCTCAGTGAAACCCACATAGCTCAGTTGATTATTCAACGCGTTGGCACCATGGAGTATTTAACGAAACGAATAATCTATACCTAAGTAGTACGGATGAACATTTGCCCCGGGATTTCTAACGCACAACGAGATTACTTGATATATGATTAATAACATAACTTTCCCCGCATTCGCCCAGATATTTACAACAGATAATCGAATGTGGGGGTACACCGGGCCTCATGCCGAGTTCCTTGCTCGACTCAATGAAGTCCCAGAACAAGAGGAGACCTTCCTCCGCATATGGTGGGTTGAGGCCGCTCCCGGAATGGGGCACCATTGTCACAACGTGCGGTGGGCTGTGGCAGGGCTTTCCTACGGATGTCGCAGCCCCACGATTCATTATGTCCATTCTCCCAATCCATCATAGCCCATCCAAGCGGGAGCCAGTGGGAGGATGGATGATTTGGGGGGTTCTTGTAATTGCCGAGCCCATGGATCTTTCGCCTGTACTCTTAAACCCTCCAAGCCGGGGTCGAGTGTCTGGCCTAGATATTTGAACCTTGATATAGTCTGCTTTGGCCGCTTTTGTGATTTCCGTCGTGGCCTGATTGTCATCCTTCCCAAAGGCACCGGTTTTACTGTAGCAGCGATGGGTGTAATGGTGCATCTCCAACATGCGGCACCTAGTGCTAGCCATGTTGCAGTTGGCGCTTTGATCTTAGGCGTCATCGTGGTTCTCGCTGACTACGTTCGAATGCTGTATCTTCGAAGTAAAATGGTACCTCGGATTTGAGCTCACTATTGATTCGGAGCCTCTACTAACGTTCCCTAGCCACCTGGTCCGTTCCCTTGGCCTATCATCGGCAACACATTTCAACTTCCAGACACAAAGCCGTGGATATATTTTGAAGAACTTGCAAAGCAGCTGAAAACTCCGGTGATCACGTACTGGATAGGCCGCAACCCCACCGTCTGGATTTGTGATGCTTGGGCGGCTTCAGAAATGCTTGACAAGCGTGCCGCAATCTATTCCTCCCGACCAAGAATGGTTGTCTTCGGCGAACTCAGCATGGGCCAGTCCAATATCGTGTCCATGTTCTACGGCGACAGGTGGCGAGTTCACCGAAAACTTACGCACATGGGTGTTGGTCTGCAACTGGTCAGGAGTTACAGTGGTTTCCAGAACAATGAGAGCAAGGTGGTCGCGTTGGAAATCCTCAAGGACCCGAAAGATTATGTTATGGCGTATGAACGCTATGCAGCTTCAGTGGTCAGTATAATCGGTTTCAATCGCCGCATCAGCTCAAAGGAAGATCCAATCATTACCGAAGTCATCGCCGTCATGCAGAAGGCTGCAGAGTTGAACGTACCTGGGAAAACCTTCCCAATGCTGCTAGAGACATTCCCTTGTAAGATTAAATCCCACTTCTGTTGTACCAGCTAACGGCTGATACAAAGTCCTTGCACGATTTCCCACTTGGATGGCGCCATGGAAGCACGGCCTTGGAGGCGGAAAAGGCCGTGGGCGATCATTTTATTACGCACTCGCCGAAGAGGCAGTCAGAAAGAACGGAGGTGAGACCTGCTATGCGAAGAAGGTTTTCGACGAGGCTCCGAAGTATGGATTGACCAACCTGGAAATTGCTTCTTTGAATGGTAATCTGTTTGGTGCTGGAAGCGACACATCAAGTTCAACCTTGTGCACCTTTACACTGGCTTGTGTTGCATTCCCCGACGCTCTTCCAAAGGCTTGGGAGGAGCTCGACCGAGTTGTGGGTCCCTATCGAAGTCCAGGTTTGGACGATGATTTACCGTATATCCGAGCCTTTGTGAAGGAGGTCTTCCGATGGCGTTCAGTTGCGATAATAGGAGGTCAACCACATGCTCCCATCCAAGATGACTATTACAAAGTATGTGAACTTTTGAAGCGGAGTCCAAATTTCTCTAATTCTGTACAGGGCTGGTACATCCCCAAGAACACCTGGGTCCAAGGTAATGTTTGGGCCATCCATCGTAGCGAAAATGAATTCCCCGAGCCCGATCGCTTCTATCCGGAGCGATTTTTCGAAGACAATCCTTTGCATCGTCCGTTTCCAAATGACAAAGGTTATATGACGTTTGGATGGGGCCGCCGTGTTTGTAGCGGCCAAGGTCTAGCGGAACAAGGTACATTTTTGACGGTGGCGAGATTGCTGTGGGCTTTCAACATTCAAAAAGCCCTGGATAAGTCTGGGAATGAGATACCAGTTGACATATTCGACTACACGTGAGTGGAAGCCCTTGAATTTTCGGTTTTCTTTGACTGACATGTTGTGAATAGGAATGGGCTTAATATGCGTCCTCAGCCTTTTGAATGTCGGTTTACCCCACGCTCTCCAGAGATCAAGGACACCATTGAAAGAGAAGGCCGCCAGGCTCTGGAAGAACTATCTCAATTTGATGGAGAAAGCCGGTATCGCTTCAGCACCTTTTATTTGAACGACGCCGTGAATTAATTAGAGAATGTCCTTGCACATGGGATTAGTCGCTCGAGTTGTATCGCGGACTAAGGCGCAGGTAGCATCTAGGAGCCAACTCCTCCAGCATTAGGACAAAGCCAAGACACCTTTAGCCTATGATCTCCAGCAGAATGAATATCTATACAAGGAAAAATGGTGTGAGAAACGGGAAAAGGTCTTTGCCGACCTCTACACTAGGACCTAAAACTCAAAATACTAGGTTACCTGTCTACTTGAAAATTGAGTCATCGCTGTTCACAGAACATCCCTGTTCCTGCAGATCACTTCTATATGGGCAATAGCTCTTGAGATGTCGATATCTTCGCCGTTAATGAGTGTCTGAAGAGATTTCCTCAAGGCCTTTCTGGCGCGACTCCACGGTATCAAGGTATCGAGACGGAACCGAGGCCAACCTAACCCAGTTTCTACGAGTGCGTGTTCCAAGGCTCGATCAATAGTCTCTTTATCTAGTCTTCCAGCACGGGCGAGCAGACGTGTTGCTTCAACCAACGAACGCTTGAAGTCCAACAGAGTCATGTCGTCTGGGGGGCGGATGATGGTGACAGTGAGGTCAAGCAATATCAAAGCTTCTACTGACATGATTAATGGTGAGCGACCTGTCAACAGTGGAACTGAATCAGATTGGTTCAAGTAATTTGGATCTGCAGACTTTTGCAGTAAACATTCGATCATCCTGCGATCGGGTGAGGCATAACGGCCTGAGGGAGATACAAGAGTGTCCATCAATAGAGGCCATTTACCAATGAGACACGGGGCTTCGGCCTTGACTCGAACGTACTGAATAATTCCATGGCCTACTGCCATAGAGAGAAATCCACGATTAAAATTGCCAAGCTCGGCCTGTCTCTCCAGATCGGCAACAGCGCCGACGCCAGATGGCCACAGACACGATTTTGGTAGAGGGTTGTCTCTGTTCATTTTCTCCCGTAGTTTCGCTGCCAAGGCCAGAAAGATGGTGGGTCCAACTTTGTCCAATTCATCTAGGAGAAGGATCATCTGAGGTATGCTATCAGGAAAAACACTCTTAGCGAGCTTGAAGCATGCGTTGAAGTTGAAGTCCCACAGAGCCAATGGGAAGAATTTACCAAGATCCACACTCTTGATGTAAGCGATATGGCCGGCCAGCAGTCTGAGATGAGGGTCAAAGGGAGATCGTGCCTGGGACCGTAGAATTGCCTGGGCCTTTTCACTTTCTATATAATCTTTCACTGTTCTGTGTAGGTATTGAACAGTGTATCGGGAGTGGATCAAAGGGTCGTCGTGTTTGAATCCTCCAGCTGTGGATAGGGGGCCTTTGGCTTCAAGTAGGCCCTTGGATCGACTATTGATGCGCCGACGCATTGTGTCCATGCGCAATATAGCCTCTTCGTCCGACAGAGGACTGCACGGTTGACGCAGAGCAAAGTCAGGGTCATCTTCGTCGACGAACGATGCGAGCACTAGGTTCATTGGGTAAGAACTGGTTCTGACCAAATCGAAGAGCTGCGCCGCATGGTCGAGGTAGAACGGGTCCAGGCTCAATAGCATCTTTTCGTAGAGTTTCGAGAGGTCTGGCGGCAGCTGGTCCAATCTCTTCATGAAGTCCGAGACTCTATCCCCAGAGCCCATCCCAGCAATTAGAGACGAGACGACTAACTTAACCCAAAGAAACACACCGGCGGCCTTTACAACAATGTCATCGATCAGCTGGTCTGCAAACGCCTCCTCCCTGAGTCGAAGCTGTGCAAACATCGGTTCACCATTGAATCTTGCTGTAACAAAGCTCTTAATGTCATCATAAGTCAAATCTTCAAGCATGAGACTTGGTCTGTGCTGGAAAGCGTCTTGGAACTCTATCCAGGGTCGACTAGCGACACAGATCTTAACGTTTGAGCAGTCAACGATGTCTTTGAAAAGCGCAATGAGCTCTTCAGGCTTGCCTTCGAATTCATCCAATCCGTCCACGAAAAGTACGAGGCTTGAATTGATTTGGAACATGCTTTTAGCCACCCGGCACACCGTATCGTAGAGTTCTTGATCTTCCCAGGCGAAGGGATACTCCCCAAACAAGCTGAGGCATTCCCATCGGTCTGAAGATGCCAATGGTGCAACTTCGGGGCACTGCTCAATGATCTGGTGTAGAATTGATATTAACAAGCCTCTCTGTGTCATCTGCATCTGAATTCCAGAGTTCCAGAAGTAGAACGATGCAATCACAAGCCGCTGGTCGCCGCTCCATGTTGTCAAGAATTTCCGACATTGAGGAGCCCGATTGGGATCTTCAGCAGACTCGTCCGGAGGGCAAATAAACGTCATCAAAGTCGATTTGCCTGAGCCTGCCTTTCCAGTGATCCAATATAACTTCTCGCCTGACTCAAGCCAGCCTTGGAAGCTAGCCCATTTGTCGCTATCGCTGTCTTTAAACAGCCACTGGAAAGTCTTTTCATGCGCTTTTGAAATTCTTTCTTCTCTGTCATTCATTCCACTGTAGTGGAGGCTTGCAAGCAACATGCTGAGAGATCGCTTAGCAGCCTCGTCTGGAACAGTCGTACCCATACCGTCGGTGGGTATTTCCGATTGGCTAACTGGGGCGCTACGTATGGCGGAGGTGATCTGCTTTCTGAGGTGATCTCTTGCTTTCTCTTGCTCTCGTTTATTTAGCTTCCAGGTTATGTAGTTTAAGATAGAGGTCCCCAGAGGATCCGAAGTATTGATGCCCTGATTCATGGCACCCTTCTCGGCTCGAGTACTCTCTTGCATCTTCTGAAGCCCTTCAAGAATATCGTTCTGTTGGATTAAGGATTGACTGGCATAATGTCTAAGCCTGGAAATCAGTGGAAGCCGATGAAAGATAGACTCAGCAGAGCACCAACCGGATGGAAACAAGTAAGCTCAGGGTCAATTGAGACCTAAAGTCGTTGAGTGTTGCTTGCAGGCTACGTATATCATCTCGTCCCCATGTTAACATAAACGCTGCGGCGATGGCATTCCGCTTTCGAGCTGCATCCCCAAAGTAAAGCTTATTGAGCGAATTCACCAACTTTTCGACAAATATTGCGCACTCCTTTGACAAGTTGAGGATCCCTTGATTACTCGGGCTTGCCAAGTCAGTGAAGCCTGGTGCTGTACGAATATCTTGCAACACATCACTAAGATTGTTGCTGATGGTATTCAGAGCCGTCAGTTCACCCAGAACCTCAGGGACGCGATGATCGATGTTGTGGATTTTCCAGGCCGTTGAAGCGAACTTCGCTCCAAATTCAAGGACCTGAAGGATGTTAGAGGCCAGGCTCAACGCCGCGATTGCTTCAGCCATGAGGAATGAGTGAAATTTGGATTGTACGTAAGAAGGGAGAGAGATGAAGCCATCAGGCTGCAGATATAACGTTGAGGATCTTGCCGCCTGACCTTTGCGGCTGAGCTTTGCAGCAGTGGCTTGTTGGATCTGAGGACTTCATGCACGATGAGGCTGAGCCGATGATATGCCGAGTCACCTCCATCTAATACCCGACAAGCCTCTATCCCAAGGTTTTATTGATAATGAATTGATCAGTCTACTCCATAGGCCCTAATTAAGTGGTAGGTAGATGCTGTATACACTCTTCTCATATAAATGCCGTAACTTCCGGCCGTGCGCTCGACGAATCGATAACGGATCAGGCAGGCATTATTGTACCTGCTCTTGTGAATTTGAATTGAATTGTTATCATTCATTCATTCATTGTCTCTGGTTCTTCTTTCCTAGGAGGCACATATCATATCCAAAGGCTCCAGGATTGAATCTTGCCCCGGCATCTTTCTCTTCTTCCTCCACCTCCCCATGTTTAGCTGTTGGAAGATTTACAGGAAGCCCCCGTGAAACCCAAATCGTGATGAAGATATTATGTACACTTCGAGGAGAACGAAGAAAGAGAAAGCCAATGTTCCACCCATACACATTTGACAATTGCCATTGCCGTAAGATGTCGGTCGGCTCTCGCAAGGGGGGTTAAATTCCGCCCGAGCAGCGACTTCAACATTCTTTCATTCGTTATATCAGTTAAAATATGGTTCCCGCTAGTAGAAAGACAGAGGCACACCTCATCTTTTCATTTCTTCACACCTTCTCACTCGCATCACTGATCTCACTGACATTATCATCATCTGGAGCTTGGCCGGGTTGAATGCCAGCATAGGCATCAAAGACGACGCTCGACAAACGACGGGCACGACCGCCACCGGCTTTCTTCGCACGACGACGGAAGAAGAAGCGCTTGCCCCATTTCCAGGACTCGATGCCACCGAAGAACAGCAGCGCCTGGATGATGACGATAGCCCACTCCCAAGAAATGCCGGTATGTTTGAAGACGTCGTGATTGATTACGGGGCAGTAGAGGATCAGGAAGACGGATACGTATCCAAACATGACCGAGTAGAAGAGGAACTTGTTGCGCCACACGTC
>Ga0105237_10010132_pt1 | contig 10048 bp, 9 predicted proteins | sample KBSC24metaG_FD_81520 | JGI IMG/M metagenome (GOLD analysis project Ga0105237, IMG submission 81520) | Corn rhizosphere microbial communities from Kellogg Biological Station, Michigan, USA - KBS C2-4 metaG | ecosystem: Host-associated > Plants > Roots > Rhizosphere > Soil | place: Michigan, USA... | reverse complement strand
ATGCGCTGGCCGCCGGCCATGGCGCGCTGCATCACGGTATATTGCTGGGACAGGGTGCGGATCGGATCGAAGAAGCGCTGCACGTAGAAGATGAAGGCCACCATCACGCCGAGCTGGATGCGCCCCGTCGCCACGGCATAGCCGCCCGCCAGCACGATCACCGCCTGCGCGGCGCCGGTCAGCCCCTCGATCGTCGGCACCATGATCTGCGCCGCCCAGGCGGATGCGATCTGCGCGTCGCGGCTCGTGGCCACCTTGCGCTCGAAGGCGGCGGCATTGTGCGCCTCCCGCCGCGCCGCGATCACCGTCCGCACGCCGTTGATATTCTCGGCCAGGGCCGCGTTGACGATCGACGAGGCATCCTTGGCGCGGCGGAAGGTATCGCGCACGCGCGGCAGCCAGAGCGCGCGGATGCCGACCAGCGCCGGCACCACGCTGAGCGTCAGCAGGCCCAGCCGCCAGTCGAACAGCAGCAGGACGATCACGATGCCGATCAGCAGGAAGAAGTCCCCAACCGCCGACACGGAGGTTTCGAGGAATTCCTGCAGCGCGTTCACGTCGCCCTGCAGGCGCGACATGATCCGCCCGACATGGGTCTGGTCGAGAATGGCGAGCGACACGTCCTGCAGATGGGTGAACATGGCGGTGCGCAGATCGAAGATCACCTGCTGGGCCAGCCGCGAGGACAGCCATTCCTGCAGGAAGCCGCTGGCCGCGCCGATCGTCTGCACGGCGACGAAGCCCGCCAGCACGAGCCCGAGGGGCCGTTGGCCGAGGGCCGCGTCGATGCCGAGCTTGATCGTCAGCGGGATCGCCACGTTGCTGGCGACGAACAGCGCGACCGCCAGCAGGGTGCCGATCGCCCACAGGCGATAGGGCCGGACGAACGCGAGGAAACGGGTGGCGACATGACCGTCGAAGCTGCCGAATAGCGCGTCGGCGGGATCGTCCTGCAGATAGCGGGGCGCATCGGCCGTCCGGGTGTCGCTCATGCCATCGTCTCCGCCATTTCGGGCCGGCTCGGCTGATCGGCCTGCATGCGGTAGAGCGCCGCATAGCGGCCGCCGAGCGCCATCAGGGATAAGTGGGTGCCGCGTTCGACGATGCGCCCCCGATCGAGCACGATGATCTCGTCGGCGTCCATCACCGCGCTCAGGCGGTGGGCGATGATGATCGTCGCCTTGTCGGCGCGGCTGGCGCGCAGCGAGGCGCGCAGTTGCGCCTCGGTCGCGGTGTCCACGGCGGAGAGCGAGTCGTCGAGGATCAGGAGCGCCGGATCGGGCGCGAGGCTGCGCGCGATCGACATGCGCTGCCGCTGCCCGCCGGAGAGCGAGACGCCGCGCTCGCCGACCGGCGTCGCATAGCCGAGCGGCATCGCCGCGATATGCTCGTCGATGCGCGCCGCGCGGGCGGCCGCGACGATGCGGTCGCCCGCGGCATCGGGGACGGCGTAAGCGATGTTGGCGGCGGCCGGCTGATCGAACAGGAAGATGTCCTGCGCGGCGATCGCCACCGCCGTGCGCAGCGAGGTCAGCGACAGCGTGCGCACGTCATGGCCGTCGAGCGTGATGCGCCCCGCAGCGACATCGTAGAAGCGCGGGATCAGGTGCGCGATCGTCGATTTGCCGGATCCCGGCGCGCCGACGATGCCGAGCAGCCGGCCCGGCCGCACCTCGAAATCGATATCGGCCAGGGCCGGGTGCTCGGCCCCCGGATAGGCGAAGCGCACGGCTTCGAAGCGGACGTGGCCGGCGGGGCGATCGATCGGCACGGCGTCGCGCGGATCGGCGATGGCGGGCGCGCGGTCGAGGATCTCGAACAGGCGCTGGCCGGAGGAGGTGGCACGCGCGGCCGAGTTCACGATCATGATGATCTGGCGCACCGGCTGCTGCAGGATCGTCATGAAGGCGAGGAACTGGGTGAGCTGGCCGACCGACATGCGGCCGGCCGCCACGCGCATCGCCCCGACCCACAGGACCAGCGCCATGGCGGCGAAGAAGGCCGTCTGCATCGCGGTGATCGCGCCGGCGCGGATGCGGATGCGATAATTGGCGAGGCGCAGCGCCTCCTGCGACTGGCGATCGAACCGGGCCAGCTCGAACGCCTTGGCGGCATAGGCGCGGACCACGCGCACGCCCTGCAGGTTTTCCTCCATGGTCCGCGTGAGCAGCGCCATGCGCTCCTGCAGGCGCGTCCAGGTCACGCGCATGACCAGCCCGGTGCGCGCCGCCATCGTCGCGACCACCGGCACGAAGCCGAGCGCGAGCACCGTCATCAGCGGATCGACCAGCGCCATCATCGTCGCGCCGACGCCGAGCAGGAGGGCCAGCAGCACCAGCCGCTGCAGCCCCTGCTCGATGAAGCCGCGGACGCCCTCCAGATCGAGCATGCCGCGCGTGATCAGCTCGCCGGTGTGGACCTGGTCGTGAAAATCGAAGCCGAGATCCTGCAGCGTGCCGAAGAAAGCGAGCCGGAGATCGTAGCCGACGCGCTGGCCGACCGCCTCGCCCTGATAGCCGGACGTCATCAGCAGCATGCCGCGCGCGACGCCGAGCAGCAGCACCAGTGTCGCGGTGGTGGCGAGCGGCGCCCATGTCCGGGCGGTCGTGCCGGCCTGGGCGACGGCGTGGGCCTCGTCCACGGCGCGGCCCAGCATATGGGGCAGGGCCAGGCTGGCGACCGCGGCGCCGAGGGTCGCGACCGTGGCCAGCGCCAGCCGGCGCCAATAAGGGGCGGCGAGCCCCATGACGCGCCGCAGGACCCGCGGCATGGCGCTGACGTCCACCACGTCGGCCGGGCGGAGATCGGCGAAGCGCAGCGGCCCGGGGGGCGTGCCGGCCGATGGGGAGGGCGGGGCCATGGAGGCGAAGGCGGGTCGGGTCGTCGGCATCGTCTGTTCATCCGCTCGCGGGCGCCATCCGGGTGAGGAGGCTGCGGCGCGGCTACAATACATATGTTTTCATGTCTACGCTGCAACGTGACGATTTTGTCGGCGTATCAATACAAATCATTGAATATAAATGGATATTATCGATCTCTACGGTTGAGGTGGCTGTTTTACGACCGGATGGATCGCAGCACGAATGTTCAAATTGAGCGGTTTTTGCCATAAAAGCGTCACGCACCGGACCTAGGGGCGGTCCCGTCACCTATCACCAACGACGGGCAGCGAGGTCGCGATGACCGTTCAACTCGATCAAGATATATCCATGGCGCGCCGCAAGCGCTGGGTGGGGCTTCTCGCCAAGGCGGACCACGCCTCGCTGCGCCGCCTTGTCGGCCATTGGGGCGCCGCCCCCGATTATGAGCGCCTGCGCGGCCCCGAAGTGGGGCTGGTCATGCTGCGCGGCCGCGCCGGCGGCACCGGAGAGGCGTTCAACCTCGGGGAGATGACCGTCACCCGCTGCTCGGTGCGGCTGCCGGACGGCACGCTCGGCCATGCCTATGTCGGCGGCCGCGATCCCGAGCATTGCGAGACGGCCGCCTGGCTCGATGCGCTGCTCCAGACGCCGGCCTATCAGGGCGATCTCCTCGCCAGCGTGATCGAGCCGCTCGAGCGCGAGGCCGACGCGCGGCGGACGCTCGCGGCCCGCAAGACGGCGGCGACCCGCGTCGATTTCTTCACCATGTCGACGGGGCGCTGAGCATGGCCGTCATCACCCAATTGGCGCCGGGCTTCGCCGATCCCGCGCGCGACAGCCAGTCGGCCTTCCGGCGCATTCTCGACGCGACCGCTTATGCCGGGCGGATCGAGACCCTCGACCTGCCCCTCGCACCGCCCGCGGGGCTGAGCATCGCGGCGGGCGTGGCGGCGCTGACCCTGCTCGACATGGATGTCGATCTGTGGCTGTCCGCGTCGCTGCGGGACGATCTCACGCCGTGGCTGCGCTTTCATTGCGGCTGCCCGGTCGTCGCCGGGGAGCGGCTGGACGCCGCCTTCGCGCTGCTGGCGCGGGGCGACGATTGCCCGCCGCTCGATACGGCGCGGCTCGACGATCCCGAGCGGCCGGACATTTCGACGACTGTGATCGTCGAGTGCGACGCGCTTTCGGGCGGCAGGGCGCTGCGCGCCACCGGGCCCGGCATCAAGGGCGAGATCGTCATTTCGCCGCAGGGCTTTCCGGAACGGCTCCGGGAGGAGCGGACTGCGCTGCGCGCGCTGCTCCCGCTCGGCGTCGACCTGTTCCTGACGGCCGGTTCGCAGATCATGGCGCTGCCGCGCACCACCCGTATCGAGGAGATGGACTGATGGCCTATGTTGCGGTGAAAGGCGGCGAGAAGGCGATTGCCGCCGCGCACAAGCTGCTCGCCGAGGCGCGGCGCGGCGATACATCCGTTCCCGAGATCGGCGCCGCGCAGATCCGCGAGCAGCTCGGTCTCGCGGTCGACCGGGTGATGGCCGAAGGCTCCTGCTACGATCCCGATCTGGCCGCCCTCGCGCTCAAGCAGGCCTGGGGCGATGTCGGCGAGGCGATCTTCATGCTGCGCGCCTATCGCACCACCCTGCCGCGCTTCGCCGCGAGCGAGCCGGTGGACACCACGGCCATGGCGGTGCGCCGGCGCGTCTCGGCGGCCTATAAGGACATTCCCGGCGGGCAGATCCTCGGGCCGACCTTCGATTACACCCACCGGATGCTGGATTTCGGCCTGGTCGAAGACGGCTCGCCGGTCGCCGAGGCCGAGGTGGCCGAGGCGCCCGTCGAGAAAGCGGTGCAGACCATCGCGGACGTAATGGCCTATGAAGGCATCCTCCAGGACGAGATCCCGCGGCCCGATGCCCCGCAGCCCTACGACCTGACGCGCGATCCGCCCCACTATCCGGCGGGCCGCGACCAGAGGCTGCAGGCGCTGGCGCGGGGCGACGAGGGCTTCCTCCTCTCGCTCGGCTATTCGGCGATGCGCAGCTGGGGCGGCGAGCACCCGCTGTGCGGCGAGATCCGCATGGGCGAGGTCGAGGTGCTGGTGGACGCGCCGGAATTCGGCTTCCCGGTGAGCATCGCGGACATCACGCTGACCGAATGCCAGATGATCGGCAACGTCGCCGACGACGGCGTCAACGCCCCCTATCTGACCCGCGGCTACGGCCTGACCTTCGGCCGGTCGGAGCGCAAGGCGATGGCGATGGCGATCGTCGACCGCTCGATGACGTCGGTGCGGCAGTCGGGCAAGCAGCCTTATGGCGCCTCCGACGAGGAATTCGTGCTGGCGCATGCCGACCATGTCGAGGCGTCGGGCTTCGTGCTGCACCTGAAATTGCCGCACTATGTCGATTTCCAGGCCGGGCTCCAGAATCTCCGCGAGATGCGCGCCGATTTCTTCCGGCGGGCGGCGCGGGCCGGGGCCGAGGACGGGGTCGCCCCGCTGGCGGAGGCCGCAGAATGACCGCGCAGACCGCCACCAGGCCCATGCTCGACGGCTATAATTACGCCTATCTGGACGAGCAGACCAAGCGGATGATCCGCCGGACGATGCTGAAGGCGATCGCCATCCCCGGCTATCAGGTGCCCTTCGGCTCGCGCGAGATGCCGATCCCCTATGGCTGGGGGACCGGCGGCATGCAGCTGACCGCCAGCCTGATCGGCGACAGCGACGTGTTCAAATGCATCGACCAGGGGGCCGACGACACCACCAACGCGGTGTCGATCCGCGCCTTCTTCGCTAAGGTGGCGGGCGTGACCACCACCGAGGACACCGAAGCGGCCACGATCATCCAGTCCCGCCACCGCAAGCCGGAGCATCCGCTGCGCGAGGGCCAGATCATGGTCTATCAGGTGCCCCAGCCCGATCCCCTGCGCCGCTTCGAGGCGCGCGAGACCGAGACGCGGGCGATGCACGCCTACAGCGAGTACGCCTTGCCCTATCTCGGCCTCTATGAGGGCTATGCGCGCCTCGGCCGGGCCTCATCGGCGGCGGGGCATCCCGTGCTCACCAACGAGCGCTACGTGATGACGCCGTCGCCGATCCCCTCGTTCGACAATCCGAAGCTGCACAATTCGCCGGAGCTTCAGCTGTTCGGCGCGGGCCGCGAAAAGCGCATCTACGCGGTCCCGCCCTACACCTCCGTCGTCAGCCTGCATCTCGAGGACAAGCCGTTCGAGACGCAGCGCTGGGGTGCCGGCTGCGAATTGTGCGGATCGACCGACTCCTACCTCGACGAGGTGATCATCGACGACAAGGGCGGGCGGATGTTCGTCTGCTCCGACACGCATTACTGCGCCATCCGGCGCGCCGAGCGCGAGCGGGCCGGCGTCGCTCCAGCCGAAGGACAGATCCCATGATCGGAGACAAGATCCTGCTCGAGGCGCGCGGGGTGACCGTGCGCTATGGCAAGACCGTGGCGTGCGACGGCGTCTCGCTCGATCTGCGCGCGGGCGAGGTGCTGGGCATCGTCGGCGAGAGCGGATCGGGCAAGACCAGCCTGCTCACCAGCCTGTCCGGCCGCCTGCGCCCGGCGTCGGGCGAGGTGCTGTTCGATGTGCGCGGCCAGGGCCTGGCGGACGTCTATGCGCTGAGCGAGCCGGACCGCCGCCGCGTGCGCCGCGAGGAATGGGGCTTCGTCCACCAGAATCCGCGCGACGGCCTGCGCCTGCGGATCAGCGCCGGCGGCAACATCGTCGAGCCGCTGCTGATGTGCGGCGAGCGCCGCTACGAACCGATGCGCGGCACGGCGATCCAGTGGCTCGAGCGGGTCGAGCTCGATCCGGCGCGGATCGACCAGCGGCCCAGCCAGTTTTCGGGCGGCATGCAGCAGCGCGTGCAGATCGCGCGGGCGCTGGCCCATCGGCCGCGCCTCGTCTTCATGGACGAGCCGACCGGCGGGCTGGACGTGTCCGTCCAGGCGCGCCTGCTGGATATGCTGCGCGGGCTGGTGCGGGAGCTGGACCTGGCGGTGATGGTGGTGACCCACGATCTCGCCGTCGCGCGCCTGCTCGCCGATCGCCTGATGGTGATGAAGAATGGTCGCGTGGTCGAGACCGGGCTGACCGATCAGGTGCTGGACGATCCGCAGGATGCGTACACGCAGCTGCTCGTCTCCGCCGCGATGTGATCTGGAGGAGGAACGGGATCATGTCCGACAATGCTTCTCTGCGCGTCACGGGTCTGGCGAAGACCTTCACGCTCCACAATCAGGACAGCGCCATCATTCCGGTGTTCGAGGCGCTGGAGCTGGAGGTGTTTCCCGGCGAGTGCGTGGTGCTGGCCGGGCGCTCGGGCGCCGGCAAGTCGACGCTGATGCGCTCCATTTATTCCAACTATCGCGTATCGGGCGGGCAGTTGCTCGTCCGTCATCGCGGCGCGATGGTCGATCTGGTGACGGCCTCGCCGCAGCAGGTGATCGACGTGCGGCGCGTCACGCTGGGCCATGTCGGCCAGTTCCTGCGCGTGATCCCGCGCGTGCCGGCGATCGAGATCGTCATGGAGCCGCTCCTCGCCAACGGCTGGTCGCGCAGCGACGCGCAGCGGCGGGCGCAGGAGCTGCTCGGCCGGCTCAACCTGCCCGAGCGGCTCTGGGCCCTCCCGCCCGCGACCTTCTCGGGCGGCGAGCAGCAGCGGGTGAATATCGCGCGCGGCTTCGCCCAGCATTTCCCGATCCTGCTGCTCGACGAGCCGACCGCCTCGCTCGATCCGGCCAACCGCGACATCGTCGTGGCCCTGATCCACGAGGCGCTGGCCGACGGCGTGGCGATCGTCGGCATCTTTCACGACGTGGACGTGCGCGAGCGGGTGGCGACGCGCGATTTCGTCATCAGCGATTTCGCCGCCACGGTTCCCGAAGAGAGTGTTTCAGCATGACGGATGCACGGTTTGTCAACGCGCGGGTGGTGACCCGGGACGCGGTGATCCACGGCGGCGTGGTGATCGCCGACGGCCGGATCGCGGCCGTCGGGCAGGGGCTCGCGGCGACTGCGGGCGGCACGGATTGCGAAGGCGATTTCCTGATCCCCGGCCTGATCGACATCCACACCGACAATCTGGAACGCCATTACGAGCCGCGTTCGGGCGTGCATTGGGATGCGCTCGGCGCCGTGCTCGCCCATGACGCCCAGATGACGGGGGCGGGCATCACCACGGTGTTCGACAGCCTCAGCCTTCACGGCCACCGCAAGAGCATCGACCGCACGGCGGCGCTGATGCCGATGCTGACCAGCCTGGAGGCGGCGCAGGAGGAAGGCATCCTGCGCGCGCAGCATTTCCTGCACCTGCGCTGCGAGGTCAGCAATGCCGAGCTGCTCCCGACGCTGGAGCGGCATCTCGACGATCCCGCGCTCCGGCTGCTCTCCCTGATGGATCACACGCCGGGCCAGCGCCAGTATCGCAACATCGACGTCGAGGAGATGCGTCGTCGTGCCGTCCATCGCGGCGGGGAAGGGCAGGACATCGAGGAGGTGGTGGCCGGCTGGCTCAAGGGCGAAACCGCCGAGCATGTGCCGGAAAACTGGTCGGCCGTCGCCGCCATCGCCCGCGCGCGCGGCGTGCCGCTGGCGACGCATGACGACGAGAATGCGGATCAGGTCCGCCAGGCCAGGCAGGATGGCGCCGTCATCTGCGAATTCCCGGTCACGCTGGAAGCGGCGGAGGAAGCGCGGCGGCAGGGGCTCGCCGTATTCATGGGCGCGCCGAACCTGATCCGGGGCGGCTCCCATTCGGGCAACGTCTCGGTGGCCGAGGTCGTGTCCGCGGGCTATCTGACCGGCCTCGCTTCGGACTATATCCCCATGTCGATGCTGCGCGCCGCCTTCCGCCTGACCGAGGCGCCCTTCCTCCTGCCGCTGCCGGATGCGATCGCCATGATCACGGCCGCACCGGCCGAGGCGACCGGGCTCGACGATCGCGGCGAGATCATGGTCGGCAAGCGGGCCGACATGGTGCGCGTCTTCCTCTCGCAGGATGGCTGGCCGGTGGTGCGCGGGGTCTGGCGCGAAGGCCGGCGGGTCGCCTGAGCGATGAGCGCGCGCTACGCACTTTATCTCGCGCCGCCGCCGGAGAGCGATATCTGGCGGCGGGCCTGCGCCTGGCTGGGCCGGGATGCGGCGCGGGAGGCGGACGTGCCGTTCGCCGGGCCGGCGGGAGTCGGTCCGGCGCGGGCCGCCGCGATCACGACGGATGCGCGCCATTACGGCTTCCACGCGACGATCAAGGCGCCGTTCCGGCTGGCGGACGGCGCGACGCCGGACGCCCTGTGCGAGGCGGCGGGGGCGTTCGCCCGCCGGCGCCGCGCTTTCCCGATCGATCTCCGCCTGTCGGCGCTGGGATCCTTCCTGGCGTTGACCGAGGCGCGGCCGAGCGCCGCCATCGCCACGCTCCATGCCGACACGCTGGCGGCGTTCGAGCCCTTTCGCGCGCCGCTGCGCGAGGCCGATCTCGCGCGCCGGCTGGCGGCGGACCTCACCGGGCAGCAGAAGCGCTATCTGGCGCAATGGGGCTATCCCTATGTGCTGGACGATTTCCGCCTGCATTTCACGCTGACGGGCCGCCTGCCGCCGGAGGAGCGGATCGAGCTGGCATCGCTGCTGGCGGAGCATTTCGCCGGCGACCTCGCCGCGCCGATGCCGGTCGACGCCCTCTGCGTCTTCGAGCAGCCTTCGCCGGACGCCCCGTTCCGGGTCGTCTATCGCGCGCCGTTCGCCGCGGCGGCCTGAAGCGCGTCGAGCAACTGCCGGGCGCCGGCCGCGATCGTGCCATCGTTGACGACCTCGACCGTCGCGACGCCCGGGGGGATGTCCGCCGTGCGGGCGACGCGCGCCGCCTGCACGTCGCTGTCCTCGCGTCGCCGGGCGGCCAGGCGGGCGCGCAGCATCTCGGCCGGCGCCGTGACGTGGAGGACGCAGATTGAGGGGTAGCGCGCCGCCGCATCGGCCACGGCCGCGCGCGACAGATTGGCGATGACGTGGCGTCCCGCCGCCAGCGCATCCTCGATCTCGACAGGAATGCCATAGGCGAGGCCATGGGCCCGCCAATGCAAAGCGAACCGGCCGGCCTCCGCTTCCGCCTCGAATTCCGCCTCGCTCACAGGGAGATGCGCCTCGCCTCCGGCATCGGACGGCCT
>Ga0105237_10010131_pt1 | contig 10048 bp, 7 predicted proteins | sample KBSC24metaG_FD_81520 | JGI IMG/M metagenome (GOLD analysis project Ga0105237, IMG submission 81520) | Corn rhizosphere microbial communities from Kellogg Biological Station, Michigan, USA - KBS C2-4 metaG | ecosystem: Host-associated > Plants > Roots > Rhizosphere > Soil | place: Michigan, USA... | reverse complement strand
ATCGTCATATTCGACAATCTGAACCGAGGGTCCGTGAGCAATGTCGAGCGCGCGCTCCAGGACGAGCGGGTGACTCTGGTTCGCGGCGACATCCGCGACGTCGGGGCAACCCGCGACGTCACGCGGGGCATGGATTTTGTCATTCATATGGCGACTTTGCGGATTACGGCCTGCGCCGCGGAGCCGCGCGAAGCTTTGGGGGTCATGTGCGACGGCAGCTTCAATGTACTCGAAGCCGCGCAAGCCGCCGGTGTCAAGAAGGTCGTCGCCGCCTCCTCAGCTTCCATCTACGGCCTCGCCGGGGAATTTCCGACCAACGAAGGCCATCATCCCTACAACAATCGCACGTGGTACGGCGCCAGCAAGATCATGCTCGAAGGGCTGTTGCGATCCTTCAATGACATGTATGGCCTTCCATACGTGGCGCTGCGCTACTTCAATGTTTACGGACCGCGTATGGACATTCATGGAAAATACACCGAGGTACTCATCCGCTGGATGGAACGCATCAGCTCAGGCCAGCCGCCGTTGATATTGGGCGACGGCAAGACCACGATGGACTTTGTGTATATAGATGATGTGGCCCTCTCGAATATTCTGGCGTTGAAATCCGACGTTACGGACGAAGTCTTCAACGTGGCTCGCGGCGAAGAGACCAGCCTGAACGAGCTCGCCACAGCATTGCTGCGTGTCATGCACTCGGATCTCAGGCCCGAGTACGGCCCTGAGCGCAAGGTAAACCCCGTTGGACGGCGTTTGGCGTGTATTTCCAAGGCCGAGCGCCTCCTGGGGTTCCGCGCGAAGGTCGGTCTCGAGGAAGGCCTCAGACGCCTGGTGGACTGGTGGCGCGCGCAGCGAACAGACGCATGAACACCAGTCCGCTTCACACGTAAACGCCGAGGGAGACAGTTACAACAACCGTACGAGTCATGACTCAGCCTGCATCGACAGCTTCCAGGAGGGTGGACATTGTAGTGCCGTGCTACAACTACGCGCGGTTCCTGCGCCGCAGTGTCGAGAGCATTCTCGCCCAACAGGGCGTCGACGTACGGGTACTGATAATCGACGATGCTTCGAGCGATGAGACCTGTCAGGTCGGGCAGGCGCTCGCCGCCGACCACCGGGTCCACTTTCGCCGGCATGCGGAAAATCGGGGCCATATCGCGACGTACAACGAGGGACTTCTGGGGTGGGTAACAGCGCGATATTCGATGTTGCTTTCGGCCGACGACTGGTTGACACCGGGTGCACTGGCGCGCGCGGTGGACTTGCTCGACACCTATCCCGGCTGCGGATTCGTATGCGGATTCGCGCTGATCGTCTCCGATCAACCCCAGGGATTGCCCCAGCTGGATGGCCGCCGCTGCATCCTCCCTGGCGAGGACTACGTCAAACACGTGGTCAATCATGCCAATCCGGTGCCGACGCCGACCGTCGTGGTCAGAACCGATTTGCAGCACGAGCTCGGCGGCTATCGGCCCGAGCTGCCACATTCCGCAGACATGGAGTTATGGCTGAGATTCGCCGCGCATGGCTCGGTGGGCATCATTCGCGCTGTCCAGGCCTATTACAGCTGGCACGGAGGGAACATGGGGCGCGAGTATTACTACCGCGCCCTCGGCGACCTGCAGGAGCAGGAAGGAGCCGCGATCTCGGGTTTGAATGAATGGCCCGAGGCGCGGCGCGAGCCATGGCTGGGAGAGCTGCGCCGACACCTGGCGCAGCAGTCGTTCTGGCTGGCGCATCGGGCCTTCGAGGCTGGCGACGAATCAGGGATGTTGCGTTGTTTGGAATTCTCGAGCAGAAACGATCCCACTATCATTGCCTCGAGGCAATGGCGCAAACTGCACCTGAAGCGGCGTATCGGGCATCCCTTATGGAGCATTCTCCAGCCACTTGCCAGAAAATTTCGCGGTCTGCCCCCGGTGTCCGCCAAGGACGCCGCGCACTTCAGAGTCGGCATGCTGACGGGGTGGGGCCCGAGCGCCGAGTCCTGTTGGTCAGCCTGACAGGTTACCCAACATGATCCCCATCATCAAACCTGTGATGGACGAGCGGGAAGCCGAAGCCGCCCGGCGCGTGATCCTCAGCGGTTGGATAACGCAAGGGCCGGAGGTCGCAGCGTTCGAGACGGAATTTGCCGCTTACGTCGGCGCCGCACACGCGACTGCGGTCTCCAGCTGCACAGCCGCACTGCACCTGGCGCTGCTGGCAGTTGGCGTAAAGGCCGGCAATGAGGTCATTACCGCCAGCCATTCATTCATCGCCACCGCCAACGCGATTCGTTACTGCGGCGCCACACCGGTGTTTGTGGATATCGAGCCGCACGGCTACAACATGGATCCGGCACTGATCGAAGCGGCGATCACGCCGCGCACACGCGCCATCCTATGCGTGCATCAGATGGGACTGCCATGCCACCTGCCGCATATCGTCGAGATCGGCCGCCGGCGTGGGCTCGCGGTTGTGGAAGATGCGGCCTGTGCCATCGGTAGCGAGATCCAGTGGAATGGAAACTGGCAGAACATCGGCAGGCCGCACGCAGATGTCGCTTGCTTTTCCTTTCACCCGCGTAAAGTCATGAGCACCGGCGATGGAGGCATGATTACCACGGGCAACAAAGACTGGGACGCGAGATTCAAGCTGCTGCGCCAGCACGGCATGAGCGTACCGGACACCGTGCGCCACGGCTCGGCCAAGGTCATCTTCGAGACCTACCCGCTCGTCGGCTACAACTATCGCATGACTGACATTCAGGCAGCAGTAGGTCGCGAGCAACTGACGCGGCTGCCGCAGATCATTGCCGGACGGCGCGCCATTGCCGAGCAGTACCGGCAGCTGCTCGACAACGTGCCTGAGTTGGGCCTTCCCGACGAGCCGGACTGGGCACGCACCAACTGGCAAAGCTATTGCATCCGACTGCCGCAAAACTGTGATCAGCGAAACGCGATGCAGCAACTTCTCGATCGCGGCATCGCAACACGCCGGGGAATCATGTGCAGTCATCGCGAGGCACCCTACCTCGACGCCGAGCCCCTGCACCCCCTGCCGCGTTCGGAGCAGGCGCAGGACCGTAGCATCATTCTGCCCCTGTACGTCCAAATGAGCCGGGATGACGTGGAGCGCGTGTGCGCGGCGGTGCGCGACGTGTGCATTCAATGACTACGACACTCAGGCGCGTCACCACGATACGGGCCTCTCGAGGATGGCTCGATCTCGACCTGCGGGCTGTCTGGCAGAACCATGAGCTCTTATGGCAGTTGGTGGTGCGCGAGTTGAAGCTCCGCTACAAACAGGCCGCGCTGGGGGTGGCCTGGGCGATTCTGCAACCGCTGTTCACGGTGTTGGTCTTCACGGTGATCTTCGGGATATTCGCCCGCTTCCCTTCCGGGGGAATGCCATACTCGGTGTTCGCGCTGACGGGTGTGCTGCCCTGGACATATTTTTCCGAGGCTGTGCGTCGCAGCGCCACGGGCCTGGTCACCAACAGTGAGTTGGTGCGAAAGGTGTATTTTCCGCGACTCGTGATTCCGCTGGCCGGAGTCGGCTCACCGCTCGCGGATTTCGGCTTCGGTTTGGTGTTGTTGCTGGCCGTGATGGCCTGGCACGGCGTGGCGCCCACATGGAGTCTGCTGACTCTGCCCTTCTGGATGCTCGCGACCCTGGCACTGGCACTGGCACTGGGTCTGTGGCTGGGACCGCTGAATGTCCGCTACCGCGACATCATGCACACCCTGCCCTTCATCACCCAGGTGTGGATGTTTGCTACGCCGATCGCCTATCCGTTGAGCATGATTCCGCACAAGTGGCGCGCTCTTTACAGTTTGAATCCGATGGTCGGCATCATCGAGGGCTTCCGCTGGTCATTGGTCGGAACGGCACGTCCCGACATGGGCGCCGTCGCCATCGCGCTCGTGCTCATCACAGTCTCACTGGTCGCCGGCCTCATTTATTTCAGAAGAATGGAACGCTCGTTCGCGGATGTCATATGAGTCGCAGCGCTGCTGTTGAGGTCGACGGACTGAGCAAGCGCTATGTGCTGGGCGCTACCAGCCGCCGCTATGATTCCTTGCGCGAACGCCTGACCGACGTCCCACGATGGCTCCTGGGCCGCCGGCACGAGACCGAAATGCAGCAGACATTCTGGGCCCTGCGTGACGTGCGCTTCTCCATCAATCAGGGCGAGAACGTCGGCATCATCGGACTGAACGGCGCCGGCAAGAGCACGCTGCTCAAGATTCTGTCGCGCATAACCGATCCCACTTCCGGCAGCGCTCGCATCGAAGGGCGCGTCGGCGCGCTCCTCGAAGTGGGCACCGGCTTTCATGCAGAACTCACTGGCAGAGAGAACGTCTACCTGTACGGGTCCATCCTCGGCATGCGAAAGTCGGAAATCACTCGCAAGTTCGCCGCTATCGTTGAATTCGCCGGCCTGGCGCAATTCATCGATACACCGGTCAAACGCTATTCGAGCGGCATGTACGTGCGCCTCGCCTTTGCCGTCGCCGCGCATCTGGACCCTGACATCCTGCTGTTGGACGAAGTGCTTGCGGTCGGCGACCTCGCCTTTCAGCGTAAGTGCCTGGATCATGCGAAGGAGCTGCAGAAGCGCGACGCCACGATCCTCTTCGTCTCGCACAACATGTTCAGCATCAAGACAATGTGCGAGCGGGTCATTTATCTTCGCGGCGGGCGCATTGAGCACGACGGGCCGGTCGAGGGCGGCATCGAGCTTTATGAGAAGGACTGCCGCATGTCCGCGCTCACCTGGGTCGGTACGAAGCCGCAGGAGTGGCCGATTTTCATGACCGGCAGCGAGCTTCTCGATGAACGGGGCGCCCCGCGCAGGCTGTTCGACTTCGGTGAGAAGATGACTCTGCGTCTCGCCTACGACACGCGCACCCCGGTCGAGAGTCCAAACTTCATCGTCTGCATCTTGCGCTCGGATGGCTTGCCCGTCTGCAACTACAGCACAGAGGTCGACGGTCTGGATCTGGGTCGCGTGAGCGGACCGGGCTCTATCGAGGTGGACCTGCCGCCCATCAGGCTCGTGGCCGAGATGTATTCAATCTCCGTGCTGATCCGCGCCAAGGGCTTCCAGGAGATCCTGTGCGGGCAGACGGCCGGTATGTTCCACGTCAGGCATCCGCTCTTCGATACCCATTTCGGCGTGTTTCACGAGACTCCGCAGTGGCGCGTCGCGGGTGCCAAATTCGCCAGGCTCGCCAATGACCGCGGTTGTATTCGAGCCGCCGACTGAATTTGCCATGAGCGGCGCGCACATTTTCCGCTCGTCCAACGCCTTGCGCAGCGCCACCCGCGTCGGCCTCGGAGCTCTGCTGTGTTTGTGGATTGGCGTGGCGGTCGCACGCCCGGCGGTCATCGTGACCGTGGATGTTGAATCGACGGAGAGCCTGCCTCTGCCCCTGCAGAGGGACGCGGTCTGCGCCACAGGTGTGCACTGCGGTTTGTTCGAGATCGCGCGCATGCTCGAGCAGCATCGGCTGGCAGGAACCTTCTTCCTCAATGTGTACGAATACAAGGCGTGGGGCGAGCCCGCGCTGCGAGATATCGCTCGCAGGCTCAACGCAGAAGGCCACGAGGTCGGGTTGCATACTCATCCTCATTGGGCCTACGACCCGGCCCGAGTCAACATGTACGATTACAACCTGGGGGAACAAACACAAATCGTCGCGGATGGGGCACGGCTGCTGCAGCAATGGACCGGTCTTGCCGTGGTGTCTCACCGCAGTGGCGCCTATACCGCGAACCGGGACACACTGGAGGCCCTGGTGCGCAATGGCATCCGGGTCGATAGCTCATTCTTCCCCGGACATCCCCGGTCGCGCTTGAACGGCCTGGGGCTGTCCGTCAACCGGCCGTCTCTGTTCGGCGGCGTGTTGGAAATTCCGGTCACGATCTACCGGCGTGAAGATCATCCCTCACTGCTTGGCAACATTGCGCCACCGCTGGCCGCGATCCGCAAAATCGATGTCGATTGGTTTGTAGACGACAACGAAACGGAAGCACGTTCCGCCCTCGATGCCGCGGCCGATGCCGGCGTCCCCTATATCGTCGTGTTCCTGCATAGTTTCTCATTGATGGCCGGCCCGGGAGACGGCGCCACGCCAGTGGCCAACGTGCGCAGGCAAAAACTGTTTGGCGCGCTGCTGGATCGTGTGGTCGCCCTCGGGCTGCCGGTGGTTAGAATGGGTGATATCGATACCCCGGCCGCGATGGCCGCAGCCGCAGCGGTCGCAAAGGATCCGCTCCCTGCCATATCGATCACTGTACCGCTATATAAATATCTGGCGCGTGGGTCGCGCCTCCAGGTCCTCCAAAACCGGGTTCCGCTGGCCGGCGGCATCCTGGTGCTGCTGGTGAGCGTCACCTGGATCGTAGTTGCGAGGCACCGCTCGCACGACCGCATCCGCGAAACCAACCATTCATCACCTTCGTCCGGTGACGGTTGAAGGTATGCTGTTCAATTCCTATCCGTTCATCTTTTTATTCCTGCCGCTCACGTTGTTGGGATTCTTCATGATCGGACGCCATAGCCCGCGCGCGGCTGCGGGCTGGCTGGCATTCGCGTCACTCTTTTTCTACGGTTGGTGGAATCCAGCGTACGTGGGACTGCTGCTGAGCTCGATGCTGCTGAACTATTTCTGCGGCATGCGGCTGGCGCGCAGCGTGGCGGCGCGCCGTCACCAACACGCTCGTGCGCTGCTGATCGCCGCCATTGCCACCAACCTGGCTCTGCTGGCTTACTACAAATACGCGAACTTCTTTGTCGCCACCGTCAATGTTGTAGCGGGCACGCATTTCTGGCTGGGTAGTATCGTGCTGCCTCTGGGCATCTCCTTCTTCACCTTCACCCAGATCGCATTCCTGGTCGATGCCTACCGCGGTGAGGTGAAGGAATACCGCTTCATTCACTACGCACTGTTCGTCACCTATTTCCCGCATCTGATTGCCGGCCCCATCCTGCACCACAAGGAAATGATGCCGCAGTTCGAGCAGCCTGCTACCTACCGCCCGCGTGCGGAAAATCTTTGGGTAGGTGGCGGCATATTCGCTATCGGTTTGTTCAAGAAAGTGCTGCTGGCGGACGGAATCGCCCCCTACGCCAATGAGACATTCAAGGCGGCCGCCGCGGGCGCGGCGCCGGACTTTCTGAACGCCTGGGGAGGCGTTCTGGCTTACACATTCCAGCTGTACTTCGATTTTTCAGGCTACTCGGACATGGCGATCGGTGCAGCACTCCTGTTCAACATCCGCCTGCCGCTGAATTTCTTCTCGCCCTACAAGGCTGCCAGCATTATCGAATTCTGGCGGCGGTGGCACATGACCCTGTCGCGCTTCCTGAGGGACTACCTGTACTTCGCGCTGGGCGGCAATCGCATGGGGCCCACCCGCCGTTATCTGAATCTGCTGACGACCATGCTGCTGGGCGGCCTTTGGCACGGAGCGGGTTGGACCTTTGTCATCTGGGGCGGCCTGCACGGCCTGTATCTGGTGGTGAATCACTGCTGGCGCTGGCTGCGCGCACGCTCGCAGCTGAGCCGGCTGTCTTCCTCGCGTCTCTCACGCGGCTGCTCCTGGGGAATCACCTTCCTGGCGGTAGTTGTCGGGTGGGTATTCTTTCGCGCGGGCAGCCTGCACGCAGCATTGCTCGTGCTGAAGGGAATGACGGGAATGGAAGGCTTATCCCTGCCCAACGGCATCGCAGCCCCGCTGCGCCATTTCCAACCGATGCTGCAATCGCTTGGCGTCACCATCGTACTGGGTGGCGGAGCCGGGTTGGTCAAGAACTACCTGTGGATCGCGGCGCTCATGAGCGTTGCGCTTGCGCTGCCCAATACCTTCGAGCTGTTCGAGCGCTACAAACCCGCTTTCGAGACACGCTTCGGCGGCAGCGGCGACGCCATTCGTCCGTTCAGCCAGTGGCTGCACGCACTGCGCTGGAAGCCCACTCCTGCCTGGGCCTGTGCCATAGCGCTCGTGACGCTGCTGGCACTGATGTCGTTGGATCGAATATCGGAGTTTCTGTATTTCCAATTCTGATGCAAACCCTAACTGGCGTCGTTACGCCCGCTACTTCATCGTCAGCGGCCTCCTCATTGTGATCTCGTCCGCCCTCATCAACGTAACGGTGGATCCGTACGGCTATTTCAGTCAACGTCGGATTGTTGGATTCAACGCGCTCAAGCCCGCTGCCGCAAACAGAGTGCGCGCAACAAAACCCGTGGCGATCATCCGCGCGCACCCGAGAACCGTCATCATCGGCAATTCCCGCCCCGAAGTGGGCTTCGATCCCGAGTCGGCGCAATGGCCCCCGACCATGCGACCGGTCTATAACTTTGCCATTCCCGGCGACAGTCTGCAGGCCCAGGCCGAATACGGAGCGCAAGCGCTGGATACTACCGCGCCCGCGACTCTGATCTGGGCAGTCGATTTCCTGGACTTCATCGAACCATGGGGCGCGCCAACCACCGCATCTGGCGATGAGGAAGACGTTTCCAGCGGTCGTCTCGGCCGCTCGCACACTACGTTGCTCGCGCTGCTGTCCGCGCAGGCGCTGACCGACTCGCTGTGGACCCTGCTGGCGCAAACCAACCCTGACAGCGCTACCCGCACAGCGCTCGGCTTCAACCCGGCGCGCGACTACATTCCGATCGTTGCTCACCAGGGCGCCTTTATCCTGTTCGAACAAAAAAGACAATTGCTGAACGATCAGCTGGGACGTTCCCGCTGGCGGGTATTCGCTGACGGCAGTAACACCTCGTCGCAGTTCGCCGCCTTCGAGCACCTGCTGCGGCGCTGCGTCGCAAGCAAGACCCGGGTCATTGTGGCCATCAATCCCTATCACGCCGAATACATGCACATCATCGACGCGCATGGCTATGGAGGGATGGTCCAGGAGTGGAAGCAAGCCCTGTCCCGGGTGGTGGCGAGATATCCACGGGCCGAGCTTTGGGACTTCAGCCAACCACACGCGTATTTGAGCGAGCCGCCGCCGCCCGCGGCATCGCGCCAGCCCCTGCGTTGGTTCTGGGAGCCTTCCCACTACCGTCGGGAGCTGGGGGAAATCATGCTTGCGCGAATGCTGCATCCGCAGGCACCGGATCATGCATCGTTCGGCCAGCGGTTGACGCCGTCGTCGCCTCCGTAGCGGCGCGGGGAATCTCATGCGCGCGCTACTGACACCACTGCTGCAGCTGCAACGATTTTTCATCCCGGCGCTCCTCATCCTGCTGATCTGGGCCGTATGGAGAATGGTTTTTCGCAAAGACCCGGCAGTCGGTCTGGCCCTGTACGCCTGCCTCATCGTCGTGGTCGACGGGTTCTACAACACTGGTATCTACATTCCGGGTTTCGCCAAGGGAAGCATCCGCTATTCGGAGATCTGCGCGCTGTTTCTGCTGTTGAGCTGCCCGCGGCCGCCGCGCAGCAGCCCGATCCCCGCAGGAATGCGGTTCCTGCTGGGCGCGTACTTCTTCCTGATGTTGGTCGCCGCGCTGCGCGCCCAGCCGCTGGCGCAAGGCCTGTTTGATTTCCGGCGCATCATGATACCGCAGATTCTGGCGCTGATCCTGGCCACCCGCGGGCTCGCGACTGTCGCCGAGTATCGGCGCTTCCTCCTGTGCCTCGGTGTTTTGACCGTGATCGTGGGGGTATTTTGTTTCTGGGACGTGTTTTTCGATATCAACATCCTGCACAGCGATATGTTGTACAAACCGGAATACTTCCACAACCGCAAGCTCGGGCGCTTCGGCAGCCTGCTGTTGAATCCGAATCTGCTGGGAGCGTTCGTGGTGTTACTGTTTCCGCCGATGCTGACGTTGCTGCTGCAGCAGCAGGTTTGGCGGCTCCGCGCCTACCTGGCGGGGGTGCTGCTGGCGCTGCTCTTCTGCCTGATCCAGACACAGTCGCGGGCGCCGCTCGCCGTATTCGCAGGCGCTCTCGCCGCGTTCGTTATAATCCCAGTCAGCGGGTTGTCGCGCGCGAACCGCTTCGGCGTGCTAATGACGGCTGCAGCGCTGCTGGT
>Ga0105237_10010126_pt1 | contig 10050 bp, 9 predicted proteins | sample KBSC24metaG_FD_81520 | JGI IMG/M metagenome (GOLD analysis project Ga0105237, IMG submission 81520) | Corn rhizosphere microbial communities from Kellogg Biological Station, Michigan, USA - KBS C2-4 metaG | ecosystem: Host-associated > Plants > Roots > Rhizosphere > Soil | place: Michigan, USA... | reverse complement strand
GTGATAACGCCGCGGCTGTGCCGTCCGTTGCCCCGGCGCACGGTGACACGCCTGCCTTCGAGTCGACCTCGGCCGAGTGGACGGGGCTGACTCTCCGCCCGCTGTGGTCGGGCTTCCGGGTGGGGTAAGGTCAAAAGGCGAACCCCGACCGCAAGGCCGGGGGTGCGAGGTGAAGTGACTCGCACCCCCGGCCTTGCGGTCGGGGTTCGCCTGTTACCCGAACTTCACTTCCGCCTTCACCGCCACCCTGAGCCGCTTCAGGTACTCCGTCCGGCTGATGTCCACGGCCCCGAACTGGGCGGTGTGGTCGTTCACGATCTGCGTGTCGAACAGCAGGAAGCCGCGGTCGCGGAGGCGGGTGAGCAAGGCCACCAGCGCCACCTTCGACGCATCCCGCACCCGGTGGAACATGCTCTCCCCGGCGAACAGCCCGCCGACGCTCACCCCGTAGATTCCGCCGGCCAACTCTTCCCCGTACCACACCTCCAGGCTGTGGGCGTGCCCCAACCGGTGGAGCAAGGTGTAGGCGTCCACCATCTCGTCCGTCACCCAGGTGCCGTCGTCGCGGTTCTCAGCGCAGCCCCGCATCACCTCGGCGAACCGGGTGTTCACCGTCACGCGGAATTTGTTCTGGCGGATGGTGGCGGCCAGTCGGCGGGGGACGTGGAAGGAGTCGAGCGGAATGACCCCCCGCGGGTCGGGGGACCACCAGATGACCGGGTCGCCGGGGTTGAACCACGGGAACACGCCGGCCGAGTACGCCTTGAGAAGCGTCTCGGGGTAAAGTTCGCCCCCGACCCCGACGATCCCCTCCGGAGTGGCGTACTCCGGGGGAACCCACGGGCGGTCAGGGGCGAGTGCGGCGAACGGGTCGAGCGGGTCGTTCACACCGTCCATAATGGCGGGTCACTTGATCTCGTCCAACAGCTTTTTCGCTTCCGTGGCCGCTTTCGTCTTCGGGTAGAACTTGGTGACGTACTTGAGCAACTTCTTCGCGTCGTCGCCCTTCTCGTCGGCGATCAGTTTCTTGGCCGCGTCCAGTTTGGCCACCGCCGCCTTCTCGTCCTCGTCGTCTGCCTCGGTCGGCTTGGTGGGGTCGGTTTTGGGATCGGTCTTCGGGTCAGTTTTGGGATCCGTCTTCGGGTCGGTCTTCACTTCCGTTTTCGGGTCGGTCTTGGGGTCTGGCTTCTTCGGGTCGGTCGTCGGCTTGGCGGCGTCCTTCGGCTCCATGCCCGCCTCGTACCCGCGGGCGTTCCCCTTCACGATCTTGATCCACCCGTCGTAGCGGTCCTTGTCCTTGGACACCACGATGTACCCGAGTTCGAGCGAGCCGAACAGTTTGTCGAGTGCCTCGTCGGCGAGCACGTCCTTCACGCTCAGACTGGTGCGGGTGTTGCCGGAGATGCCGATGTCGTACTGGGCGGAGATCGGTCCGAGCTTCAGGTCCTGCAACTGCCCGGAGATGTCCTCCAGGATTTCCTTCAGCGGGGCGTTCTTCGCCTCGACCGTCACCTTGCCCTTCAGCTTTTTGGTGCGGGTGAACGAGGCGGCGTTCGTGTCCTTGGGCGGGTCGGCCGCCGTCAGGAGGGTCGCCGACAGAATCACCGCCACCGCCACCCACCGCAGCCGGGTCATGATCGCCCCTCCGTCGAGATGAATCGACACCCAGATGAGTCTACCCTGTTTGTCGGGGAGTGGTGGGAATTGGTTCCACTCCGAGACAGGTCGAGAGTGGTAAACCCGCCCAAGTTGCTTGTCATCGCCCCGAGCTTGCGAGTGGATTTCCCCCTCGCAAGCTCGGGGCGATGACAAGGTTCACGACTCCATCTGGGAAGATTATTTTCCGTTTTGGAACAGGGGCCGAGGATGCGGCCTCTGTTCTTCAAAATACCCACTCCAAACCCCCTTTCGGACATGGTCCGTGAGGCCCAAAAGTCGTAAAAAAATGAGGTGGAAGTGTGGCCCGGAATGTTTCGGCGTGGTGTCCGCAACCCGTTGATGATTCAGGGTTTACTCCGACAGTTCGGAATCCCGCGACGACCCGATGGAGGATGGCGTGGCGAAGAAACCACCACCCCCGGCAGATCCCTCAACACCGCCCGCCGCTCTCGCCCCAATCGAACCCCTCGACATCGTCGATGAACTCCGGGACAGCTACCTCACCTACGCCCAGTCGGTGATCGTCAGTCGGGCGCTGCCGGACGTGCGAGACGGCCTCAAGCCGTCGCAGCGGCGCGTTCTGGTGGCGATGAACGACCTCGGTCTCGGGCCGGCGACCAGCACTAGCAAGTGCGCCGGGATCGTCGGCGAGACGATGAAGCGGTATCACCCGCACGGCGACGCCAGCATCTACGACACCCTCGTGCGGTTGGCGCAAGATTGGGTGATGCAGACTCGGTTGGTTCACGGGCAGGGGAACTTCGGCAGCATCGCCGGTCTGCCGCCCGCCCACATGCGGTATACCGAAGCGAAGCTGACCGCCCCCGCCGCCGAGATGCTCGCCGACCTCGAATCCGAGACGGTGGACTTCATCGACAACTACGACGGCAAGTACCGCGAGCCGCTCGTGCTGCCGGGCAAGTTCCCCAACCTGCTGGTGAACGGGGCGACCGGCATCGCCGTCGGGATGGCGACGAAGATCCCCCCGCACAACCTGGGCGAGGTGTGCAATGGCCTCATCCGGTTGCTCGAAGATCCGCACGTCAGCCTCCAGGAGTTGCTGGAGATCATCCCCGGTCCGGACTACCCGACCGGCAACATCATCATGGGCCGGCACGGGGTGACCAGGGGCTATCTGGGCGAGCCGAGCCGCATCACCCTGCGGGCGCGGGCCGACATCATCGAAGAGGCGAAGGGTAAAACGGCCACCATCATCATCCGCGAGGTGCCGTTCGAGGTGTCGCGGAACGCGCTCGCCGAGAACATCGGCAATCTGGTGCGGGACGGGCGGATCGAGGGCGTGAGGGGCATGCGGGACGAGTCGAGCGCCCGCACCGGGGAGCCGGTGCGTTTGGTCATCGAACTGACGAACAAGGGCGACCCGCACCTGGTGCTAAACCAGTTGTACCAGTTCACCGACCTGCAGAAGACGGTGCCGATCGCCATGCTCGCGCTGGTGGACGGCCGCCCGCAGTTCCTCACGCTGAAGGAGATGATGCGGAAGTACCTGGACCACCGCGTCCAGGTGATCCGCCGGCGGACGCAGTTCCTTCTCCGCGAGGCCAAGCGGCGGGGGCACATTCTCGAAGGGCAGCTCATCGCCATCTCGTCGTTGGACGAAGTCATCCGCATCATCCGCAACGCCCCGAGCCGGGCCGACGCCAAGCAGCAACTGCAAGACATGCGGGTGGCGGCCAACCTGATGCAGCGAGCCATCGGCGAGGCGGCGCTGGCGGCGTTGCAATCCGAACTCGGGTTCAAGGATGAGTACCGCCTGACCGAAGCCCAGGCCGATGCCATCCTGCGGTTGCAACTCGGCCAGTTGGCCAACCTGGAACGCGACGAAATCCTGAAGGAGTACAACACGCTCCGCGGGCTAATCCGCGGGTACGAAGAGCTTCTGGCCGACGACGCGAAGGTGAACGCCATCATCAAGGCCGACCTGGAGTTCATCCGCGACCGCTTCGCCACCCCCCGCAAAACGGAGTTCAGCGACGACGGCGGCGACGTGGACATGGAAGACCTGATCGCCGACGAGCAGATGGTGGTGACCCTCTCGCACGAGGGGTTCATCAAGAGGATGGGGATCGACACCTACCGCACGCAGGGCCGCGGTGGTAAGGGCGTTCAGGGCGGGCTGCGGGACAACGACTTCATCCAGCACTTCTTCACCGCCAGCACCAAGAGCTACCTGCTCTGCTTCACCGACCGCGGGCAGTGCTACTGGCTGAAGGTGTACAAGGTGCCGGAAGCGAGTCGCACCTCGCCCGGTCGCAGCATCGCCAACGTGCTGCAACTGAAGGAGGGCGAGAAGATCGCCAGCGTCATCCCCGTCCGCGAGTTCGAGGAGGGGACGTTCCTGATGATGGCCACCCGCCAGGGGGTCGTGAAGAAGTCCGCCATGATGGACTACAGTCGTCCGCGGCAGGGGGGCATCATCGGCATCAATCTGGAAGAGGGCGACACGCTGATCGACGTGTGCCTGACGCGGCCCGGCGACGAGGTGGTGCTGAGCACCCGGCAGGGGATGGCGATCCGGTTCGACCAGGCGGACGCGCGGGCGATGGGCCGCAACGCGACCGGCGTGTGGGGCATCAAGCTGGACAAGAAGAAGGACGACAAACTGGTCGGAATGGTGGTGGCCGACCCGGACGGGTTCCTTCTGACCCTGTGCGAGAACGGGTTCGGCAAACGCACACCGTTCGGGGCGAACACCGTCGGTGACGCCGACGAGGGTGAGGAGGAAGAAGCCACGACCGAACCTTCGGACCTGTCCGACGAGTCCGCCGAGGGCACGGAAGAGCGGTCGGCGATGCGCTACCGCAAACAGCGGCGGGGCGGGAAGGGCGTGAAGGACGTAAAAGTCACGACAAAGAACGGGCCGGTGGTGGGCATCGCGTCGGTGCGGGACGGCGACGAGATCATGGTCATCACCCAGCAGGGGATGGTCACCCGCACCGCGGTGGACGCCATCCGCATCGTCGGCCGCAACACCCAGGGCGTGAAGGTGATGACCCCGAACGAGGGCGACAAGATCGCCACCCTGGCGAAATTGGCGGCAGAAGCGAAGGAAACTCAGGACTAACCACAGAGGCACAGAGACACAGAGAAGGCAAGTGGGAGTTGACTTTCTCTCCCTCCTGTCTTCTCTGTGTCTCTGTGGTTAGCTCTTCAGGAGATGACGATGCGTGTGCTCATCACCGGCGGGTACGGGTTCATCGGGGCGTGGATCATCCGCACGCTGCTCGCCCGCGGCGACGAGGTGTTCGTCTACGACCTGAAGGAAGACCCCCGCCGGTTGCGGCTCATCCTGCCCGAAACCGACGTGGCGAAGGTGACGTTCCTCGCAGGGGACGTGACCGACCTGTCGGCGCTCACGTCGGCCCTTCTGACTCAACGGATCACCCACGTCATCCACCTGGCCGGGTTGCAGGTGCCGACCTGCCGGGCCGACCCCATGCTCGGGGCGAAGGTGAACGTGCTCGGCACGCTGGCCGTGTTCGAGGCGATCAAGGCGACCGGCGGGCAGGTGCAACGGCTGGTGTACGCCAGCAGCGCGGCGGTGTTCGGTGCCCCGGACCTGTACCCGGTCGGCCCACAGGGTGACGACGCCCCGCTGATTCCCAGCACGCACTACGGCGTCTTCAAGTGCTGCAACGAGGGGAACGCCCGCATCTACTTCCAGGACAACGGCATCACGAGCGTGGGCCTGCGGCCGTGGACGGTGTACGGCGTCGGCCGCGATCTGGGCATGACCAGCGAGCCGACGAAGGCGATCAAGGCGGTGCTGCTCGGCCGGTCGTACCCGATCAGCTTCGGCGGGTGGACCGACTTTCAGTACGTCGAGGACGTGGCGCACACGTTCGTGAACAGTCTCGACCGGCCGTACCGAGGGGCGAAGAGCTACAACCTCCGCGGGGCGGTGGTGCCGATGACCGACTTCCACGCCGCACTGGTAAAGGTGCTGCCCGAAGCCGCGAGGCTGGTGACGGTGGGCAAGACGCAGATTGCGATTGCCTACGACCTCTCGGACGACGGGTTGCAGAAGGACTTGGGACCGATGCCGAAAACGAGCCTGGAGGACGGCATCCGGAAGACGGTGGCGATCTTCAAACAGCTTCAGGCCGAGGGGCGGTTGGACACGGCGGATTTGGACGGCCCGAAACCTGCCCTGGTGACGGTCGCGGTGGAGACGTGACGCTTCCCCCTCACCCCCAACCCCTCTCCCTCAAGGGGAGAGGGGAGCCGATCACACATCCCACGTTCCGGGCTTCTTCTTTTTCTTCTTCACCGGCTCGGGTTTGAACTGCGGCGTCGCTTGCGTTCGCTCCGGCGGGGCATCACCCACGTCCGCGTCCGGCTCGAACGCCTCCTCCTCGTCGTCCTGTTCGTCCGTGTCATCCACCTGAAGCGGCTCGTGGTCGTCCGCCGGCAACTCATCCGCCAGGACCGGGATCTCGTCGGTGTTCTCACCCGACGCCAGTTCCTGGGCCTGTGCGGCAAAGAACGCCTTGCGGTCGGAGTACGCCGACGCCTCGCCCTTCGTTTTCAGGATGAACCGGATCGGCACCTCGCCGAACTCGAACGAGTCCCGCACCGTTTTCGTCAGGAACTTGATGTAGGTGCGGTCGAACAGGTCAGGGCCGTTCGTCACCATCACGACGGTCGGCGGGTGGGTGGCCACCTGGGAGGCGAAGTACAGCTTCGGCACGCGGTTGAACCGCACCGGCGGGGTGGTCGATTCCATCGCGTGGATGAGCACCCGGTTCAACTCGCCCGTCCGTGCCCGCTTGCCGGCCTGCTTGTGCATCTGCTGGGCCAGGTTCAACAGCCGGTACACGTTCTTCCCCTTCGTGGCGGTGATGAACGCGATCGGCACGTAGTCGAGCATGGGGAACACCTTCCGCAGGTAGTCCGCCCACTTCTCGGTCGGCATCTTGTCCTTCGCCAGGTCCCACTTGTTCACCACGAAGATGGCCGGCTTGTGGTTGTCGAGGATGTACTCGGTGAGCTGCTTGTCCACCCGGCTGATCCGCAGCCGCGGGTCGAACAAGTGCAGCACCACGTCGGCCCGGCGGATGCTCCGCTCGGCCCGGTGCATGGAGTAGTACTCGATGTCCGACGCCAGGCTCTTCTTCTTCCGCACGCCGGCGGTGTCGATGGCGACGAACACCTTGCCGTCCCGCTCGAACCGCACGTCCACGCTGTCGCGGGTCGTGCCGGCCACCTCGGACACGATCACCCGGTCCGATTCCGCCAGGCTGTTGATGAACGTACTCTTGCCCACGTTCCGCCGGCCGACGATGGCCACTTTCAACTCGGGGGATTTCGGAGCTTTGGTGGGTGCGTCGGCCGGGATCTTGTGCTGGATGGCGGCGAGCAGTTCGTCGCGGCCCCGCTTGCTGTTCGCGCTCACCCGGATCGGGTCGCCGTACCCCAGGCGGAACAGGTCGCCCACGTTCACGTCGATCTTCTCTTCGTCCGCCTTGTTCGCCACGAAGATGACCGGCTTGTTCAGCCCGCGGAGCTTCTTGGCGACGTGCTCGTCGAGGGGCATCACCCCGTCGCGCATGTCCACCACGAACAGCACCACGGCCGCCTGCTCGATGGCCAGCCGGATTTGCCGCTCCACGTCGTCGGTCAGGTTGTCGTGGTCGATGATCCCCATCCCGCCGGTGTCCATCAGTTCGACGAAACGGTCGCCGACCTCGACCGTGTATGTGATGCGGTCGCGCGTCACGCCGGCGGTCGGCTCGACGATGCTGATCCGCTTGCCGGCGAGCATGTTGAATAGCGACGACTTGCCGACGTTCGGCCGGCCGACGATTGCGACTACGGGCAACTTCATTGGGGACGAGTCCGAGAGAGGGCGTGGCTATTCTACCACCCTCGGCCGATCGGGAGAGTGGCGGCGTTGTGAACCGGCGGCGAAACGGGTATGCTCGACGTGCCCGTCCGGAGCAACCCGATGCGTACCCTCGTCGCCGTCCTCGTGCTGCTCACGCCCCCGCTCCTGGCCGCCCCGGTGCCGAAGGCGAAGAAACAGCCGACGCTGGAAGAGCAACTGATCGGCAAGTGGCGGATGGTCGCCTCCCGCGGGCAGGCGGTCCCCAACGCGTCGTTCCACATCGTCTACCAGAAGGACGGCGAGATGCAGTTCGTGTACGAGACGCCGGGCGGCGGACCGGGCACCGTGTACACCGGCAAGTACACCGCCGGGGCGCCGGACGCCGACAACAAACTCGGCACGATCGACTGGAAGATCAACCAGGGCAACGGTTTCAATCGGGGCGAACTGTCGCGGATCACCGAACTGACGGAAGACATCCTGGAGTTCAAAGATCCGGAAGGGGTGGTGGAGCGGTTCGAGCGGGTGAAGGAGAAGAAAGAAGAGAAAAAGGACAAGTGACGCCGGCGGACGACCCCATTCACCCCGCGAGTCTTGCCATGCGTACCGCCGTCGTGCTGCTCGTGCTGTGCGGGGCGGCGCTCTCCGCGCCAGTGCCGAAGTTGAAAAAGCCGCCTGCAACCGAGGAGAAGTTACTCGGCAAGTGGCGGCTGGTGGCCAACCGCGGGATGGTCGTCCCGAACTCGACGTTTCACATGGTGTTCCTGAAGGGCGGGGAGTTGGAGTTCCGCTACGAGCAGCCGGGGGTGGCCGCCCCGCAAAGTGTCTCCACCGGCACCTACACCCTCGGCGAACCGGACACCGAGAGCAAGTACGGCACGTTCGAGTGGGCCGTGTCCCAGGGCGGACGGGTGCGAACGGAGAAGGACCGAATTACCGAGTTGAGCGACGACGTGCTCGAGATCATCGACCCAAACGGCATCGTCCAGCGGTACGAGCGGGTGAAAGTGGAGACAGCGGACAAGTGAGGAGGCTGCGATGCGGGCACTGATCGCGCTGCTGGTGCTGGCATTCCCGTTGTGTGCCGCACCCGTACCGAAGTCGCTCCAGCCGAAGGCACCAGACGAGCGGCTGATCGGGAATTGGGAAATGGCCTCCGACAGCTTCGGCGGGTGGGGTGTGAGCCTGCGGTTGGCTTCCGACGGGACGTGCTCGAGCTATATGCACTCGAGGGAAGAGATCACCATCGGAATTCCCACGAGAGGAAAGTACACCGCGACCGCGGCGAACGGTTCGAGCAAGTACCCGGTACTCCAACTCTCCCTCACGGCTCATTCCTGTGTGAGAGGCGAATGGTCCGTGCTGGACATCGACGACGAGACACTCCGGCTCAGCCGTCCGGCCGACGGGAAGGAGGTCGAGTTCAGACGGATGAAGGAATAGAAGGGGACGGACAAATAGTGGTGACACGGCGGGCGACTCCCGCCGTCATTTTTTTGGCGTCTTCATTTCGGCCGCTCGCTCAGCAACCTATGGCCACCCCCGCTCACCCGCCGAACTGGTACGTCGGCTGGACGTTATTGCTCGCCGCGTTCACCTCCGGGGCGGTCATCGGCCTCTTCTTTCATCGCTCCAACTGGCTCGGCGGCTACGATTCCTTCCCGCGTCGGTTGCTCCGCCTCGGTCACATCGCCATGGCCGCCCTCGGCATGGTGAACGTGATCTACGCGCTCAGCCCGTGGCCGCCGGGCGACAGCCCGCAGGCGGCGATCGCGGGCGTCTGCTGGATCGTCGGTGGTGCCAGCATGCCGGCGGTGTGTTGGCTGACGGCGTGGCGGGCGTGGGGGCGGTGGCTGTTCGGCATCCCGGTCACGGCCCTGATTTCCGGGGCCGTGTGGACCCTCCTCGGTGCGGCACCATGAAGATCGGCTTCCTGGCGATGAGCGGCATCCGGGCACACGACCCCGAGTTGGTGGCCCTCGGGCTGACCATGCCCGGCGTGCTCGACCGCGGTCGGGTGATAGCCCAACTGCCCAGTCTCGGGCTGCTGTACCTCGCCGCCGTCACCCCGTCGGGGCACGAGTTGTCCTACCACGAGGCCGAAGGGGACGGCGGCGAACCGCGTGAGGTGTACGACTGCGACCTGGTGGCGATCAGCACGTTTTCGGCCCAGGTGAACGAGGCGTATGCCGTGGCCGACCGGCTCCGGGCGGCGGGGGTGCAGGTGTCGACGGGCGGGTTGCATGTGAGCGTGCGGCCGGAGGAGGCGGCCCGCCACGCGGAACATGTCATCGTCGGGGAAGGGGAGAACGTGTGGCCGGCAGTGGTGCGGGCGGTGGGTGAGCAGATGAAAACACTGCGGCAGGTCGCATCAGCCGATCACTCACCCGCCCCTCCCCGCCGGGGAGGGGTCGCCGAGGTGAGCGAAGCGAGCCCCGCGGGAGTGGGGCGAGTGTCCTTCTCTATCCCCACCCCCGGATCGGCCGCTCCGCGACCGATCCGACCCCTCCCCGGCGGGGAGGGGTGTTCGGTGCGGTCACTCC
>Ga0105237_10010125_pt1 | contig 10050 bp, 8 predicted proteins | sample KBSC24metaG_FD_81520 | JGI IMG/M metagenome (GOLD analysis project Ga0105237, IMG submission 81520) | Corn rhizosphere microbial communities from Kellogg Biological Station, Michigan, USA - KBS C2-4 metaG | ecosystem: Host-associated > Plants > Roots > Rhizosphere > Soil | place: Michigan, USA... | reverse complement strand
TAACTATCCGTGGCCCGATGCTTGTCTCAGTCGCGGCGGTGCCGACGGCGAGTGGGGGCGCCAGCATGGATCGCAATACGCTGAGCTTTGTGGCGCTATCAACGAACTGTTCTCTCCCGGTCATCTGAGAGACGAAGTGTGGTGTCTGATCGTTGTTATCTATGAAGTCGTCCCTCAGTGCGGAGATGATATCTGTGTAATAGACTACGCCTTCGGTCTTGCGAAGAGCCGCGCTGCGAAACTTCTCGGTAAATAAGCTCAGCGGGTCCCCTGTCAATGAGCTTTGCGAATCCAGGCAGGAGGCAATCTGTAGAATATTTTTGAACGCGCCTTTGTCTACCGGCAAAAAGGCTCGGTCTGACTTTATCAAAAGCGAACCAGAACTACATGCGTCAATAACTTTGACGACAAGGTCAGCCTCAGTAGAACGCAAGAGTAGATGGAGTTCGGAATTGCCCATTCCGGTTTCATTTGGCCGCCTGTCATCAAAATCCGTTGCGCAGTAGTAAAACTCGGTGCCACGCATGAAGCCGTGGCCCGTGTAATAAAAGAAAATCTCGTTAATCGATTTGTGGCCGTCGATCACGGTCCGGACGCGTTCTTTGAGGTGAGCGGAGTCGCTGTTGAGGATGACCTCTATGCTATCGAATCGGCCCGTAGCAGCGAGCAGTTCTCGCATCGCATCAACGTCGGCGCTGCAACACTCAAGCTTATTGAGCCGTTTATAGTCGGTGTTGCCGATCAGAACCGCGACATTTGCCAATGGTTTCTCCCAAGAACTAAGGCCGATATCAGGTCCGAAAACCGCCTTAAGGGCATCAGAAATCGGAGCAGGTCCGATTGTAATTGATCTCACCGGCCCGGTGAACAACGTACTGAACTGGCGAACTCGACCCGCAGCGCATCGGACCATTTGCGAGCGAGTACGACACAGCCATGTTGGAACTCATACGATTAGGCGACGGGTCAAGCGTAAAGCCCCAGTTGTTCCTAGAATGCAACGAAAAACGATGGAGCTGATACTTCAGGGGAATTTGCCGCATCAGGGTGTCCGGGTTTATTACGGAACATCGGTGACCCAGATTGCTACAATCCGGTAATCTCCGAGATGCATTCAGCCAACCTCTGCGCCTTCTTCAGCATCAGACGCTCCTGCACTGCGGCGCTATTGGCGCTTTCCGGTCTCCTTGCGACGGCGGCGGCAGCGCAGGAGTTCAAGCCGGACATCCCGAAGGCATGGGACGACAAAGAGGTTGAACGCTTTGAAGTTCCGCTGGCTCAGCGCGACCGGTCGCCTCGCTACATGTCGGCGAAGGATTACTATGCACTCAAAGTAAGACCGATCTATCGTACGTACCCGGTCTATGTGCCGGGCCGCGAGCCGGCTGGCTACCGGGATTCCCTGCTCCAGAAGGAGCCTGAGATCATTTTCGATGCTGCCAGGCTGCGCACAAAGGAAGACTGGATTCGGGCCGGGAAGATCGTGTTTGAATCGCAGACCGTGTTTCGTCCGGCACCAGAGGTACCCGCCGTGGACCCGGCGCTGCCGGTATCCGAAGCGGGAACTGTTCCGCCGTTCCGCCCGGGTGGGCAATACATCATTCGCAGGAAGGGCGTCCTTGAGGTGGGATCGAATGCCTGCGCGGACTGCCATACGCGAGTGCTGCCGGACGGTTCTTTCTTTCAGGTGGTCAGGGCGTAACGGACCGCCCGGCCAGCGAGTTGCGGCTGCAGAGCATCCGTAACAGCAGTCCGGACTCACTTGCGCGCGAGGTAGAGCGAGAGTGGGTTTTATTTGGCGCGCCGTGGATCCTCAGCAAAGATGCGTTCTCCCAATGGCTCACGAAAGATGAGTATTTGCGGCAGATCGCCGCGAGCCGGCCGGGAGTCTTCGCACGGCAGGGTACGAGCAGATCTCACCCGGTCCGCACACCGTCTCTCGTCGGAATTCAGGATCTGAAGTACCTTGATTCGACGGGGCTCGTTCGTCACCGCTCGATCGCTGATCTGATGCGGTACGCCATTATCAACATGGGCCTTGATACGCGGGCCTACTATGGCGATTTTCAGCCGAGCCCGAAACCGACCCCCTTCACGTCCGACGAAGGAACCCGTTACAGCGATGAGCAACTGTACGCGATGGCGCTCTATCTGTACTCGCTGACTCCGCCCCCGAATCCTAACCACTTCGACGAACTGGCGCGCCATGGACGAGAGATTTTTCAGCAACAGGGATGCGGGGCGTGTCATACGGCTCCGCTCTATACAAACAACAAGCTGACAGTGGCGACAGGCTTCAAGGTTCCTGAAGATCTTCGGAAAACCGACGATATTATTGATGTCTCAGTCGGCACGGACCCGACGGTTGCCCTGAAAACGCGCCGCGGAACCGGCTTTTACAAGGTACCTTCCCTGCGCGGCGTCTGGTTTCGTAACGGCTTCGGCCATGAGGGGCAGGCAGACACGCTCGACGAATGGCTTGATCCCGCGCGATTGAAAGACGATTACGTGCCGAAGGGCTTCCATACGGGGCCGGGTCCCATCAAAGGGCATGAGTTTGGATTGAAACTCGCGGCCGCGGATAAACAGGCTCTCATCGCGTTTCTAAAGACTTTGTAGTCGCGACTGCACCCGTCACGCCGGGCGGCGGGGGATCCAGAGGTTGGGGTACATGGTCATGACGACCTGGCCGTTCTGGTTTTTGGCGGTGACTTTCATGCGGACGACTCCGAAGTCGGGCTTGGAGCGGGAGGGGGTGACGGAGACTACCTCGAGTTCGGCGGAGATGGTGTCTCCGGGGCGGACGGGGGTGGGCCAGCGGAGTTCGTCTACTCCCATGCCGAGCATGGGGGCTCCTTTGCAGGGGTCGGCATCGACCATGAGGCGCATTACCACGCAGGCGGTTTGCCAGCCGCTGGCGGAGAGGCCTCCGAGGGGGCCGGGGACGGCGGGGTTGGGGTCGAGGTGCATGGGCTGAGGGTCGTACTCGGCCGCGAAGGCGATGAGGGACGACTCGGTGATGGTGGCGGAGTGGGTGGGGAGTTTGTCGCCGACAGCGAAGTCTTCGAGATAGCGCATGGGGGTGGCGGCTCAGGGGCGCTGCGGGAGATCTTCCGGGAAAACGGCGTGATCTTCGGGCGGCGGGAACAGGGTTTTCAGGGTTTCCAGACGCTTGCGGAGATAGCGGCTGGGGATCTGGCGGGGTCCGGTTTCGACGTCGATATCGCAGCAGATGCCATGGAGGTAGAGCGTCATGGTGTCGCGGAACGACTCGCGGGCGTATTCGCGGAAGGGCTTGCCGTCTTTGCGGGCGGCCATGGGGCGGCGCAGAAGGGTCTGTTTGAGATGCCAGCTGCGGTCGTCCACTTCGCCGTGGACTTCGGCGCTCAGTTCTTCGCGGAGCAGACCGTGCCAGGCATCCTGCACCTTTGCGGGCCAGCGCTGGGAGAGCAAGGAAGCTATTTCGTCGAAGAGGAAGTAATGATAGTCGGCAACCTGCTCGCCTTTGACGGTGAAGAAGAGGGTGGCGAGGTCGTCGGTCAGGACGCGGGTGGCCAGAACCAGTTTGGGTTCAGAGGGTTTCTTGTCCACGACGGAGACGGGGCCTTTGGCGTTGGGGCGCTCGAGGAAGGGCGCGAGCACGATGCCGATTTTGGGCAGCAGGGGCGCGACGGTGGGCGGAAGGGCGGCGACGGGATCGGTGAGGTACTGGCGATGGTCCTCTTCGGCTACGGGATAGATGGCGTGCCAGGAAAAGCGGGGATTGATAGGAGTGAGGGAGGAGCGAAGACGTCTGGCGAGCTCTTCAACTGTCGTAGTGCGAGACGTACTCCGGGTACGGCCGTTTCCTGATGGCATGTGAGGGGTAGGGACGGTTCGATTGTAACAGGCGGACGGCGAGGAAACGGTACTCTGGAGAATGGCGAATTCCCTTGAGAATCAACCGGAGACGAGTCCGGCGGCTGGGCCGAGGTCGGTGCTGGTCTCGGCCGGAGAGGCATCCGGGGACCATTATGCGGCGGAAATCGTGGAGCAACTGCGGAAGCGCTGGCCGGCGTGCGAGTTTTTCGGGTGTGCGGGGCCGAAGATGCGCGCGGCGGGCGTGAAGGCGATTATCCGGACGGAAGATCTGGCGGTGGTGGGGCTGGTGGAGGTGATCCAGCATCTGCCGCGGATCTGGGGGAAGTACAAGGAGCTGGTGGCGGCGGCGAAGGCGCGGAAGCCGGAACTGGCGATTCTGACGGATTCGCCGGATTTCCATTTCCGGGTAGCGAAGCAGGTGAAGAAGCTGGGAGTGCCGGTGGTTTACTTGGTGGCTCCGCAGGTGTGGGCGTGGCGCAAGGGGCGGGTGAAGACGATGCGGCGGATTATCGATCAGCTGCTGTGTATTTTTCCGTTCGAAGAGGCGTTTTTCCAGGAGCATGGGGTGCCGGTGACGTATATCGGGCATCCTCTGGCGGGGAAGGTGCAGGCGCGGGTGTCGCGGGAGGAGTTTTTCCGGAAACACAAAATTCCGCTGGACCGTCCATTAATTGCAGTACTGCCGGGGAGCAGGAAAAGTGAGGCGCTGCGGCATCTGCCGGAGCTGAAAAGCGCGGCGAACATTTTGGGGGAGGGGCGCAAGCTGAGTTTTGTGCTGCCTGCGTCGCCGACATGCGGGGCGGAGTTTTTCCTGATGCCGCTGGCGGGGAGTCCGATCCGGGCGATCGAGGGCGAGGCCTGGGAGACGATGGCGTACTGTGATGTTGCGCTGGCGGCGAGCGGGACGGTGACGGTGGAGGCGGCGCTGCTGGGTGCTCCGATGGTGACTTATTACAAGGTGACAGACCTGAGCTGGGAGATTGGGAAGCTGCTGGTGGAAGTGCCGTTCTACTCAATGGTGAATCTGATTGCGGGACGGAAGATTGTGCCGGAGCTGATGCAGACGGAGATGACGGGCGAGAAGATCGCGGCGGAAGCGGCGAGGCTGCTCGACGACCCGGCGGAACGCGAGAAGATGAAAGCAGAGCTGGCTGAGGTGGCGGGGAAGCTGGCGGTGCGGACAGATGTGATGCAGCGGGCGGCGGATGTGGCGGAGCAGGTTTGGGCGGGTTCACGTTCAGTGCATTTGGAGGTTTCGAAGTGACGAGATTCAGGACAGTGGGAGTGCGTGCGCTGGTGGCGCTGAGTGTACTGGCGCCGGGAGCATTTGCGCAGGGCACTTTTGCTCAGGACGAGAAGCGGAGCCGGATCGACGTGGAGAGTTACACGATCGAGGCGCAGGTGAATCCGGAGACGCAGACGCTGGCGGCGAAGGCGACGGTGCGATTTCTGCCGCTGGACGACCAGACGACGACGGCGACGTTCGAGCTGAACAACAGTCTGAATATTTCGAAGATCACGGACGGCACGGGACAGACGATTTCGGGCGCGCGAAACCAGCAGGAGCACAGCGTGAAGCTGACGTTTCCGCAGGCGCTGGCGAAGGGCACGCCGACGGTGGTGACGTTCACGTATGACGGCAGGCTGACGGGGAAAGAAGAGTCGCCGATTTACGGGATTAAGTTTGCGCAGATTGCGCCGGACGCGTCGTTCCTGCTCTATCCGGCGCGGTGGTTCCCGGTGAGCGGGTATACGGCGGACCGGTTCACTTCGAAGATGAGCATTGCGGTGCCGGCGGGGTATCAGGTGATCGGGAGCGGGAGTTCTTCGACGGCGGCGGGGGCGGGCGGCGGACAGACTTATACGTTCGAGTTCAACAAGCCGTCGTTTCCGGGCGATATTGCGGTGGTGAAGGGCCAGCCGGTGGCGAATCGGACGGACGGGATCACGACGACGCTGTGGTTCCGGGACGCGTCGGTGCCGTTTGCGAATGCTTACGGGGCGGCGACAGCCCAGATTGTGACGCACTTTACGAGCGTGTTCGGGCTGGCTCCTTACGCGAATCTGACGGTGGTGGAGACGGCGGACGGGGCTCCGAACGGGTATTGTGGACCGGGAATTCTGTTTCTGGCGCCGCACGCGATTGTGAAGGACGTGAACACCAATGTGCTGGTGAATCAGATTGCGCGGCAGTGGTGGCAGGTAGATGTTTCGCCGGTGAACCGCAACCATATGTGGCTGGAGAACGGGATGGCGCTGTACGCCGAGGGGCTCTGGCTGGAGAAGGAAAAGGGAGCGGCGGCGCTGGACCAGAAGATGAAGGACGCCGCAATTACGGCTCTGACGGTGGATAATGTGCCGCTGATTCAGACGGCGCGGCTGGAAGATTATTCGCCGGAGTACTGGGCGCTGAGCGCGAGCAAGGGCGCGGTTGTGATGCAGATGCTGCGCAGCACGATGGGCGACGAGAAGTTTTTCAAGGCGATCAAGAATTTCCTGGAACAGAAGGCGTGGCAGTCGGCGACGACGGAGGATTTCCGGAAGGCGTGCGAGGCGGTGACGGGTGAGGAGATGCGGTACTTCTTCATTCAGTGGGTGGAGTCGAACGGCGCTCCGGAGTTCAAGCTGGAGTACACGATCTTCCGTACGCAGAAGGGCTTCCGGGTTCAGGGGAAGATTGCGCAGGATCTGGATACGTTCCGGATGCCTGTCGATCTGCATATCGAGACAGAGGGGAATCCGGAGGATAAGCGGATTGAAGTGATGGGGACGTCGTCAGAATTCTCGGTGGATACGTTTGGCAAGCCGAAGAAGATTACGATTGACCCGGGGAATAAGGTGCTGCGGATGAGTCCGCAGGTGCGGGTGGAAGTGGCGATCCGGCGCGGGGAGCAGTTTGCGCAGGTGGGCGAGTTTGCGGATGCGTTGAAGGAGTATCAGAAGGCGCTGGACACGCAGCGGAACAGCTCGATGGCGCATGACCGGGTGGCGGAGATTTTCTTCCTGCAGCATAACTATCAGTCGGCGGCGAATGAGTTCCGGCAGGTGATGGATGGGGATCTGCAGCCGAAGTGGACTGAGGTCTGGACGCATATTTACCTGGGCAAGATCTTCGATATTTCGGGGCAGCGGGAGCGCGCGGTGAATGAATATACGCAGGCGCAGCGGACGCGAGATAACACGCAGGGAGCGCAGGACGAGGTCGGGAAACTGCTGAAAACCCCTTATAAAGAAGCGAGTAAGGAAGCCGTTTAGCGTTCAGAAGGCGGATTGTTCCTGGTATATTTCTGAACTGAAGACTATTCCGGCGGATGCCGATAATAGTTTGTGAACCGGCTTAGGGCTGAGAAAAATACGATCGGCCCTGGCAGGGGGATGCTTGCGCTGCTGCTGTTGGCGGCGGTTGCGAGTTCGGTGCTGATGTTCCGGCTGCTGGCGTTCAGTGAAACGAATGCGCAGGCGGGCAGCGCGCCGGAGCGATGGCCTGCGGAGACTTCGCTCCAGCGGGCGGGCGGAAGCCACCCGGACCTGCTGGTTTTCATTCACCCCTACTGTGAGTGCACCGAGGCGACGCTCGATGAGTTGTCTACGCTTATTCCCAGCAATTCGGCAGTTACCTTCCTGATTTATCGACCTCACGATTCCGGCTGGAAAGCCAATTCGCTGGTGCAGCGGTTGAGCGCGATGGGATCGGCTCGGGTGGTCTGGGACGAAGACGGGCGGGAGGCGAAGCGATTCGGGGCGCGAACTTCGGGCTACACCATGCTTTACGGCGCGAGCGGCGAGTTGCTGTTCCGTGGTGGCGTGACCGGTTCGCGGGGACATCGTGGAGACAACTACGGACTGGATGATCTGCAAGCTGCGCTGCGCTCCGGAGTGCCGGCGCGCAAAGCCCACGCGGTATTTGGCTGCGCGCTTGGCGGGAACACGGGGCAGAAGAAGCTGTGAGGAGCTTCTTCTGGAAGACCGCGGTTCGTCCGAGTTCCATGGTTGCGGCATCGACGCACGGGCAGGCACAGGCGACGCGGTATTTCGAAGAGGCGTTCGAAAAACTCTCGTCGGTGACGGACCGGATGTTCGTGCTGCTGCTGGGTGCGGAGTGGGTCGGGCTGGTGATTACGGCCTGTGTGATCTCGCCGCGAGTCTGGTCGGGGGCGGAGAGCAGTATCCATCCACATGTGCTGGCAGCGCTGCTTTCGGGCCCGGCATTCATTGTGCCGGCGATGCTGTTTGCGGTGCTTTATCCGGCGAACCGGTGGACGCGACACACCATTGCGGTGGCGCAGATGCTGGTCTCGACAGTGCTGATCGACGTGTCGGGCGGGCGGATCGAGACTCACTTCCACATTTTTGGGTCACTGGCTTTTCTGGCGATTTATCGCGACTGGCGGGTGCTGATTACCGCTTCGGTGGTGACGGTCGGGGATCACTTTGTGCGGGGGATCTGGTGGCCGGAGTCGGTGTACGGGCTTCTGACGGTGAGTCCGTGGAGATGGGTGGAGCACGCGTGGTGGGTGGTGTTCGAGGTGTTCTTCCTGATTTTGGCGTCGAGGCGGAGTATTGGGGAGATGTGGGAGGTGGCATGGAGCAAGACGCAACTTCACGAAGATGCGTACCACGATTTCCTGACAGGGCTGGGGAACAGGAGGCTGCTGCGGGAGGAGTTTGCGGCGGCGAGGAAGCGGGATAGCTCGGCGCGGCGCGGTGTGCTTTATATCGATCTGGATCGGTTCCGGCAGGCAAGTGAGAGTCTGGGGCTGGCGGCGGGTGACCGGTTGCTGCGGATGGTCGCTGCGCGGCTGGTGGAAGCCGCGGGAGCGGATGACACGCTGGCAAGGATCGGCGGCGATGAGTTCGTGATTCTGACCGGGGCGCTGGAGCCAGAGGGCGAGGCGGAGGAACTGGCGTCGCGGGTGCTGGCGGCGATGAGCAAGCCGTTTGATCTGGATGATCAGCAGATGCTGCTGAGCGCGAGCATCGGGATCAGCTATTACCCGAAGGACGGCGACGACCTGAGCGGGCTGAAGGACCGGGCGTCGAGGGCGACGTACGCGGCGAAAGCGCAGGGGCGGAATCAGTGGGCGGTCTTTTCGCCGGAGGTGGCGCGGCGGGAGGTGATCCGCCAGGACATCCGGCGCGATCTGCAGGGCGCGGTGAAGCGCAACGAATTCCTGCTGGAGTATCAGCCGGTGATCCGGAACAATGGGCAGTTATACGGTTTTGAAGCTCTGCTGCGATGGAAGCATCCGGTGCGCGGAATGGTTGAGCCGGCGGATTTTGTGTCGCTGGCGGAGCGATCCGGGGGGATTATCGAGATCGGCGAATGGGTGCTGGCCGAGGCGTGCCGGAGTTGCAGGGATTGGCAGCGGGAGGGCGGGCTGGAGCCGGGAGTTGCGGTGAACGTGTCGTCGGTGCAGTTTGAAGATCCGGATTTCTGCGAGCGGGTGATCCGAATTCTGCGGAATTCCGGGCTGCAGCCGGGTTTGCTCACGGTGGAACTGACGGAGACGGTGCTGGTGAGAGATCTGCCTCGGGCCCGGCGTATTTTACAGCGGCTGCGGGGAGAGGGCGTGCAGGTGGCGCTGGATGATTTCGGGACCGGGTACTCGTCGCTGAGTTACCTGACGGCGCTGCCGGCGGATATTGTGAAGCTGGACCGATCGTTTTTGAGCAGGGATTTCCTAGATGCGGCTCCGCTGATCGAGTCGATTATTCTGATGGCGCATAAGCTGGGGCTGCGGGTGGTGGCGGAGGGAGTGGAGAGCGCGGAGCAGAGGGCGGGTCTGCGAAGTCTCCGGTGCGACGCCATGCAGGGCTTCTACTTCAGCGCTCCCTTGGGTGGCGAAGTGCTGAGCAGATACCTGGCGGCAGCCGCTGGAGGGCAGCGGGTGGCCGAAGATTCCGATATGGCGGGAGCGGCGTCCCGATAGTGCCCAGGCTCCTCAGGCGTGAGTAGTCGCGCCGATTTCTTTGACGAGGCTGGCGACGAAGGTCTTGGCATCGCCGAAGAGCATGAGGGTGTTGGGGCGGTAGTAAAGCTCGTTGTCGATACCGGCGAATCCAGCGGCCATACCGCGTTTGATGATCATGACGGTGCGGGCTTTGTAAGCGTCGAGAATCGGCATACCGGCGATGGGGCTGGTGGGATCGTTCTGAGCTGCGGGATTGACGATATCGTTGGCTCCCACG
>Ga0105237_10010123_pt1 | contig 10051 bp, 10 predicted proteins | sample KBSC24metaG_FD_81520 | JGI IMG/M metagenome (GOLD analysis project Ga0105237, IMG submission 81520) | Corn rhizosphere microbial communities from Kellogg Biological Station, Michigan, USA - KBS C2-4 metaG | ecosystem: Host-associated > Plants > Roots > Rhizosphere > Soil | place: Michigan, USA... | reverse complement strand
CGCGGCCGCCTCAACTTCGACGAGTGCACGGCGCAGCTCGGCGGATTGAATCTTTCACCGCAGGAGCTGCGCGAGATTGACCGTATTCTCATCACCGGCTGCGGCACGGCGCTCCATGCCGGGCTGGTCGGCGAATACATCATCGAGTCGCTGGCTCACGTGCCGGTGGAGATCGACTGGGCGAGCGAATTCCGCCTGCGCAACTCCCCGCTCGACCGGCGCACGCTGGTGCTGGCCATCAGCCAGAGCGGCGAGACCGAGGATACGCTCGGCGCACTGCGCGAGGCGCGCCGCAAGGGCCACCGCGTCCTCGGCATCTGCAACAATGTCGCCAGCACCCTCGCCCGAGAGACCGACGGCGGCGTCTACATGTACGCCGGCCCGGAGATCAGCGTGGCGGCGACCAAGTCGTTCACGTCGCAGGTGGCCATTTTTGTCCTGCTGGGCATGCTCTTGGGGCGGATGCGGTTCCTTTCCGCGTCGAAGGGCCGCGACATCATTGGGGCCATTGAGGCGCTGCCCGACCAGATCACGGCGATCCTTAAGCAAAGCGACCAGATCCGGAAGATTGCGGAGAAGTACCGCGACATCGATTCGATGCTCTTCTTCGGCCGCCAGATGCAGTACGGCATCGCGCTGGAAGGCGCGCTCAAGATGAAGGAGATCACTTACATTCACGCCGAGGGCCATCCGACCGCGGAGCTGAAGCACGGGATCATCGCGCTGGTGGACGAGCAGACGCCGAGCGTTTTTCTCTGCCCGAAAGACAGCGCCTACGACAAGAACGTGAACAACATGCAGCAGGTGAAGGCCCGGAAGGGGCCTGTGATCGCCGTGGCGACCGAGGGCGACGAGGGCATTCTCCAGCATGCCGACGACGTTTTCTACATCCCCGCCGCGCCCGAATACACAGCGCCGATCCTGAGCGTGGTGCCGCTCCAGCTTTTCGCCTATCACATGGCGGTGATCCTGGGCCGCGACGTGGACAAGCCACGGAACCTGGCCAAGTCGGTCACCGTTCCTTAATTATTGTCATCCTGAGCTTGTCGAAGGATCTCTAGCTATTCCGCTCGTTGCATACGTTCTGAGCAAAATAGTAAGAGATCCTTCGACAAGCTCAGGATGACAGCTTTTCAAATAAGCCGCTACGCGACACCGTCGCGCGACGCGCGACGGCTACCTTTCCACTTGGGTCTTAGGGCTGGAACAGCGGACGGAAGGCGTAGCGGTACCGCGCGAAGACGATGAACCAGAGCACCGTCACGAAGAGGGGGATGGCGTAGTCGCCGTGGGAAATGAAGAAGTGGAAGCAGAGAATGTTGACGAGCACGGGGCCGAGAAAGACAAGGCCGAGCGGCACATACTTGCCAACCAGGAGGAGTACGCCGCCGATCACCTGACAGCCGAAAACCACGAATCCGTAACCGGTCGTCGCGATGGGAGTGATGAAGTGGACGACATTGTCCGGTAGATTGGGAGGCATGGGCATGAAGTGGATAAATCCGTTCAGGCCGAAGACGGTGAAGACGAGGCCGAGGAGGAGTCGTGCGATGAGGGCTAAAATTTTCATGCGCCAACCTTAGCATATCGTAATTTTCTGACCAGCCTCGCGCTAGACACCGCCGCCGGGCGGGCCTAATCTAAAGACTGAGAGATTTGCCCATGCTCTACCACGAACAATCGGGAGATTACCGCCCCCTCTTTTCCATGCAGGGGCGCCCGATTTATGCCACCACGTTCTTGCTGACGCTGCACATCGCCGGATTTGTCATAGCGGCACTGGCCATTTCGGCGTACGGCCAGATGGCGGTTTACGATGCGGTGGCCCTCGATACCTATTCGATTTGGCATGGGGGACAGGTCTGGCGCCTGTTCAGCTATGTCGCGTTCGATCCCTATTTCTTCTCACAGCGCTCGCTCTGGTTTCTCTGGAGCATGGTGTTGTTCTATTTCTTCGGGCGGGAGGTGGAACAATTCGTGGGGCGCACGGCCTACCTCAAGCTTTACGCCGCCCTGGTCCTGCTACCGGCTATTCTCCTCTGCCTGCTCGGACTGGTGATCGTCCCGGCGCCGTTCCTTAATTGCTGCGAGGTCTTTTTCGGAATCTTCGTCGCCTTTGCCACGATCTATCCCGGTGCGCTCCCCTCTTATTGGATTCCGCTGAGTGTGGCCACGCTGGTCTGGATTCTCCTCGGCGTTTCGTCGCTGATCCACATCGCCTTTCACGATTTCACGGGACTTTTCATGCTTTGGACCAGCTCCGCGATTGGCTATTTCGGCATGCGCCTACTTGGTGCGGGACGCGGGATGGCGTGGCTGACCGACTGGATGGAGGAACGGCGCGCACGGAAGTTGATCCAGAAGCACAATTTCAAGATCGTGCAGGAGAAGAAATCAACCGAGTCGATCGACGCCATTCTCGACAAGATTTCCAAGCAGGGCGTGAACAGCCTCGACCCACAGGAACGCGCTGCCCTGGAACGGGCCCGAACGAAGCTGATCGAACGGGACCGGAGCTAGCCCCCGCGCGTTTCTCGCGGCGATCGCATGATTCGCGTCCTGACTTTTATTTTGATCGCTGCGTTTCCGGTAGAAGGCGCCGTGGCGGCGGCCCCGTCTGCGGTCACGACTCCCCATCCCTCCCCGCCGGTCGATTTCCATCACCTGCCGTGGTCGGATGGCGAAACGCTGACCTATCTGGTTTCGTGGACCACCTTCGAAGCGGCGCAAGGGGTGTTCTCGGCCCACGACAAGGGCGGGCGATGGGAATTCCATCTCGACCTCGCTTCGCGGGGGCTGGTCGACAGTTTTTATCCCTTCACGGGAAATTTCTGGTCGCTGTTGGGCAAGTCGCCGTGGCGTTCGGACGAATATGGCGAATACCGCTTCGAGCCCGACCGCGTCATCAAGGAACGAACACGGATCGACTACGCCCGGCGCCAGGCGACACGCGAGATCTGGAGCGAAGGCAAACGCACAACGTTTCCCGTGGCTGAGGACGCTCTCGACGATCTCGGCACCATGCTCTACCACCTGCGCACTGGCTCGTGGAAACCGGGCGACAAGCGGACCCTCTACGTCTACGAAAGCAATTCCGAGAAGCAGGCCGAGGTCGAATGCCAGGGCCGCGAGAAGCGTGCCTTCGGCAAATGGCCAACCCAGCCGGTCCTGCGCCTGCTCGCGCTCCCCACGGTGGGAACTCATCACCGCGGCCGCCTCTTGATCTGGATGACCGATGACGCACGCCATCTTCCCCTCCATGCCGAGCTGGAATTCCGCTACGGCTCGTTCGACATCGATCTGGTGAAGACCGATAAGCTATTGCCCCTGCCCGCCGCGCGCTAGGGCCAATCGTGACATGGCGGGACTGGACATCCCCTCAAGGGAGTTGGATACTTAAGGAAGGTCCGATTTCCCCAGCCTTAACTTTCCATCGGCATGCCGCTCCACGAACGAGACATTTCCTACTTCCTGGACACGACCCTGACTTACCTGAACCGGGTCACGGATAATCAGATCGTTCCGCGCGATCCGACGATTGAGTTCCAGGCGCTGGTCTTCTCCGCTTATACGGGGCTCATCCACCTGAAGGGGGAGGCCGAGGGATTCGTCTACGTCACCGCTTCGCAGTCCTTCCTGCAAATATTCTCCACGGCGCGCCACAGTTATCGCGTGATGGCGGACGAAACCTGCCGCGACGCGCTGAACGACATCACCACCGATCTCGCCCGCAACGCGCGCCAGCATTTCGGCCCGGGCTTCCACGCTTCCGAGCCCCACATCTTCAGCACCGTGCCGGACGATCCCATCGAGATGCCACCGGCAGTTTTCGTGCAGCCTCTCTCCTGGCACGACGAGCTCGCTTACTTTGTCATCGGCCTCACCCCTTCCAATACCAACGATCCTTCTTTCTCTCTCATCCTATGACCGGTTCAGACATCTACAAACGCACCGCCGTCTACGAACGCGACGCCGCCACGCTCCGCCTCTACCCGCAGGAATGGAAACTCCTCCTCGCCTTCGACGGGCAGCGCACGCTGGAGGAAACCGCCCGGAGTTCTGAGACTTCCCCGGCGGACGCACTCCGCCACGCTGAAAAGTTTCTGCAAAATGGCTGGATCGAGGAGCAGCCGATCACGCTCGATCAATATCTGAAGCGGACGGGAACAACAGAACGCACCTCCACCGTCCCCCTCGCCTCCGTTTCACATCCACCGCAGCCGGAACCGGCTCTGCAGACGCCGACCGCTTCCGCCACGCCCCCGACTCCCCCTTCCGACAAACCCAAGGAACGCGTCCTGCGCCTCGGCGCGGTGATCGATCATCTCCTCTCGCTGGCCGACAGCCGTTCGCTCGGCTACTTCCTGGCCTACCGCGTTTTCCTGCGCGTGCCGCTGGAACTTCTGCAGGCCGAAGAAATTGCCTCGGTGCATCTCGCGGGTGAAGCGGGACTGGCCCGGGGCGAGAAATTGCAACAGGCCATCGCGCAGGCGGTCCAGGCAATCGCCCGTCAGCCGCTGCCGGAAAGCGCCTTCGCCTCCGCCTGATCGCCGTGGAAAACGTTCCTCTTCCCGCCGAACCCCGGCGCATCATCCGGCCCTATCGTCCCGAAGACCGGGAAGCAGTCCGCGCCATTTGCGCCGATACCGGATTCCTCGGTAAGCCTATCCAGGCCGTCTTCGAGGACCGCGAGCTTTTTGCCGATTACCTCACCGCCTATTACACCGACAAGGAGCCGCAATCGACTTTCGTCTGCGAGCTCGACGGCGTGGTGAAGGGCTACGTCATGGGTTCGCGCTTCCCAAAACGCAAGTCCCGCTACGAAATGTGGCTGCTGCCACGGCTCGCCGTGACCGGACTCTGGCGCTGTTTCACCCGGCCCTACAATGCCGACACCCGGCGTTACATGCGCTGGATTTTGACCCGGGCCCGGCAGGAAAATCCGTTCACGCCGCCCAACATTCCCCATTTCCATTTCAACATCCGCCCCGAGGCGCGCAGCATCAGCAGCAGCCGCGAGCTCGTCGACATCTATCTCAAGTACCTGCGCGACCACGGCGAGAAACAGGTTTACGCCCAGGTCGTCGCCTACGAGACGCGCCGGGCGGGGCGCACGTTCGAGCGCTACGGCTTCCGCGTCATCGACGAGCGCGAAGTGACGAAGTACCGGGACTACTACCCGAAAAAAATCTACCTCTTCACCATTCTCAAGGACCTCGAGCTCAATTCCTCGCTCTACGGCGTCGACCTGCATCATGCGGATTCCGCTGACGCAACTGAGCCAGCGGCAGAGGAAAAAGGCTAGCTGCCTTCGATAGTTTTCCAGTAGCCGAAGTCACCGAGCTTCGTTACACTATCCGCTCATCGGTTTTTCAACCGAGGACACGAGCACCCGTAGCTCAACTGGATAGAGTACTTCCCTCCGAAGGAAGGGGTTTCGAGTTCAAATCTCGACGGGTGCACTTCTTCTGAAGGTGCTAGTCCTTTGCTTACTTTGGCGGATTAGCTGATTTGATTTGAAAATCTAAGGCTGATTTCGTCTGCTGAAATTTCAACGGTTGTGTCGGTAAAAAGGACGTGTAAGCAAAATTTGCTTCGACCGCCACCCAGATGGAATTCCTCCCAATTCCACCACTCCTTTTTTGAAGGCAAATGCAAAGGACGTTTGCGCACCGCCGTAAACGTTATATGCACATAACGCTCTGAAAATGGCATCTCTTCTCCTTGCGTATCTAATATAAAAACCAATTTTTCCTGCTTCCAGTAGCTTTTAACCATTTCGCAATCGTGAAATGAAAACTTCGCAAAGACTATTACGGAAGGTGGCAGAAAAGGACGAATGAGAGCGAAGTACTTTTCATAAAGTCGACAATTTCTTTTGTATTTAGTCCCGGCTAAACGCGTCCATCCAGAATCATCCTGGATACCGTTTTGTAACTCTTGAGGGAAAAAGATCATATTTTAAGATAATTACGTGCGGAACAGATTACAAATTCCGAATGGATAATACCACAGATCGGCCGGTCATTTGAGACCACTTTTCTCCGCCTCGAAAGAGAATAGTTATCAGAATAGTCGCTCGCACACCTTCTCCTGATTTTCCTCTGAAAACTGGCCCTATCCAATGCTCAACTGGATAGAGTACTTCCCTCCGAAGGAAGGGGTTTCGAGTTCAAATCTCGACGGGTGCACTCCTTTTCAGGAATAAAATAGAGCTTTTGGGACGCTGAAATCGGAACTCAGAGGTGATGGGTTATTCACCCCATTACTTCGCATGACTTCAGCGCGTAAGTTAGGGACATGGAAACCACTCTTACGACGGATTACTTCGCCCCCTTGGGCAGTCACACCCGGATAATCGGGTTGCGTACGATTCGGGAATCCATGCTGATTGCTTCCCTGCCGCCCGTCCCCTTCTCACCGCTGCAGAGCAACCGGATAGTCCAGCTCGATCCAGCAGATCGCTTTACCTACATCATCATGGGGCTGGCCGTTTTTATCTCCATCCTGGTCCCCGTGCTAAACTGGCACTAAGGTTCCAAATCCGACGGGGGCACTTCCCGGCAAAAGCCGCCTGCCTGGTCATTCATGCTCTGGCTAATGAGCCTGCCAAGTGTCAGCGCGATGTGCCGGGTCCGCGGGCGTCCTTGACGAGAAGTTTGCGATCCTTGCCCTGGCCGGAGGCGGACATCTGGTAGATCGAGGGAGCTTTTTCGTCGGGGGCCTGACTGATGAAGAGAATGGAGGCGGGAGCGTCGAGCCAGTGGCAATCCCAGGCGTAGAGAGTCTTGGGTGTCAGGCGCGTCGCTTTTTCGGTGTCGAGATCGAGAACCCAGATCGAGGGAGGCGGGCCGTCCCAATCCTTGCGCTCCTTTTCATCCATCTCGACGTCCATAAGGAGTTTCTTGCCGTCGGGCGAGGCATCGAGACGGATGTCACCGCTCATCCCACCGCGTGGGACGAGCTTGGCGACGACCCATTTCTTCAGGACCTTGGCGTGGAGATCGAGCCGGTAGAGATTTTCCATGTCCTCGGCGAAGAACGATTTCCCGTCCGCCGCCCAGGCTTCGGCCCAGTAATTGAGGTGCTTGGGCTCCGTTTTTTGCACGTCCTGGAAATCGGTTCCGTCGTCGTTGACCACGCCGATGTGGCGCTCATTGTTGACGTAATACTCGAAGAGGAGCCGCTTGCCCTCGGGTGACCAGCGTGCGCCCATGCAGTTGTCGCTGGGGATATCCTTCAGGATCTTCGTCTGCCCGGAGGCAAGATCGATGACGGCCAATTGGCGATGGGCGGGCTGGCCCACTTCCTGGACAATATTGTAGACGAGCCGGGTGCCATCCGGGGAAAGTTCCGGCGACTGGCCGGAGGCGAGCTTCTTCGGTGAGCTGCCGTCGATGTTCGCGATCCAGATGCCGTCGTTCTGCTCGTAAACGAGTTTGCGCTCCGCAGCATGGGCCGCAACCGACAGGGTGGAACAAACCACCAGAATGAGAAACGAAGCGAAGGAGTTTTTCATATTTTTTGGAATACCGAAGCCCTGTAGCCTGGCCATGGTTTGAATCGTCAAGCAACCGCTTTTTCTTACACCGGCAAGGCCAAGAACCCGTCTCAGGAAGGGGGTAGCTTCTGGTAAATCTGCCGCCCTTTCCGGTCACCAGAGGGACCGAAGGTGCGCTGCCGGGACCAAGGCGGCTCATTCCTTGATTTCTTCCTCACCAGATGGTCGAGATAAAGACAGCCGGCGGAGAGGTTGAGCAGACCGAAGAGTGCTTTTAAAATCCCGCCATTTCCTTCGATAAAATTTCTGATACCGGATATGACGAGAAGCAGTCCTACCACCCATAATAGCAGGACACCGATTGCAGGACCGATTTTATTCGAGTTCATCGTAGAAGAAAGAAGTGAAAGATTAGCTTCTAGTTTGGGCTTATCGGTCGATTGGTCAGGGGTTCAGGATAAGAAATGGTTCCGAAGGATGAAAAGGGATAAAATAGACTAAACTTTGTCTAACGCTTTAATCTACTTACCAATTCCGTTGCGCTTCTTCTTGTCAGGCAATGAAATGGGTGGATATTTTGACCCTTTTGCCGCCCTTTTGACTCACTTCACACTCTCCTCTATGCATTTTTCCATTGGGAAAAAAATCAGTATTGGATTCGGCCTCGCGCTGCTGGCGCTGCTGGTCATCGGTATCATGACGAGTCTCAATTTGCGTGAACTAAACAGCGATGCGGGATGGGTAACTCACACCATCGAGGTGGAACAACAGGTCGCCACCTTGCAATCGGCCCTGCTTCAGGCGGAAAGCAGTGCACGCGGTTATCAGCTACTGGCCACGCCTATTTTTCGCGACTCATTCCGGGATGCTTCCACCGAAGCGCAGGCAGCATTCAAGTCCTTGCGCACCCTGACATTGGACAATGCGATCCAGCAGCAGCGTCTCGACCGACTGCAATCGCTCTTCGCCGATCGACTGACAGCCCTCCGGCAGTTGATGGAGTTAAACCAGACTCCGGCAAACGCTCCACAACGCGAGGATCTGATTAGAAAAGGCACCGACACCATGTCCGATACCCGGCAGCTCCTCAACGACATGATGAGCGAGGAACAGCGGTTGCTGAAGATCCGTCAGACCCAGGCAGCCGCGACGGCGGAAGTAACGTCGGGGATCATCATTTACGGAACGCTGGCCGCCTTCACGCTCGTGGCTCTCTTCGGATTGTTCATCACGCGCAGCATCACCCTCCCCCTGAAGGTGCTCGGCGACGGCGCGACGCTCATCGGGGGCGGGAATTACGCCCATCGTGTCCAGGTACAATCGCGGGACGAAGTGGGTATGCTCGCCTCGCTCTTCAATCGGATGGCACTCCAGTTGCAGAAACGCCAGGAGGAGCAGACCGAGGAAGATTGGATGAAAACCAGCCTCGCCCGCTTTTCGACGTTGTTCCAGGGACAACGGGATGCAACCGTCCTTTGCCAACAGATGCTGGGAGAACTGGCGGAGCTTCTGAACATCCGTCACGGCGTCGTCTACACAGTCGAGCAGGGAACAAAAACCGCTGGCCTGAAATTCCAGGCCAGCTACGCCTTTGATCCCACCAAGTCCCATCTTCAAGCCGGGGAAGGTCTCGCGGGCCAGTGCCTGGTCGACAAGCGCCGGATCACGCTCGACCGTGTTCCGGACGATTATTTCAAGATCACCTCAGCTCTCGGGGAAACCAAGGCTGGGGCCGTGATTGTCCTGCCCGCACTTTTCGAGAACGAAGTCCGGGCCGTGATCGAACTGGCGTCGCTTCAGCCGCTGACGCCACTTCAGCTCGACTTCCTCGACCAGTTGGCACCCAGCATCGGCGTCGTTCTCCATACTATCGCGGCAGGTATGCGCACGGAAGAGCTGCTGCGGCAGGCTCAGGCACTCTCGGAGGATTTGAAGGCGCGCCAGGACGAGCTCAGCATGAAGAATACCGAGCTCGAATCGCACGCCAAGCGCCTGCGCGCCTCCGAGATCCAACTCCAGGAACAGCAGGAGGAATTGAAGCAGACCAATGAGGAGCTCGAGCAGGCCAACGAGGAAATGCAACAGACGAACGAGGAGATGGAAGAGAAGGTGAATCTCCTCGCCGATCAGAAGAAGGAAATGGAGCGGACGAATCGCGAAATCGAGCAGGCGCGCGAGGAACTGGAGAATCGGGCTTCGCAGATCGCCCAGGGCTCCCGCTACAAGTCGGAATTTCTCGCCAATATGTCGCACGAGCTGCGGACGCCGCTCAACAGCCTGCTCATTCTTTCAAAAATGCTGGCCGACAACAGCGAGGCCAATCTCAACGCCAAGCAGGTGCAGTACGCGCAAACGATCTATTCATCCGGCAACGACCTACTCGAGCTGATCAATGAGATCCTCGATCTGGCCAAGATTGAATCGGGCTCCGTCGCCTTCGAGCCGCGCCCGCTCGCTTTCACGGAATTGCAGCGCTTTGTCCAGAATACGTTCAATCCCCTCGCCGGAGCCAAGCACCTCGATTTCCGGCTCGAACTCGCACCGGAACTT
>Ga0105237_10010122_pt1 | contig 10052 bp, 7 predicted proteins | sample KBSC24metaG_FD_81520 | JGI IMG/M metagenome (GOLD analysis project Ga0105237, IMG submission 81520) | Corn rhizosphere microbial communities from Kellogg Biological Station, Michigan, USA - KBS C2-4 metaG | ecosystem: Host-associated > Plants > Roots > Rhizosphere > Soil | place: Michigan, USA... | reverse complement strand
GCGACTGTGATTCGTTGTTACCGAATTGTGACCAGACTCAGTCTACAGAATCTGGCAGAACGCTCCAGTCTGTGGACGCGACAGATGGTTAAGAACGTTGAGTTTGGCGGGCGGAGCGTTTTTGTCCCCGAATTTATTGACATCGCGCCTGCACTGAATATAACGCCTGAGCAATTGTTGACCACAGTGCTGCAGTGGTCTGTAGTGGAGGAGTGGTAATCGAAATGCCCGAGCCCTGTGTGACTCTCTCCGTATCAACATCGATGGTGCTTCCAGCGGGATCAAAACCCGCTAGGGCACCTAAGCAAATCAGCAACCTGCTGATTTTATTGATGAGCGAATCCCCTCCGCTCCCCTCGGATACCCATCGCTGGCACTAAAGCTGGCACTAGCGGCGGATGAGCGGCCGAAATCGGAACCCCTCCAATGACTGGGCAGGCCAGGTAGGCCTGCGTGGAAACTTTGAAACTGAGACGGCACGGGTATTGCTCGCTAATTGAAACTACAGCGACCCCCGAAATGCTCATACCATGGTAAGTGAATGTCCAAAATATTTTCCCAGGGCGCACTGCGCCGCGCCGGGAAGGAGCGGCACGGCGGATATAGGCCACGGCAGCATCGTCGTAAAGCTGGCGATCGTTGAGTCCGAATGTCGTTGTATGAGAGCCCCTCGGCGGTTGCGGCAACTTTGTATGGGTGGAGGACGCCGTTGGCGTGCCGAAGCTTCAAGGATGGTTGACCGCCAGCCGTAGAAGCTACCTGCCACTCAACGCCTCGCGCTCGCAAAAGGCCGCCACAGTCAACCACTCTGCCCCGGAGGGTCAACCAATCCCCGCCAGCTGCTCGCATCTCGTCGCGATTCACCCCGTCATCGCGTTATCCGCACGACTTCGGAAAGGAGCACGTCAAGCTGCTGGCCACAATTTACCTGTTGCGCGTTAGGCAGCGTCTCGCTTTTGCGGATTGGCATATGCAGATGAGCATCTGCAACTTTGCGGGACGTGTTTTCAAGGTGGTGCATAGTCTCCTTGAATGATCTGCCGCCACCGGCATAGTTGTTGGTCACCTCGCTAAAAGTCTTGAACCCGAACACCGGCGGCACATGATCGAGGAGCCCGCGTATAAGCATCGCGGTCGCGTAGAAGCACTGCAGCGCGTACGCGGAGTTAATCTCTTCACAAAGTCTTACCAACTTCCTGAAGTCCAAATCAGCGGAAACAAGCGAACGCAGCTCGACGAGGCGGCTCTCCGCTACGATTACCGATCCATCGCCTATTTGAAGAAAGCCGTCGTCGCCCAGACGCTCTAGGGCCGTTTCGATCTCCGGCAGGAGCGCATCGATTTCCGCCTTGGCATCGTATGCGGAATAGAGGTTATCAATCTCGACCTCAACGGCATTCAATCGGTACGCAGAGGGGGTGGCCAAAACGGGAGCCACCAGCCTTTTGAATTGAGTCACCAGATGGCGGTAGCCAGCAGTAACCGCGCTTTGCTCGTCCGGATCGTCGGACGGACCGCAGAAACGGAAACATCGCGCGTCCTTAACCAGGTTCGCGACGATTTCCTTCCTCTTCTTATTATCAATCATGGAGTCCTAACTAAACTTACTTTCCAAACTCAAGCTTGATCGCTAAACAAAGAGCATGACCCGCATGCCTCAGGAAACCCAAGGCACCGTGCAAGTCGTAGTTGGCTGCTCGGGCGATGCGGCACTAGCTCTGCGAAAGATAACCGCGTCGTTCCAATTCTCTTTCGGCTTCATACGGAACGCGAGGATCTGAATACGCCGGCTCTCCCGCGAGCGTTTTGAGCGTTGTCAGGGCCGCAGTAGTTAACTGTCCATAGTGAGAAATTGCTTCGATGGCAGCACGAGCGACGCTGTATTCAGCCGTTTCATGGTCTGGCCAATTGTAGGGAGAGTCGCTGTTGAAATCGCGTTGGTCACCAGTGAGTCTCAACAACGGATCGAGAGCCTCGGGCCATCTCTTCTCTTTCATCAAGGATGCAAATTTTAAGCGAACATCTGCGCTCTTGTCCTCCGCTGCCCTAAGCAAATCTGTCCGATCGATTCCAACTCTGCTCACGGCACTCTCCAAAGCGCGCGCACGCACCAAATACCGTGGATGTTTCAAGCCTGCGCGGATCAGCATCAGCGATTTTGCGCTATCTGCAGAAGTGAGCGAGTCGATAGCTGCGACTCCACACTCCGCACTATGGCACGCGAGTAAGCGCTGGGCAGCTTCAGTAGTATCAATGTCGACGGCGCTTGCCAAGCGCACGAGCGCCGGCAAAATTGAAATCGGTGCCTCAGGTAGCAAGGTGCGCAGCAGATCACGGGCCGATGCGGGCAGCGCTGATACGATCTTCTGCGGATCGTGCATATTGTGAAGCGACAGCATTGCGTGGCCCAGACTACGCACGTCAGCCGGGAAGCATTCGATCAACTTGTAGGCGATGCTTATTCCCTCTTTGATCTCGGATTCTTGAGCATCGAAGCGCATCGATGCCAAGTCCACCGCGGACTCAAGTCGTCGCAATGATGATGAATTCTCCAATCTGTCGGCCAACTCACGCACGAACTCGTCGGGGTCTGGTCGAACGGCTGCCAGGAACTCAAGTAACGCCTTGCGCAGTTCGGCATTCGTCAAATCCGACCGTATGAACTCCCGATTGAATAAATCGAGTAGAGCTGAATGCGCATTAAGGGAGGCCGCTCTCCACAATAGGGCTTTCGATGAGTCTCCCGCATTGCTGATGAGGACCTGTAGCTCCGCCGTTGAGGGTTCGGGCCGACCACGTACGACGTCGGTGACCAATGCCGGCACCAGAAGTCCTTCATATCGATGGCCAACCGCCCAAGCAACACCATGTGATCGGCGACGAATCTTCGCGATTTCGTCAATTGCGTCGGACACATTAGAGAATTGATCTTGCGCAGCATCGATTACAAATTCGGTTTCTCCAGCATCCAATTCATGTTCGATTGCTTGCTGCAGGCGAGCCTCCGCTTCGACAGTGCGCATAGTCGCTGGCCCACCAGAAGTAGCGAGGACGTCTAGCGCAGACTCCAAGTCTGCGATGGATTCGCCACATGCACCGGCAACAATCGCGTCAATATTGTGAAACGGCTCTTCATCCTTGGCGAGTTCTCTTAGCGTCTTTGCGAAATACGCCTTTACATCAGCACGGATCGCACTCAAAAAGGGAACAATAGCCGTGCGATATCGTGTGAAACTGTGTGGCAGCATATCAACCACGAAGCGCTCGAACAGTTGATTTACGCTGGCATCTTCCCTCCACACAGATTTCTCAGCATCTGAGATTTCAGGAGGGCGCCACTCATCATCTCCGAAAACGCGTCGCCTTTCGTCGAGCACCAGATTGACTAGCGCACGCGCGAAGCGAGCAGCAATACTGTCTTGCGATCCTAGCGACGCGAGATTTTTTAGACTTTCACCAAATTCACGGGCTTTGGCGCGTAGAGCCGAATTCAACAGATACGCATCGAACTTCTTCCGGCTATCCGGGAGGAGGTCTAATTCAATGTCAGGCAGCTTCGAAACTGCCCGTTGGAGCAGCACCAACGTCTCCGTTCCCCAATCGGCAGGCTCCGATGATCGCGCGAGTACCTCGGCAAGAGACGACAGAACATGCTCAGTCTTTGCCGCATTTTGATGCAACGCCATCCGCACACCCGCTTCAACTTGCGAGTGAAAAAACTCGATGTTGTTATCAACCCGTGTGATGTTGCTCGCTGCCACCATCCAGTCAATAAAATTGTCCACCTCTAAGACGAGCGGGCTCTCCAGGCGGCGCAAATCGCGGCGGAGCTTGGTCAGCGTGGTCACTCCGACCGTTCGTCTTACGAGAAGGCCCCACACAAACGCGGCACATTCAAGCGCACCCCGGCGACCGGTGATTTGATTGCTGACGACGCCCGCAATAGCTTCGAATTGGGATTGCGCGATGATGGATTCAACGGACCGAATGCTCACGGGACTCTCTTCAGAGAGAGCGACGAAGAACCGATCAACTTCGAACGGTCGGCGGAGCTTCTTGAGAACTTGACCCTTGTGGTAGACCGCAAATCTGCGCATCGCCTCTGATAGGTGTGCGCAGCGCCGCTCATAGATCTCGTCGAGTCGACCTGCACCGTAGTCTTCGCTCGATAAGCCGACGATGTGCCGCTTCAAAAGGTCATTTGTAGCCGCACCCAACTCCCGGAGAACGTCAGATCTCGTCGTTATCAGAAATTTTCGCGCGGGGCCCCGATGTTCGAGAAGCTTGGGAAGTGCCTCGGACCAGCTGGACGCCAATGCTCCGATTTCGTTGCTGCCCCAGGGGTCACGCACATGGAAGAGAACCGAACCCGTTCGCGCGAGCTCACTATAAACTCCCGTAGGACCAAGTTCCGCTGTGACCACGGAAAAGGGCTCGGTCGCGCGTCTTAAGTCATCCTCCAATATGTTGGCTGTGAGTGTCTTGCCGGTGCCGGGGGGACCCGAGATTATAACTGCGTGTTCGCTCTCCAACCTACGGCGGATAACATCGAAGTTCTTCGGTTCGACGTAGTGGTCGAAGCCTCTGCTCGCTCGCAGAGACCCGTTATGTCGGAGCAAGGCATCGATCAGTTGCTCCCGCGTCCAATGACTACCAACCTTGCCGAGAAGTCGTTGACGTACTTCGGACATGAGGTCGGTCAAACAAGCAGCTCGATCTGGTCCGGGGATGTGGCCGGAGACCCCCAATATGTCCATAATCCTCAAATACAGCAGTTCTTCGGAAACCTGCGGGCGCAGCGCGACGCGACCAGCGACAGAAGCTTCCAGAGTCGCATCGAGATCCTCGCCTGCGTGCCCCGGCAGTTCTGTGACCTTTTTTGCCGGCCACTCATGCCAGGTCTCTGTTACGTACTCCATAAGATCGTGTGATATGCCAGCATTAGTAATGAGCACGTATCGGCGACGGGGATCCTTGGCTAGGAGCTGTATGGCTGATGGTCTAACTTTGGCATTGTCACCCACTTGCGGATGTAAAACGTAGCCGATTGGCGCGGGAGTCCAAGATCCAGTCGATCGCGACTTCACCTGAATGAGGAGCTGAAAATCCTGCACCTTCGTTTCCACTTCGGAGCTCGCGTCGTCCGGTGGCACATTTAATTCCGCCTCGATATCCTCAAATGACGGCGGTTCAACTGCGATGCTGTCCGTGAGCTTCTTAGTGAGGATCAAGTCGAGGGCGACCCAGACTGTCACTAGGATCTGGTACTCGTACCCTCCATAAGTGGACCGAACGTCAGCCAACTCAGCACCTCCAAGAAGACCGGAGAAACGTACTTCCCAGCTAACGAGGAGCATCGCAGTCTTTCAGGTATCCCACGCCTTAACTGCTGTCGTAGAGCAGGTCGACTCGATACTTAAACGCACCTCGGATCATTGCACGATCCTGCTTGTATGCATACTTCCCTTGCTCCCGACACGGAGATTTGGAGAAGGTGACTGAGGATCTCCATGAAACATTCGACCTTCGAACGATCGAATTTCCGCCGCCAATTCGACGTCTCCAGACTTCTCCGCAATTTCAGCCATCTCACGCCACGCCATGGTGACCGACTGACGAGTCGACCTAAATTTTGAGTTATGCTCTGCCATGGACCGACTGGATTGGCGGTCTTCGGGTGAATCCACCGTTCGTTGCGACGCAAAAGTAGTCTCTTCCCGCAGATTGGCGCGATAAACTCCATCTCGCTGAGGAGACATCACCTGGCCTCTTACGGCCCGTTCAGTCGCGTTCGCATTCACTCCCAGGTCACGCAGATTCGCTGCAAACTGAGCACGCCACGATCGGAGAGTCGCCTTCCGGATGTTCAGCCTCATGCCCTGTTCACTTACGGCCTTCAGCACGACGTGGACATGCGGATGCTCATCGTCCGTGTGAAGCGCCATCGCGTACCTATGCTGAAGCGCCCACTTGCTCAAGGCGAGTCGCTGAACCGCCCTGAGCACCGCACGCGGGGACGTTCCCGGGGGCATCGAGAAGATGATGTTGTGGACGAGCTTCGGTGGTTTCTTCGTACTTCGCGAATACCTGGTGTGATTCTGCAGAGCATCCACGTCGAGGTCCCAATCGCGAACGAGGTCGCGTTCGAATCCTTTGCCGCCGATATGGCCATCGGTTTCGACGTCCAACCCAATCGAACCTTCACGCCCGATGTAAGCCATGTGGCGTTCGACTCCACTCAGAGTTCGGGCCCCACCCGACACTTTAACCATGACTTCCGGTGCCCGATGGACCGTCAAAGAAATGTGTAGCCGCTCTGCCGACGTTGGAAGGCGGCCCTTTCGAGCAAACGCCGCGATGTCCAAAAGGGGCTTCTCATCTCTCAGGTCAATGATTTGCTTTCTCATAACCCTGACCCCAGCTCTCTAAGTTGGTGGTAATGAGTGATTTCGTGTGATCCCGAAGCCCACCGAGGGCGCGAAGAAGCGCCTGGAGATCCGCACGCGTAGGACCATTTGGGTGCTCGGCTCGATTGAGCGCACGTGCAATCTGATTCAAGTTGCGCCCGATGGCACCCAACTCCGCCAGACTGCTCTTGAGCGCGGCCAGCTCAGGAGCCAATAGTGGTGCCAGTGAACGAAGATGGGAGCGAATCAGAAACGACACATAAGTGGCGGCAGGAACCCCCCTAGCGGCCGCCCGCTCTCTCAGCATCGCTATGTCATCGGGCCGAAGGCGTACTGAAATCTTCCCCGTAGCCGGAACAGGTTCAACTGGCTCAACGACTTCCGACTGAACGACATCAGATGCCACTAACGCGGCGTTGATCAACCGCTTCAACAGTGCTGATTCTGACAGCCCCTGCTGTTGAGCAAGCACGGAAAACTGCGCTTTCCTTGCTTTCGGAATGTGAGCTGAGATGAGAGCAGTGTCGAACATGGACACATTCTCTGAGAAACGACGCCGTCAGGCTATCCTGCCGATCTATCGAATCACTATACAACTTCTGCGCGCAGCATCGACTGTCAGTTTTGGAGGCTTCGTGGACTGGGTCGGAAGTTTCGTAGACTGGTGCGAGGATTGCCAGACCGAGTCCACGAAACCTTCGACATCGCTACAGCCAAGGCCCGTTGACCGCGGATCTCGATACGCCAATCGCACTAATGCTCTGGTGCGATCACTCAATGTCATTCCGAACCACCTCGGTCTGGTACGTGAGTATAAACTCACCTTGCGACCAACTGGCCCTTACGTGGATCTTGCAGCTCATCTCGCTCGATCGTCCCCAATTCTGCAGCGCATCTTTTTCGGACACCGTTTCGGCGACCGTGTGTAGGCCTCCCTGACCCAGTCGATCAGATAAAAGTCGTGAACCAGTATGGCAATTTGATGGGGGGTCGACCCTGCGCGCGCACGCCTGCGTACGAAGCGCACCGCCGCCTTATCACTTACAAATCGGTTTGGTCGAGCCAAGCGGCGAATTTGGTATTGCGGATATCGCTTACGATGACAGATGAACCATCCCTCATCTCCGGCCATCTCGCAGTCGTCGATGTTCCAACGGATCGAAGGTGCCATGTTGACCTCTCGTTTCTGAGTTAAAGTGGATTGATCCGGAGCGCAGATGTGTGAATCCACGCGCGTTCAGAAGGGGAAATGAAGCGACCGGGCTGATGAGCGAGCGCTAGAAGGAAGGCAACGCATCTCCACCTGCAGATGCGTTGCCGCGACTGATAAGCCGACCTAACTGCTCCGGCGCCGTAGCATTGCTAGGGTGTCATCGACGGATCAATCGTGACCGTCTCACCCCAAGGCGCTCGCAGTTCGGGCGTGGTAATGGCCCACAGCGTGGGATAGTCGCTCGGTTGGTCCGGAAAGACTCCGTCCCCGTCCGTCAGATAAATGAGGCAGGCGGGTTCCAGTTGCTCCGTCTCAACGTACTCGAATGCAGGTCTGAAGTCGGTCCCGCCCATTCCGGCAAAGTTGAACTCGACGGGTTCTCCTATGCCGAACCGATCGACCCGGTGAACCGCAGCGTCGGCCATGATGACAATCACTTCTTCCGGCTGACACTCTTCCTGGATCGATCGAAGTTCCGCTGCAAACACATCGATGACATCCTGCGTGGAAGCCGAGGTGTCTGCGACGACCACTAATGCGGGCATCGAGTCCGCGCGCAACTCGGGCAGGTAAAGTCCACTGGGAACACAGCGTCGATTGGGTCGACGCCAACTGTAGTCCGCGCTGACGAATTGCTGCACGAACCGTCTCAGGATCGATTTCCAATCCATCCGCGGCTGAGCGGCTTGTTCCACGGTACAGACGATTCCTGCCGGAAGATTTCCCATTAGGGTGGCAACACTACATGCCTGTTTGAGGCGGACTTGCCACTCGGCCTCCTGCTGGGCGGGTTCGGGTGAATCCCAAACCTCTCCGGGTACATTCGCCTGGGAAGGAACGACCGGAACCGGATCAGGGAGCTGACCATCCTCCGGATCCGAAAGTGCGGCCTCGGTATCGGAAGCGGAGCCACCGCCAAATTGATCGGCAGGATCCTCCTCGGCGGTGCCCTCAGCTTCCCGGTTCAGGTCATCGAAGATCTGCTCGGTAGTCATGCCCCGGAACCGAGAGTCAATCAGCCAACCACTCGGGATCTGAAAACCGGCTCCCTGTAGGAGCAAGTTGATGGCGTAGTCGCCGGCCGCATTCCATACACGTGGAACTCGATCACCCCTGCGGGTGTGGTGTAGCAAGGCGGGATGAAGGACCTCATGCGCAAAGGCAGTGACCAGGTCCGCATCCGGATAGGAGTTCACGAAGGCTTCATCGTAGAACAGATGGCGGCCATCCGTGGCAAGCGTGGGAGTCCGCCCCAGCGTCTCTCGTTTCAACGTCAGACTCACGGCCAGGTGCCCGAAGAACGGGTGATCGAGCACGAGGACTCTCAACGCCGCCTTGAGGCGGGCATGGGCGGTGCGATGGGTGTTCATGCGGCGGCCTCCGACGATGTTTGGGCACCCATGAAGCCCGCCATGACCTTCTGAATCTCGGCCGCCTGGGCGGCAACACGGCTGCGGAGGAACGGCCTGTCCCGCAGATCCTGCGGATCCACATTCAGAATCAGCTGCTCCGCGCGTTTGCGCAGCGCGTCCAGTTGAGGATCCTGCGTGAGATTCAATCCCGGCAAGATCGCGCACAGATCTGCTAGCCCGGTGATGAGTGTGTCCCGGAACACCGCCTTCGGATCCGACAACCGACCCACCATGCGTGAGATGTGTTCGTACAAGCGCTCATACGGATCGCGCATCGCAAGCGACGTCGCTTTCTCCACCTCCGCCTTGATGTCGCTACGGATGCTCGCAACGGTGTCTTCGGGCAGGCAGGCGCGGAAGTCCTCCTCGACCGGCAAAGGCATACGGACGATCTCCACACAGAACTTCGCGGCAATATCCGTCGGGTAATCAGCCTCGTTGTACATACCATTGAGCTCGATCTTCGCGGCTTGCTTGAGTGCCGGTAAGTCCGCGATGAAGGCTTGCACCGTTTTGTCGAAAGCAGTGCGCAAGATCCGCATCTCTCGGCTGTATTCCTCAAACATCGCCGTGGTCAGAATACGGGCGCCTTCCTGCGTCCACGGCAGCGTGTAGAAGTAATGCTTGGTGCGCAGGTCAGAGGCGGCGCTCACCACCGCTTTGAAAGTGGGGGCATCCACATTGATGGCGTTCTTACGATACCGCCCCGCGCGTTTCTCACTCACGGCATGAGTGGTTGCGACTTCAGCGGTGATCTTTTTGTCCGTGCGCGCGGCCTGCCACCGTCGGATATTCAGAGTGACTAACATCGCTCTTCCAGCCAGTACGTTGATGGACATGACAGTAATCTCCTCAAATTCGTGTTGAACGCGGAAGGGGCGGACGGTTAGCCGCCGACCATCACTTCTCCCAAAGGGCCCGACATCGCCTGGATGTAACCGGGGGTGTTGCTGAAACTCGCATCCCTTGCGAGCGCAGCCTTCATGCTGAGGGCTGCGAATTCAGGTTTCTCCGCGGTGC
>Ga0105237_10010117_pt1 | contig 10054 bp, 4 predicted proteins | sample KBSC24metaG_FD_81520 | JGI IMG/M metagenome (GOLD analysis project Ga0105237, IMG submission 81520) | Corn rhizosphere microbial communities from Kellogg Biological Station, Michigan, USA - KBS C2-4 metaG | ecosystem: Host-associated > Plants > Roots > Rhizosphere > Soil | place: Michigan, USA... | reverse complement strand
CTCATATCTCCGTGCCCGATGCAACGCTGACAGTACTGAACGCAAAGGACTCGTCGCTGGTCAACTTTGCCCGAAGCAACGCTTCCGGCGCATTTGTCCTGTCCAGGTTGGGCAATGGGGTCTACCGGCTATTGGTGTCGCATGTAGGCTATAGGAACGTGAGCCGGAACTTTGTCATTAGCGACCTGGTAAAGACAGTGGACCTGGGAGAGATCGTCCTAACGGATAAGAGCAGCACATTGGAGGCCGTGACCGTGCAGCAGGAGGCGCCGCCCGTGTCGATCCGGCATGATACCATCGAGTTTAACGCGGGGTCGTTCCATACCAAGCCGGATGCCGTCGTGGAGGACCTTTTGAAAAAACTCCCTGGTGTGCAGGTGGACAAGAACGGGACGATAAAGGCAAATGGGCAGGAAGTAAAAAAAGTGCTGGTGGATGGAAAGGAGTTTTTTGGCAATGATCCCAAGATAGCTTCCAAAAACCTTCCGGCGGATGCGGTGGACAAGGTCCAGGTGTTTGATAAAAAATCCGACCAGAGCGAATTCACGGGATTTGATGATGGCAATAGCCAGCGGACCATCAATCTGACCATCAAAAAAGAGAAGAAGCACGGGGTGTTTGGCCGGCTGACGGCGGGGGGCGGGAAGGATGTGGGGGGATCGGCGGCGAGCGGAGGGACAGGCGGGGCGGGGGCTGGCGGGGGCGCGAGTGGGGCGGGCTCTGGCGGGGAGTCGGGATTCCCGGCGCTGGCAGACGGGAGGTATGAGTCCAAATTCAACCTGAACCAGTTTAAGGATAACAAGCAGCTTTCTGCTCTGGGGCTGTGGAATAATACGAATAAGCAAGGTTTTTCCTTTCAGGATGTGATGGGTTTTAACAATGGCGGTATCGGAAGCAGCGGCGGTGGGCGTATGACGCTGGGCGGAAATAATTCGAGTGTACCTGTCGAGGGTCTTACGGGCAACAGCCAGGCCATTACCACCACCAAGGCCGGCGGCGTGAATTTTTCCGACAACCTCCGTGGCCATACGGATATCGGTGGCAGCTATTTTTTTAATCAGGCGGATGACCGCATCCGGCAAAAAGATGCCAAACAATATCTCTCTCCCAACAATTCCTATAACCAGGATCATACGGGGGCAACCGACCGGCATAACGAGAATCAGCGTCTCAGCCTTCTTTCCGACACTCGTCTGGATAGTTTCAATTCCCTGAAGATCACCAGCGGATTCACCTGGCAGCGGAGCAGCAGCAAATCCAGCTCCATCGACAGCTCCCGTGACAGGGAAAGTGATGCTCTTCTGAATACAAGCAATGCCAGCTCGGCCGCGCATATGGATGGATACAGCTGGAACAATAACGCCTTGTTGCGGCATCGATTCGCCCTGAAAGGGAGGACGCTGTCCGTAAACCTCTCCTTTGGATTGAATAAAGGGACCGGGGGTGGAAGTGTTTATTCCGTCAATCATTTTTCCCAGGCGGGTGTCGATACGTTGAATCAACAGTATAATCAGTCGAGCCATGGCAACAGCTATGGAGCGGTGGTCAACTATACAGAGCCGTTCTCAAAAAGCTCTCTTTTGGAAATGAGCTATAACTTTTATCAGAGTCATAGCGAGACGGGCAAACAAACCTTTGACGCGGATGGTACGGGAAAATACTCCCTGCTCAACCAACAGCAGACGAACGACCTTCGGAACTCCTTTACCCATCATCGTGAGGGGCTCGCTTTCCTTCATCAGCGTGAGCAATTCAATTTTACCCTGGGCGCTACCCTCCAGCAGGCGGTGTCGACAAACGTGTTTGGGTATGTGAGCAAGGACAGCCTGCTGCGACAGAATTTTTACAATCTGCTGCCCAATGCCTTGTTCCAGTATGATTTTTCCAAATACAGTAATCTGCGTATGCAGTATACCACCTTTACCAATCAGCCCAGTCTGTCGCAACTGCAACCCGTGCCGGACAATTCGGATCCTTTGAATATAAAGGCGGGTAATCCGGGACTGCTGCAGGAGTATTACCATTCACTTCGACTGAACTATATAGCTTTTGACCCCTTCCAACGCACGAGTCTTTTTGCCATGCTGAACTACAATGCTATCCGGCATCGGATCGTCAATGACGATGAGATCGATAGTGCAGGTGTGCGAACTTCGCGGCCTGTCAATCTCGATGGATTATACCAGGCGAACGGATTTCTTTCCTGGGAATTCCCGGTACGTTCAGTACATTCGATGGTGAACCTGAAGAGCGATGTCTCCTATGATCATAATGCCAGCCTGGTGAATGGGGTCCGTAATAACGGGAATACATGGACACTGGGTCAGGGGGTAGATGTGAATTTCTCCTACAAGGAGAAGCTGGATATCTCCGGCGGCGCCAAGGTGGAATACAATGATGCCCGCTACTCCTTATTGCCGGGGCAAAACCAGCAATACTGGACAGAGACCTATAACCTGGATCTCAACTGGTATTTGCCGAAGGGGTTGAGTTTTGCCAGTGACTTTTCCTATATACACCGCAGCGGGCTGCCGGCGGGATACAACAGCAGTCCTTTTGTCTGGAATGCGGGTGTGGCGTCACAGCTTTTTAAGAACAAGCGGGGGCTGGTGCGTTTGCAGGTCTTTGATATCCTCCGACAGAATACGGGTTTTTCGCGGAATACCAGCCAGAATTATATCGATGATATGTCCTACCAGGTATTGAACCGGTATTGGCTGCTGAGCTTTACGTATAGCATCAACCGATTTGCAGGGAGGGCAGTGAGGGGAGGGACGGAGAGAAGGGGGCCGGATATCAGGATCATGCGGTGAGATCATGAAGGAAACATGGGCTGCGGTGAGGGGCGGACACCGGGTGTAACGATAGCGGACAGGCTCCCGGGCTCGGGAGCGGCTATTTAACTGATTTACAGACATTTGCCATTCCGGCATTTTTTTCGTGGTGTTCCGGGCAGGAGGCCAACTATCATGCTTAGGAATTACTTTACCATTGCCTGGCGTAATATCACCCGGCATAAGGTGTATACCACCATCAATGTTATCGGGCTGGCGCTCGGCATTTGCGCGTGTATGGTGATCTACCTGATCACCAATTATGAGTTCAGCTTTGACAGGGATCATCCGGATGGGGACAAGATCTATCGGATCGCTGGGGAGGCGAAGTTTCGCGGGAATACTTTCTTTTTGAATTCCCTGTTCAGCGATATGGGTGGGTTGGAGACGGAGATACCCGGCTTCGAATCGAAGGCTGCCTTTTATACTTATGGCGAACAGGTAAGCATTCCCGACGGGAAGAATCAGCCGAAGCGGTTTCAGAATAATATCCAGGGCACCTGGAGCTCTGCTGCCATCATAACCAAACCTCAGTTTTTTGATATATTCCAACATCAGTGGCTGGCGGGGAGTGCCGCCGTGCTGAACGAGCCTTTCAAAGTGGTTTTATCGGAGAAAAGGGCCCGGTTGTATTTTGGGGATATTCCTTTGGACAAGGTCATCGGCAGGACGGTGATCTATGAGGATTCACTACAAGTGACGGTGGGTGGTGTGGTCAAGGACTGGACGAGCAATACGGATTTCGGATATACGGATTTTATTTCTATCGGGACGGCCACGCATAGTTTTTTGAAAAACCGGATACCAACTGAAGACTGGAACAGTCTGCGGCCTCATTCCTCCATGGCATTTGTCAAGCTTGCAAAGGGCGCGAAGGTCGAAACGATCAATGCCCAAATGAATGCCTTTATCAAAGTGCATGTCCATCCGGAGGATAATGGGCCCCAGGCGAGATTTTGGCTGCAGCCCTTATCGGATATACATTTTGCCAGGGATTTCCGTCGTGGAGATGACGGGGACGACTTTCGCAAACCGTATCTTCCTACTTTATATATGTTGATGGGTGTGGCCCTGTTCATCCTGGTGCTGGCGGTGATGAACTTTATCAATTTGTCTACGGCTCAATCCCTGCAGCGGGCGAGGGAGGTGGGTGTGCGGAAGGTGCTGGGCAGCCGCCGGAAACATATTATATTTCAGTTCCTCGCGGAAACCCTGGTGCTGACGTTATTTTCTGTGTTTTTGTCGGTGCTTTTGGTGGGTCCGGTACTGCATGCCTTTAAAAATTATGCGCCGCCGGGTGTGGAGTTTCATTTTTCCCAGCCTCATGTGTGGGTGTTTTTGACAATCGTTACGATCACCACCACCGTGTTAGCGGGTCTGTATCCGGCCAGGCTGCTTTCCTCTTATCTGCCTGTGTTGAGCATGAAAGGGGTGACGCTGCATAAGGGCACGGAAAAGATCGGGCTGAGGAAGGCGCTGATCGTATTCCAGTTTACGGTATCGCTCGTCTTTATCGTGGCTGCCATGTTCATCGGCAAGCAGATAAACTTTATGCAGCAGGCAGAGAAAGGGTTTAGCGCGGAGGGGATCATTACCATCAATAAATGGGGCGACCAACGGGGAGGGTTGCAGGTGTTTGCTACGAATATTCAAAAATTAAAGGGAGTCGATAAGGTCCTTTTGCAGGGAAATGCGCCGATGGGGTTTGCCAGGAGGGAATTTGGGCTCACGTACAAAGACGGCAAAAAAGACATCGATATCAATACGGTGGCGGAATGGGGGAATGACGGATATGTTCCCTTTTATAAGATGAAGCTGGTAGCGGGCCGGAACCTTCTACATACAGACAGTCTGAAGGAGTTTGTCGTCAATGAAACTTTTACCAGGGCGCTGGGGTGTAAAAAACCGGAAGAGGCTGTTGGCAAGAACGTAGAATGGAAGGGGCCGAATGGGGATCATCTCTACCCTATCGTGGGGGTTGTCGAGGATTTTCATCAGGGGTCATTTCATGAGGCCATATTACCGGCGGCCATCGGAAATATGCCTGAGGAGGAACATAGCCTGGCGATAAAACTGACAGCGTCGGAAAAGAATACAAAGGATGTAAAGATCCTGCTGGCGGGGATGGAGCAGGAGTGGAAGAAAATATTTCCCAACGATGGGTTTCAATACAGCTTTTTGAATGAGTCGATCACCTGGCTTTATGGCCAGGAGGAAAATACTGCATGGCTGATCAATGTGGCGATGAGCATCACCATTTTTATCTCCTGTATGGGTCTGTTTGGGCTTGGGTTATTTACGGCACAAAAAAGGACCAAAGAGATCGGCATTCGCAAGGTGCTGGGGGCCAGCGTAACGGATATTGCGGTCATGCTCAACCGGGATTTTGTGATCCTGGTGCTGCTGGCCTTTGTCATTGCGGCGCCTGTCTCCTGGTATTTTATGTATCAGTGGTTACAGGATTTTGTCTACCGGACGACGATGTCCTGGTGGGTTTTTGCGCTGGCGGGGCTTTCTGCCGTGGGTGTTGCGTTGCTGACCGTGAGCTGGCAGGCGTTGCGGGCGGCGGTGGCCAATCCGGTCGAAAGCCTGCGGACGGAGTAGATTTGGCGGAAGCCGTGGCTGGGCCTGAACGGGGGGCCGGCCTTCAATGGGCGGTCTGTGCTAGTTTCGTATCACCTGCACCCTGATCATCGGCTGGCCGCTACCGGCGCCGGGTCCGAACTGATCTTCCAGCATTTTGCGGAAGGCTGCGCGGGTGATCTTTTTGCCGTCGGTGGGAGCATGGACCAATCCTTTGTCCAGGCCTTTTGTATCGATGTCCACGGCGGAGAAGACCACTTCCCCATCATTGATATCAAGTCGGAGAATGAGTCCGGGGAGGGCACCGTAATCTTCCGGTCCGGAGGGACATTGTATATCCTCCGTATACCATGCCGTAACGGCGCTGCCCTGGCGTCCATTTGTGGTGGCTTTTTTGCAGAGATATCCGTGGATGGTCTGTGTGTCCGCCTGCATTTTCCAGGTATAATGAGGGAAGCTGTCTTCGATGATGTATTTTTTTGGCCCCAGCTCCCGTTGTTGTGTCATTTTTTCCTGTGTATAATTTTTATAGGTCTGGTCGTCGCCTCCGCCAAATTTCATGTGAACCATAGCTCCTTCCTGGTCCTGCCCTGCCTGGTCGCGGATGTCTTCGGCCTCCTTTATATTGCGGTAAAGCGACTGGTCGGCGGAGAACAGGAGTTCGGAGCGGGCGCTGTCGAACTCGGGCACCATTCTTTTCATGTTCTCATCTTCCAGGCGGCGATGCATATTTACCTTTCTTTTATAGACTATCCGGCCCTCTTTGACCTGGGCGTAGAGGGTCGGGAGAGCGGTGAGGATCAGGATTGCCAGCAGCATTTGTTTTTTCAGGAGCATACATTATCGATTTTGGTACAAATCTATCTGAGGAGTGGAGCAAGGCAGGTTAACCGCTATTGGTTTAATGTTAATTAAGGTTAATGTTTTCTTCCGGCGGCAGTCCTTTTCCATATTTTTGGTTGTTCTATGAGCAAACGCCGCGTATCCATATTATTGATGGTGGTGACGATCGCCGCGATCGTACTTTTCCAGGCATACTGGATAAGGAAGAACTATGTGGAAGAGAACAGAGTGCTCACCCTGCGGACCAATCTCCTGTTCAGGGAGACGTTGTTCAAGCTGCAGGCGTCCAAGCTCCATCTCGATACTTCTATTCGTATGAAATTCCCCGAGCCGCCGGACCCTATGGGGGTGTTGAGCACGGTGAATGTCGTTCGGGAAAGATTGTCGATGGATACTCCGCGGGGGAAGGGGCATGGCCAGTCGGTGATCGTTACGGTGAAAGCCGATACGGGCGTCCATGAAGTGTTCTTTCAGAAGAGAGAGGGGGGCGCTGAAGTTGCTGCTTTTCTGTCGAGTGTGGATTCGTTGCAAGAGCCGGTGACTGAAAAGGAAATACATAACAAATTTGCACTGGTATTGGAGAAGGAGGGCATACATGCGTCCTTTGTCATCAAGACAACGCCGGCGGCTCCCGGGAATGAGCGGATGTTCACCCGAGACGCCGAGGAGGGTACCGTGATCCTTGGTTTTGCGAAACCCACGGCGTACCAGGTGCATCTGGAGAATACGTTCTGGCTGACGGCGCGGCGGCTGGGGCCGCAGCTGCTCTTTTCGGTGGTATTGATTGGCGTCACTATCCTTTCCTTTCTGCTGCTGTATCGTAACTGGCGGCAGCAACAAAAGCTCATCGTATTAAAGAACGATTTTATCAGCAATATCACCCATGAGCTGAAGACACCTATCGCCACGGTGAGTGTGGCCGTGGAGGCGTTGAAGGAGTTCGATGCCCTGAAAGATCCTGTACGTACGAGGGAATATTTGGAGATCAGCACGCATGAGCTCCAGCGTCTTTCGCTGCTGGTGGACAAGGTGCTGAAATTATCCCTGTTTGAAAAGCAGGAGATCGAGCTCAGGAAGGACGAGTTCGACCTTAAGGCGCTGGTGGAGGATATTATGGGGTCTATGCGGCTGCAGTTCGAGAAATATCAGGCGAACGTCAGGCTTATGGCGGGGCCGAATGAACCGGGGATACAACGAGTTGGGGCGGGGCGGAGTGGGGCCGGGCCGGGCGAGGCGGAGGGGGGCGATGGAAATACGGGAAGGGTGATGCCTGCGAATGGCGACCTGGCGAGATTCCATCTGCGGGCGGACAAGCTGCATTTCACCAGTGTCATCTACAATCTTCTGGATAATGCCCTAAAATACAGCAAGGCTTCCCCGCTGGTGTTGATCAATCTGCATGGGGATACCGATCATATTCTTTTGTCCGTATCCGACAACGGGATCGGTATTCCTGCCGGGTATAAGGACAGGATCTTTGAGAAGTTCTTTCGTGTGCCGACGGGGGATCATCATAATGTAAAAGGGTATGGTTTGGGTCTTAGTTATGTCGCCTATGTGGTCAACCGGCATGGAGGGGAGATCAAGGTGCGCAGTAAAGAAGGGCTCGGCAGTGTTTTCACCATAAAAATCCCTCGTGACCATGCCTAAGATAAAGATACTATATGTCGAGGACGAGCTTTTTCTCGGGAAGATCGTCAAGGAGAGCCTGGAGAGCAGGGGTTTCGAGGTATTGATGGAAACGGATGGGGCCAAAGTGTTGCCAGTCTTTGCAAAACAGCGTCCGGATGTATGTGTGCTGGACATCATGCTACCCAATAAGGATGGTTTTGAGATCGCGGAAGAGATACGTGATCTGGATAAGGATGTACCTATTCTTTTCGTCACGGCCAAGAGCAGGACGGAGGACGTGGTGAGGGGCTTTACGTTGGGCGGCAATGATTATATCCGAAAGCCCTTTAGCATGGAGGAGATGATCGTGCGGATACAGAATACGCTGCGTAGCAAGGAGGCGATGCCGGCGTCGTTGTCGGGGGAGTCTGTGGAGATCGGCAAATACCGATTCTTCTGGCGCCGGCAGGCGCTGGAGCTGGAAGGTGTGGAGCGGAAATTATCCTTCCGGGAAAATGAGCTGCTGAAATTCTTATATGCCGGCAAGGACAGGGTCATCGACAGAAAAGATATTCTTCAATTGTTATGGGGGAATGACAGTTTCTTTAACAGCCGTAATCTGGATGTATATATTACCAAGCTGCGGAGTTATCTGAGGGAAGATGGGGGGCTGGAAATAATAACCATTAAGGGTGTTGGGTATAGATTTGTGGTATAGATCGCCGGGGCCGGGGGGGTTACACCACCAGGGTGTAGTGGCGCAATACCTCGTCGATCTCTTCCAGCCGGAAAGGTTTGGAAATATAGTTGTTCATCCCTGCGTCCAGGCATTTTTCCCTATCACCCTTCATCGCATCGGCGGTGAGCGCCACGATGGGGAGATTGCAATAGGGTTCCGGCATTTTACGGATGGCCCGGGTGGTAGTATAGCCGTCCATTTCGGGCATGTTCACGTCCATAAAGATGATCACGGGTTCGCAATGGGGCAGTCTTTCCAGGGCTTCTTTACCGTTGCTTACCTGTATGACCTCGAAGCCCATTCTGCGGAGGACTTCCGATATGAGGAGCATATTGATGGGGTCGTCATCGGCCACCATGATGCTGGTAGGCTCGGTGATCTTTTCGACATTGGGGGGAAGAGAGGGGTGGAGGCTGTCTGTCTGCATGTTCTTTTCGAACAGGGAGAGCAGGGTGGCGTGCAGCTCATGCATTTTCACCGGCTTGGAAAGGAACTTATTTATTCCCGCACGGACTGCCTCGCTGTGATAGATATTTTTCTCCGGTGAAGAGAGCATAAGCATAAACTGCTCCTGTCCCGGGAAGCTCTTTTTTATTTCTTTTACCAGGGCGATGCCATCCATTCCCGGCATGAGGTGATCCGTAATGATGAGGTTGTATGGTTCATTCTTACCGGCTGCCTCTTTTATTTTTGCCAATGCGAGCGCGCTGCCGGCTGCGAGATCGGCCTCGATATTGAAATGGCCGAAATTCTCCTTCATCAACTGCAGGTTGCTGAGGTTGTCATCTATGATCAGGACTTTCTTTAACAGTGGCTGCGGCGTCAGCAATATCTCCGGCTGATCGTTGGCAATTTCGAGGGTCAGCTGAAGGGTGAAAGAGCTGCCTTTGGCGGGTTCACTTTCCACGATGAGCTGGCCGCCCATCAGCTCAGACAGGCTGCGGGAGATGGTAAGTCCCAGACCCGTACCGCCGTATTTGCGGGTGGTCGATGTGTCGGCCTGGGTAAAGCTTTCGAATATCTTCTGCAATTTCTCTTTGCGGATGCCGATGCCTGTATCTTTTACGCGTATGGACAGCCGGATGTATTGTTTTCCGTCCTGGTTATAACTGTCGCCATCCCTTTCGATGGATACGAGTATCTCGCCTTCGCCGGTGAATTTGATGGCATTGCCCACGAGGTTGACGACTATCTGGCGGATACGGGTAGGGTCACCGACGAACTGGGAAGGTATGGCCGGGTCAACGCGGTAGAGCATTTCCAACTTCTTCTCAAAGGCCTTGATGGTGAGCATATCGATGGTCTCTTCTATGAGCTCATCCAATTTGAAGAGGGTATGTTCGATGTGCAGCTTGCCCGCCTCGATCTTCGAGAAGTCGAGGATATCGTTGATGATGCTCAGGAGGCCATAGGCGGATTTCTTTACATTCTGCAGGTAGTCCCG
>Ga0105237_10010112_pt1 | contig 10057 bp, 6 predicted proteins | sample KBSC24metaG_FD_81520 | JGI IMG/M metagenome (GOLD analysis project Ga0105237, IMG submission 81520) | Corn rhizosphere microbial communities from Kellogg Biological Station, Michigan, USA - KBS C2-4 metaG | ecosystem: Host-associated > Plants > Roots > Rhizosphere > Soil | place: Michigan, USA... | reverse complement strand
GGGTCTGGCTCTGGAGGCTGAACGACCGAAGCCTCCAGTACCCGACACAGCGTGAAAATCGACTTCACCCAGGCGGTCCGCACTGTGCGGGCCGCCTTGTGGCATATCTGGGGTTGCCCATTCGATCGGACCACAACGGTTCACAACCCGGCCGGCGTCTGGACCACCTGGGCGGTCGGGGACCCGGCCTACCCCGACTTATTGGCGCTCGGCGCTCTCGCTCTGGGCGGCCTGGTCGACCCCGCCGACGCGTTGTTCATCGCCGTGACCGAGGCGAGTCGGCGCAACGATCCCTGACCCGGCCACCGGTCCGGTGCGCGACTGGAGGAGCACGTCCGTGCCAGTGAACTGTTTGACCTGCGAGGAGGCTATGTGTTTCGTCGTGTTCGTTCTGCCCGCCGAGTGGAGAGTCCCGTGAGCAACCGGTCGGCCAGTCTGCACCGTGTCCGGTCCATGGACTCGACCACGCCGTCGGACGAGCCACATCCCGTCCATACCCCGGCCTCGGCGATTCGCGTGGCCCGGATCGGGGGCACGATCGCCGACGTCGCCGCGGCCGCGTTCAGCGCCCACACCCTGTACCACCTGGGCGGACAACTTGACCTCGGTCCGTGGACGGCCTGGCTTTTGCCGGCCGCGCTCGACGTCTTCGCCTTCACCGCCTTGGCCACCGGCTACAGCCTGCCGGTGGACCACCCCGGTCAGAAGCACGTTTTGCGCACCGCGCGACTCGCTTTCGCCATGACGGTCGGCAGTAACTTCCTCGACCACTTCCTGCAGAAGGCCGGCCAACTGGTCGACCCGACGGTCCGTGACCTGCTGCTGGTGGTCGTGGCCACCCTGCCGTCGCTGGTAGTCGAGCGCTTGCTGAACCTGCAGAGCCATCTGACCGGACGTCGGACGGCCGGCCCTGACGACAAGGTCCTGGAACAAGCAGGAGGCCCGAGCCCCGACCACCTCGCGGGCCAGGGGAGCCTGGCCCACGAGGCGCAGCAGGGCCAGATCATGCCCTCGGGCTGGGCGGCGACGAACGATCAGCCGGTCCCGAGGACCGACCACTGGGCCGCGAGGCGGGCTCATGGACGTCCGGACTGGACGGTCGAGGGTGCGGCGCCGTTCGCGGACCTCTCCTCCCGGCTCGGCCGGCGCCCGTCGGCGCGAGAGTTCCAGCAGGAGCTGGCGACACTCACCAGGACGCTGATTGCCGATGGGCGGATGGATGCCGGAACCCGGCCTCCATCGATCACCACGGCCAAACGTGTTCGGGCGGCTTTGGAAGCCGCCGAGCCGATCAGCTCTGGGCCCTCCGATGATGAAGAGGCCGTGCTGGCCCGCGCCGACCATCCGGTCCACCCGTCTGAGCACTCCTCGCCGACCGGTTGACAACGTTCACGGCCTTCGTGATTGGTCGGGTCGCTCAGGGATCTTTTGTAATACATATCTGGACAGTGGTCATGGGGCGTCGTGTGCTTCGCTCAAACCGATGGCTCATGAGGGTTCGGATAGCTGCGTGCCCATCGATTAGCTACGTCTACGAACAACGACCGTCGTAGGTACGCAAGGGCTGGGGAGCACCAAATGCCAATCCTCCAGTGGCAGTACCTGGGCGAGCACTCGTTCCGCAATTGACACGAGCAATGGCGCTTGGGCATCTGAAACGTCTAACAGGGTGTCAGCAAGCTCAATCTGACTGCTATTGGCCAGTGCCTTGATTACCGCGGTCAGGCATGTGCCCGATGCCTCGGTTCGTCGATGCAGCGAGCGACCTGCTCAGCCCGCCCGTGTTAGCCAGCGTCTTGGCCGGCGCGGCCAGCGCCTGTGCCGGATGCCACGGGTGGTCGATGGCGCGGCGACTTGGTCCATCCTCCCCGACGACGCGGAAGCCATCGCCGTCGAGTACTCGGTTGCCGATCCAGGCACGGATCCAGGACGTGGTCTGCTCCGCGCAAGAAAGCGGGCGTGCGATTCATAGTTGGCGTCGACCGCTCGTAGTTGAAGGACACCGCGGTGACAGCTGACAAAGCCTCTGGAAAACTCTGGTCATCGATGGAACCCACGAGTGAGAGCTAATTCAACGTGAATGGTCTGCGAGAGAAAGTAAAAGGTGTGCCGATTCCGGCCGGATATGAGCCGAATGGGCGCCGGCAGGACTGACTCGCTTTCCCCGGACGAAGTACTTGGAGGCATCGACGCTGACGAAGCGATGGTCTAGTTCTGCGATATCGTATCTCTTATCAATCGCCAGCATGCGTGTCTTGGAAACTGCCGCTGGTGCCTGTCCGATGCCGCTGTGTCCGACTCCGAGTTGGCCCTCGGCTCGCTTATGCCAGAAGCCTGTCGCCCGGTCGTGACGGGAGTGCGTGGCGACAACGGGACCGCGGACCGGCGCGCCGGCATGAGTTTCGCTGGGTGGGAGGGCGCTGAACAGCGAACTGAACGCGTCCATCGGTGCGGCCATCTGGAAGAGCAGCAGGCTGTCCACATTGAACGGGTGAGACGATGGCGTACTCCAAGCTAGAGTGTCATTAAGCGTCGCCTCGGCAGCCCACATCACGGCCTCACACAGGAACCTGCAGCCGAATGAGTGCCCTACCAGGTGTAGGTACTGCCCGTCGCGGTTTGTAAGAAGTTCAGGCGCGTTGGGGTCCGGTCTCTCGGCATCCAGGTAGCCGAGCAGACTGCCGATCACATGAGCGGCGAGCCCAGTGCCGTTCAGCGCGCCCATGGCATGGGCGCGGTCGCGGATGCGACGGTACCCGCGCGGTCCGGCCACGCTCGATGAGGGCCAGCGGATCACGATCGTCCAGGGACGGAAGCCTCGGGTGGCGAGGTTGGGATATAGCGTTGTTGACGCCTCGAAGCGCTGATTCGCCAACCGTTGCAATCCGGTGGCGGCTTTCACCGCCGACTCGGGCGTCGTTTGCCAACCGTGGACGTACACCAAGATGTCCGTGGCGTCGGCTGGCGCCACAAGCCGTTCGGCGAAGAAGTTGCGTAGCGCGGGTTCTGGGACCGGCGAGGCGTAGTCTGGGTCGATCAACCATCCCGTCTCGTCCAGGTCGACAACCGCGACATCGTCCGCTGGATCAGTGCTGGTTGTCATGCGACTCCTGTCTCGCTAGTTCGTGACAAGCGTGAGTCCATTCCACTGTGCAGCGCATACGCGAAGCCCAAGGGATTGCGGTACCGGCTTGCAAATTCCCGGGCAAGGTGTTGCACGATTCTCCCCGCGGTGGCTTCCGGACCGCCGATGAGGTATTCGCGGATGAAGTGGAAGGCGTACTCTGCGGCGAAAGCCTGGGGCATAGCGATCCGTGGGCCGAGTACGCCCTGTGCTCCATGGTCGATCAGTTCCTTGCCCAGGAAGGAGCGCTCGCCGTCGCCGGACGCGGTGCCGGCATAGCAGGCGTTGAGCATGACGAAGGGGTTGAAGACGCCGCTTCGTCGAAATCGGGTCCGGAGTTCGCGAACGGTGTATCCATCGAGTGGTGTCTGGTCGGTGAGTCGAATCACGAGCTGGGCTGGTTCGGCGCCGTTCGGTGCGAACACCCCGTGGCACCAGAAGTACATAAGTTGGTCATCGAGTACCTGGGTCCCAAGATCCCGTACGAGATCCTGATACGTGGTGCGCTCAGTGCATTTAGTCCCGGCTGTCAGTGCGGCGGCCACTTCGCGGACGCGCTGGAGTCTCGTTCCCACCGTGGTGTCATGGTTCAAGCTCACGGCGGGCATGGGCGGCTCTGCCGTCGACTCCGAGGGGATCCAGGGAAACGCATCACCGGCGTGCTCGAGCTGGTGGCGATATCCGAGGAAGAGCGTGAACAGGTCGTCCAGGCTTAAGTCTGCCTCAGCGCACGACTCGTGAAGGTGTTCGGCCTTCACGCAGAGCATCGGCCAGGGCAGATACAAGTCTGAGGAATCGAAGCGGATTCGCAGCCCCTCGTCGGTCAAAGCCTGCGCCAAAGACGAGCGGAACATCGTGATGCGTTCGTCGTCTCCACCGAGCAGCGTATCAAAGAGCATTGACCCTCCCATACGTGCGAGTTCGGCCACCGTCTGGCGAAGTTCCCCCTCTGGCTCGCCAGACAGATCGACCAAGGCTGTGTAAGGACGCGTGCGGCCGGTGACGGGGCGTCCGGCGATCGTGGGCTGGTATTCGACGAAGACGGTCCGCCACCGTTCGCACAGGCGTGCTGCAGCGGCCCGGATGTCACCGGGGCGTGCGGTCAGATCGGCTCGGTATTCACCGCTGCGCAACGTCGGCACGGTCGAGCCGGTCATACGGGCCCGGATACGCTCTCCGCCGAGCACGTCGAAGCTCACCCGCAGATCGAATTCGGCCGTCTTCAGATGGGGCACGAACCGGTAACCGTCGCTGGGATCCTGAGTGATACGAGTGGGAAGAAGAGTGGCCATCAGCTCACGACCTTCCGACAGGGTCGGAGCCGGGCACACTTAAGGGTTCGTCGACATCGGATGCGTTGACCGTGAAGTCGGTCTCGACCTCTTGGAGAGCTGTTCCCGTGGCCGCGAGGTACATGGTGAATCGCACCCGATGCGGACCGGACTCGTGCGCCACGAATGTCAATTGCGCGGCGTCCAAGTGCTCGTACACGACGCGAGCCGGTTCGATATCGGCAACACTCAGCGGTGTGGACACCACCTCGATCGCGGGGCGATCGGCGCCGGCCAACGCCCACGGATGATCACGCCCGGGTTCCAGCCACAGCGTGATCTGCGCGGGAATGCCCACGGTCAGCTCTCTGTCGTTGTCGATGGCGAGCCTGACGACACAGGCGTCGGGCGGGTCGTCGGGCGGGTGCGTGCGCTGACTGAGCTGCGGCTCGGGAGGGGTGACGAACTGATACTGCTCTACTAGTCGCCTGTTGATCAGCCTGGCTAAGTAATCCAAGCTCTGGGCCTGGCGCGTCTCCAGCTCGTTCATGGCGTCGGAGATCTCCGCGACGCTCTGAGCCACGGTCATAGCGCCTTGCGGGATGTCGCCGAGAGCCGCGGGCTCCTGCGCGGTGCCTGTGCTTCGATCAATCCGAACAAGGAATTGGACGTCCAATCCGCGGACCTCGCCGAGCGCGCGGGCCTGTGCACTCCGCAACCAGAGGTTGGCTTCGACTTCCGCTCTGGCCTGGCTGCCGCTGCGATGCGTTCGCGCGATACCGCGCAGCCCGTCCACCAAGTCTGGCGCCAGGGCTGCGGTCACGTCTACCAGCTCGCTGTCGATCACGCGTAGTGGGTCGACGACGTGCCAGAGGATGTCAATCTCAGCCGTGAACGACTCGTTCTCGTCGAGGGTCGGCAACTGGGCGGAGAAGGAAGACCGGTGCTGGTCTATGTCGACGAGGTGCCTGGCGACAACCAGTCCTTGCCGTAGCAGCTGGCGTTCCGTAGGCCGGATGCGAGGCCACAGAACTTCACGGTCGTCGTTGCCGTAGACAAGCACTTCTGCAAAGGACCCTGATGCCAGAGCCCTGTATCCCGAGCCGGCGCCGATGTTCCGCACTACCGGAAAGGCGTCAAGCAGTGTGACGTTTCCTGATTCGGTGAGCGAGGCGTACAGCCGTCGTAGTGAGGTGCGTGCCGTGCGCGAGGCGCGCTTGATCCGGAGGTCGAGAGCGCCTTCGACAATCTTGGTCCAGAAGGTGCGCAGCGATTGCGCCCATTCCTCCTCGGCCAGGTCCGGATCCTCGAGCAGGCGGCGCTGGGCCGGGGCGATGTGCTCGACGAACCGAATGAACAGGTCCGAGGGCGGCTGGGGCGGAGAGTCCATCCCGGAGGGGATCGTGGCCAGCAGCCGTGTGCTGACGGCTTGCCTTAGCGCATCGTTGTCCAGCAGGGTCCAGGTCTCGTAGGCGCGCAGGATGCTGCCCCAGCTGGATACTGCAGCGTCGTACCAGTCCAGGTCCAGGACCATCGCCGCAGCGTCGTCGCCGCGAAGTACCACCCGTATTTGCGTCGGGGACTCTTCGGATCCGCGGACCGTGATCTCGCCGTTCCACATCGCACACAGCAGGCGCTGCATGATGTGCTGCTGTTCCTCGGCGGTGCTGATGGACCAGTCCTGGCGCCAGCCGAGCCGCTGGCGCCACATCAGATGGTCGCCGCTTTGGTTCTCCTTGACGGCGTTCGTATAGGTTCGCAGGACCTTGCGAATCTCGGGCACGTCGGCCAGGCCCATGTTGCTTCGGTACATCGACACAGAGATCGATTCACTGGAGCTGGCGACGAACTCGATCGACCCATCATGCGGTAGTGCCAGATTCATTTGAAGGAAGCGTCGTGCCGCGGCGTCGTCCTTGGTCGCCGGGTAGGCGACGACTGTCCTGAGTGTGCCGCTGCCCTCGGGCACAGAGCCCAGCGGCGGCAGCATGCCGAGCTTTTCGCGGAAGCCGGCCAGCGTCTTCTCGTCCAGCGTCGAGCGCTTGCCGCTGGCCGTCGCGACCAGCAGCTCGCCGAGCGAGGGCAGGAACGGGCGTTCGCTTCCGCCGTCGGAGGCGGTGAACAGGTCCAGGATACGGAACTTGAGATGGTCCTTGACCAGGTTCACCGCGATCTGCGGATCATGCTGTGCAGAAACGTGGTAGACGCGCTCCCACAGCTCGGCCGGGACCAGCGCGCGCAGCAGATGACCGGCGTCGTCGTTGTCCCCCAGGTCCTCGGCCTGCACCAGGCGGCGCATCGCGGCGGCGTAAAACGCTTCCAGATCCGTCTGGGGCGGCAGCATGTACGACACCGCTGCACGTGGCCGATACAGCTGACGCAGGCGCTGGCCGAAGGATTCCTTTTCAACGAAGCAGAATTCGATGAAGGCCTTATGCAACTCCAGAACTTGGGACTCGAAGGTCTCAAGCGGCCGACGCCAGACGGTGGCATGCCTGTTCCAGTGCTGATGCCAGCGCACCTTGGCCTGCCACTCGTGCCACCGGTCCTGCTCGTCCAGCGAGGCCCGGACATCCGGATCCCACCAACGCGCCGGGATCACCTTGGGCAGCCGGTCCTTAATCTGGCGTGGTTGCGGTCGCGCCACCTGCACCCCGGCGGGCAGTTCCGGCTCATGCCGCAGGCTGCGCACCATCCCGCCGAACCCCCCGCGGACGACCGGGTCCTCGGCATCCGGACAGCCGGCCACCACCGAGTACAGCTGGAACACATCGAGGTGGGCGTCTTCGGACGTCAGCAGCTCAGAAGCGGCGGCGTTAGGGTTGAAGTCCCGGGCGAGCTGGGCGACCGTGGTGGTGAGCTGGCGGTCCAGATCGTCCAGGGCGTCGTCGATGGCGTTGGCCCGCGCCGCCAGCGCCTGCACGATCGCGGGCGCCCAATGCGCCGGCGCTCCCTCGTTGATCGGCACAGAACGGCGGGACCACAACGGCCCCAGGCCCGAGATCGCGAAGAACCGCACCACATGATCGCGGTACCGCTCAGTTTCCCGCCGTGCGCGCGCCTCCTGGAGCAGGACGCCTTGTGCCAGCAGTCGGCTGGCCAGCAGGTCGGCCAGCTGCTCCTTAGGGACCGTCAGCGAGGCGGCCAGCGCGGTCGATACGCCTCTGCGCCCGATGCCGGACGCGCTAAGGTCAGAACGCCGGACTCCTGCGTTGGCGAAATGATCGGCAAAGGATTGCGAGCCATCAGTGTCCCAGGGATCACGATGCCTGTCGCCCGAGGCGGTGTCGATCATCGCGACCACCGTTGAGGCCATCGAACGGTGCAGGTCCTCGTGTTTGATGCCTGCGGTACGGCTGAACAGGAACGCCGTCTCGGTTGTCCCCGGACGCATTTGCACCGAGCCGGTGGGATACAGAACCGTGGACCCGACCTCGACGACCTCGTCGTTGAGGTCGTCGGTCAGCGCCGGGGCGTTCTGATCGTCGACCAGGCGGAACAGGTCCACTAACGCGCCCGCTGCGTTGAGATCGGCCGGGCGGCCGCCTCCGGCGTGCTCGCCGAACGCCGAGGGCATCAGCACCAACGGGTAGATCTTGACGGGCAAATACACTTCGTCGAAGGCTTTGGCGATCAGGTGCAGGTAGTCATAAAAGATCCCGGCCCCTGTGCCGCCGGCCACCGAGAACGCCACGAAGACGTCACAGCTACGGGACCACAGCTTACCGCCGAGGGCGGCGACATCCTCCGCAGATCGTTCGATCTTGGACGCTGCCTCCCTCAGGATCTTGATCGCCGGATCCAGTCCGTGCCGGAAGGTCTCGAACAAGCAGGCCCGCCCGACTATCGGCAGCTGGGCGGCCCCGTCGGCGAGCGGCGCGATGTGCGGCTCGTTCGCGCGCGGCGGCAGCCAGGCTATCGAGCCAGGTGGGAATGCTTCGCGCAGGCTGCGCATCAGTTCTGGCGAACTGGTGACGTTCGGCAGCACCCGCTGAGCCCGGGCGGTCTGACTGTAGGCGGCGCGCAGCGGACCCTCGGCTTGCCGGTATGCCAGCCTGTTGAGTTGGGACTCGCTGAAGTCGGCGTAGACGAACTGCAGACAAGACGGCAGCTCGAAGGCCCGGTGCCGCCGATCCTCGAAGTGATTGGCGAACGCCATACCGTCCGGCCCGCAGATCTCCTCCCGCAGGCGGCGTTCGAGCTCGGTGCCGACCAGGCAGCCGGTGCCACCGAGACCGACGAAGAGCATGGGGTGGTGCAGCTTCACATCCGGTCATCTCCCCTCGGCGACCGTGCGAAGCAGTGCACCACCATCGCGCAGGTCAGCCCACCCTTGCTGATGCGGCCACCACACACCATCACCCGACCGCAAGAATCGCCCGAACTCACAGTAGCGCCTGCGGTACGTTCGGGCGCCGTTCTTTGGAGAGAGTCGCAGAAGGCTGTGACCGGCCGGAGGCCACCGGGCGACCGGTGTTGACGGTGCCGGTGATCAGGGGAGCGGCGCCGGTGACCCGCCCACGTCGTTCGAAGTCGCCGAACAGGTCACGTACCAACTCGTGGCCGACCACTGCACCGGCTGCGAAGGGCCGGAATGGTCAGTCCCAAACCACAGGCCACGCCCGTCGTAACGGTGTGCGTGGCCTGAGGAGCCACGACGATCTGCCCGGTCGCCGCCCGCGGGCCGGGGCGGCGGGCCGACAGACGATTAACGAGGCCGGCCGTCCGCGAACACGGCTATCGCGTATCCGGTCCAGGCCCGGGGCGTCGTTGGACAGAACCGTGGTGTACTCCTCGCGGTCAAGGCATCCCCGGTATCCGCGCCTCGCTTTTCATCCACGCTTGACCACGGCGACAACGGCCTTGCCGTCGCCCGGCCCAGCGAACACGAGCGGCGGTGCGCCGCACAGCGCCGCCACAATCGCCAAGCCGCGGCCCGACTCCGAGAGTGCATCCGCTTCACGTACGCAGACGTCGCCGTCCTGCGACGGATCCCAGACCTCGACTGACACCCCCTCGGCAAGTAGCTTCAGGACCAGACGGCAGACCGCCGGGCTGCTGTCCGGCGCTGCGTGCCGGACAGCGTTGCTGACGAGTTCGGAGACGACGGTGCAGCAGTCGTCGACTAGTTCGGGGATGCCCCAGCGGGTCAGGATGTCCGCGGTGTGCCTGCGGGCCCAGCTGGCGGCGCTGGGCATGGCGGCGAACTGTTGGACGACCCCGGCCAGCGGTCGCTCGGCCTTAGGGGTGGGCAGCCGAGGGTGGGCGGGCGATGGCGCTCCTGACCGCTGGGCGGGCACTGGTGTCTTCGGCGGGGGAGTCGGCGGTAGCCGTTCCAGCCGCCTTGACGTGCGGCTGACGGGGATCGGTGGCGGATCGGTGGGCGAGCACGGCACGGTATGACCTCTTTCAGCCAGCCAGAAATACAGAGGGGATTAGGAGAGCGGCTGCAACCAGACCTGGCAGAGGGTTCAGCCGGGCATCGACTGGACCGGCAGATTGCCAATCAAGCTTCCTTCGACGTCGGAGGAGCGACGTGCTGGTAGCGCTTGGGCTTGTCACATGTGCGCCGAGCCGTCCCGGACGTGGCCATCTTTTCCAACACGTTGTGGATGGCCCCTGCGCTACGGCCCTCCAGCATGTGACTGACCATCGTCGGGGT
>Ga0105237_10010111_pt1 | contig 10057 bp, 12 predicted proteins | sample KBSC24metaG_FD_81520 | JGI IMG/M metagenome (GOLD analysis project Ga0105237, IMG submission 81520) | Corn rhizosphere microbial communities from Kellogg Biological Station, Michigan, USA - KBS C2-4 metaG | ecosystem: Host-associated > Plants > Roots > Rhizosphere > Soil | place: Michigan, USA... | reverse complement strand
TGTTGCGCGTCCTTCTCGTTTTCGCAAACCCAGTCGAGTAGTTCTGTATCAGGCAGAAATTCCCAGGGGATCTTCACGGTCCACGGCTTGGAGTACGCTTTCGGATCGTCAATCGTCAATTGCACTTCGATGTGCCCGAAATCGGGGCGGCGGAAGCGTTCCGTGACGTGCAGAGCGTCCGTATGTGGGTGGCCTCCGTCATCCAGCCACGTATTCGCGTTGATGCCGGCGGTATGAACGACGAGTGTGTCGCCTTCCCATTTCCCCACCGAGTATCCGAACCAAGCCGGATCGAGATCCTTTGGAAGTTCACGCCCATCGATGAAGATTTCGCGGAAAGAATGATAGCTCTCAAACAGCATGGCGATCTCTCCGCTGGTCTGCAGGACTTTCTTGGGCATGTGATGAGCATCGAAATCGGTCACGCTGTGCGGCAGGCAGCGCGTTGACGGCCTATCCTTGCCCGCGTCCGCCAATCGCTCCTTATAAAGCGCCGCCGCCCACGGGAGCATGGGAACCTCGACTCCATCGGCGGCCAGGTTCTCCAGATACTTGGTGCTGAAGCCCGGCGCTGACCATGTCCCCGAAAGGTCCGGCTTGCCGTCACGCGTCCGCGGCGTGGGCGCCGACAAGTTCACTTTGCCGTCCTTGGTTCGCGGGATGCCGGGAGTGGGATGATTGATCCACTGCGCCGCGAGCGGCGTGACAGCCAAAGCCAGCGTCATGACGACGTTTTTCATTTTCTATTTCGTCCGCGCAAATCTGTAATTGCCGGACACATGCTTGACAAAGAGATCCGTCGGCGCAGTCTTAGGGTCCTTGACTACAAACTCGACCCCACCCTGTATGCCTACAAAGTTGCTTGCCGATGTCGCCCGGATTCGCGTTTTGCCCCTACCGTCGAGGTCGCCGAAGAGCGCATCGCCCTCGGCTGTGATTACAATCGTCCGCGCAACCGTGCGCCACAGCTTGGGCTGCTCCACGTAGGTGCCGGCGTACTTCGCCAGGGTTTCGCGGGGGACTTTGACTTCGGATTTTTCATCGTCGGAAGCCCTGCCTACCCAGTGATCGAGGTCTTTGTTGTTCTCGTTGCACACAGCCTCGAGCAATTCGGTATCGGGAGCTAACAGCGAACTGATCGCCACCGTAAAGGGCTTGGCGTACACCTTGGGGTCTTGAATCGTGGTTTCCATTTCCAGATGCCCCAAGTCCGTACGCCGGTAGCGTTCCGTGGTGTGCAGCGCTTCGCTGTGCGGATGGCCTTGGGTGTCAAGCCACGTCTTGTCATTGAATCCGGCGCTGTCGACTACCAGCGTGTCGCCGTCCCAGTGCCCGACTGAGTAGCCCATCCAAGCCGGCTGCGGATCGGACTCCAGCGGGCGCCCGTCAAGAAAAATCTGGCGATAGGTGAGATCCTCGTCGAGCATGACGATGAGAGTGGGAGTTTGCACGATCTTCACATACCGTTGCGCCGTGCTGTATTCAGGACCGAACGGCAAGCAGTGCGCGGCCATATGGTCCTTGCCTAAATCTTCTTTGCGCTTTTCGACGAGGGCTTGCGCCCACGGCGGTATGTCTCCCGGTTTCAGGTCCGCGGTGATATTGGCGTCGTACTTGGGCGAAATTCGGTTCCAGACTCCTGTGAGATCGGGTTTACCGTCGGCAGTGCGCGGCGTCGGAGCCGCGAGGTTGGGCTTGCCATCCGCCGTGCGCGGAATACCAGGCGTGGGATAGTTCAACCATTGCGCCCTCACCGGGTCCGTCAGCGCCAGAGAAAGAATCGCCAACACAGCTGCCTTCATGTTTCTGCCTCCTCAGGCCATCTCATTGCTTGGAATACTTGTTCCGCGAATCCTTGCCGACCAGGTGCTCGACGTCCTGGTTATTCTCGTTGCAGACGTACTCGAACAGCTCCGTACCGTACATGTACTTGGAATGCCCATACAGGGTGAAGGCCTTGGTGTACGCGCCGGGGTCGTCGATGGTGACGTCGTAGTCCAGGTGGTCAGAATCCGGCCGCCGGAAGCGCTCGACGATGTGCAATTTATCGGTATGCGGATGACCGGCGAAATCGAACCAGAAGACCTCGTTGAAGGCGACCGAGTCCACCACCAAGGTATCGCCTTCCATTTTGCCGATGGAGTGGCCGTACCAAGTTGGATCGGGATCTTCGGGATGCGGCCGCCCGTCGGTGAAAATCTGGCGATAGCTATGCGTGTTGCCCTCGAAGAGGATGAACGTATGCGTGGGCGTCTGCACGATCCGCCAGGGATGCGGAACCTGCCGCGGAACACCGGCGGGCAGGCAAACCGCCGTCGGGTCGTCTTTGGATAGCCGCTCCTTGACCAGCTTTGCCGCCCACGGTTGTAACGGAATGCTCTCGCCCGGCTTCAGCGCATCATTCAAGTCAGAGATGAAATGCGGATCGGCGCTCCAGATCCCGGAGAAATCCACTTTGCCGTCAGCAGTTCGCGGCGTGGGCTTGGTTTTGGCGGGCTGGCCCACTGCGAACACCGGCGCCAGAACAGCGAAGGCGATAACGACTGCCCAGCGCTTACTCATGGTTCGCTATTCCTTATCCGCCGACGAGGCGCCAAATACGCTCGTCCCATCCGCCAAGGTGACCGACCTGGCGTTGGCCATTTTCGATCCGTCCTTCGCGAGCGACGCCTTCACCGTGATCTGATCGCCAACCTTGAGCGACTTCCTGGTCCATCCGCGCCGGATTAAACTCGCCGGACTGCCCAATTCCAAATTCCAGTTGGTCATGCTGCCGTCGTTCTCTTTGACGTCAACATAGAAACGCGCGTGCGGATTCATCCACTCGACCTTGGTCACGACGCCCGTCAGCACAATCGTTTTGTTCCCGTCGTACTCGGCGTCAAAGGAATGATGCGCCAGCGCCGGCAGCGCCACACCCAGCAACCAGAGACACACCCACCAAGATTTCATCGCCAACGATCTTATCATTCGTCGGAGCGAAACGGAACAAGGAGGCGGAGCTTTACTGGAAAGCTCCCAGCGAGGTAAAGGCCCCGGCGGGCGTGAATTCCAATCCCATCACCGCAATGTCCGCCGACGGAGCGCTGAACTGGATCGCTCCTTTAAAGCCCGCTACCAGCGGGTTATTCGCCGTCACGACGAACGCCTGGTGGGCATGCGGTTGTAGAACGATCGACGTGCTGGATTGCGCACCGCCATCCGTCACATAGTTCATCGTCACAGTGAGCGGCTGCGTGCCATTGCTATTGGCGATCGCGACCGACGTCACGTTCCCTTGTGTGTTGTCGAACGGCATCAGGAAACTGCTGCCCGACAAGGATGATATCGACGACCCTTGCGAGTCCCGCGGGCTCCCGATGCTGAATTGGAAGATCGACGTGAGTCCAATCTGCCCGCTGGTCGCGATCTCCGCCCAACCTTGCAGCAGCGTGGAAGAGGTTCCCGGACTCTGCGCGAAGAACGAGGCCCCCGGCGCCAGAGTGCCGGACAAGACTCCCGGCGCCTGGTTCAGAATCGGAAACGGCATGGCAGCCCCGTTGTCGCCCCAGAACCGGAACGTATAAGTAACCGGCGCCTGATCGGTATTGATGATCGAAATCCGCGTGACCCAGCCCGCGCCATCGACAATCTGCGGAATGCGATAGGCGCTGCTGAAAGTCAACGACGTGCCGATGGTGATGCTGAATGTCTGCGTCGCGCTGGTCGCCGCCGAATCCGTCACCTTCACCGTGAAGCTCAGAGTTCCGGACGATGTGGGAGTGCCGCTGATGGCTCCCGAACTTGAAAACGATATCCCCTGCGGCAACGCGCCCGAAACCAAAGTTCAAGCGTAGGGCGGGCCGCCGCCGGTCGCCTTGAGAGTCTGCGAATAAAACGTGCCCGCGGCGCCCGCCGGAAGCGTGGGGTTGGTGGTGATCGTCAGCCCGTCCGGAGTAGTCACGGTAAAACTCAAATTCGTCATCCCGGTGACATTTAAGGTTCCCAGGCTGGTGCGCGTGTCGGTCCAAGAGTTAGGGTTGCTCTGACTCACCGAGACCGGCCCCAGGGGGCTCAAGCAATTCCACCCATTCAACCCCGAGCCCGAGAACGCGAGTACGGTAAACGGGAATCCGATGTCTTGAATGAAGCTCCCCGACCCGCCGGAGCAACTGAAATTCATGACATCGCTAAACGAGCCGGCGCCAACTCCTGAAATCGAGATGGAAGTGGAACTTGCCGTGGCAAAATTTCCATTGCTGGTATCGCGCGTTAGCGTGAATTGAAATGTGTTGCCGTTGAGAGTAGTGTTGCCTACCGTGCCGGTAAGATTGCCCGAGAGAGCAAACACCAAGGTTACGGCGGAAGCAGGTTTTGCCGCTAAAAGACTCCACGCAAGAAAGACCGCCGCGAGGGCGCTAATCCGGGTTTTCAATCTAATCCTCCAAGACGGGCGATTCTATTGTGGAGCTGCGAAGCAACGAGAGATTAAATGGTGCGGAGGAGGGGACTTGAACCCCTACGAGATTGCTCCCGCTAGCACCTCAAGCTAGTGCGTCTGCCAATTCCGCCACCCCCGCAGGTGGAAACTTCAATGCTATCCCAAAGAACGTGGTTCCGGACTACTTCTTCTCTTGCTTCTGTGCGGGCGCCGGGGTAATCGGCACGTTGATGGTCTGTGGCTTGCCTTCCTTGCCGCCGACGATCGGGGTTGCAGTAATCGGTACGGTGCCTGCCGCCGGGGCGGCGCCGCCCTTCTGCTGGGTCACCGGGACCACCTTCTGGAAGATCGACGGGGCCACCTTGCCGGAGCGCGTCGAAAGAATCGACAGCGTCAGCGAAGTCACCATGAAAAGTGCCGCCGCGATGGTGGTGGCTTTCGACAACACCGTGGCTGAGCCGCGCGGCCCGAATACCGTCTGCGAGCCCATGCCGCCAAAAGCGCCAGCCAGGTCGGCCGCCTTGCCGCTTTGCAGCAGCACGACTACCGCCAGGAACACGCACACAATCACATGCACAATTGTAATCAGAATGACCATACGGCTATCCAGGAAAGAAATCTAATGACTATCGTAACACGGCACGTCATTTATAGGCGGCGATGCCGGTAACGCGCTCGCCGATCACCAGGGCGTGAATGTGGTCCGTGCCCTCGTAGGTCTTGACGGTTTCGAGGTTGCACATGTGGCGCATGATGGAGTATTCGTCCATTATTCCGTTAGCGCCCAGCAGGTCGCGCGAGGCGCGGGCGCAGTCAAGCGCCACGGCCGCGTTGTTGCGCTTCAGCATGGAAATGTGGGCCGCATCGGCCTGGCCTTTATCCTTCAGCCGCCCAACCTGTAGGGCCAGCAACTGCGCCTTGGTGATCTCCGTGATCATGTCCGCCAACTTTTCCTGAACGAGTTGATGCGACGCGATGGGCCGCCCGTCGAACTGTTGGCGCAGGACAGAATATGCGCGCGCCGTCTCATAGCAGTCCATGGCCGCGCCGATCACGCCCCAGCCGATGCCGTACCGAGCCTGTGAGAGGCATGAGAGCGGCGCTCGCAACCCCTGCGCCTGCGGCAGCAGCGCGCTTTCCGGCACGCGGCAGGTGTTGGCCTCGAGGCTTGAAGTCACCGAAGCCCGCATCGACAGCTTCCCGTGAATTTCGGAGGCAGTGAACCCAGGAGCCCCGCGCTCTATGAGAAATCCGCGAATGCCATCCTCGGCGCGAGCCCACACCACGGCCACATCAGCCACGCTGCCATTGGTGATCCAAGTCTTCTCACCGTCGAGCACCCAGTCGCAGCCCTCCCGCCGCGCGCGCGTCAACATGCCAGCCGGGTTCGATCCGAAACCGGGCTCCGTGAGTCCGAAGCACCCAAGAGCCTCGCCGCTCTGCAGCTTCGGAAGCCAGCGCTGCTTCTGTTCCTCGCTGCCGAACGTCAGGATCGTGTACATCACCAGCGCGCTCTGCACACTGACGAAGCTGCGTAGCCCGGAATCGCCGCGCTCGATCTCCTGCATCACCAGCCCGTACTCGACGTTGCTCATCCCCGCGTAGCCGTAGCCTTCAATGTTCGTCCCCAGGAAGCCTAGGCGCCCATCTCCGCGATGAGTTCTTTGGGAAATCGCGCATCGCGGAAGCAATCGCGAATCAGCGTCAGCACCCGTTCATCCACGAACTGGCGCGCGGTTTGCCGCACCAGCAACTCCTGCTCCGAGAGTTGCGAATCGATCATCAAATAGTCAACGCCGGGAAATCGGGGTATGCGCGATTATTTTAGCGCGCGGCCACAGTGCTACGATGGCCGGGAATGTTGTTCGCCTTTCCGCTCCTGTGGGCGGCGGGCGCCGTCGCAGCGTTTTTCTACGCGCAAGACCGGGGCATCCCGTGGGCGACCGCGCTGGCCGTGCTCCCCGCCTTCCTGTTGGAAGTCAGCCTGTATTTCACGATGGGCGTTGAGCGCTTACGCCTGCGCCTCGAAAAACTCCCGCCGACCGGAGTCGCCGTGTCGCTGGTGCTCGCCGCCGTAGCGCCCTACACTCTAGCGGCGCTAGCGCTGCGAAGTTTTTCGTGGCATTCGCTGGGCGTGATCGCCGCGCTGGCGGTGGTCGCAGCGTTCTGGTACGTAGTGTTCCCGCACCAGACGGCAGTCGACATTCTGTTCCTGATTTTCATCGCCGCCGTATGGCTCTCGCGCGCCATCCCCCCGCTCTATCCCAGCCCCCTCGATGCCCTTCCCCTAGGAGCGTTAGGCCAATTGATGTGGTTCCGCACCGGACTCTTCGCCATGCTCAGCGTGCGCCGCATGAAGAACATCGGCTTCGGATTCTGGCCCGCCGGACGCGAATGGAAAATCGGGACTCTCTACTTTTTAGCCCTGGTCCCCGTCGTAGCCGCCGTAGGCTGGGCCATCCACTTCACCAGCCCGCACATGCACTACGCAAGCTGGGCCCGCACCACGTTGATCGGACTCGCCACCTTCTTCGGCATCCTATGGGTAGTCGCGCTAGGCGAAGAATTCTTCTTCCGCGGCCTGCTGCAACAGTGGATCACCGCCTGGCTGCATAACGACTGGACCGGACTGCTGCTGACTTCCCTGCTCTTCGGATCAGTGCACCTGTGGTACCGCCCATTCCCCAACTGGCGCATCGCGATTCTCGCAGCGGTAGCCGGCGTTTTCTACGGCTTAGCTTACCGCCAAGCCCGCAGCATCCGCGCATCGATGGTCACGCATGCGTTGACGGTTACGGCCTGGCGGTTGTTTTTTACTTAAGAGGACGTCCAGAAAGACAGAGGCGCAATAAACCACCTCAGCTCAACCTGGCTCTAACAAGGCATTCTTCTAAATCGGCCTGCTGCTACGGATGGGCGAGCGGCCTCTTATAATGAGCTATCAACCGATTGCGGTTGGTCAAATGAAGAATAAAGAACTAGTGATTGATTCCGCCTTTAAGAACCTCATTGACAGGTCGTCACTAGTGGGGGACTTGCTGCGCAAAGAGACCGATCGAGGTTGCGCGCTGGTTGCGGGCGCTGCACTGGACGAAGTCCTAGCCGGCTTACTTACTGTTTATCTCCTCAAAGACAAGGAAATTATAAAGGCCTTGTTTGACAATGCCAATGCCCCCATCTCAACCTTTTCCGCGCGAATCTGGCTTTGCCGAGGCATTGGGTTGATCTCCTAGGAGCTTTGTCATGACATTGACTCAGTTCGCCACATACGAAATCACGCTGCTCATTTCGAGAGCCGCAAAGGTCATGGTCATGACTTCTCGTTTGATCGGCAGGACGTCGTTGACAGGTGCCGCGGCCTCAGAAGCCTTCCAGTAACCTACATCAGTCAATCCACGCCCAGGTTTATCTTCGAACTGTTCGTTGGGATTACGGCTGGGTGCCTGGGAGAGCATGCGAAAAATTGGAAACTTGTGGCAGACAATCTCGGCGATTCGGCTGCGCGGGAGTGCATGCTCAAAGGCGTGCCGACGATAGACATAAGAGGACATATTCAAAAGATTCTAGACACAGGACGGGTTCCCAATGTAGGGCGCAAGGACCATTGACAGTGGATGCTGGCACTTTAGTCGCGCTATCCGAATCACTTCTTTCCATTTTTATGGCAGCGGGAGCGTTAACGGTTTAACGGCGCTTTAGGAAGCAAGGGCAGTTAGAAAAGACCTGACGTTCTGGGATGGAGTCTAAGCTCCGACCGATGTCCGCAATAGACGCAGATGTCCGGCAAGCTTCACCTGTTCCGAACTCGCTACGTGCCAGACTTCGCCGGCGCGCATCGGCTGGCCGTCAAGCTCTCCCTCACCTTCGATTGCGATCAAAAGCATCTGATCGGACGACGCCGGAAGTGTCAGCGCACCATCCACGTTTAGAGGTTCGGTGAGAAAATAATCGCACTCGACCTTCACCGGCCTGCGAGCGTCATGCGGTCCCAACTGGCTCACCGCCAACGCGCTATCCAGATGCAACTCCCGCCCACGGCCGTAATCGAAAAAGCGGTACGTAATGTCCGACTGCTGCTGAATCTCGCAAATCGTAAGCCCCGCGCCGATCGCGTGCACCGTGCCAGCGGGAATGAAAAAAGTGTCGCCTGGCTGGGCGTCGAACCACTCGAGCATTCCCATGATGGTTCCGTCGAGCGCGCCGGCACGGGCTTGCTCGCTAGTAACCGGCTCGCGGAATCCCGCGGCGATCTTTGCGCCGGGCTCGGCTTTCAGCACGTGCCACATTTCGGTTTTGCCGGCACAACTGTGGTGGAACCGCGCGTACTTATCGTCAGGGTGCACCTGCACCGACAAGTTCTCCTTGGCGAACAAAAACTTCACCAGCAAGGGAACTTCCGGCGTTTCAAACCACACTTCGCCGATAGGAAATGGCCCGGCCTTGGCGCGCACGTTGGGGAACCACGGCTCCAGATTCCGGGTCCCCCACGGGCGTTCGCGAAAACTGGGCTCCAGTTTGCGGAGCGGCATGATCTGTTCTAACGCGTCCTTAGAGGCGCGCCGCGATGAAGCGCTGCAGGCGGTCGAGCCCGCGCTCCAATTCCTTCATCGAAGTCGCATAGGAGATGCGGATGTGCTCATTAGTGCCGAAAGCTTCGCCCGGAACCACCGCGACGAATTCCTCGGCCAGCAGCTTCTCCGAAAATTGCAACGAATTGGTGATGCCGTTGGTGTACGCGGCACTCACGTTCGGATACGCGTAGAACGCCCCCTTCGGCATTTGCGCAGTGACGCCTGGCATGGCGCGCAGGCGGCCGATCACGTAATCGCGCCGCTTCTTGTATTCGGCCAGCATGATGCCCACCGATTCCTGCGGCCCGCGCAGCGCTTCGATCGCGCCCTTCTGCGCAAACGACGTCGGGTTCGAAGTCGCATGGCTCTGCAGCTTCGCGATCCCGCCCACCACCGGCGCCGGGCCCAGCACGAAGCCGATGCGCCAGCCCGTCATCGCGTAGGTCTTCGATAGCGACCCGGCCACCAGCACCGTATCCTTCACGCCCGGGATCGCCGCCAGCGAGTGCGGCTCGCCGTCATAAAGGAAGCGGTGATAGCACTCGTCTGTCATCACCCAGATGCCGCGGGCCTTCGCCGTCGCGATAATGCGCTCCATCTCGCCGCGATCGAAAATCGCGCCGCTGGGATTGGACGGCGAGTTGAGGATGATCATCTTGGTCTTGGGCGTGATGGCGCGCTCCACCATGGCGGCGGTCAGCGAGAAGCCTTGCTGCTCATTGGTGTCGACGAACACGCACTTGCCGCCCGCGTAGTTCACGACGTCTTTATAGGTGACCCAATACGGCACCGGGATGATGACTTCATCGCCCGGATCGACCAGCGCCTGCGTCAAATTGAAAATCGCGTGCTTGCCGCCGACGGTGACGATGCACTCCTTCGAGTTATAGGAGGTGCCGTAGTCGGCCTTGTGGCTATCGCAAATCGTCTGCTTCAGCTCTTCAGTACCGCCAGTATTCGTGTACTTGGTGAAGTTTTTCTCGATGGCCTCGATGGCAGCGCGCTTGATGTTTTCCGGCGTCGGGAAATCCGGCTCACCGGCTCCGAAATCGACCACATCGTTGCC
>Ga0105237_10010110_pt1 | contig 10057 bp, 4 predicted proteins | sample KBSC24metaG_FD_81520 | JGI IMG/M metagenome (GOLD analysis project Ga0105237, IMG submission 81520) | Corn rhizosphere microbial communities from Kellogg Biological Station, Michigan, USA - KBS C2-4 metaG | ecosystem: Host-associated > Plants > Roots > Rhizosphere > Soil | place: Michigan, USA... | reverse complement strand
GTGGCGTCGAGCGTGTGGCCGTCCGGCTCGGAACCCAGCCGGGCGGCGGCCAGCCGGCGGAGTTCGTCGTAAACGTGGGCGAAATCGGGCGGTTCGGCCATCCGGGCGGCTCGGCAGAGGTGGCGTCAGTATGACCGCGGCGAGAGTGCAAGTCGAGGGGGTGTCATTCCGACATGTTTTCTTCCGGACGAATCGGGATGATTCCGGCGGGGGGTGGCTATGTCGGCCGGAACCATCGAGAGCCGGTGGCCCGTGACGTACGACGCTCACCCGCCGGCCACCGACCGCAAGAAGGATACCCGTTCGGCGAGCGGCGGGTGGGTGTCGAGCAGGTGGCCGACGCCGGTGCTGCGGTCCAGGTTTCGCAGCCGCTCCATGAACGCTGCCCCAGCACCCGGCGTGTACCCCGCTTGTCGGCAGAACTGCACCGCCTTCTCGTCTGCCTCGAACTCCTGCTCCCGGCTGTACGCCCGGTCGAGCAGCAACCGAGACACCATCCCGACCACCATGTTCGTGGTGCCGAGCAACCCGGCCAGGGCGTTCATTCGCGTTCGCTCGCCGGCGTGCCCCAACTGGATGTGGGCCAACTCGTGGGCCAGCACGAACGCCATCTGGTGCGTCTGCTCGCGGCAGAACTCGACCATTGAGCGGGCGACGACGATCGTCTTGTGCGGCAGGGCGAGGGCGTTGAACGGCATCTCCAGCACGCGGCCGGCGATGGGGCGGGTGAAGCCGTTCTTTTCCAGTAGCGGGGCGAGCACCCGGTGAACGGCGACCGACCAGTCGGGCAACTCGGGCGACTCGGCCGACAGTTGGGCGAACAGCCGGGCGTCGGCCTCGGCCGGGTTGTCGAGCAGAGCGGCGATGGCTCCGAACATCAGTTCCCTCTTAACCTCGGGCGTGAGGCCGGTGGACCGGACACAATTAAGGTGGCGTGCGGTGGGGCGGATGTCGAGGGGAAAGCGGGTGAACGGCCGCGGCGGGCGGAATACCCTGACGGGACAGCCTCACCTGTGGAGCATTCATGTCGCAGCGCGTGCTAGTGACCGGCTCGGCCGGGCGGATCGGGCGGGCAGTGGTGCGGGAGTTGACCGCCCGCGGGCACACGGTGGTCGGGTTTGACATGCGGCCGACACCCGGTGTGCCGGAATCGCAGAGCTTCGTCGGCTCGCTTCTGGACACCGAACTGCTGGCGAAGGCGATGGCGGGTGCGAATTGCGTCATCCACCTCGCCGCGGCGCCGGACGACTCGCACTTCCCCCCGCAAGAGACGAACAACTTCGAGAGCGAACTGCTGCCGAGCAACGTGCTGGGGAGCTATCGCGTGATGGAGGCGGCACGGACGGCGGAGGTGCCGAAGGTGATCCTCGCCAGCACCGGCCAGGTGATCGACGGCCACCTGGACGACAACAACATCCCCGTCACGGTCCACATGCCGTACCGCCCGCGGTACCTCTACGCCTGCACCAAGGTGTTCCTCGAAATGCTCGGCCGGGTGTACGCCGAGCAGCATGGCATGAAGGCGATCGCGGTGCGGCTGGGCTGGTGCCCGCGGCCGGGGCAGGCGGAGTTGATCGCCAACAGCCCCGACGACCAGGACGTGTTCCTGAGTCCGGGGGATGCCGGGCGGTTCTTCGCGGCGGCGGTGGAAACGCCGGCGGAGAAGCTGCCGACGTGGGCGGCGGTGCATGTGACGAGCAAGCCGCTCCAGCAGTTGCGGTACGACCTGGAACCGGCGGCGAAGCTGGTGGGCTGGCGGCCGCAGGAGTCGTGGCCGACGGATGCCGTCGAATAAAAGACACGGGACACGGGACAGGAGACACGAGCCGAGAAGGGAGAGCAATCGGCGATGCAATTCACGGCGAGCGGCAGCGAGCCGTGTGCGACCCCGAAGGGGCCACCGGGAATAGCCAGGGGTGACGGAACCTCGAAGAGGTGACGGAACCCCTGGAAACACCGGCGATGAATGACCGCAGCCCCGAAGGGGCGACCCGATTGAAGGCGGGTCGCCCCTTCGGGGCTGCGGGGTTGTTGGGATCGGTGGTCCAGGGGTTCCCTCATCCCTTCGGGACTCCGTCACCCCTGGCTATTCCCCGTCGTCCCTTCGGGACTTCACTCGGTCACTTCCCGCTGATCTTCACGTCCACCGGGTCCGCCCAGAACTTGTGCTCGGCCCCGTAGTACAGGTACACCCGGCTGGCCGGCCCGCGGTACTCGCCGGGCACGTCGGCGATCAGGTCCACGCCGAACTCGACCTTCTCCTTGTCGCCCAGGCCGTGCCAGTAGAAGACCAGCTCGCGGCCCCGCTTCTCCCAGTAGCTGACCGTCGGCCGCTTGCCCTCTTCCTTGCGGTCGGTGAGCAGCTTCAGTTGCTTCATGTCTTCCGGCACCTTCAGCCCGGCCGGGATGCCGACCACCGCCGTCACCATGCCGTTCTGCGTGCCCTTCAGGTTCTCCACCGTCACGTTCAGCCGCACCGTGTCGCCCTCGTTCGCCTCGGTCTTGCTCAGCTTGGTCGCCAGCTTGACCGGGCAATCGGGCGAGCTGTTCGGGGCGCGGGTGCGGCACTCCCAGCTCACCGTGCAGGGGTAGGCCTGCTTGGCGTCGGTGGTCACGTCCACGCTCACCTTGTCGCCCTTGAGCAGCTTCTCGGGGTTGTCGATCTCGACCACGATCGGCCCGGCCTGCTGGCTGGTGAACGCCTTCTCGCCCACCTTCGCCCCGCCGACGGTCACGGTGATGGTGCCGTTCTCGGCCGGCTTCTTGTTGCCGCGAGCGAACTCGATCAGTGCCTTGAGAGCCAGGATGGTGCTCTGGGTGGAGCCGAAGTCGCCGCTACCGCTCCGCTTGCTGCCGATCCACTTGCACGCCGACTCCACGTTCGGGCGGAACTGGCCGGCTTCGTTCGCCTTCAGCCAGCCGAGCACGGCCAGGGAGGTGGTCTCGATCTCCAGCGCCATGCCGGTGCTGTTCGTCACGCTGGCGGTCGCCCCCTTCAGGTGGCCTTCCTTCTCTTGCGACTTGGCCAGCACGCCGAGCAGTTCCTCGCCGCCCTTGCGGTCGCCGCGGTTGAGCAGGGCGTTCGCCACCAGCCCGATGAAGTACGGGTCGGCCTTCCGCCCGCCGTCCTTCGCCAGTTTGACCAGCGATTCCACTTCTTTCGTCAGGTCGGACTTCGGCTCGGTGGTCCGCTCGGCCTCGGTGATCGACCACACGATGTACGCGTTGGCGATGTCGGCCGGGGCGTACCCGAAGGTGTCCAGCGCCCGCGCGTTCTTCTTGAACCCGCCGTTCCCGTCCTTGCTATCGATCAGGTACTGCTTGGTCCGCTTCAGCATCTCCTGGTCCACCGGGAACACGCGGCTCATGTCGGTGAACTGGAGCAGCCCGTAGGCGGTGAGGGCCTCGTGCGGCGGGGCGGCCCCGCCGAACCACTCGTACCCCTGGCGGCCGTCGCCCTTCATGCACTCGAAGCTGGTCAGCTTGCCGTACCCGCGGTCGAGCAGTTCCTTCGCCCGCTTGCTCACCTCCGGCTTGGCCTGGTTGGTCTCGTTCAGGTAGTCGAGCACCAGCACGTTCGGGTAGTTGGTGGTCGAGGTCTGCTCGAAGCAGCCGTTCGGCTCGCGGAGCAGCCCTTCCAGCCCGGCCTGCACCTCGCTCAGCGTGTTCGGGTACATCGTCACCCGCATCTTGAGCGTGCCCGGCACCACCTGCCGCGGGATGTCGAGACCGGCCGTCAGCTTCGACTCCAGCAGGTCGGACTTCTGCCCGCTCGCCGGGAAGCCGTCCGGCACCACCGTCAGCTTGCGGGTGATGCTGTCGGTGTCGGTGCCGACCTTGCCGTCGAGTTTCACGCTCAGTTCGCCGTCCAATTTTTCCGGCGTCAGCCGTACCAGCTTCCGCCCGCCGGCCGTGCCGTTGAGCGGCAGTTGCACCTTGTCGGAGCCGTCCACCTTCAGCCCGGTCGGGGTGACGGTCACGTCGGCGGTCCGCTGGCCGTCGGTGCCGTTCAGCCCGACCACCGGCACGTCGAGCTTGTCGGACGAGCCGATCTCCTGCGGCAGCTTCGGGTCGAGCGAGAACGGCTTGCGAACCTCGATGACCCCGCTGACCGCCCCGATGCGGCCGTCGAGCGAGTGCCCGGCCACCAGCACGCGGTACGGAGCAACAGCGTCGCTCAGGGTGAACGACACGTCGGCCTTGCCGTCGGCGTTGGTCACGATCACCGGCTGCCAGAGCAGGGTTTCGGTGAAGTCGGTGCGGTCCGCCCCTTCCGCCTTCGGCGCGGGTGTGTGGGCGTACTCGCGGACGACCAGCGGCAGGGCCTGCGGCAGGAACTCGGTGAACAGGCCGATCTGCTCTTGCTCCCGCTGCTTCTTCGTCGCGTCGTCCTTGTTCGTCCCTCGCGCCTGGTTCAGCCCCTCGTTCCGCCGGGCCATGAAGTCGTTGAACATCCGCCCGCGGGCCTGAGCGAGTTGCCTCCGGTCGAAGTCGGCGTCACCCCGAATGTCCTTGGCGGCCACACCGCCGAGTTGCACCTCATCGAACGCCCGCATACCGCCCAACGGCTGCTCACCGGCGGCGAACGGCATTCCGCCCGGGAAGGCTTGCCCAGGGGCCGGGCCCCCGCCGCCGTTGAACCCGGCCCCGCCACGAACCCCACCGAACCCGGCACCGCCCTGGCCAGGCATTCCACCGCCGATGCCGCGCCCGCCGCCGCCACCGAACCCGCCGCCGCCGGGAGGACCACCGGCTCCGCCGCCCAGACCGGGGCGGGCGAACTGCGGGGCGAAGCGGGCACCGGGGCCGGCGGGCGCCGGGGGCGGTACCGGGGCGCCTTCGGGAACGCCCGGCGGCAGTGCCCGCGGGGCGTCATCCTTCTTCAGTTCCATGGGCTTGTCCGCCCACTTGCCCTCGGCTTTCCCGTCCAGCTTGGCGAACTCCATCGCGTCGGCCGGGGCACCCTTCGCCCACGGCCCGGCGTCGCGTCCAGGGGCGGGAGCGGCACCGGCGGCGGCCATCGGCATGGCCCTTTTCGTGGTTACGGCCGCCTTGGTGTCCGTCGCGCCGAACGCCCGCTCGTCCTCCACCTGCTGCTTCACTTCGGGGAACTTCTCGTGGGCGATGGTGGCCGTCTGCCGCCAGCCGTCGTTGTCGCGGCCGGTGATCAGGCCGAACACCGACACCACCGCGGCGATGGCGAGCAGGCCGACGGAGGTGCCGACGAGCGCCTTGCCGGCGGCGGTGCGGCGGAACAGGCCGAGGCCGGTCGCCACGCCCAGTCCGGCCAGCCCGAGCAGCCCGGCGACGACGATGCCGAGCACCTTCCGCCGCTCTTCCCACTTCTGGTCGTAGGGCCTCAACTCCTCGCTGGTGAAGGCGAACTTCCGCAGCTTGGCGTCGTGATCGACGTTGCTCTGGCTGTTGGCGCCCACCGCCGCCAGCAGGTCGCCCTCGGCCTTCGTCAGGTCGGCCCGGTCGCCGCCGTTGGCGGCGTTGTGGTCCACCTGCTGCTTGTTCTTCTCGGCCGACTCCAGGCCGAGCATGGCCGACTCGAACTTCGGGTAGTACTCGTTGAACACCTTCCGCATGCTCGGCCGCATGCCGGTGGGCAGGAGTTCGTTCGACGCCGACACCAGCAGGATGCGGTCGGCCTCCTCCGCCGGCACGCCCTTGCGGAACTGGGCCGGGGCCTGTTCGGCGAACCGCCGCCAGCCTTGCGTGCCGAGCAGCAGGTCGAGCGCCTCGGCCGCCTTCGGGTGCTTGGTCAGCAGGAAGTCGGCGTGTTCCAGTTCCTCGCCCTTCTTCACCTCGCCGCTGAGCAGGAAGTGGGTCGGCAGCATCCGCTCGGTCTTCTCGTCGGCCATCGTGATGACCGACTGGTTGACCACCGCCGCCCACAGCACGGCCGGCTTCGGCTGCTCCTTCTCGTCCCGCGACTCGACCGTCAGGTCCACCTTCTCGCCGGGCACGAACGCCCCGTTCGCCCCGCCGGTCCGCTTGGCCGCGTACGACACCTTCAGCGTTTCGCCGGGGATGCGGTACACCAGCCGTTCGGCCAGGTATTCCAGGCTTTCGCGGCCGACCTCGTTGTTGTCGGGCAGGTCGAACACGGTGATGCGGGTGACGCCGCCCAGCTTGGTCTCGCTCAGGTCGAGCGCGGCCTCGGTCGTCTTGCCGGCTTCGAGCGTCAGTTTGGCGTGGGCCACCGACCGGCCGCGGACGTAGGCCCCGACCAGCACGTTCCGCTTCTTGCCCATCGAGGTGACTTGCACCTTGATCGGCTCGCCCGGTTGCGTCACGCCCGTCGGCACGCTCAGCAGCACGCCGTCCTTCTTCGCCAGCGCCGGCACCTGCTTGCCGTCCTTCAGTACGGTCAGCGGGTAGTCGCTTTGGAGCAGGCCGAGCGGCTTGGACAGCTTCAGGCTGTAGTGCTTGTCGGCTTCCGGGGTGAAGGTGAACACGCCCATGCCCTGGTTGGCACCGGGGTGGTCGGGGTCGGTGAGGGTCTTCACCGTGCCGACGTCCTTCACCTCGGTCGCGCCGAGCATCAGGGCGCCGGTCACGTCGGCCGGCTTGCCGGCGGTGGTGGTGGCGCGGAAGTACACGCGGTTCGGCACGCCGGCCACCAGGTCGCCGCCCTCGGGGAAGAACTCGACGCTCAGCCGGCGGGTGGTGAGCGGCACCGGCTTGTTGAACCCCTCGATGGTGCCGCCGGCGTTCACGGTCACGCCGAACGACGCCTGCTTGATCTCTTCCACGTCCTTCGGCAGGGTGAACTTGAAGTTGGCGATGCCGTTGTCGTCGGTGGTGATCGTGTCGTCGGTCGGCACGTCCAGCTTGACCGGCTTGCCGTCGGCCGTCACCGTCATTGCGGTCAGGGTGGCCTTCACCGGCTTGCCCTGGTCTTTCACTTCCAACTTGGCCTGCACCACGTCGCCGGGACCATAGCTCTTACCGTCCCACTCCAACTTCTTGAGCAACAGTTCGGGGGTGTACTGGTTGACCACGAACTTGCGGGTGGCCATCGGCTTGTTGGCGTCGGCGGTCAGCTTCTCGCCGGCGCCGGTGATCATCTCGTACACGTTCAGCGTGTACTCACCGCCGGGCAGATCGATCGGCAGCATGAACGCCGAGGCGGCGACCCCGCGGACCGGCTTGCCGTCCGGCCCGAGGGTGGCTTCGACTTTGCCTTCGTTCGTCATCTTGCCGGCGCGGGCCAACCCGTTGACGGCCGAACCAGGAATCACCTGCTTGGCCGGCCCCCCCAGGATCTCGAACCGCACTTGCACATCGCGGTCGGGCGGCAGGAAGCGGGTGCGGTCGAGGGTGAGCGAGCGGTAGTAGACCACCTCGCCCGGCCGGTACATCGGCTTGTCGGTGGTCAGGAAGGTGGTGAACACCGGCTGGAGCAGCTTCAGGTTCTCGGTCAGTTCGGACTTGGCCCCGACCTTGTCGGTGGCGGTGACGGACAGGAACACGTCGCCGCCGGCGGACACCTTCTCCCACGCGGCGGTGGGCACCTTCAGCTTGTGCCCCTCGGCCGGGTTGGGCACGAACTTCTCGCGGAGCAGCTCGTTGCCCTTGTCGTCCTTCACCGTGGCTTCCACGTCGATCGGCTCGGGCACCACCCCGCCGTTGGCGTCGTGGACGCGGACGACGTACTCGTTCGGCGCGCCGGGGATGGCGGTGGCCGGCCCGCGGACGTCCAGCATGAACGGCAGCTTGCTCAGCCGCTCCACCTGGGCCTTCTCGGCGGCGATCCACTTCTCCTGGATCTCCTTGAACTCGGCGGCGGCGGTCGCCAGCCGGGCGTCGGCCGACTTCTTGTCCTCGGCCCACCGGGCGGCCAGCCTGGTCTCCTCCTCCTTCAACCGCACCTTCTGCTGTTCGACGCGGGCGAGCGTCTCGGTCTGCCGCTGTTCGGCCAGACGCAGGTCGGCCAGTTCGCGGTCCACGTTCGAGCGGTTGGCGGCGTACCCGACGGTGTCGAAGGTGGCGAGCAGCGCCCACCCGCCGGCGACCAGCATGACCGACGCGGCGAGGACGACGCTCACCCACGACCAGCGGGCGGCGACCGGGTTGGCCGCCCTCGGCGTGGCCTTCGCCCTCTCCTGGCCGGCGGCCGGTTGACTGAAGTTGACGTCCGGGAAGGCCGACTTGGCGGCGGCCGCGAGCAGCCCGCTCGACTTCTTGGCGTAGGCGGCGCACTCCGGGCAGGAGGCCAGGTGGGCTTCGACGGCGGCGGCGTCCGCCGCGTCGAGCAGGCCGTACATGTGGTCGAGCAGTTGGCTGCGACACTCGGTGCAAGGAGGCATGGCGCTATCCTTCCCCCCGGCGGGCGGCCGGGGGTGCAGGCCGGCAGACGGTGCCGGCGAGGGGGTCGGTGTATTTGTCCGTTCGCGGGCCGGGCGGGTGCGAGTCCGGTTCGGCCCCGTCGTTGCTGGTCCGGTGGTTCAGACAGGAATGCCTGTGCCGCCGGGGTGGTCTTTCAGGCGTCGGGCAGTTCGGCCGGCTCGTCGGCGGGGTTGAGCACCCGGCGGAGCTTGATCAGAGCGGTCCGCATCTGGGTTTTCACGGTGCCCACCGGGGCGTTGCGGATTTCGGCGATCTGCTCGTAGGTGAGGTCGCCGTTCTGCCGCAGCAGGAACACTTCCTTCTCGTCCGGGCGGAGCGACACGATGGCCACTCGTAGTCGCTCGACGGCCTCCTGGTCTTCGAGGGCGAGGCCGGGGGCGGGGTCGCGTGCGGCGAGCATGATCTCCTCCGTCACCATCGGTTTCACTTTCCGGTTCCAGGCGCTCCGCTGTAAGTCCTTCGCGGTGTTCAGCCCGACGCGGAAGATCCACGCCCGCAGGTTCTGCACGCCGTCCGTCTCGTCCCGGTGCTTCCAGCACTTGAGGAACGCTTCCTGAGCGGCGTCCATCGCGTCGTCCCGGTTGCCCAGCACATACACGAGAGTCGAGAGCAACTCGTCCCGCAGGGCGTTGAACGCGGACACGACGGGGTGATCGGGCGGCGGGCGCTCCCCCGCACGGGGGGATTCACCGCCGTCCGTTGGCATCCGGCCGACCGTACTGGTGCCGCGGTTCGCCATGGTCCTCACCCATACCGACGCAACCCGCCGCCCGACGGATTGCCGAAATGGCGGTTGTTACAACTGTCTGGTTCCGGTTTAAGGTACGAGGTGTTGATCGAATATGAGACCTCACCCCCCGTCCCCCTCTCCATGCATGGAGAGGGGGACGGGGTGAGGTCTCATGAGTCCCCGAGCCGGGCTTGAATCTTGAAGCCCGAAACTTGAAACTCTCCCGCCCGCTTCTCGTTGGTCACGCCGTGCCATTCACCCGTTCCCCGCTGTTCCAGTACCCGCTGCTGCTGCTGGTGTGCGGGGTGATGGCCGCGCCCCCGCTGGTCAACCACTTCCGCGCCGGGGTGCGGTTCGGCTGGCCGGTGTTCACCGACACCCCCGCCGACCACGACCTGCCCACCACGGTGAGCAAGAACAAGGACTACCCGCTGTGGTATTTCGTCGGCCGGACGGTGGTGGAAGACGCCACCCTGCGGGAGCGGAGCGGCCACGAGTGGCCGCTCTACCCGACCGACCCGAACGAGACGTTCCCGTTCATGTACCCGCCGTTCGCGGCGGTGTGCCTGGGGGCGCTCAGCCTGCTCGGGCCGACCGGGATGATGATCGCGCTCGTCGTGCTGAACGTGCTGAGCGTGGGCGTGGCCATCGAGTTGAGCGTGCGAGTGGTGGCGGGCACCGGGAACGTGAGCGTGTGGCTGCGGCTGATCCCCGCGGCGGTCTGCCTGTTCTTCCTGAACGACATGTTCCTGCTCGGTCAGCCGAACCTCGGGTTGTTGTGCCTCGTCCTCGGCGGGCTGATGCTCACCCGTTCCGAGAAGCCGGGCCACCAGATTCTCGGCGGCGGGCTGTTCACGCTGGCGGCGGCCATCAAGGCGTTCCCGGCGGTGGTCATCGTTTACCTGTTGTGGCGTCGGCAGTGGCTGGCGGCGGAGGCGATGGTCGGGTTCGGGGTGATCTTTTTCGTGG
>Ga0105237_10010109_pt1 | contig 10060 bp, 7 predicted proteins | sample KBSC24metaG_FD_81520 | JGI IMG/M metagenome (GOLD analysis project Ga0105237, IMG submission 81520) | Corn rhizosphere microbial communities from Kellogg Biological Station, Michigan, USA - KBS C2-4 metaG | ecosystem: Host-associated > Plants > Roots > Rhizosphere > Soil | place: Michigan, USA... | reverse complement strand
GGTGTCCTCGCCCTGCTTGTGGGCCTTCCACAGCGCGAAGTCCAGCGGGTCCTCCTTGCGCTGCGCGCCCTCGACGTCCTCGCCCTGGTCCATGTCGTCGGGCCGGCGGTGCGAGAGGCTGCCATAGCCGTCGTCGGAGCGCACGCGGAAATACACGTCGCCGTCGGCCGCATAGGCGTGCCCACGCTGCACGAGCGTGGCGATGTGCTCGACAATCGGGCCGATCGTCTCTGACGCCAGCGGCTCGTGGTCGGGGCGGCCGAGGCCGAGCGCGTCGGTATCGGCGCGATACAGCTCGGTCATCTGCGCCGCCAGCTCGGCGCTCGGGCGATCCTGGGCGCGCGCCGCGTCATAGATCTTGTCGTTGACGTCGGTTACGTTGATCACGAGGCTGACGCCGTAGCCCTCGTGCTCGAGAAAGCGCTTGAGCAGGCTGAAGACGACGAACGGGCGCGCGTTGCCGATGTGGATGCGGCTGTAGACGGTCGGTCCGCAGGCATAGATGCCCACGCGGGCGGGATCGGCGGGGGCCAGCGGGAGCAGGGTCCCGCTGCGCGTGTCGTGTAGGCGTATGGCGCGCATCGCGCGGGCAACCCTAGCGCTCGCCCGCGCCCGCGCGGACGCAGGCGACGCTCAGGATCGCTCAGACGGCGCGCAGGCCGGCGACGGCGAGCGCGGCGACGCCCTCGCCGCGGCCGACGAAGCCGATGCCCTCCCCGGTGCTGGCCTTGACGTTCACGCGTCCGACGTCCAGGCCGAGCGCGGCGGCGAGCGACTGGCGGATCGCCTGCCGATTCGATCCGAGCTTGGGCGCCTCCATGACGAGCGTGCAGTCGACGTTGACGATGGCCATGCCGCCCTCGCCGAGCATGGCCACGACCTGCGCCAGCAGCGCCATCGAGTCGGCGTCGCGCCAGCGCTCGTCGGTGTCGGGGAAGTGCTCGCCGATGTCTCCCAGGCCGGCTGCGCCCAGCAGCGCGTCGATCACGGCATGGGCGAGCACGTCGGCGTCGGAATGGCCGTCGAGGCCGCGATCGCAGGCGATCTGCACGCCGCCGAGCACCAGCCGCCGTCCGTCGGCCAGCCGGTGCGAGTCGTAGCCGATGCCGACGAGCGCGCTCATCGGCCGCCTGGCGCGGGCTCGTGGATCGTCGGCGGGCGGCGAGGGCTCATCGCTGCGGCTCGCTCGCGCCGATCGGCTGCAGATGCCGCTGGCGACGCTCGAACACGCACAGCTCGCCGACGCCGAGCTCGTCGAGCAATTCGAGCGCGCGGTCGTAGTCGGCGCCGACGTCCTGCGGGCGGTGGGCGTCGCTGGACAGCACGACGGGCGCGCCGGCCTCCAGGCACATCTCCAGGAAGGCCGGCGCCGGGTAGAGCTCTGCGACGCGCTTGCGCAGGCCGGCGGTGGACACCTCGACGGCGATGCCCGAATCGGCGATGCCGTCGAGCGCGAGCTCGTAGTAGCGACGCAGGTCGCCTTCTGGCAGCGGGCGCTCGCCGCCCCACACCTTGACCAGGTCGGGGTGCGCGAGCACGTCGAACAGGCCGCTGCGCGCGGCCTCGCCGATCGTCTGGAAATAGCGCTGCCAGATCTGCTCCACGCTGCGCCCGGAGTCCCACACGCTGTAGTCGTCCATGTCGACGGCGCCCTCGCGGACGAAATGCACCGAGCCGACCACGTAGTCGAACTCGCGCGCCTGCAGCAGGTTGGCCGTGCGGTCCTCGGCGCCGGGCACGAAGTCCGCCTCGATGCCCAGCCGCAGGTCGGTCTGCTCGCGCACGAACGTGCAGTAGGCGTCGAGGTCGTCTGTCGCGTAGGAGACCCAGAAGGGATGGCGCCAGATGTCGAGCGCCTGCTCGAAGCGGTAGACGTGTTCGGAGACGCCCAGCTCGGCGATGCCGCGCTCGCTGGCCGCGGCGCGGTAGCGCTCGAAGTTCTCCTGCGTGAAGCACTCGTCCGCGCTCGCGTCGAGGTCGTCGGGGCGCAGATGGAGGTGGTAGTCGGTGAGCACTGGCGGGTCGGCTGCGATTCAAGCAGGATTCACGAGCGGCCGGCCGAGCGACGCGACAGCAGCGCGGCGGCGATCTCCAGGTCAAGCGGCGTCGTGACCTTGAGGTTCTCGCCGCTGACATGCACGACGAGCACCCTGCCCCCCGCCCGCTCGACCAGCCACGCGTCGTCGGTCGCCGTCGCCAGCAGCTCGTCTGAGACGTCCAGCGCGCTCGCGAGCGCGGCGCGGCGAAAGACCTGCGGCGTCTGCACCGCCCACAACCCGGCGCGCGCGAGCGTGTCGCTCACCGCGCCGTCCGCGTCGACCCGCTTGATCGTGTCGCTGACCGGCGCCGCGGCGATCGCCGCGGCGGCCTGCGGATCGCGCTCGAGCGCCGCCGCCACCTCGCGGGCGAGCGTCGCGGTGAGCAGCGGACGGGCCGCGTCGTGCACGATCACCGGGTCGCCGTCGCCCGCGGCCCGCAGTGCCCTGCGCACGGAATCCGAGCGCGTGGACCCGCCTTGCACGCCGATCACGCCAGCGGGGGCCTGCGTGCCGGGCGGCAGCGCGACGACGATGCGCTGCACCTCCTCCATCGCCGCGAGCGCGTCGATCGACCACTGCAGCATCGGCTGTCCCGCGACGTCTACGAGCGCCTTCGGTCGATCCGCTCCGAGCCGCTGCCCCGAGCCCGCCGCGACGATCAGGGCGATGGCCATGCCCGGAGACTGTCGCGCACGCTCCAGACGGGCCGTCGCCGGCGCTGAAGCGTGCGCGAGAGCCCGTTACTCGGCCGCGGCTCCGGCCATCTGGCTCGTGGCCGAGTCGGCGAGCAGCTCGTCGAGGTAGTTCTCGGCCTCTTCCTCGTCCTTGTCGAGCGCGTACATCAGCTCGGACGCGAGGATCTTCTTGGTGCGCGTGAACATCTGCTTCTCGCCGGTGGACAGGCCCTTCTCGCTCTCGCGCAGCGAGAGGTTGCGCACGACCTCGGCCAGCTCGTAGATGTCGCCCGTCTTGATCTTGTCGCGGTTGTGCTTGAAGCGCCGGTTCCAGTTCTTCGGCATCTCCGAGACGGCGTCGCGCAGCACGTCCAGCACCTTCTTGACGGTTTCCTCGTCGATGACCCTGCGCAAGCCCGCCAGCGCGGCGTTCTCGGTCGGGACACGGACCGTCATGTCGTTGTGGAGGATCTTGATCGTGAGGTACTCGCGTCGTTCGCCGAGCATCTCCATCTCCTCCTTCTTCAGCACCTTGCCGGCGCCGTGATGGGGGTAGACGACATGATCGCCGAGCTCGAACTCGATGAACTCGACTTCGCGAGTGACCTCGAGCTCGTCCTCCAACGCGTCCTCTTGAATTGCTTGTGGCGGAATGGTGTTCTCCTTTGTTTCGGCCGGCCATACAGGCCGGCCCGTCTTCAAGTCTGCAGGTAGCGATCCACGAGGTTGATCTCCTGCAGGCGGCGCAGGCCCTCGCGAATGTCCTTGGCCCTGATCTCCCCGACCCCGTCGACCGCCTCGAGCTCTGAGTCGGTGGCAGCGAGCAGCTCGTCCAGGCCTCCGAACTCGCTGACGATCTCGGCTACGACTATCTTGGGCAGCCGCGGTATTCGCCCGAGCACCCGGTAGCCGCGCGGCGAGACCGGGTAGTCGAGCGTGTTCAGCTTGCGGTCGTAGCCCAGCAGCTCCGCCAGGCGGCCGAAGTCGAGCAGGTCCTGGTGGGCGAGCCGGCCGATTTCCTCGAGCCCCGAGGCGAAGGCCTCGTCTGAGTAGTCGAACAGGTAGTCGCGCACGAGCGACGCCTTTTCGGCGGCCGTGCCGACGGTCGTCTCCTCCAGCTGCATCTCGATCAGGCGGCCCTCGCTGCCCAGCTCGACGATGTAGCGCTCGATCTCCACGGCCATGCGCGTGACCAGCTCCGAGCGCTGCAGCACGGTCAGCACGTCGTGCAGCGTCGCGCCCCCCTCGAACTCCAGCGCCGTCAGCCGGGTGGCGACCTGGTCCAGGCGCGTGCGGTACTTGTCCAGCGTCGCCAGCGCCTGGTTTGCCTTGGCCAGCACCACGGGAATGTCCTCGAGGATGTACTTGGCCCCGTCCACGTACACCGAGACGACCTCGCGGCGCTGGGAGATGGCGATCACCAGGGCGTCCGTCTGCTTGGAGACGCGCTCGGCCGTGCGATGGCGGGTGCCGGTCTCATGCGAGAGGATCGTCGGGTCGGGCATCAGCTGGACGTTGGCCATCGTGATCTTCGTGGCGCTCGCGTTGAGGATGATCGCGCCGTCCATCTTCGCCACCTGGTAGAGGAAAGCCGGCGTGTAGTCGATCTCCAGCCGCAGCCCGCCGGAGTTCAGAAAGCTGAGGTCTTCCGGCTCGCCGATCACGATCAGCCCGCCGGTGCGCGCGTGCAGGATGCTGTCGATCCCCTCCCGCAACGCGGTGCCCGGAGCGATCATCTCCAGTGCCTTCATCAACCCCGGCTCCGGCCTTACTTCCGTATAGAAATCTTCGCCGGATCGCAGGGCCACAATCCCTCATTCTAGGGCATTTAGCGTTCGTTTAGCGCCTCCTGGACAGGCGCTCGGAGCGTCAGGCGACGGCTTGGCTGAACCGTCTTGGACTCGCCGGCAGCGCAAGCGCCAGCGCGTCGCGCAGCGTCGGCGCCTCGCACGCCCCTGCGCCGCTGTCAACCGGGGCGATCACGTCGCCGCAGCCGTGCTTGGCGGCCTCTTCCAGGCGCCGCTCCGGGTGCCCTACCCAGCGCAGCTCGCCCGTCAGCCCCAGCTCGCCGAAGCACGCCCTCGGCGTCCCGTCGGCGCCGCCGAAGGTGACGGGAACGCCTCGACTGGCGCTGGCGACCGCCAGCGCGACCGCCAGATCGCAGCCCGGCTCGTCGACGCGCACGCCGCCGACGACGTTGACGAACACGTCGGCGCCGCCAGTGCCGATGCGCCCGTGACGGCCGAGGATCGCCAGCACGAGCGCCAGGCGGTTGCGATCGAGGCCGGAGACGACGCGCCGCGGCTGCTCGAGCTCAGACGGCGCGACCAGCGCCTGCACCTCGACGAGCAACGGCCGCGAGCCCTCCATCGCGGCGAGCACGACGCTCCCGGGCGCACGCGTGGCCTCGGCGACGAACCGCGCCGAGGCGTCGAGCACCTCGACCAGGCCGCCCTGGCGCATCTCGAACAGCCCCGCCTCGTTCGTCGAGCCGAAGCGGTTCTTCAGCGCTCGCAGCTCGCGATACGGCCGCTCGCGCTCGCCCTCGAACTGCAGCACGCAGTCGACCAGGTGCTCCAGCACGCGCGGGCCCGCCAGCGCGCCCTCCTTGGTGACGTGGCCCACGAGGATCACCGCCGTGCCGCGCGACTTGGCCAGTTCCATGATCTGCCCCGCGACCTCGCGCACCTGCCCCACCGACCCCGGCGCTCCCGACAGCTCGCCCGAGTTGAGCGTCTGCACCGAGTCGATCACGCAGGCCGCCGGACCTTCGGCGGCGATCGTGTCCAGCACCGTGTCGAGATCCGTCTCGGCGAGGATCGGCACCTTCAGCGCGCCCGCGCCAAGCCGCTCGGCGCGCAGCCGGACCTGCTCGGCCGACTCCTCGCCGCTGACGTACAGCGTGCGGCGGCCGGCCTCCTGCAGATGCCCGAGCGCCATGTTCGTGAGCGTCGACTTGCCGATGCCCGGCGAGCCTCCCAGGAGGACCAGCGAGCCCGGCACCAGCCCGCCGCCGAGCACGCGATCGAGCTCGCCGATGCCCGTGGACATGCGCTCGATCGGCGCCGCGCCGACCTCGCGCAGCGGCCTCGCGGCGAGCGTCGGGCGCCGCTCGCGGCCGGTGCCGACCTTATTAGCTCCGCCGCGCCTTCGCCCGCCCCGTCCGCCAGCGCCCGCGGCCGGCGCGATCCACTCCTCGACGAGCGTGTTCCAGGCGCCGCACGAAGGGCACTGGCCGTGCCACTTCGCCTCCTGCGCGCCGCACTCGGAGCAGACGTGAACGGTGGTTCGAGGCATCTCCTCAGCCTACGGCGCGACGGGGACGCCCAGGTGACCTGCTGGCGTTTGGGCCATGATCTTCTCCGAGTTAGCAGCCTGCTCCTCGGGGTTGTGATGTACACGGGCGAGCAAACGCTGCCGTTCGGCGATCGCCTTTGGGCGCTCCCCCTCGAAGCGCTTCGGGCGCGCTGACCCGAGCTGCCGAGCGACGACTTACTGCTCGTCGGCCGGCGCGTCGTCGGCCGCCGCCGGCTCCTCGCCCTCGGTCAGCTCCTCCGCGCCGCCTTCGGCGCCGACGCCGACCGGCGTCTTCTGCTTCTTGGGCTTGACGATCGTCAGGCGCACCTCGTCGCCCTCCTCGCCCTCGGGCTTGGGGTCGATCACGACGGTCGCGCCCGGCGTCAGCTGCTCGCGCAGCACGAAGTCGGCCAGCGGGTCCTCGATGTAGCGCTGGATCGCCCGGCGCAGCGGACGAGCGCCCATCGACGGGTCCCAGCCCTTCTCCACGAGCAGGTCCTTGGCCTCGCCGGTCAGCTCCAGCTGCAGCTCGCGCTCGGCCATCGACTCGCGGATGCGCAGCAGCAGCAGCTCGACGATCTGCTTGATCTCCTCCTTCTGCAGCTTGTGGAAGACGATCACGTCGTCGATGCGGTTGAGGAACTCCGGACGGAAGACCTTCTTCAGCTCGCCCATGATGCGCGACTTCATGTCGTCGTAGGTGATCCCCGTCTCGTCCTCGGAGACGGCGAAGCCCAGCGGCGTGTTGCGCGCGATCTCCGCCGCGCCGATGTTCGACGTCATGATCACGATCGCGTGGCGGAAGTCGACCGTGCGCCCCTGCGCGTCGGTCAGGCGGCCGTCCTCGAGGATCTGCAGCAGGATGTTGAAGACGTCGGGGTGGGCCTTCTCGATCTCATCGAGCAGCAGCACCGAGTAGGGCTTGCGCCGCACGGCCTCGGTCAGCTGACCGCCCTCGTCGTAGCCGATGTAGCCGGGAGGCGAGCCGACCAGCCGCGAGACGGCGTGCTTCTCCATGTACTCGGACATGTCGATGCGGATCATCGCGTCGTCGTCGCCGAACAGGAACTCCGCCAGCGTGCGCGCCAGCTCGGTCTTGCCCACGCCGGAGGGGCCCAGGAAGATGAACGAGCCGGTCGGGCGCTTGGGGTCCTTCAGCCCGGCGCGCGAGCGCCGGATCGCCTTGGAGATGACCTCGATCGCCGGGTGCTGGCCGATCACGCGCTTGTGCAGTTCGTCCTCCATGCGCATCAGCTTCTGCGTCTCGGCCTCGGTCAGCTTGAACACCGGGATGCCCGTCCACATCGAGACGATGTCCGCGATCTCCTCTTCGCCGATCGACGGGCGCTCACCGCCGGCCTCGCCCGATTCCCACTCCTGCTCGAGCTCGCGTTTCTTGTTCGTCAGCTTGCGCTCGGTGTCGCGCAGCGCCGCCGCCTTCTCGAACTCCTGCGCCTCGATCGCCGCCTCCTTCTCGCGGCGGGTCGTCTCGACCTCGCCCTCGAGCTCGCGGTTGGCCGGCGGCGAGGTCATCGACTTGATGCGCATGCGCGAGGCCGCCTCGTCGATCAGGTCGATCGCCTTGTCGGGCAGGAAGCGGTCGGAGATGTAGCGGCTGGCCAGTTCGCCGGCGGCGCGCAGCGCCTCGTCGGTGATCTGCACCTTGTGGTGCTGTTCGTAGCGGTCGCGCAGGCCCTTGAGGATTTCCACCGTCTGGTCGACCGTCGGCTCGTCCACGCGTATCTGCTGGAAGCGCCGCTCCAGCGCCGAGTCGCGCTCCAGGTACTTGCGGTACTCCTCGAGCGTCGTCGCGCCGATCGTCTGCAGCTCGCCGCGCGCCAGCGCCGGCTTGAGGATCGACGCCGCGTCGATCGCGCCCTCCGCCGCGCCCGCGCCGACGAGGTTGTGAAGCTCGTCGATGAACAGGATGATGTCGCCGCGCTGGGTGATCTCCTTCATCACCTTCTTCAGGCGCTCCTCGAACTCGCCGCGGTACTTCGAGCCGGCGACCAGCGCCGCCAGGTCGAGCGTGTAGATCTGCTTGTTGCGCAACAGCTCGGGCACGTCGGAGCTGGTGATCCGCTGGGCCAGGCCCTCGACCACGGCCGTCTTGCCGACGCCCGGCTCGCCCACGAGCACCGGGTTGTTCTTCGTGCGCCGCGAAAGGATCTGCATGATCCGCTCGATCTCCGTCTCGCGCCCGACGCACGGGTCGAGCTTGCCTTCGGCGGCCAGCTTGGTCAGATTGCGCCCGAACTGGTCGAGCAGCTTGGAGGACTTCTTGCCCTCGCCCGGAGCCGCGCCCGAGCCCGAGCCCGAGCCGCCCGACTGTCCCTGACGGCGCCCGCCGGGACCGGAGAGCATGCGGATAACCTCGTTGCGGATCTTCTCCGAGTCGGCGTCGAAGTCGAGCAGGATGCGCGCGGCGACCCCCTCGTTCTCGCGCACCAGACCGAGCAGGATGTGCTCTGTGCCGATGTAGTTGTGGCCGAGGCTCAGCGCCTCGCGCAGCGCCAGCTCGAGCACCTTCTTGGCGCGCGGCGTGAAGGGGATCTGCCCCGAGGTGACCTCCTCGCCGGAGCCGACGATGCGCACGACCTGCGCGCGCACACGCTCGACGGTGATGTCCAGGCTCTCCAGCACGCGGGCGGCCAGACCCTCCTCCTCGCGCAGCAGCCCGAGCAGGATGTGCTCGGTGCCGATGTAGTTGTGCTTGAGCGTTCGCGCCTCCTCCTGCGCGAGAACGACCACCTGCCGGGCCCGTTCTGTAAATCGCTCGAACATTCTTGAATCCTTCCTGCGAGGACGGAGCCTCAAGTGAGCTATGTGGTCTGGTCTGCGGCCTGTTTCGCGGGGTCGAGGCCTCATCGGCAGTCTACCAACCGGTCACCCGGCCCCGTCAGGGGTCAATCGTCATCGCGCCCCCTCAGCTTGAGGTCTGAACGGGCGGCGGACGACTGGGCGGAAGTCGGCGCTCAGTCGCGCATCGCGGGGAACAGCACGACCTCGCGAATCGAGTCGCGGCCGGTCAAGAGCATCACCAGCCGATCGATGCCGAGGCCGACCCCGCCCGCCGGCGGCATCCCCTGCTCCAAGGCCTGCAGGAACAGCTCGTCGTAGGGCTGGGCTTGCTCGTCGCCGTCGTCGGCGGCCGTGCGCTGGGCCTCGAAGCGCTCGCGCTGGGCGTCGGCGTCGTTGAGCTCGGAGAAGGCGTTGGCGATCTCGATCCCGCCGGCGAAAGCCTCCCAGCGCTCGACCAGGCCGGGCCGCGAGCGGTGCTCGCGCGCAAACGGCGACAGCTCGACCGGATAGTCGAGCACGAACGTCGGCTGCGTCAGGCCCGGCTCGACGAACTTCGACAGCAGGTCGTCGGCCATCTGCGCCCACGTCGCACCCTCCGTGGGGATCTGCAGCTCGCGCTCTGAGATCGCCTTGCGCAGCGCGTCTGCGTCGCGCGCGCTGGACAGGTCGATGCCGGTGGCCTCGTCGATCGCCTGCACGAAGCCGACGCGCCGCCACGCGCCGGCGAAGTCGATCTCTCCGTCGTAGCCGATCGCCGCCGCGGCCGCGCGCGCGAGCTCTTCCAGACGCGCCGCGACGCCCTCATAGTCGGCATACGCCTCGTAGAACTCGACCATCGTAAACTCCGGGTTGTGCTTGGTCGACACGCCCTCGTTGCGGAAGTCCTTGCCCAGCTCGTAAACGCGCTCCAGGCCGCCGACGAGCAAGCGCTTGAGATACAGCTCCGTGGCGATGCGCAAATACAGCGTGCGCTCCAGCGCGTTGTGATGCGTCGTGAACGGGCGCGCCAGCGCGCCGCCGTAGAGCGGCTGCAGCACCGGCGTCTCGACCTCCACGAAACCCTGCTCGTCGAGGTAGCGACGCACCGCAGCGATGACCTTCGCGCGGTCCATGAACAGCCGCCGCGCGTCCTCGCTGGCGATCAGGTCCAGCTCGCGCCGGCGGTATCGCGTCTGCACGTCGCTCAAGCCGGCGTGTTTGTCAGGCGGCGGGCGCAGCGCCTTGGCGAGCACAGCGAAGGCGTCCACG
>Ga0105237_10010107_pt1 | contig 10061 bp, 11 predicted proteins | sample KBSC24metaG_FD_81520 | JGI IMG/M metagenome (GOLD analysis project Ga0105237, IMG submission 81520) | Corn rhizosphere microbial communities from Kellogg Biological Station, Michigan, USA - KBS C2-4 metaG | ecosystem: Host-associated > Plants > Roots > Rhizosphere > Soil | place: Michigan, USA... | reverse complement strand
GATTGATCTATCGGTCCGAAGCGGCCTCAGGTGCGCCGTGACAATTCACTTTCCTTGGCAATCCGCTCGTATATTTCGCTGACCGATTTGATTCTGTACTGTTGCTCCACGCCCTCCCGCGGCAGTAGGCGCAGGATCTTGTATTCGCGGGACGATGCCGGAAGCGACGCGCGAACGGGACGGAATTCGACCAACTGACCGACCTTGAATTTCGAACTAAGCAACTCTCTCTCCAATTCTAATGGGGCCGCCGACCGCAAAGCAGCGGTCTGGATCGTGATCAGCTGTTTGGCCAAAAAGGGTTCTATCGGCTCAAAGCGGCTTATTCGGCGGACGCGTTCCCCCCTTCATCGCACGTTTTGCGCCCAAACACGTATTTTTGAATTGGCGTCGCGGTGCGCGGGCGTTAAAGCCCGAAAGATTAAGGGTTGGCTATCACATCTTCTCATGGTACGAACCGCCATCGAACTTTGGCCGGATATAGAGGCACTAGGCCTCGGCGCAGCCAAGCGCATATTCATCTTTCCAAAAATCGACCACGAAGGCTGACGCTTGCGTTCACGCGTGGCGCGCGTGTCAGTTTATTAGACATCCTGATCCTGAAAAGAGAAAATCTATGATTACCGGTACCGTTAAGTTCTACAACGACCAAAAAGGCTTCGGCTTCATCGCGCCGGATGGCGGTGGCAATGACGTGTTCGTCCATGCGACGGCTCTCGAGCGCGCTGGCATGCGGAGCCTGACGCAGGGCCAGAAGGTGTCCTTCGAAACCGAGCCGGATCGCCGCTCGGGCAAGGTCGCCGTCAGCACGATCAAAGAAGCCTAATTAACGGCCGTGTTTGCCGAAGGTTCGCTGCGTTAATCAACACAGACGCTGCCCGGCATAGCATTTTAATTATCTGACCGCGGGAGTGGGGAGCCGACGTGCTACTCCCTCCCACGAGAGATAATAGTCAAAAACGGCTTGCGCCGGTTCGCGTTCGACGCGCACTGGCGCTGCCAAGCACGAGAACTTATTACGGTTCGTGGTGCATGTGGTCCGCGCTCATCGAGGCGCCTGGAGCCTCGACTTTGTAGTCGACATCAACGCTACCCGCTTTCTCGAAAGTCAAAGTCCCCTTGATGTTCGGGCCTTGTGCGATCGGCTTCGTCAGCCCGCGAAGCATCAAGTGATATGACTCCGGCGCCAATTCCACCGTCTCTCCCGGCTTGATCGTCACGCCGTCCGGAAGCCGCCGCATCGTCATCTTTTCGCCTGTCATCTTCATCTCGTGGATCTCAACCCGTTCGGCGCCATCAAACGTGCCGCCGGTGAACCGGTCCGCGGTCTTGCCGTTGTTTGTGATTTTCAAATAGGCGACGCCGACTGAAGCGCCTTCCGGCGTTGCCCTCGTCCAGGGATGGCCTATGACGAGATCACCCGCCTTGAATTCGCGGGCGGAAGCGACCTGGCTCAGTCCCAAAAAGAGTAAACCGGCGCAGATGCGAAGTGCGTTCATTGCGGAACCTCAAAGAATTCGAAATCGACGGTGCAATAGCGTTGCAATGGCGTTATGTCGGGGCGGATCAGACCCCAGTCCCGAGTAGAGACTGCCGCATTTTGGCGCTGTCTGAGAATGTAGCATAACCGCGCGCAAGCCAATTCGGCCCGGCTTTTCAAGGACGTTGAATGGACTCCATAAACCGCGAAGAGCGGATGCTGGCTGCGCGGAATGAACGGCCTGCGGTCTCGCTGCAAATTCCGTTTGTCGAATTCGTCGGCCTGACGGCGGCGCTCATGGCGCTGACGGCGCTGTCGATCGACATCATGTTGCCTGCGCTGCCGCAAATCGGTTCGGCACTGGGGGTCACGAGCGAAAACGACCGGCAACTCATTATCATTCTCTACATGGCCGGATTCGCGGCGGGGCAAATTTTCTTCGGTCCTCTTTCCGATCATTTTGGCCGAAAACCCGTGCTGCTCTGTGGACTTGCGATTTTCATCGCCGGTTCACTGGGGGCCCTGCTGTCGGGGTCTTTCACGACGCTTCTCGCGGCTCGGCTTGTTCAGGGTGTGGGCGCCGCTTCACCCCGGATCGTCGCAGTCGCCGTCGTCCGCGATATCTACAGCGGCCGGCAAATGGCGCGTGTCATGTCATTTGCCATGATGGTCTTCATTTTAATCCCGGTGCTCGCGCCCTCATTGGGACAGGCACTGATTCACATCGGCAATTGGCGCTCGACGTTCTTCGTCTTGCTGGTCATGGCTTCGATAACCGCCGTGTGGGCAAGCTTGCGGCTGCCGGAAACCGCCGAGCAGGCGCTTGGTACCAAACGCGCCTTGAATGTGCGGGCCTCGTTCTTCGCCGCCATATTCGATCCGTTGACGATGGCCTACGGCGTTGCCAGCGGCTTCATGTTCGGATGTCTGTTAGCCTACGTCGCCAGCGCCCAACAGATCTTCGTCGAGGTCTTTCATCTGGGTCAGGCGTTCCCGATCGTATTCGGCGCCATTGCATCGGCAATGGCCATCGCCTCGTTCGTCAATGCGCGCCTGGTTGGGCGGCTCGGAATGCGCCGCGTTTCGCATACGGCACTCGCCGGATTTACGGCCGTGTCGCTCATTCTGCTGGCCGCGTCGGCAGACGGGTTCGCCAGCCTGGCGGTATTTGCGGTCTTGCTTGCCTCGGCGTTTTTCCTTTTTGGGCTCATTGCGCCGAACTTCAACGCCATCGCGATGGAACCGCAAGGACACAATGCGGGAATGGCGTCCTCGGTAATCGGCTCACTCAGCACCGCGATCGGCGCCTTCGCCGGCGGCCTTGTCGGCAGGTCGTTCGATGGCACCGTGTTGCCGATCGCCGCCGGATTTGCTGTCTGCAGCGTGATCACATGCGCAATCGTGATTATCGCCGAGGGCCGGGAAGACCTCTTTGGCCGCAATCGCGTGACCTGACGCAGGAGCGCCTGTGATCGCCGGCCGGACATTAATAAATTGAAATGCCCGAACGAGCGGGGGCAGGGACTATGGATCTGGAACGCCGTCGTGACGATGTGCCCGGTCCACCGGCGCTCGCGGCAGCACCGGCCGCATGCTATCAGCCGCGCCGTGGTCGAGGGATCGTTGCTGTTCTAAGATGATCTATGGCGAGCGTTGGTCGGAGCAAGCATGAAAATTTTGCTGCTTGAGGATGATGCCAATACCGCGGCCTACATTTCGAAGGGCCTCGAAGAGGAAGGCCATACCGTCGACCACATCCCGGACGGCCGCGACGCCTTAGGGCCGGCGATACGCGAATCCTACGATGTCATTATTCTCGATCGCATGCTCCCGAACCTCGATGGTCTTGCAATCATCAAGGCGATCCGCGGAGCCGGGTGCCGGGTGCCGGTTTTATTTCTGACGGCGTTGGGCGGCGTCGATGACCGCGTCGAAGGACTCGACGCAGGCGGCGACGATTATCTGGTGAAGCCGTTCGCGTTCTCCGAACTCTTGGCGCGCGTCAATGCGCTGGCACGGCGACCCCACACCAAGGGCGAGGAGACGCGACTGAAGGTCGGCGATCTCGAAGTCGATCTCGTCAGTCGGCGCGTGTCGCGAGGCGGCGACACGATCGATCTGCAACCTCGTGAGTTTCGTCTTTTAGAAGTTCTCGTCCGCAACCAGGGCCGCATCCTGACGCGCACGATGCTGCTTGAGCGTGTTTGGAGCTTTCATTTCGACCCCAAGACGAGCGTCGTCGAAACGCACATCTCCCGCCTGCGCGCCAAGATCGACAAACCATATGGCCGCGAACTGATCCACACGATACGCGGCAGCGGGTACACAGTGCATGACGATTCGTGACCTGCTAAAGCGCACCCCCTTCCGACTTGCGGTCACCTTCTCGCTATTTTTTATTACGACCGTACTCGTCCTCTTTGTCGTCATCTATATCGGCGCCAGCGCGCGGCTCGTGAGCGATATTCGTGGCCGGGTGCAGGCGACCCAGAATTCTCTGGCTTTGCTCGACACCGAAATGACGTTCGACAACCTCATCAAGGTCGTCCAAGGGGAAGCCGAATCCGTTCGCGATCCGGATTTCATTATCGAACTCGTCGACAAGGATGGGAATTTCCAGGCTGGCAATGTCCGTGGCGTCCGGCATTCGGACCGGTGGATGGTGCTGAAGCGTGCGGACGTCTTTCTGACAATGGATAAAGGCGAGCCGGACGATGAATTCCTGGCGATCTGGAGACCGCTGACCAATGGACGGCTGCTGGTCGGCAGCGACAACAGCGAAGTCAAGCAGATGAAGTCGTTCTTGATGAAGGTCCTGGGTTTCGGCCTCCTGGCGACGTCTATAGCAATGGGCCTATGTGCGACGTACCTGGTGCGGCAGACGCAGCATCGCATCAATGCATTCGCAAACCCGCTTGCCAGAGTTTCGCAAGGTCATACATCCGCGCGCGTGCCGATTTCGGGATTGCAGGACGATATCGACCAAGTGGCGTTGCAGGTGAACCGTATGCTCGGCAACCTGCAGAGACTGATCGAAAACGTCAATCAGTCGTCCTCCGACATCGCGCATGACTTGAAGAAGCCCGTTGGCCGGCTTCGTCAGCGCCTGGACGACGCGCGGCGCAAAGCCAAGAGCGTCGAAGAGTTCCAGGGCGCCATCGATTCCGCGCTGGTGGACATCGATTCAATCACCGAGACCTTTGACGCCTTGCTTCGCATCACGCAGATCGAGGCAGGTGCGCGCAAAGCCAGATTCGTACAAGTCGACCTCAATCCGCTGCTGGGCGAAGTCCAGGATGTCTACGATGTGGTCGCCGAGGATACGGGCGATAAACTCGCCTATGCCACCGATGTGCATGGGCCCGCATACGTGCGCGGCGATCCGGAGCTTCTAGTTCAGCTCTTCGCCAACCTGGTCGAAAATTCGATTCGCCATTGTCCGGCGGCCACCGAAATCAAGCTGCGTCTCCACGAAAGGGACAAAGCCTACGTCGTCGAGGTTAGCGACAATGGACCGGGAATTCCGGAACGGGAGCGCGAGAATGTATTCCGCCGTCTTTATCGGCTGGAACGCGCCCGCTCGACCGCCGGCAGTGGGCTGGGGTTGAGCCTTGTCGCCGCGATCGTCGAATTGCACGGCGCCAAGATCAAGCTTCGCGACAATGAGCCGGGACTCTGCGTCGAGGTTTGTTTTCCCCACGTCTAGCCGAGCAAAAACCTCGGCCGCCTCATGCCACGACGGTATCCCCTTACAAATGTGTATGCCCACGGCCAAGCACAGGCAAGATTGCCCGTTTAGTTGAGCAGGTGCGGAGATCCGGAGGTCCCGTCCCGTCGATGGGAGTTTGAATCATGACCCAGATATCGGTTGCAATAGCATTTGCGCTGAGTGCGTCCGTGCTTTCGACCGCCGCCCTTGCGTTGACGCAGAGCAAGACGGGTGCCGTCAAGTCTACCGATGTGCCGCGGCGTGAACTTGTGCTGACGACTGGCGATAAGTTTCAGGTCAGCAAGAATATCAAGCTCAGCAAATTGAAGGTCGGTGACAAGATAACCGTCAAGTACGCGATCAAGGACCGCAAACTGATGGCCTCGAAAGTTACGCCGGCGCGCTAGCAGGCGCGGGGCAAATTGCGATTTGCCGTCGAGGGTGCCGCATCAATGCAAATAGACGGCCGGCTTGTTTTTGCATTCGACAGCGCCCGAGTCCGCTTCGGCCCCTGAAAGATTGAGATGATGCGACTGCAGCGTCGCAAGGGCCCGCACCGCAAGCCGCGTCCGGGCGCCGGCGCTCGCATGTGCCAATGCCAGAGCAAGGCCGCGCTCGAAGGCTGCCTCATCCTTGACGCGCGTCGACTTCAATATTCCAGCAATCGTCAATTCATCCGGTGACACGTGCTGGCATCCGACGCTCAAATAGCAGAGGCCGCCATTTCGCTCGCATTTTAGCGCTCTGAGCAACGCGGTTACACGCGCGACCAGAAGTGGGCCTTCGACGGCGCCGAGGTAGCTCTCGGCCGCGCGCATGGCAAACTCCCAAGGTTGCGAATATCCCGTCGAGTACACTTCACAGATGCAGCGGAAAACGTCGAGCGTGACGTTCTCGACCGGCAGAAATCCAAGCTCGCTCCTAACCGGGAAGCCGAGCGCGTGCCCGGCACAAACTTCCTCGTCTTCGGACGATGCGAAATTTTCAGGCAATTCGGGTTTCAGGAACATTTTACCGCTCATCGTCTGGCTTGATCCGTTCGATTGAATTGCGAGCGCCGCAAATCACGCTCGCCGGGAATTTGTCCGCGAAGCGAGTGCAAAGATTCAGCGTTTGAATTTCTTTTGCTCGTCGAGCGTGTCGTCTTCCGACAGGTCCGAAAGCATACGGTCGAAAGCTGACACGTGGCCGGTTGCCAGGTCCCAAATCATTCCGACGGATGCGGCAAACATGGAGGCGGCGAGAACGGCGCTTGATGTTTCGCGCGCATCGAGCCGCTCACTGCAAACGTATGAGCGCTTCATTTTTCATCTCCAAATATCGGGGTTCAAGGCCCCGCAAATGGTGGATGGCCATCAGGCTAAAGTGTACTAATAAAGTCAAGTTAATTATCAGACTGAGCCTGACCCGTTGCATCGCTGACGAGCATAGCCCGGGCCCTTGAAAAAGCCGCGTTGTCCTCGCATTTCCCGGGCGATGAAGGCTTTGAGAGCCGTGATACGTCCGCGCATCACGAGGCACGCATGATCGTTCGCGACACATTGGAAGGTTATGGAATTGTCTCGCGGCTTTTCCATTGGCTGATGGCCGTCGCGATCGTCGCCATGTTCGCGCTGGGGTTATGGATGGTGCGGCTCGACTATTACAGTCCGTACTACAATTCCGCTCCGGAGTTTCACCGCAGCTTCGGGATGCTGCTCTTGTTCGCACTGCTCGTCCGCTGGCTGTGGCGCGCCGCTAATCCCAAGCCGCAGATCGACGACCTGACGCCACTGGAGCAAAAGGCCTCGTATGCCGTGCATTGGGGCTTCTACATCCTGCTGCTCGCCATAATGGTCAGTGGCTATCTGATCACGACCTTGGACGGCCGGCCCGTCGATGTATTCGGATGGTTCAGCGTCCCGTCGATTCTTCAGATGCGTGGACTAGAGGATCGCGCCGGCGACGTGCATCGCATCCTCGCTTACGCGGTCATCGGGCTCGCCGTCATTCATACGGTTGCTGCACTCAAGCATCACTTCGTGGACAAGAGCACGATATTGAAACGCATGTGGTCGGGTCCATCACCCCCTTCGATTATTCCGAAAAAGGAAATGCATCGATGAAAGCCAGACTGGCAGCCCTCGCGGCCGTAATGACTGTCACGGTTCTTTCGACGTCGGCGATGGCGGCCGATTTTGTCGTCGATACCAAGAATGTCCATGCCTCAATAAATTTCCGCATCAAACATTTGGGTTTCAGCTGGCTGACTGGCCGCTTTGACAAATTTTCCGGCAACTTCTCATTCGACGATAAAAATCCCGACGCTTCCAAGGTCAAGATCGAGATCGATACGACAAGCGTCAACACCAATATGGCCGAGCGCGACAAGCACGTGCGAGGCGGCGACCTTCTCGACGTAGACATGTTTCCAACGGCCGTCTTCGAGAGCACGAGCGTCAAGTCGTCCGGTCCAGACAAGGCAACGATCGTTGGAAACCTGACGCTGCACGGCGTTACGAAGGAAATCACGATTGAGGCTGAGCGCGTCGGTGGCGGCGCCGACCCCTGGGGCGGCTATCGCGAGGGCTTCACTGGAACGACCAAATTCGCGCTGGCCGATTTTGGTATCGTGCGCGACCTGGGGCCGTCTGCAAAAGACGTCGAGCTCACTTTAAACATCGAGGGCGTGCGGCCGAAGTAGCTTACCAACGAAAGGCGACTGCACCCCCCGTCAATCCCGCCCCGGCGGCCGTCATCAGAACGATGTCGCCCTTTTCGTAGCGGCGCTCATCGGCCGACATCGACAGCGTAAACGGGATCGTCGCCGCCGAGCTATTGGCGAACTGCTCAATTGTGGAGAGCATCCGTTCGGGTACGATCTCTAATTGGTGCGCCACCGTCGCCATCATCCGCGCATTGGCTTGATGCGGAATGAAGTGCGCGACATCGCTCGCCACGGCGCCAGCACGTTTGAGTGCGTTTTCGGCCGCACTCGTCATCATAGCCACGGCTTCGGCATAGACCGCCTGGCCGTCCGACATCACCATCAGCATTTCGCCGGCGTCGATGCCCTTCGAAAATGGCATCCGGCTGCCGCCGCCCGGTATCGAAATAAGGTCGTAGTGCGCGCCTTTGGCCGCAAGCCGAGCGCCACGAACACCGGCATCGGAACGGCCGGTTGGGGCTAACAGCACCGCGCCGGCCGCATCCGAGAACAGCACGCTGCTGGCGCGATCAGCCGGATTGATCCGTCGTGACAGAATGTTCGCGGCGATGACAAGCACCTTCGTGTCGTGGCTGCGCACGAAACTGTCGGCGAGCGTCAGCGCGTAGATGAAGCCCGCGCAGGCGCCGGCCATGTCGATGCCGCCGGCGTTCGAAAGTCCGAGGTGATGAGCAACGAGCGGCGCCGTCGGCGGCAGAAGATGGTCGGGCGTTGACGTGGCAAGCAGCAGCAGGCCGATATCGCGGCGATCGATGCCCGCGCGGGCGAGCGCCATCTCGCCAGCCTTGATCGCAATGTCGGAAAGTGCCTCGCCGTCCGCCGCATAGCGGCGCGCTTCGATGCCGGTCCGACGCTTGATCCAGCCGGGCTCAAGGCCAAGCCGGGCTTCGATCTCAGCATTCGGCACAATCTTCTCGGGCGCGTAGTGGCCAAGTCCGATGATCTCGACTCCGGTCATGCGCTGACCTCGTCGACGGCCTCGGCGAGTTTTTCGTAGACCGATTTCAGCTCATCGGCAGTCGCGCAGTAAGGTGGCATGACGTAGACCGTGTTGCCCAAAGGCCGGAGCAGCACGCCGCGCGCCAGGAGCTTCGAGCGCAGTGACAGCGCAACGTTATCGAGATAGCCACCTGCACGGCCGGTAAGCTCCACCGCTGTAATCGTTCCGATCTGGCGACCATTCGCAAAATGCGGATCACCCTCTAGGCCCTCCAGGCATTGTTCCTGAGCGGCCGCGAGGGCCGCAATCCGCTCGCGTACCGGCTCCGTGCGCCAGATTTCGAGATTGGCTACCGCGGCCGCGCAGGCGATGGCGTTGCCTGTGTACGAACTCGAATGAAAGAAAGTACGTGCCCGATCTTCGGAGAGATGCGCTGCATAAATCGCTTCGCTGCACAGCGTTGCGGCGAGCGGGATCGAGCCGCCGGTAATACCCTTGGCGACACAGAGAATGTCGGGCGAGATATGCGCCTGCTCTGAGGCAAACAGCGTCCCCGTACGCCCGAAGCCCGTCATCACTTCGTCGGCGATGAAGAGGACGCCGTATGCTGAACAAATCCTGCGCATTTCGGCCAGCGTCGCGGCGTCGTAAATCAGCATGCCGCCGGCGCCGAGAATCAACGGTTCCAATATGAAGGCCGCCGTGTCGCCGCTCCGGCAGGCCTTGTCGAGCGCGTCGAATGTCAGCTGTTCGCGCCCTGCCGCCGGGTAAGGGATGCGTTCGACGTCGAACAGCAGCGGCGCATAGGCGGCGTTGAAAACGCCACGCGCGCCTGCCGACATCGTGCCAACCGTATCGCCATGATAGGCGTGTTCGAGCGCCAGGATGCGCGTGCGCTTTTGGCCCGTGTTGCGCCAATAGCCAAGCGCCATCTTCAATGCGACTTCGACCGCCGTCGATCCGCTGTCGGAAAAGAAAACATGCGCGAGACCGCTGGGTGCGATCTTTATAAGTTCGCGTGCCACGGTTTCGGCTGGCTCGTGCGTGAAGCCGGCAAAGACCACCTGGTCGAGCTTGTCGGCCTGCTCTTGGATGGCGCGCACGATTTTCGGATGCCGATGCCCGTGCGTAATGACCCACCACGAGGAAATGCCATCGAATATCCGTTGCCCATCGCTCGCTTCGAGCCATGCGCCCTCGGCCCTGGAGATGGGAAGCATTTGAG
>Ga0105237_10010102_pt1 | contig 10066 bp, 6 predicted proteins | sample KBSC24metaG_FD_81520 | JGI IMG/M metagenome (GOLD analysis project Ga0105237, IMG submission 81520) | Corn rhizosphere microbial communities from Kellogg Biological Station, Michigan, USA - KBS C2-4 metaG | ecosystem: Host-associated > Plants > Roots > Rhizosphere > Soil | place: Michigan, USA... | reverse complement strand
TCGGCCAAGAAGCTGACGTTCCCGCTGCCGATCACCGCGACCGCGCACCAGATGTATCTGATGGCGGGCGCCGCCGGCCATGGCGCAGAAGACGACTCGTCGGTGGTGAAGGTGTTCCAGATGGTGTCGGGCATTCCATTGCCGGCGAAGCGCGCGCGCGCGCGGCCCACGGCGACACGCCGCCGCGCGGCTGCAGCCAGGATAGTGGCAAAGCAAGTGAAAGCGCCGGTGAAGAAAAAGAGCGCGAACGGAAAGAGAAAAGCGCCGGCGAAGAAAAAGAGATAAGGGGTCCGGATAGCGGCGCTCAGGGGAACCGACGCGCTGTCGAATCTGGCAGTGCCGTCAAAAATCCCCCCTGCCCCACTTTTTCAAAGGGGGAACCGCTATGTCGATGCGCGTGATTCCCACCTCTCGGCAGCGAGCCAGTATGCATGATTCCTTCTGCTTCAAGGGGAGCGCCCAAATCATTCCCTCCCCTTCAAGGGCTGGGGTGGGCAGCAGAAATAAGGTCCCTCCCCTTCAAGGGGAGGGTTAGGATGGGGATGGGGCTCTTCGAACCGAACACCCTTACGTCTGCTGCTTGCCGTCTTTCCCGAGCTTGTAGCGAATCAGCTCGATGCTCTGCTCGACGCTGTCGAGGTTCGGATTGATCTCGAGCGCCCGCTCGAAATACTCCAGCGCGCGCTCGAGCTCGCCCCGCTTGATGTAGATCAGCCCATAGCCGGACAACGCGCCGAAGTGCTGCGGATTGCGCTTGATCACCTCGTCGCAATCCTTGAGCGACTGGTCGTAGTCGCCCATCAGGTAGTACGCCGTTGCGCGCTTGTTCCACCCTTCCGCGAAGTCCGGCACCCGTTCGGTAATGCGCGTGAACGTCTCCACCGCGAGACCCATGCGCCCCTCTTCCATCTGCTGGATCCCCGACTTCAGCAGCGCGTCGACCTCGGGATCGCCCGAGCGGCTCCAGACCTGCCAGACGGCGCCCTGCGCGTGCAGGCGCACCTCGGCATTGTCGTCATACAGCTCGTCGAGCAGTACCGCCGCATCGGCCGGCTCCCCGAACTGCGCCAGCCCATCGACGCCGCCCAGTCGCCGCGCAGGGTCCGGGCTTTGGACGGCAGTCAGGGCCTCTTCACGGCTCGCGATTTCCGCCGCGGCGGCACACTGTAGGCCTGCTGTTGCTGACCACGTCAGCAGCAGCGTAACCATGATCGAACGGCGGCTCATATCGACCTCCAAGTCCTGGTCGCGCCCGGGCGGTGCATTGTCCGATGCTTCAGGCACCTACCTTTTCGGACATGCCAAACGCGCACCGGTTCATTGTACGCCGCGCGCACGCTATCGCTGCAACCGGCCAGCCGCCTGCGATGCACCGATGGAGCCGGCTGGCACTCGGGTGTTTTCGCATGGCCCGCGGGTGCTGTTATGCTTTACGTTGGCCGCTCCACATAGCGGCCTGCATGCTAGGAGAGTCCAATGAACGAACCCCTGATACGCACCCCTCTCCCCGTCCCGCTACCGCCACCGGCAGCCGTCGGTATGGCAGTCGAGCAGGTCGACACACCTGCCCTGCTGCTCGACATGGATGCGTTCGAGCGCAATCTCGACCGGCTCGTCCATTCTCTGCGTGGCACGACGGTGAGGGTGCGGCCGCACGCGAAGTCGCACAAGTGCCCGGAGATCGCGCTGCGTCAGATCGCGCGCGGCGCGGTCGGTGTGTGCTGTCAGAAGGTCAGCGAAGCCGAAGCGATGGTGCGCGGCGGCGTCCGTGACGTGCTGGTCGCGAATGAAGTGGTCGGTGCGCAAAAGCTGGCACGCCTCGCCGCGCTGGCTCGCGATGCGCGCGTGAGCATTTGCGTCGACGATGCCGGAAACGTCGCAGATCTCGCGCAGGCGGCGAGCGCGGCCGGCACGACGTTGAACGTACTGGTGGAGGTGAACGTCGGCGCCAACCGCTGCGGCGTCGAGCCCGGCGAACCGGCGGTCGCGCTGGCGCGCATCATCGCGCGCTCGCCTGGCCTGCACTTCGCGGGTATTCAGGCCTATCACGGCGCCGCACAGCATCTGCGCAGTCCCGAGCAGCGCCGGCAGGCTATCGCGCAGGCCGTGAACAAGATACAGGCGACGCTCGATCTGCTGCAGAAGAACGGCTTGCGCGCAGAGTTCGTCACGGGCGCGGGAACCGGAACGTATCCGCTCGAATCGACGAGCGGCGTCTACAACGAGATCCAGCCCGGGTCGTACATCTTCATGGATGCCGACTATGGGCGCAATCTCGGCGATGATGGTGCGCCGGTGCACGAGTTCGAGCAGAGCCTGTTCATCTTAGCGACAGTCATGAGTCATTCGATACCCACGCGCGCGGTGGTGGACGCGGGTCTCAAAGCGCATAGCGTCGATTCGGGTATGCCGTTGGTTGTCGGCATCGCAGGCGCGACGTACGCCAGAGCTTCGGACGAGCACGGCGTCATCGAGCTGTCGGGTCCGGGCGCGGTCACGCTCGGCCAAAAGATACGCTTGGTGCCGGGGCATTGCGATCCCACCGTCAATCTGTACGACTGGCTGGTGTGCTATCGCGGCGAGCGCGTGGAGGCGCTGTGGCCGATTTCGGGGCGCGGGGCTTTTTACTAGGCGTAATGCGATTGAACCGCGAACACGTGGAAATGGCGGAGAACGGCAAACCAAGAAATTGAACCGCCAAGACGCCAAGAGCGCCAAGGAAGACGAGTACATTTGGTTACGCTTCGTGCCCAATTCGAGCAAAACGCCGACGGATGGAACGTCAGCATCATGCATATCAATTTTGTTCTTCTTGGCGCTCTTGGCGTCTTGGCGGTTCACGTTCCGCTTTTTGGTTTTCTCTGTGCTCTCCGTGTCTCCGTGGTTAGTATGCTTTTGACCTGAGAAAACATGGCAACCCCCAAATCCTTCCAGTTCGACACCCTGAGCCTGCACGCCGGGCAGCAGCCCGATCCGCAGCACGGCGCACGGGCGCAGCCGATCTACTTCACCACCTCGTACGTCTTCAAGGACACCGATCATGCTGCCTCGCTCTTCAACATGGAGCGCGGCGGCCACGTCTACACGCGCATCAGCAATCCGACCAACTCGGTTCTCGAGGAACGAGTCGCAGCACTGGAAGGCGGTGTCGGCGCCATTGCTACAGCGAGCGGGCAGGCCGCGATGCATCTGGCCATCGCCACGCTGATGGGCGCAGGCTCACACATCGTCGCCTCACGCTCGTTGTACGGCGGCTCGCACAATCTTCTGCACTACACGCTGCCGCGCTTCGGCATCGAGACCACCTTCGTCGACCCGCACGATGTCGACGCATTCCGCCAGGCGATTCGGCCCAACACCCGGCTCCTGTTCGGCGAGACGCTCGGCAATCCAGGGCTCGACGTGCTCGACATTCCAAGTGTGTCCGAGGTGGCGCACGACGCGGGCCTTCCGCTGCTGGTGGATTCGACGTTCACGACGCCGTACCTGATGCGCCCGTTCGATCTCGGCGCCGACCTGCTCTTCCATTCAGCGACCAAGTTCCTCGGCGGACACGGCGTTGCGATCGGCGGCGTGCTGGTCGATGGGGGGCGCTTCGATTGGGAGAAGTCGGGCAAGTTCCCGACGCTGACCGAGCCCTACGAGGGTTTCCACGACATGGTGTTCACGGAGGAGTCGAGCACCAGCGCGTTCATTCTGCGCGCACGTCGCGAAGGGCTGCGAGACTTCGGCGCCTGCATGAGCCCGCAGAACGCGTTCCAGATCCTGCAAGGCATCGAGACACTGAGCTTGCGCATGCAGCGCCACGTCGAGAACACGCGCAAGATCGTCGGTTTTCTGAAGGACAATCCGGCGGTCGAGTCGGTTTCGTATCCCGAGCTGCCGAGCCACCGAGATTACGAGCTCGCCGCGAAACTGCTCCCGATGGGTTGCGGCGCCGTGTTCAGCTTCAGCATCAAGGGCGGACGCCCGGCCGGCAAGCGCTTCATCGAGACGTTGAAAGTGTTCTCGCATCTGGCGAATGTCGGGGACGCGAAGTCGCTGGTGATCCACCCGGCCACGACCACGCACTATCGCATGGACGACGCCGCATTGCGGGCTGCGGGGATAACGGAAGGTACCGTGCGCTTGTCGGTGGGGCTCGAAACGCCGGAGGATTTGATCGAAGACATCGACCGTGCGCTGCGCGCATCGCAGAAGGGGTGAGTTGCGATGTGCGAGTGGCAATCGATCGCCTTGACTCGTTGGCGGCAACGTCTCGAAAATCCCCCCTGCCCCCTTTGCTAAAGGGGGGTAGCACCCCGCCCCCCTGCCCTCGTTTGCCAACGAGGGGAACGACCTTACCTCTCCGCTCTTAGGAGACATCGATGCAATCGGCCCAAGCCTTCATCCAGGCCCGAGACTTTTTGCTGCAGCATCGCGAAGACTACGACAAGGCCTATCGCGAGTTCCGCTGGCCGCACCTCGACAAATTCAACTGGGCGCTCGACTATTTCGACGCCAATGGCAAAGCCAATCCGAGCGTGCCGGCCTTGTGGATCGTCGAAGAGGACGGCAGCGAGAGCAAGCTCAGCTACGCACAGCTGTCGGCGCGTTCGAGCCAGGTCGCGAACTATCTGCGCTCGCTCGGAGTCAAGCGCGGCGATCGCATCCTGGTCATGCTCCCGAACCGCCTCGCGCTGTGGGAGGTGCTGCTCGCCAGCATCAAGCTCGGTGCCGTAATCATTCCGGCCACTTTGCTGCTCACACCGGAAGACCTGAACGATCGCCTGGAGCGAGGCAGCATCAAGCACGTGGTCACGCTGTCGTCGGAGATCGGCAAGTTCGAGAACATCGCAGGCGCGTACACACGCGTCGCCGTCGGCGAAGCAGAGCAAGGTTGGGCCCATTTCGAAGACGCATACCAAGCGAGCGCCGATTACGAGCCCGACGGGCCGACCTGGGCAACCGACCCGATGTTGCTGTACTTCACCTCGGGCACGACAAGCAAACCGAAGCTCGTTCTGCACAGCCACCAAAGCTATCCCGTCGGACATCTGTCGACAATGTACTGGATTGGATTGAAGCCCGGCGACGTCCACTGGAACATCAGCTCGCCAGGTTGGGCCAAGCATGCGTGGAGCTGCTTCTTCGCACCGTTCAACGCGGGCGCGACCGTGTTCATCTACAACTACGCACGCTTCAAGGCCGACGCCGTGCTGGAAGCGCTGTGCCGCTACAAGGTCACAACGCTGTGCGCGCCGCCCACCGTCTGGCGGATGCTGATGCAGGCCGACCTCAAGGTCTATCCCGTCAAAATCCGGGAATTGATCGGTGCCGGCGAGCCGCTGAATCCTGAAGTCATCGAACAGTTTCGCAACGCATGGGGCATCACGATCCGCGACGGCTTCGGGCAGACCGAAACTTCCTGCGTGATCGGCAATCCACCGGGACAAAGATTGAAGCCCGGATCGATGGGCCGGCCGCTGCCGGGCTTCCGCGTCTCGTTGCTCGATCCCTATGACCAGCCCGCCGACGAAGGCGAGATCTCGCTCACGCTGGACCCCACGCCGACCGGCCTCATGGTTCGCTACGCGGACGATCTGCAAAAGACCGCCGATGTCATGCGCGCCAACCACTATCACACCGGCGACATTGCCATGCAGGACGCCGAGGGCTACTACACCTACATCGGGCGCGCCGACGATGTCTTCAAAGCCTCGGACTATCGCATCAGCCCGTTCGAGCTCGAGAGCGTGCTGATCGAGCACGAGGCGGTCGCCGAGACCGCGGTCGTGCCGAGCCCCGATCCGTTGCGCCTCGCGGTGCCCAAGTGCTTCGTGATGCTGCGTGCCGGGTTCGAGCCGAGCCGCGAGCTCGCGTTGTCGATTCTCAAGCACGCGCGCGACAACCTGGCCCCCTACAAGCGCATCCGCCGGCTCGAGTTCTTCGAGCTGCCGAAGACCATCTCGGGCAAGATCCGTCGTGTCGACCTGCGCAAGATGGAGGAGAAGCGGCCGGATCAGACGCGCCGCGCGATGGAATTCTGGGAAGAGGATCTTCCCGAGCTCAAGTGAATCACATTGCGCAGACCGACACTGCCATCGGTTCGCGCGCGATCGATCGCAGAGAGTTTCTAACGCTGGGCGCCGCGGCGCTCGCCGGCACGCTCACGGAATCCGCGCTCGCCGATAAGACCGACATCGGCGGCCGCTTCGTGTGGGGCGCCGGAACGTCGTCGTATCAGATCGAAGGCTCGCCGACCCGTGCAGGCGGCGGCGCGTCGATCTGGGACACTTTCTGCAAGCGGCCGGGCGCGATTCGCGATGGCTCTTCGGGCGATGTGGCATGCGACCATATCAATCGCTGGCGCGAAGATGTCGCGCTGATGCGGGATCTCGGCTTGCGCGCGTACCGGTTCTCGATCTCGTGGCCGCGCGTTTTGCCGGACGGCACCGGTCGCGTGAACGCCGCAGGCCTCGACTTCTACGATCGCCTGGTCGACGCGCTGCTCGCTGCCGGCATCGAGCCATGGGTCACGCTGTTTCACTGGGACTATCCGGAGACGCTGCACAAGCGCGGCGGCTGGTCGAACGACGCCAGCCCTGACTGGTTCGCCCAGTACACGACAACGGTGGTCAAGCGGCTGTCCGATCGCGTGACGCACTGGCTCACGTTCAACGAGCCACATGTGTTCATGATTCTCGGCTACCAGATCGCGATCCACGCACCCGGCGAGAAGCTCGCATGGAAGGACATCCTGCGCATCGCGCATCGAGTCTTGCTCGCGCATGGCATGTCGACGCTCGCGATCCGCGCATCCACGAGACGGCCGTGCGAGGTCGGCTACGTTGGCGCGCTGGAGCCCGCGATGCCGGCAACCGACAGCGCCGCCGACATCGAGGCTGCGCGCAAGGTCACGTTCTCCGAGCTGCAGACCTGGGTGCTCGACCCGGTATACCTCGGGGCCTATCCCGCCGCGGAGCTCAAGTCATGGGCGGAGCATCTGCCCTCCTCGTTTGGCGCGCAGGATTTCCAGACCATCCACCAGTCGCTCGACTTCTTCGCAACCAACATCTACCAGGCAGGCATCGTGCGCGCCGGCGCCGACGGCGAGCCGGAACGGATCGGACGGCCAGCGGGCGCTCCGCGCACGACGATGGAGGTGTTCGACGTCGTTCCTGAATCGCTCTATTGGGGGCCGCGCTTCTGCTGGGAGCGCTATCGGCTGCCGGTCGTGATCACGGAGAACGGCATGTCGAACAACGACTGGGTCGCGACCGACGGTCGGGTGCACGACCCGCAGCGCATCGACTTCATGCGCCGCTATCTGCGCGAGTTCGTTCGAAGCCGCGACGCGGGCGTCGACATACGCGGCTACTTCGCGTGGAGCCTGCTCGACAATTTCGAATGGGCCGAGGGCTACCGCCAGCGCTTCGGCCTCGTCCACAGCGACTTCGCGACGCAGAAGCGCACGCCGAAGGACTCGTTCGCGTGGTACCGCGACGTAATCCGCGCGAACGGACGCAGCCTGTAAAATGAGCACGAAGGTGTCGCCCGATAACCTATCTTTCCATGCCGGGCTCAAGGCTCTGCGCAATTACTTCGACTCGATGCAGCCGGAGCTCGAAGTCACTGTGCGCGACCCGTCGCTCGGTGTGGAGGGCTACGTGGTCGTCTGGAACACCGGCATCAGTGCCGCCGGCCCGCTGCCGGGTTGCGGCAAAGGCGGAACACGCATCACACCGCAGGTCTCGCTCGACGAGATCAAGATGCTCGCGCGCACGATGGCGCTCAAGTACGCGGCGGCCGACCTGCCGCTCGGCGGCGCGAAGTCGGGCCTCAAGCTCGATCCATCCGCGGCCGGGTTCGAGCGCCAGTATCGCCGCTTCGTCCGTCTGTGCGCACCGTTCCTGCATGAGAACGGCGGCCCGTTCGGTGGCTTCGGCTTCGACATCGGCGCACGTCCCGAGCATGCGCTGTGGGCTTGCGATGAGCTCGGCTCGACGCGCTCTTTCACCGGCAAGCCATTGCATATGGGTGGCACCGACTACGACCGGGAAGGGATTGCCGGCCTCGGTGTCGCAGTCGCCGGCACTACCATGCTCGAGATCACGGGTGCCGATCTCACGCGAGTGACGTTTGCGTTGCAAGGCGTGGGCGCGATGGGCGCAGCGGTGCTGCGCTATTTCAGCGCAGGCGGCGCACGGCTGGGAGCGCTGGGCGATCCGCGCTACGGAGGCACATGGGCATTCGATCGCCAGCTCTCGGATGAGCTGTATCAGGCGCTCGTGAGCCAGGACACCGCGAACGCGGCCAGTCTTCTGCCTCAGCAAGGAATCAGGCTCTCGGACGACGCCGGGGACGTGTTGTTCCATCCGACCGAAATTTTGTTTCCGTGCGCAGTCCAGAACGTTATCACCGAACGCAACGTCGACTTCGTCCGCGCGGCGCATGTCTGTGAAGGCGCGAACGGGCCTGTCACGGAAAGCGCGCGCACGCGATTGCACCAGCGCGGCGTTCCGCTCGTACCCGATTTCATCGCGAATCCAGGCGGTGCGATCGCTGCCTTCGTCGAACTGACTTCCGGCAGCGACGACAAAGTGGCGGAGGCGAAGCGCATGACGCGCGACAAGATCGCCGCGAACGTTCGCGCGATGTTCGAGCTCGCCGCGCGCTGCGGCGCTGAGCCGCAGGAGGCCGGTCTTTACATGGCGCTGAGCAGGATCAAAGGCTAATCCCGCCGCGGCACAAGTGCTGGCGGCACACCAGCGCCGGGGTAACAACCGGCCACCCGCGACATCACTCCCGCTGCGCAGCCATTCGCGCATCCGCGCGCTGTGTGCGCGGCAGGAAGATCACGATGAGCGCCCCCACCAGGGCGATCCCGGCTAGCGTGAAGAAAGCCGCTTCCGCCGCTCCGCCTGCTGCGGTGCGGATGCGGCCGATAAGATCGGGACCGAAGTAACCACCGAGGTTGCCCACCGAGTTGATCAAAGCGATTCCCGCGGCCGCAGCGGTGCCCGCGAGGAAGGCCGTGGGCAACGACCAGAATGTGCACACGCAACCGGCCCAGCCGGCGGTGATGAGCGTGAGCGCGACCATGGCCAATATCGGCGACCTGGGGGCGACGCCGAGCAGCAGCAGACCCGCCATGACGACCAGCAGCCCAATCGCGCAGTGCCAGCGGCGTTCACCGGTGCGATCCGAATGGCTGCCCCAGTAGATCATCGCGACGATACTCACCCCCCATGGAATCATGCTCAGCAGGCCGACCTTGAGCAGGTCCTTCTTGTCGATGCCGAGCTCCTGGATGATGGTCGGCATCCAGAAACCGACGGCGTAGAAGCACATCGCCAAGGCAAAGTAAACCATCGCGAGCGCCCAGACGCGACCGTCCTTGAACGCGTCGCTCAAGCGATGCCCGCTACCCAGTTCGCCCTTGCCCGCGTTGTCCTGATCGATGCGCGCGACAAGCATGTCGCGCTCCTCGCCGGTCAGCCAGCGGGCGCTTTTGGGCCCGTCGGGCAGGATCCACAGCACGAGAAACCCGATGATGACCGATGGGATGCCTTCGAGCAGGAACAGCCACTGCCAGCCGCGCCAGCCGGACGCGCCATCCATGAACTGCATGATGGCGCCAGAGACGGGCGAACCGATCAACTGCGCGACGCCGATCGCGGTCATGAATAGCGCGACCATCTTTGCGCGTCGCGCACCCGGGAACCAATAGGTCAAATAGAGGATGATGCCCGGGAAGAAGCCGGCTTCGGCCACGCCGAGCAGGAACCGCAGGAAGTAGAAGGAGAACTGGGCATCGCTGACGCCGAAGGCTGCCGAGATCGAGCCCCAGTGCAGGTCGCCGGCGAACATGAATGCCGCGGAGATGATCCCCCAGGTGATCATGATCCGCGCGATCCACACGCGTGCGCCGACCTTCTCCAGGATCACATTGCTCGGCACCTCGAAGATGAAGTAGCCGATGAAGAAGATTCCAGCCCCGACGCCGTAGACCGCGTCGCTGAATTTCAGGTCCCCCGCCATCTGCAGCTTGGCAAAGCCGACATTCACGCGGTCGAGGAAGGCG
>Ga0105237_10010098_pt1 | contig 10069 bp, 11 predicted proteins | sample KBSC24metaG_FD_81520 | JGI IMG/M metagenome (GOLD analysis project Ga0105237, IMG submission 81520) | Corn rhizosphere microbial communities from Kellogg Biological Station, Michigan, USA - KBS C2-4 metaG | ecosystem: Host-associated > Plants > Roots > Rhizosphere > Soil | place: Michigan, USA... | reverse complement strand
GAAGGGCATCGGCGCGCTGCTGCGCTGGAAGAGCGAAGCGTCGCGCGACGGCCTGCCGAAACCGCCGAGCACGCCGATTCCGCAGCTCGCCGCCGATCTCGCGTTCATCGCGAGCAATGCGAAGGCCGGACCGATGATGCAGCCGGCCGTCACCTGGATCGGCCACGCGTCGACCCTTGTGCAGCTCGGCGGGCTGAACCTGCTGACCGATCCGGTGTTCTCCGAACGTGTCTCGCCGCTCAGCTTCGTCGGCCCGAAGCGACACGTGCCGCCCGCGCTGTCGCCGAGCCAGCTGCCTCACATCGACCTGGTGCTGATCTCGCACAACCACTACGACCACCTCGACGATGCGAGCGTGCGCGCGCTCGCGAACCAGCCCGGCGGCGCCCCGCTGTTCATCGTGCCGCTCGGCAACAAGGCCTGGATGGCCGAGCGCGGGATCGTGAACGTCGTCGAGCTCGACTGGTGGCAATCACACCCGGTCGCGACACCTGGCGGGCCGGTCGAGGTGGTGCTGACACCGGCGCAGCACTGGTCGGGCCGCGGCCTGAACGACCGGATGGCGACCTTGTGGGGCGGCTACGCGGTATTCGCGCCCGACTGCCACCTGTTCTTCAGCGGCGATACCGGCTACTCGAAAGACTTTCGAGACATCCATGAACGTTTTGCGCCGCGGCAGCGTGATGGCGGCTTCGATGTCGCGCTGATCGCGATCGGCGCCTACGAGCCGCGCTGGTTCATGACGTCGCAGCACGTCAACCCGGCCGAGGCGGTGCAGATTCATCTCGACCTGGGCGCGAAACAATCGATCGGCGTACATTGGGGCACGTTCGAGCTGACCGACGAATCGCTCGACGAGCCGCCACGCCACCTCGCCGACGCGCGCCTGGCCAAAGGGCTGGCCGACGACGCGTTCATCACGCTGGCGATCGGCGAGAGGCGCAAGCTGCCGCGCCGCGGCGCCGACACCCTTCGTTCGCCCTGAGGTATCGAAGGGCACGCGCGCTTCGACACCTCAGCGCGAACGGAACACGGGCCGGGGCACTAGCCGGACTTCGCGAAGTTCACCGGCAGCCCCGGCACATCGACGTCGAGCGCGAGCACACAGCCGGCGTACGGCTGCTCGATCAACTCGGCAGGCGGCCGCTTCTCGCGGGCCGTCGTGATGTAGATCGTCTTCAGGTCGGGGCCGCCGAAACAAGGCATCGTCGCGCAGCGCACCGGCAGCGTCACTTCGCGCAACAGTTCGCCTTCGGGCGACAGGCGCAGGATGCGCTGGCCCTCGAACATCGCGACCCAGTAGCAGCCTTCCGCATCGACCGCGGCGCCATCGGGCCTCCCGCCGTAGCTCTCGATCGGCTGGCCGGCCTCTTTGGGAGGGAAGCGCGCGAACACGCGCTGGCGGCTGATATCGCCGCTCAGCGGGTCGAAGTCGAACGCGTAGATCGTGTGCGCCTTGGTGTCGCTCCAATACATCGTCCGGCCGTTCGGGCTCCATCCGAGCCCGTTCGAAACGGTGATGCCGCCGTACTGGCGTTCGAGCTTGCCGTGCGCGTAGCGATGCAGCGAAGCGAGCGCCGGATCGCGCGGCTCGTAGATCGTGCCGACCCAGAAGCGGCCCTGCGGGTCGCACTTGCCGTCGTTGAAGCGTTCCCTGGCGGAGTCGTACGGCGGCTCGGCGAGGCGCCGGCGCGCGCCGCTTGCCGGATCGAAGCGCCACAGGCCATCGCGCATCGCGAGCAGCAACCGGCCACCGAGCAGCGGCGCAGCGCTCGCGACGTCGGTGTCGAAGTCCCAGTGCGCCAGCTCGCCGCTTGCCGGATCGAAGCGGTGAAGGCTGTGACCGGGGATGTCGCAGTAGTACAGCACCTGCTCGGTCGGGTGCCAGAACGGCGACTCGCCGAGCAGCGCCGCTGACGCGATCGCGACGCGAACGTCGCCATCGGCCGCCTTCACAGCACCGTGACCTCGAGCCGCATCGACGCTTCGGTCGTTTCGCCGGCCGGCACCGTGCGCAACCCGTGCGCCGAAGGCTCGGCCATGTGGATCGCGTTCGAGACGTGACTGACCGGCTCGACGCAGAAGTACTCCTTCTCCTGCGGCGTGAACACGACGAGGTACTGAAGCGACGAGCTCAGCTGCAGCGAAAACTTCTCGTCGCGGATGCGCGCCGGGCCGTGCCAGCCCTCGAAGCAGTTGTCGAACGCGAGGTGCGAGACGTCGCTGTCGATGCCGGGCTGGGCGACCTTGCGCACCGGCAGCTGGGCGGCGTCCGAATCCCAGCGGTGCGACAGCTCGATGTGCAGCCGGCTGCGCGAACGTTTCGGGAAGTACGGGTGCCAGCCGAGCCCGACCGGCTGCGCGACCTCGGCCGTGTTCACGAACACCATCTGCACGCTGAGCGAATTCGGCGTCAGCGTGAAGTACTGGCGGGCTTCGAACGCGAATGGCCAGTCCGCGTCGGCGCGGTGCACGTAGCGCAGCACCACCTCCTGCGCGCTCGACGACTCGATCTCCCAGGCACGCAGCCAGCCGACGCCGTGCACCGAGTGCGGGTTGTCATCGAAGTTCGGCTCGGTGGTGTAGTCCTGGCCCTTCCAGCGAAAGCGCCGGTAGCCGAGGCGGTTCGAGTACGGCACGAGCGGGTAGCAACCCGAGGGCCGCGAGGCGGTCAGTGCGGATGGCTCGGTCGAACGCAGGATGGCCGTGTCGCGGTGCCAGAGCCCGGCGATGCATCCGCCGAGGTCGGGGCGCAAGGCAAGACGCAGTGCGCCTGCATGCAGTTCAAACGATGGCGTCGATGCGGGCATGGGGGTTCCGTTCAAGAGGGGTCGGGTTCGGGCGACTGGGTCGTCACCGCGTCGTCGTCACAGCGTCGCCTTCAGGTAGTGCGCGCCGGCGATCGGATTGAAGTAGTACGGCGGAATCTCCTCGAAGCCAAGCGCCGCGTAGAGCTCGCGTGCCGCTTCCATGTCGTCGAGGGTGTCGAGCAGCATCACCGAGTAGCCGGCGCCTCGCGCCTCGTCGAGCAGCGCCTGCGCGAGCGCACGGCCGAGCCCGAAGCGGCGAAACGCCGGCCGCACGTAGAGCCGCTTCATCTCGCAGGCGTTCGCGTAGTCGGCCTCGGGTACCGGACGCAGCGCGCCGCAGCCGGCGAGCGCATCGCCGACGAACGCGAGCAAAAGCCGCCCCAGCGGCGGCGCGTAGTCGCCCGGCAGCGTGGCCAGCTCGTATTCGAAGTTCTGGAACCGCAGGTCGACCGACAGGCTGTCGGCGTATTCGCGCAGGATCGCGCGCGTCGGCTCGACCAGTTCGGCCCCATCGAGGGCGATCAGGCGTATCTCGGGAGTCTCGTCAGGGTCGGGCATGGACACGAAGCCGGGGCGGCATCAGGCGCCGAGGCTGATCAAACAGGTCACGCCGGCCGCGCAGACGACGAGCAGGATCGCTGCGACGATGCGCGAGCGCACATTGTCGTCGGACGCCGGCACGTGTGCGGCGAGCGGCTTGTCGCCGTGCAGCATCGGCGCGACCAGATTGCGGCGCTGGCGCACCCAGTAGAACGTGATCGCCGAGAGGTGCAGCACGATCAGCGTGATGATCAGCCACTGGCCGAAGTTCTTGTGCCAGTTCGTCGCGAGGCTGCTGGTCGCGCCCGAGACGAACTTGTTCAGCGGGCCGGTGTTCGAGATCTCGTCGTCGGCCACCAGGCCGGTAGAGACCTGCAGCAGCAAAAGCGCGAGGAAACCGAACACCGAAAACGCGCCGAGCGGGCTGTGACCGACGTGGTGATGCTCGTCGTCGCGACTTTCGCCGTGCAGGTACCGCAGCGTCGTCGACGGCGCATAGACAAAGCTCGCGAAGCGGGACCAGCGCCCGCCGACGAAGCCCCACAACAGCCGGAACGCGAGCAGCGTCAGCACGACGTAGCCGAAGCGGAAATGCCAGGCCATCGCATTGCCGCCAATCTTCGCGCTGACGATCGAGCACAACACGCAGGCGGCCAGCACCCAGTGGAAAAGCCGGGTCGGCAGATCCCAGACCCGCACCCGGGTCAGCGCCACCGTCGGTCGGTCAACTTCCTCTGCGTCCCGCAACGTGCGCTCCATCCGTTCGCCGCCTTCCGATCGGCCCGCGGGCCGTGTCCGCAAAGATAACGCAAGCCGCGCGCGATTCCGCCTGCCCCCGGGCATTCCCGAGCATTCGGCATGCCGGGGAATTTTTCCGTCTCGCGCTGCGTACACTTCGCAGCGCTCGTCGGCGCGTGCCCCGCAACAACAATGGCTTTGCAGCCAGGAGGTTCCGAATGAAACGTCTGTCCCGTTCGATGCTGATGGCTGGCGCCGCGCTGCTGGGCGCCGCCACGGCGCTGCCCGCCGCCGCCCAGTTCGCCAAACCCGAAGACGCGATCAAGTACCGCAAGGCCGGCATGACGGTCATGGCCACGCACTTCGGCCGCGTGGCTGGAATGGCCAACGGCAAGATTCCGTTCGATGCCAAGAGCGCGGCCGACAACGCCGAGATCGCGACGATGATGTCGAAACTGCCGTTCGCTGGATTCGTCGAAGGCAGCGACAAGGGTGAAACCAAGGCGGAGCCGAAGATCTGGTCCGAAATGGACAAGTTCAAGGCCGCCTCCACGAAGATGCAGGAAGAGATGGCCAAGCTGAACGTCGTCGCGAAGGGCGGCAATCTCGATGCGATCAAGGCGGCGGTCGGCGAAACCGGCAAGAGCTGCAAGGCCTGCCACGACAACTACCGCAAGGAATAAACCGCATTCACAGCGCCCGGGGCCGGGCGCTGCGTGCGGCGATCAAGCGCCGGCCAGCACCCGCGCGAACACGTCACTGTCGACGTTGCCGCCGGTCAGCACGGTCCCGACGCTGCGGCCCGTCCAGCGCTCGCGCTGCTGCCACAGGCCCGCGAGGCCGACCGCGCCAGCGCCTTCGGCGACGTTGTGCGTCGTGGCGAACAGCAAGCGCATCGCCGCCGCCACCTCCTGATCGCTGACCGCGATCACGTCGTCGACCTCGCGCCGGATCACGGCCAGCGCCTGCGGGTCCGGCACCCGGCAGGCCACGCCGTCGGCGAGCTGCGTCGTCACCGGCGATTCGATCGCGTGCCCGGCACGAAACGATTGCTGGTAGGCGGTTGCGTGCGAGGACACGACACCGATGATCCGCGTGCTCACACCCAGATGCGCGCGCGCAGCTGCGCAGGCACAGATGCCCGAACCGAGGCCGATCGGCACGAACACGACGTCGGGCCGTTGCTCGGCCGGGATCGCACCGAAGTACTCGATCCAGTAGCTCGCGACGCCGCGCACCAGATCCTCGTGATACGACGGCACGTAGTGCAGCGAGTGCTCGGCCGCGAGCTTCGCCGCATGCTCGCGCGCTGCCTGGAAGTCGTCGCCGTGCTCGATCAGCTCGGCGCCGAGCGCACGCATCGCAGCGTTCTTCTCGACCGAGTTGCCGTGCGGGACGACGATGGTCGCCGCGAGGCCATATCGACGCGCCGCGAACGCGACCGACTGCCCGTGGTTGCCGCGTGTTGCGCTGATCACGCCGCGCAGACCCGGCTCGCGCCGGCGCAGCGCGTCGAAGTAGACGAGCCCGCCGCGCAGCTTGAACGCGCCGACGGCCGTGTGGTTCTCGTGCTTGACCCACACCTGCGCGCCAAGCCGCGCATCGAGCAGCGGCCAGCGCTGCTGCGTCGTCGGCGGCAGCACCGCGCGCACGATCGCAAGCGCAGCGTCGATCTCGGATCTGTCGAACATCGCCGGCCGATCAGATCGAGACCTGCCCGCGCACGCAGCTGACGCTGCCGCCGCCGACCCAGATCGTTTCGCCGTCGCGCTCGACGTGGACCCGCCCCGCTCGGTCGAGCGCGCTGCCCTGGCTCGCGACATACGACGGCGGCGCCAGGTTCGCGCCGATCAACCACTGCGCGAGGCTCGCGTTCAGGCTGCCGGTGACCGGGTCTTCATAACCGCCGTTGTCGGAGGTGAACGCGCGCACCTCGAACTGCGCCTCGCCATCCGCCCACGGCGCGACGGCGCCGAGCTCGAGGCCGCGCATCGCCGCGTAGTCGGGCTTGATCGCGAGCAGCTCGGCGCGTGAGCCGAGCATCACCGCGACCCAGCCCGGCCCGTTGTCGACCCATTGCGACGCCTTGATCGCGGCCGCCTCGATGCGCAGGCTGCGCGCGATCTGCGCGAGCACGTCGGGCTCGACCGGTCCCGTGCGCTTGCACGGCGGTGCCGCGAACGCGAGCCGGCCGGCGCTGCGGCGGATCCGCACCAGCCCGAGCTGGCACTGCTGCACCACTTCGTGCGCATGCCGCGCGGTGCCGCCCTGTTCGAGCCACGCGTGGCAGGACCCGAGCGTCGGGTGGCCGGCAAACGGCAGTTCGCGCGCCGGCGTGAAGATGCGCACTCGATAGTCGGCATCGGGTTCGCTCGGCCGCAGCAGGAACGCGGTCTCGCTGAGGTTCGTCCAGCGTGCGAACGCCTGCATCTGGGCATCGCTCAGCCCGTCGGCCTCGTGAACGACGGCGAGCGGATTGCCGCGCAGTGCGACGTCGGTGAACACGTCGACTTGGGTGAACGGTCGATTCATTCGGGATCCCTTGTTTGTTACGCCATGGCGGCGCCGGCCGTCGCACGCACCGGAATGCCGCGCGGGTCGAATCCATCGAGGCAGAAGACGTTGACGCCGACGAAGTCCGGCGTCACGCGCTTGCGGTGGAACGGGTAGATGCCGCAGGTGCTGCAGAAGAAGTGGCGCGCTGTCCGGGTGTGAAAGCGGTACTCGGTCAGCGCATCGGCGCCGGCCAGCAGCTCGAACTTCGACTCGTGCACCTTCACCATCAGCGCGTTCTTGCGCCGGCAGATCGAGCAGTCGCAGGTCGTCAGCTCGGGGAAGTCGGTCTCGATGCGAAACCGGACCCGCTGGCAGTGGCAGCTGCCGGTCCAGTGCTGCAACGTACGCGCGCCCATCACGCGACCAGGGCGGGTGCGGCGGTCTGCGCGAGTTCCTGCGTGAGCGCCTGACCCAGCAGGGCGACACCGCGTTCGATCTGTGCCGGTGCGACGGTCACGAACGACAGCCGCAAGGTGTTGGCGCGCGGCCGCTCGGCGAAGAACGCGGCGCCGGGCACGTACGCCATGCCGAGCTCGACGGCCTTCGGCAGCAACGCGGTCGCGTCGATGCCTTCGGGCAGTTCGATCCAGAAGAACATGCCCCCGACCGGCACGTTCCAGCGGCAGCCGCGCGGCATGTGCGCCTCGAGCGCCGCGCGCATCGCATCGCGATGCGCCTTGTAGCGCGCGCGGATCGTCGGCACGTGCTGGTCGAGAAAGCCGTTGCGGATCACCTCGTGAACGACACGCTGGTTGAAACCCGGCGAGTGCAGGTCGGCGGCCTGCTTGGCCTGCAACAGCTTGGGCATCATCGCGCCCGGGGCGATCACGTAGCCCAGGCGCAGCCCAGGCGCGAGCACCTTCGAGAACGAACCGAGGTACACCGTGCCTTCGGGCCACAGCGACGCGAGCGGCGGCGGCGGCGGCTGGTCGAACCAGAGGTCGCCGTAGGGGTTGTCTTCGACGATCGGCAGGCCGAGTTTGCGTGCCGCCTCGGCCAGCGCGATGCGGCGCTGCGCACCCATGCAACGGCCGCTCGGGTTCTGGAAGTTCGGCAGCAGGTACAGGAAGCGCGCACCCTGCGCCGCGGTCAGCGCGTCCGGCAGCGGGCCTTCGTCGTCGCAGGCGACGCTCAGCACGTCGGGCTCGTACGGCGCGAACGCCTGCAGGGCGCCGAGGTAGGTCGGCGACTCGACCGCGACCTTGCTGCCGGCGTCGATCAGCACCTTGCCGACCAGGTCGAGGCCTTGCTGCGAGCCGGTCGTGATCAGCACCTGCGACGCATCGACCTTGATGCCCTGCACGGCCATCTGCGCCGCGACCCATTCGCGCAGCGGGGCGAAGCCCTCGCTCGCCGCGTACTGCAGCGCTTCGCGGGGCGTGTCGCGCAGCACGCGCTCGCTCGCTTCGCGCATCGCCTGGATCGGGAAGGTGTCGGGCGACGGCAGTCCGCCGGCCAGCGACAGCACGCCCGGGCGCTCGGTGATCTTCAGGATCTCGCGGATCACCGACGGGTTCATGCGTTCGGCACGGCGCGCGAGTTGCCAGGGATTGGGGGTCGGGGCGGAGTTCATCACGAGGTCCTTGCGGGGGAAGATCCGGGGGAAGAGACGGAAGCGGGTGCGCTGGTGCGCGTGCCGGCCGGCATCTTCTTGCCGACGAACACGACCGCGATCACGGCGAGCGAAAACAGCACTGTCGTTGGTTCGAGCGTTTCGCCGAGCACCGGCACCGCGAACAGCAGCGCGAGGAACGGCTGCCCCAGCTGCACCTGGCTGACACGCACGGTGCCGCCGAGCGCGAGGCCGCGGTACCACGCGAAGAAACCGAGCCACATCGAAAACAGCGTCACGTAGGCGAAGCCGCCCCAGGCGCTTGCACGCACCGGCTGCGCGGGCCAGGTGGCGAGCATCGCGGGCAGCGTCAGCGGCAGGCTGATCACGAGCACCCAGCAGATCACCTGCTCGGCGGGCAGCTTGGTCGAGACCCGTGCGCCGGCGACATAGCCGATCGCGGTCGACAGCACCGCGAGCAGCAGCAACCCGTCGGCCGCCGACAGCCGGCCGTTGCCCTGGTGAGCGGCGAACACCAGCACCAGTGCACAACCGAGCAACGCGCAGGCCCAGAAGCCGAACGACGGTCGCTGCCGGAGGTACAGCGCGGCGACAACCGCAGTCGCCATCGGCATCAGCCCGGTCACGACCGCCGCATGCATCGCATCGACCTGGCGCAGCGCGAGCGACAGGAAGAGCGGAAAGCCGACCACCGTGCCGAGCGCCGACACCGCGAGCGCCGGTACGTCGCGCCGCTGCAGCCGCGGCGCGCCGGTCAGCCACAGATAGCCGATGCTCAACAGGCCGGCGAACGCGGCGCGGCCGGCGGTCACGAACAGGGGCGGCAGCTGCGGATCGGACGCCGTGCCGACCGCGAGCTTGGTCATCGGGAAAGTCATCGCGAAGATCACGACGCCAAGCAGGCCGAGCCACAGGCCGCGCGTTTCGTCGGCGGCAAGCGTCGGACGATGATCGCGGCTCATGCGAATGCCATCCATACCGCCGTTGCCACCAGCAGCAGTGCCATCGCGCGGTTGAACCAGAGCAGGCGCGCGCCGGTCGCCAGCCACTGCCGCAGCAACGAGCCGACCAGCGCGTACGTGAGGTTGCTCGCGAGCGCGAACAGCGCCATCACGCCGCAGACGATCGCCAGCCGTTGCAGCGGGTTGCTCGACGGATGCCCGGCCGCGGACGTCACCCAGCCGGCCGCCAGCGCAAGCGCGAGCATCCACGCCTTGATGTTGACGAACTGCATGCCGACGCCCTGCCAGAAGGTCACGTTCAGGCGCGACCCGTCGGCCTGCGCCAGCGTGCGCGCGCCGGCCAGCTTCCACGCCATCCAAAGCAGATAGCCGATGCCGACGGTGCGCACGAGGAGGTTCAGCGCCGGCACGGCAAGCACCAGGGCACCGAGGCCGAGACCGCAGGCCAGCATCATCAGCGTCCAGCCGGTCGGTACCGCGACGATGAAGTGCAGCGTGCGGCGCAGGCCGTGGTTGGCGGCAAGCGCGGTCGACATCGTCGTGTTGGGCCCCGGCGTGAAGCTCATCAACGTGGCGAAGGTGAGCAGCGCGGCAAGTTCTTCGGCAGACATTCGATGCAGTCTAGGGTTTTGCACCAGCACAGAACCAGTACACTTTGATCGACTAAACGAGAAACTGTACCGGTCGAGACGCCGGTACATGCCCGTCCATGCTGCAAGACCTCGCGCCGCCCAATTCGCTGACTCGCTCCGCCGACACGACGCTGACCGACCAGCTTGCTGCGCGTTATGCGGACCGGATCCGCCAACGGCTGCTCGCGCCGGGCGCGCGGCTGCCCTCGGTCCGAGAGTGTGCACGCCGCCATGAAGTCAGTGCCCACACTGTTGTTG
>Ga0105237_10010095_pt1 | contig 10071 bp, 7 predicted proteins | sample KBSC24metaG_FD_81520 | JGI IMG/M metagenome (GOLD analysis project Ga0105237, IMG submission 81520) | Corn rhizosphere microbial communities from Kellogg Biological Station, Michigan, USA - KBS C2-4 metaG | ecosystem: Host-associated > Plants > Roots > Rhizosphere > Soil | place: Michigan, USA... | reverse complement strand
GCCGACGCCGTGGCCGAAATTGTCGTTGAACGTCTTGAAGTGGTCGATGTCGAGCAAGAGTACGCTGAGCGGTTCGCCCCATTCCGCCATCGTCTGCGCCTTGCGCAGAAATTCGTCCAGCGCCCGCCGGTTCGCAAGGCCGGTCAGCGTATCGGTCCGGGCCCGCTCTTCTGATTTGGAGAGCGAATCCCTGATAACATCGAGCTCGCGGGTCTTCTCCTCAAATCCTGCCTCGAGCCGCGTCGCGCGGGTGGCAGCCCGCGCCAGCTCGTTCATGAGCTGGGCGACCAGGGTCTTCGGATCGACGCCGGCCTTGCCCTGGTCGGCAACCTGGCTGATCGCCTGCATCTGCGACTGATTGTCGGCGATCGCGCTGGCCAGAAATTCCTTTGCCGCCCCCATCAGGGCGTGCAGCCGCTCGGACGTATGCACGACATACGCGCTCACCTGGGGCGCGATATAGGTTTCGAACAGGTCCTGATTGGTCCTGCCGTCGAACGGGCGGTTGTGATCGATCAGGAGGTCGATAGCGTTGCGCAAATCGTCCTGGCCGCCGGCATAGTACTGGAACCAGATGGCGAAATTGGTCGGGGTCGGCGGAATGCGCTGTTCGGCCATGCTCCGCACCGCCCGTCCGGCGATGGACGCGGCATAGTCGTAATCGGGATCGTCGAAATCTGAGGCCATTGCCTGACGCGGGGTACACTATTGACGGCCAAGCTCGCACCGACCCCTTAATCCGATCCCAATGCCCTCCTCCGTACTTCTGCGGAGCAGCATTGCGGGGCTCCGCTGTCAGCGGCAACCCATTGACCCCCCGAGGACTTCTATGGCCTAGTCCGGCCTCTTCAGGCCGCCGAAACCACGAAAACACAAACGATTCCATGACCTCCGAACGCTACAACGCCCGCGACGCCGAACCGCGCTGGCAACGCCAATGGGACGAGCAGGCGATCTTCGTCTCGAAGAACGACGATTCGCGACCGAAATATTATGTGCTGGAGATGTTCCCCTACCCGTCCGGGCGCATCCATATCGGCCACGTCCGCAACTACACGCTTGGCGACGTGCTGGCCCGCTTCATGCGGGCCAAGGGTTTCAACGTGCTGCACCCGATGGGCTGGGACGCTTTCGGCCTGCCGGCCGAGAATGCCGCCATCGAGCGCAAGGTCGCCCCCAAGGCCTGGACCTACGACAACATCGCCGCGATGAAGAAGCAGCTCCGCTCGATCGGGCTGTCGCTGGACTGGAGCCGCGAATTCGCGACCTGCGATCCCAGCTACTACAAGCACCAGCAGAAGATGTTTTTGGACATGCTCGCCGCCGGTCTGGCTGAGCGTGAGAAGCGCAAGCTGAACTGGGATCCGGTCGACATGACCGTGCTCGCCAATGAGCAAGTGATCGACGGCCGCGGCTGGCGTTCGGGCGCTGTTGTCGAACAGCGCGAGATGAGCCAGTGGGTCTTCAAGATCACGAAGTACGCGCAGGAATTGCTGTCCGCGCTGGATGGCCTCGACCGCTGGCCCGACAAAGTGCGGCTGATGCAGCGCAACTGGATCGGCCGCTCAGAGGGCCTGTTGATCCGTTTCGCGCTGGACCAGGCGACGACACCTGCCGGCGAAAGCGAGCTGAAGATTTTCACGACGCGGCCGGACACGCTGTTCGGCGCGAAGTTCATGGCGATCTCGGCCGATCATCCGCTGGCGCAGGCTGCCGCCGCGAAGAACCCGAAGCTTGCGGAATTCATTACCGACATCAAGAAGATCGGCACCGCGCAGTCGATCATCGACACCGCCGAGAAGCAGGGTTTCGACACCGGCATTCGCGCGGTGCATCCGTTCGATCCCACGTGGACATTGCCGGTCTATGTCGCCAACTTCGTGCTGATGGAATACGGCACCGGCGCGATCTTCGGCTGTCCCGCGCATGACCAGCGTGACCTTGACTTCGTCAACAAGTACGCGCTCGGCAACACGCCTGTGGTATGCCCCGAGGGCCAGGATCCGAAATCGTTCGTCATCACCGACACCGCCTATGACGGTGACGGCCGCTTGATCAATTCGCGCTTCCTCGACGGCATGACCATCGATCAGGCCAAGGACGAAGTCGCAAAGCGCCTGGAAAACGAGCTGCGCGGCAACGCGCCGGTCGGCGAGCGCCAGGTCAATTTCCGCCTGCGCGACTGGGGCATTTCGCGCCAGCGCTATTGGGGCTGCCCAATTCCCGTCATCCACTGTCCGAAATGCGACGTGGTGCCGGTGCCTGATGCCGACCTGCCAGTGGTGCTGCCGGAGGACGTGAGCTTCGACAAGCCGGGCAACGCGCTCGACCATCACCCGACCTGGAAGCACGTCACCTGTCCCAAGTGCGGCGGCAAGGCGCAACGCGAAACCGACACGATGGACACGTTCGTGGACTCGTCCTGGTATTTTGCACGCTTCACCGATCCCTGGAATGCGGCCGCGCCGACGACGCCCGCGGTCGCCAACCGGATGCTGCCGGTCGACCAGTATATCGGCGGCGTCGAGCACGCGATCCTGCATCTGCTCTACAGCCGCTTCTTCACCCGCGCGATGAAGGCGACCGGGCACATCGCACTGGATGAGCCGTTTGCCGGCATGTTCACGCAGGGCATGGTGGTGCACGAGACCTACCAGAAGGCCGACGGCAGCTGGGTTCAGCCGGCCGAGGTCAAGATCGAGGTCGGCGGCAATGGACGTCGCGCGACTTTGCTCAGCACAGGCGAGGACGTCGCGATCGGCCCGATCGAGAAGATGTCGAAGTCGAAGAAGAACACGGTCGACCCCGACGACATCATCGCGACCTACGGCGCCGACGTCGCCCGCTGGTTCATGCTGTCGGACTCCCCGCCCGACCGCGACGTGATCTGGAGCGACGAGCGCGTCCAGGGCGCTTCGCGCTTCGTGCAGCGGCTGTGGCGTCTGGTGAACGACGCCGTGGAACTCGGCAAGGCTGCGCCCGCGGCCCGGCCGGCCGCGTTTGGCGACGACGCGCTCGCCTTGCGCAAGGCGGCCCACGGCGCGCTGGACAAGGTGACGACGGGCGTTGAACGGTTGCACTTCAACGTCTGTCTCGCCCATATCCGGGAATTCACCAATACCTTCTCGGAGGTGCTGCAGCGTCCGGGCCAGCCGGCGGCTGATCTCGCTCCAGACTTGGCCTGGGCGATCCGGGAAGCCAGCCAAATCCTGGTCCAGCTGTTCTCCCCGATGATGCCGCATCTGGCCGAGGAATGCTGGCAGGTTCTCGGTCAGCCCGGGCTGGTTTCCGAGGCCAATTGGCCCCAAATCGAACGCGATTTGCTGGTTGAAGACAGTGTGACCCTGGTGGTTCAGGTCAACGGCAAGAAGCGAGGCGAAGTCACGGTTGCAACAGCGGCCCAGAATCCGGAAATCGAGGCTGCCGCTTTGGCCCTCGATGCTGTAAAGCTGGCCCTGGACGGCAAGGCCGTCCGCAAGGTGATCATTGTCCCCAAGAGGATCGTGAATGTTGTCGGCTAGGATCCGCATCGCAGCCCGCCTGCTCGCGGTTGCCGTTTTGGCGGCGACGACGGCTGGCTGCTTCCAGCCGATGTATGCCGAGCATACCGACGGCACCCCGGGCTTGCGTGAAAAGCTGATGGGGGTCGAGCTTCCTCCGATCGCCAAGGCGAACGCCTCCCGTGAAGCCCGTGTCGGCGTCGAGGTCCGCAACGCCCTTGCCTTTAAGCTTTACGGCTCGGCAACCGGCATGCCGCCGACCCACCGGCTGGACATCCGTTTCAATACCAGCAAGACGTCCCTGATCGTCGACCCCAGTACCGGCCTGCCGAACACCGAAAATTACGGCATCGACTGCCAGTACAATCTGATCGAGGTCGTGACCGGCAAGTCGGTGATGACCGGCACAACGTTCTCGCGCGTGTCCTATGATTTGCCCGGCTCCTACCAGCGCTTCGCCCGTAACCGCGCGGTGCGTGACGCCGAGGATCGGGCCGCCAACGAGATCGCCGACAACATCAACACCCGGCTCGCCGCGTTCTTCACCGCGGGGACCTGATTCAAGTCCCGTCATTCCGGGGCTCGCGAAGCGAGAACCCGGAATCTCGATTCCCAACCTCTGGATTCCGGGTTCGCGCTGCGCGCGCCCCGGAATGACAATCTAGGTCATGGTCGCGCTGCGCGGAAAAGAGATCGACGCCTTCCTCGCCCGTCCCGACGCGGGCCGCCCGATCATCCTACTCTATGGGCCCGATGCCGGCCTCGTGCGCGAGCGCGCCGACGCGCTGATTGCGTCCGCCGTCGATGACCCCAACGATCCCTTTTCGCTGGTGAAGATCGACGGAGACGAGCTTTCTGCCGAGCCGTCACGCCTGGTCGACGAAGCCATGACCGTGCCGCTGTTCGGTGGCCGCCGCGCCATTCGCATTCGCGCAGGCTCGCGCAGCTTTGCTGCCGGCGTCGACACGCTGGCCGAGATGGGCGTGAAGGATTGCCGCATCGTGATCGAAGCGGGCGAGCTGCGCCCGGAATCGCCGCTGCGCAAGGCCTGCGAGAAGGCCAAGACGGCTGTCGCGATCGGCTGCTATCCCGACACCGAGCGCGATCTGGCGAAGTTGATGGAAGAGGAGCTTCGCATCGCAAATCTGCGCATCGCGCAGGATGCCCGCGCCGCTTTGATGTCGTTCCTCGGCGGCGATCGGCAGGCCTCGCGTAACGAGCTGCGCAAGCTCACTCTCTACGCCCACGGCAAGGGCGAGATCACGCTGGATGACGTCATGTCTGTGGTCGCCGATGCGTCCGAGCTGAAACTCGATCCGATCGTCGACGGCGCCTTTGCCGGCCGGCCTGATATCGTCGAGACCGAATTCGCGAAAGCCATGATCGCCGGCACCTATCCCGGCGTGATCATCTCCGCCGCGCAGCGCCAGGCCGCGTGGCTGCACAAATCCGCGCTCGCGATTGCCGACGGTACGCCGGCGTCCACCGTGCTGGACGGCGGATTTCCGCGGCTGCATTTTTCACGAAAGCCCATGGTCGAAACGGCGCTGCGCAATTTCAGCGTGGCCCGGCTCGCCGGCATCATCGAGCAGCTCGCGACCGCCGCGCTCGACACCCGCAAGCAATCGACGCTGGCCGCCGCCATCGCTCAGCGCACGCTGATGGCGATCGCTGCCAATGCGAAGCGGCGGGGGTAGAGCTCCCGCTCTCATCACCGTCATTGCGAGCGAAGCGAAGCGCCCAATCCGTCATCCTGAGGTGCGAGTGGCGCAATGTTTTGCATTGCGCCGGGAGCTTCGAAGGATGAACGGCCCCGATACAGTTGGGCCGTCGCCCTTCGAGGGCCGCTGACGAAGCGGCCACCTCAGGGCGACGGTGATAGAGCGCCAGCGCGGGCTACAGCCCGCCCTTCGCCAGCCGCTTCATCACCTCATCGAGCTGATCGAGGTTGCGGTAGTTGATCTGGACGGAGCCGCCGGGATCGCGGTGATTGACGGTGACCTTGAGGCCGAGGGCGTCGCTGACGCGCTTCTCGAGATCGACCGTGTCAGGGTCCTTTTCCTTAGCCCCGGTAGCACGCGCCTTTTGCGGCTTGCGCTCCGGCACGCCCTCTTCATGCACGAGCGCCTCAGTCTGACGAACGTTGAGGCCTTCCGCGACAATGCGCTTCGCAGCAGCCAGCGGATCGGGAACGCCGATCAGCGCACGGGCGTGACCGGCAGTCAGATCACCGCTGGTGATCAAGGCCTGCACTTCGGTCGGCAGCTTGGTCAGCCGCATCATGTTGGCGATGTGGCTGCGGCTCTTGCCGACGACCTTGGCGATATCGTCCTGGCTGCGCTTGAACTCGTTGGCGAGCGCGTGATAGCCGAGCGCCTCTTCCATCGGGTTGAGGTCTTCACGCTGCACGTTCTCGACGATCGCGAATTCCAGCGCATCGCTGTCGCTGATGTCGACCGGCACGATCGGCACTTCATGCAGGCCCGCCATCTGCGAGGCACGCCAGCGCCGTTCGCCGGCGATGATCTCGAAGCGATCCTGCGCGCCCTTCACGGGGCGCACCACGATCGGCTGGATCACGCCGTGCTGCTTGATGGACTCGGAGAGCTCCTTGAGCTCGGCGTCCGAAAAGGTCCGGCGCGGATTGCGCGGATTGGCCTTGATGAATTCGATCGGCACCTTGCGCTGCGCGCGCGGCCGATCGACGTGCTGAGCCTCGCCGCCGACGTCACCGATCAGACTTGCAAGACCCCGGCCCAGTCGCGAACGCGCTTCGTCGGCCATCGCCAGCTCCCTTGGATTCACGCTGCAGCACTCCAGAACTGAATTATCGTAGGGTGGGCAAAGCGAGCGTGCCCACCAATTCGTTATGTGCGGAAGATGGTGGGCACGGCGAAGACGCCTTTGCCCACCCTACGGCACCGCTAATGCGTCACGCGCAGCTCGCGCTCGCGCTGGATCACTTCGGTCGCGAGCCGCAGGTAGGCTTCGCTGCCGACGCATTTGAGATCGTAGACCAGCACCGGCTTGCCGTAGGACGGCGCTTCCGAGATGCGCACGTTGCGCGGAATCATGGTCTTGTAGACCTTCTCGCCCATGAACTGGCGGACGTCGGCGACGACCTGGTTCGAGAGGTTGTTTCGCGAGTCGAACATGGTCAGCACGATGCCGTGGATCGACAGGTTCGGATTGAGCGTCGAGCGTACCTGCTCCACCGTCTGCAACAATTGCGACAGGCCTTCGAGCGCGAAGAACTCGCACTGCAGCGGCACCAGGATCGCATCCGATGCGGCCATCGCATTCACCGTGAGCAGGTTGAGCGAAGGCGGGCAGTCGATCAGCACGTAGGTGTAATCCGACTCGGGCGAGACGTTGTTGTTGAGCGCGCCGATCGCATCGCGCAGCTTGAAGGCGCGGCCGGGCGTGGTGCCGAGCTCGAGCTCGAGGCCGGAGAGATCCATGGTCGAGGGCGCGATGTGCAGACGCGGCACGGCAGTCGAGACAACGGCCTCGCGCAGAGGGGCCTCACCAATCAGCACGTCATAGGTCGAGCAGGAGCGATTGCGGCGATCGATGCCGAGGCCGGTCGAGGCATTGCCCTGCGGATCGAGATCGACGATCAGGACACGCTCGCCAATCGCCGCGAGTGCCGTGCCAAGGTTGATCGCTGTGGTTGTTTTTCCCACGCCGCCCTTCTGATTCGCCAGCGCCAGGATGCGCGGGTGACCATGCGGGACTTGATCTGCCTTTTGGGCCGTCTGGTCTTGCTGCGGCTCGTCAATCACGGTCATCGAAATTCCCCAACTCAACCCCTGAACGTCTCACTCGCGCCGTTCAGCTGAAGTCAGCTCGACGATCCACCCATCGCCTGTACGGCTTTGGTGGAGCTGCGGCTGAATATTCCAATATTTAGCGGCTTCGGTCAATTCAGCCTCTACATCTTGACCCTTGAGAAACAGCGCCTTTGCGCCCTGGCGCATCAGCGGCTCCGCAAAGCCGATGAGTTGATGTAGCGGAGCCAGCGCACGGGCGGTGACGCAATCGACGGGGCCGGTGATTCTATCCACATTATCCCCGATCTCAGCGAGATGTACGACCCCCGGAGATGTGGTGACGCGAACAGCTTCGCGCAAAAATGCGGCCTTCTTGGCGATTCGCTCGACGAGGTGGATGCTGGCTCCTGAGGTCCCCGCCATGGCGCAAGCCAAGACGATGCCGGGGAAGCCGCCGCCGGAGCCAAGGTCGGCCCAGCGTTTGGCCGACGGCGCGAGATCGACGAGCTGAAGCGAGTCGGCGATGTGCCGAGTCCAGAGGTTTGGCAGGGTCGAGGGCGCGACGAGATTGGTCTTGGCCTGCCACTCCCGGAGCAGCGCGATATAGCGATCGAGCCGTGCCTCCGTTTCATGTGAAACGGGCGCGAGCTTGAGGGCCTCGCGTTTGTCGGCGGCGATGACGGAGTCGAGCGCCTGATCGTTGGCGCTGGCCTTGTCGATCTTCGGTTTGGCCGGCGCCGACTCAGATCGACGCGCGCTGCCTTCGCCCGCTCCGGGTCGTCGCGTTAGCGGTCTGTCGCCGCCCGATCCGCGCTGTTTCACGTGAAACGCCTATGCGATTGCTTTGGATGACTTTCGTGCCTCGCGGCGGAGATAGGCCGCGAGAATGCCGAGTGCTGCCGGCGTCATGCCGTCGATCCGGCCGGCCTGGCCGACCGTGAACGGGCGTGCCTTCTCCAGCTTGGCGCGGACCTCATTGGAGAGACCGGGGACCAGGCTATAGTCGACCTCCGACAACACCATCCCCTCATCCCGCCGGAAGGCTTCGACGTCGGCGCTCTGGCGCTCCAGGTAGACGTCGTATTTGGCGTCGATCTCGAGATGGGTGGCGATGACGGGATCGACGGCGGAGAGCTCCGGCCAGATCGCACGGACCTGGCTCCAGCCGATATCAGGATAGGCCATCAGTTCGAAGGCAGAGCGGCGCTGGCCGTCCCGGTTGAGAGACAGCCCGTGCTTGATCGCTTCGTTCGGGGTAATGGTCAGAGACTTCGAGAGCGTCCGGGCCGCGTTCAGGGCATCCATCTTGGACCGGTGATGCTGCATCCGGGCACTTCCCACGCAACCGAGAGCGATCCCCTTGTCCGTCAGGCGCTGATCGGCATTGTCCGCCCGCAGAGTCAGTCGGTATTCGGCCCGCGAGGTGAACATCCGATAGGGCTCGCTGATCCCGCGGGTGACGAGGTCGTCGATCATGACCCCGAGATAGCCGTCTGCACGGTCGAAAACCGTCAAAGCGGCACCGCTGGCCGCGAGGGCCGCATTGAGGCCGGCCACGATGCCCTGACCGGCGGCCTCTTCGTATCCGGTCGTCCCGTTGATCTGCCCAGCCAGAAAGAGACCACGCAGACGCTTGGTCTGAAGGGTCGGATCAAGCTCCCGGGGATCGATGTGGTCATATTCGATGGCGTAGCCCGGACGGACCATCTTGACCTGCTCGAGGCCGGGGATGGTGGCGAGGATCGCGAGCTGGACCTCTTCCGGCAGCGAGGTCGAGATGCCGTTGGGATAGACCGTCGTATCGTCGAGACCTTCCGGCTCAAGGAAGATCTGGTGGCCATCGCGATCGCCGAAGCGGACGATCTTGTCCTCAATCGAGGGGCAATAGCGTGGACCGGAGCTCTTGATCTGGCCGGAGTACATCGGGGAGCGATGGACATTGGCCCGGATCACTTCGTGGGTGGCTGATGTGGTCCGGGTAATCCCGCACTGGATCTGCGGGGTCGTGATCCGCTCGGTCATCACCGAGAACGGCTCGGGCGGCTCGTCTCCGGGCTGCATTTCGACCGCGGACCAGTCGATCGTCGAACCATCCAGGCGCGGCGGCGTGCCGGTCTTGAGGCGCCCGAGGGTGAAGCCGGCGCGCTCAAAGGAAGCCGAAAGACCCATCGCAGGGGCCTCTCCGACCCGGCCGGCGGGCCAGTTCTTCTCACCGAGATGGATCAGACCACGCAGGAAGGTGCCGGTCGTGACGACAACGGCCCCTGCCCGCAGCTCGCGGCCATCGGCCAGGCGCAGTCCAGTGACCCGGCCATCGACCACGATCAGTTCGTCGGCCTCGCCTTCGATGACGACGAGACCTTGGGTCTCCTGGATCGCGGCCTGCATGGCGGCGGCGTAGAGCTTCCGGTCGGCCTGAGCGCGCGGACCGCGGACCGCGGGACCCTTCCGGCGGTTCAAAACGCGAAACTGGATGCCACCGGCATCGCCGACCCGGCCCATCAGACCATCAAGCGCATCGACTTCACGGACCAGATGGCCCTTGCCGAGGCCACCGATGGCCGGATTGCAGGACATGGCGCCGACGGTTGAAAAACGGTGCGTCACCAGAGCCGTCGACGCTCCCATCCGGGCGGCCGCAGCCGCGGCCTCACAGCCGGCGTGGCCGCCGCCGATGACGATGACGTCGAAATTCTCTCGCTCTGGTCGCATGGGCGGACTTCTATCCCAGAGGCAGGAAAGCCGGAAGTAGAAACTGGGTGAGGCGGATGTTTCACGTGAAACGGGGGGTCGATGGG
>Ga0105237_10010094_pt1 | contig 10071 bp, 9 predicted proteins | sample KBSC24metaG_FD_81520 | JGI IMG/M metagenome (GOLD analysis project Ga0105237, IMG submission 81520) | Corn rhizosphere microbial communities from Kellogg Biological Station, Michigan, USA - KBS C2-4 metaG | ecosystem: Host-associated > Plants > Roots > Rhizosphere > Soil | place: Michigan, USA... | reverse complement strand
TGGCCACGGGGGCAGGAGACCGATTCACGCTCGAGCAGGGGGAGGCCAACGTGACCGAGCTCCAGGCCCAGCTCGCGACCGCGACCGCGAACGAGGCGCAGGTCACGCAGCGAATTTCGGGACAGGTCAACGGCGAACAGGCGACGGTCGCCTCCGCGCGCGCGCAGATCGCCACCGCGAAAGCGCAGGTCGATGCAAGCCGGGTCGAAGTCGCGAACAGACAGTGGGATCTCGATCAGACGTCTGTGTACGCACCGACGAGCGGTTACGCGATCAACGTGCAGTTGCGCCCGGGCTCGTTCGTCACCGCATTCCCCGTCGCGCCGGCCATGAGCTTCGTCGAGGAGACCTATCAGGTCATCGCGTTGTACTTCCAGAACGAGCTCGTCGCAGTCGAGCCCGGCAACGAGGCGGAGATCGCGCTTCTCAGCCAACCCGGTCGCATCATCAAGGCGACGGTCGATTCCATCGTCTGGGCGCAGGGTCAGGGCCAGGTCGTGCAGTCGGGCGCGCTGCCGCAGACCGGCGCCTACCCGCAGGTGCCGGGCCGCTTCCCCGTCAAGCTCGCCGTCGCCAGCAAGGATAGCGATTTGTTCCTCGCGGCAGGCGCCACGGGCGACGCAGCGATCTACACGAACCACGCTGAGTTCCTCCATGTCCTGCGCAAGGTGATCCTGCGCGTTGGATCGATCACCAACTACCTCGTTCTGAAGCTGCATTGATGCCTGTTGCTCGCATCCTGAGTCGCTGGATGCTGGCGGTCGGCGCCGCGGGTGCAATCGCGGGCTGTGCCATCAAGGGTCCGCCGGCTGCCTCCGACATCCAGCGCGAAGCGCTCGCCGGCATGACCCTCCCTCACGACTGGAAGGGAACGGTCGCGCCGGCTCAGCCGGTTGCCGATCAATGGCTCGACTCGTTCAATGATCCGGTGCTGTTCGCACTCGTCGAAGAAGCGGTCGCGCACAACGTCGATCTCAGGATCGCCGCTGCGCGTGTCGAGCAGGCCGCCGGCTATGTGAAACTCGCCGGGGCGACGCTCTATCCCGCGGTGGGCGTGCTCGCGCATGGCGGCGGCAAATCCGGCGGCGACGGCGGCCTGCAGGGTATTTTCCTCACCGCTTCGCTCGAGCTCGATGTGTGGGGTCGCGTGCGCTATGGCCAGGCCGCGGCGCAGGCGCAGTTCGCGTCAGCCGACGCCGACTACGCGTATGCACGGCAGTCGCTCGCGGCAGGCGTGGCGAAGAGCTATTTTCTTGCCATCGAAGCCTCACTGCAGCGATCGATCGCGCAGGACGTGCTGCGCGCATCGGACGAGTTGCTGCGTCTTGTCAGCGAGCGGCTGCGCATCGGCGTCGGTGACGAGCAGGCAGTCGCGGAAGCGCGAGCGAATCTCGGCGGCTACCGGGACACACTGAGGCAGATCGAGTATTCACGCGACCAGGCGCTGCGGGCGCTGGAGCTGCTCGTCGGTCGCTATCCCGCTGCGGAGATTGCGGTCGCGCAGCAACTGGCGTCGATGCCCTCGCCGGTTCCGGTCGGCTTGCCGTCGGAGCTCCTCGAGCGGCGACCCGATGTGATCGCCGCCGAGCGTCGCGTCGCTGCGGCGTTCGACCGCGTCCAGGAAGCGAAGGCGGCACAGCTGCCGCGGATCAGCTTGACGGCTGGCGGCAGCAACGTGTCGAGCGAGCTCTTCGTGCTCAAGGACCACAGCAACCCCGTGTGGAGTCTCGGCGCCAACCTGATCGCGCCGTTGTATCAGGGCGGGGCGCTGCGCGCACAAGTCGACATTCGTACGGCCGAGCAGAAGCAGGCGGTTGCCGAATATGCGCGAGCCGCACAACGCGCGTTCAGCGACGTCGAAGGCGCGCTTTCGGCAGAAGCGGCGCTGCGGGATCGGGAAGCGATCCTTGCCGAGAACATCGGTTTCAATCAGCGAGCGCTCGAGCTCGCCCAGGTGCAGTACAAGGTCGGCAAGGTCGATCTGCGAGTCGTCGAGCAACGGCAGCTCGCGCTGTACGGCTCGCGCACGTCGCGGCTGCAGGTGCAGAGTGAGCGGCTGGCCCAGCGGGTCAATTTGCATCTCGCACTGGGCGGCGGTTTCGAGAATCCCAGCAGGGCAGCCGCACGCTGACATCGATGCGCGCCGGATTCGGCGTCGCCGGATCGAACGACTGCCGTTAGCAGTGGCGCGCCGTCCGCTTTCCCGGAAACGAGGTCACACGCGCACGAATTCCTTGCCTTTGTTCGGGCCGACGACGTATTGATAGAACGCCTCGTTCACCTTGTCCCAGCTCTTCAGAGCCTTCATGTTGCGCAGCCAGCGCGAGATGTTCGGGTACGCATCGAACCGGCATTCGATCGCTTCGCCGCCGAGCACCATCATCGATCCGAGATAATCGGCGAGCGAGATGTCGTCGCCGCAGAGGTACGAGCTGCGCGGTCCGATCAGCCCTTCGTCGAGCACCTTCAGCCAGATCAGCGCCTTGTCCTTGCCCCACGCAACCGTTCCGGCCTGCACGTTGTCGTCCGGGCGGCGCATGAACGGAAAGATCTGCGGGTAGAGGAAGCCATACGAAAAATCCCGGTAGAAACCGGTGTTGAGCCAATCCATCCGCTCGTTGACGCGCGCGCGCTTGCGCAAGTCGGACGGATACGCGGCGGAGCCCTTCTTGTCGGCGAGATACTTGAGGATCGCCGAGCTCTCCGTCAGGCGGAAATCGCCATCCTCGAGCACGGGCACCTGCCGACTCGGGTTGATGGCCGCGTATTCGGGCTGGTACTGCGCACCGGTGAACAGATCGACGATCTGGTAGTCGAGCTCGATGCCGGACTCGGTGGCGAACAACACGACGGGCCGACTCGTCGTCGACACCGGATGGTAGTAAAGCTTCATGAATCACTCCTCAGGGAAGTCGCTTCGGTCGGTTCAGGGCGGGCGAATGGCTGCTAGCCTTTCGCGGGAATGGGGTCCGGCGCGCTTGCGTCGCGGCGTGAGAATTTTTCCATCGATACCGAATATTCGCCCGTCGTCGCATTGTGGCGAACGCAATATTCGGTCGGATAGAAGCCACCGACGGCGACGCCTTTCGGCGCCTTGATCGGCGAGCAATCGTTCGGCTTGCTCAGCAGGTGATCGCGCGTGACCATCGCCTCGTAGAAGATCACGCTGCCGTCGTAGACGCCGTAGATCCAGCTGCGGGTGAACGGCTCCTTCCGGAATTCGCGACCGGTCGTGTCGATGAGGTGATTGCCCATCACCGGAACGACGGCCTCGACGTCGACGTAGTCGGCGGCGATGTAATTCGGCGGCAACGGCTTCCTCGCCTTCGCGAATTGGTCGCAGCGGACCAGTTCCGGCCCGCACGGTCCCGATTCGATGGCGAACGCGTCGGCGATCGCGCCCATCTCGAAGTGAACGTCGAAATGCGGAACGTCGTAGATGCCGGGCGGGATATGGCCCGTCGGATTCCAGTTGAGCAGCACCCATTTGAACGGGATGTCGTCGCGCCGCGCGACGCTGTCCGGCAGCGGAATGACGAAATGATGCGTGTGTTGGCACTTGGTGTCGGCGCGCATCGCCCCATCCTTGTCGCGACCGAAGCAGCGGTGCTCGTCGGAGTGGACCGGCAAGCCATCGAGTGCTTTCACGGACCACACGACACCGATCGCCGTCGGTGTCCCGCTGCCGTCGACCTCCGCGTAGCTCGCCACCGTTCCGCCGCCCAGCTTCAGGTGCCAGCCCATCGTTCGTGCTGCGGGCGTTGCGACCTGCTGAGTGGCGCAGCCTGCCGCGGTAAATGCGATGACCGCCAACGACGTCACGTAACGGAAAGTCATGCGCGCCTTTCGCGAGGCAGGTGCAATGATCGTCGACGTCTGCCGCAGAACTCGCGGAGATACGTCACCTGCGACGCCGCGATGCGGACGGCCGCCGCGGCGGCAATTATTGCCGATTAAATGGGTGACGGAAAGGGTGTTTTCAGATGTCCTTCATCTGCGCGAGCGTCACGGGCCAGCCGTCGCGAACGCTCGGCAGCATCGGCGCCCAATCCGTCGCCGTCCGCAGCTTGCGATTCGACAGGCGCAGCGAGCGCGCCATCGCTTCACCGACGCAGCCGAACAACGGCGTCGTCCAGGCCGGCAGGAATCGCGGCCGCTTGACGCCAAGCCGCTCGGCAAGCGAGGCGAAGTAGACGTCGCGCCGCACGGGCTCGTCGTCGACGACCGTGTATGCACCGGCCGGCACGTTCAGGCAGGCGACGACCGCCGCTGCGGCGTCGTCGTGCGACACCGATGAAACGTAACGCTCCGGTCCGCCCGGCAACGCCGCCCATCCCATCCGCAGCGTCCTGATGTAACTGCGAAGCTGCATCGCGTCGGGACCGTAGAACGCAGCGAACCGCAACGCTACGCCCGTGCGACCGGAACCGGTAAAACGCTCGACCGACCGCTCCGCGTCGAGAACGGTGTGGTTGTAGTCGATGGGTTCGAGCGGTGTGGCTTCGTCGATCCAGCGATCACCACGATCCGGATACGTGAGCGCGAACGACTCCTGCACCAGCGTGGCGACGCCGCCACGCAGCGCGGCGTCGACGACGTTCGCCGATCCTTCGCGTCGGATGCGATCGTTCAAGCGCCATGCGCTGCGAAACAGCATCCGCCACACCGGCGACGGCATGTGCGTCGCCAGGTTGATGATCGCATCGTGGCCCGCCACGGCGCGTTCGAGCGCCTTGACGTCGAACAGATCGACGGCGACTATTGTGGCGCCGGTGCGTTGCCGTCGGGGCCGTGGCCGGTGCGCCGTCGCCGTGACCGAGTGTCCTCGCGACAGCAACAACGGGACCAGCCGCCGGCCGACGACACCGGTCGCTCCGGTGACGAAGATTCGCATCGTCGTTTACGCGTCCCCTCGAATAGGGACCGCTCGACACGGACCAGGTTCCGGCGCCTGCAACGATCATCGGCGAAAGTCGCGTCCGCGTCGGCTGATACACGCGAAACAAATTGGCGCACTCGCCGAAGTGACGCTGATACGACTCCCGGATAGACTTTGCCTCAGTCCGGGGCTTTGTCCGGACCCGTCGCTCGAGCTCGATAGGAGATCCATGATGAACAGGTTCGATTTGAAGTCGATAGGCCTTCTGAGTGCCGGCCTGATCCTGGCGGCCGCGCCGCTCGTGTCCGCGCACGCAGCTTACCGGTGCGACGTTCCGCGCATCGGTGGTGAAGCGAGAGCCTGCGCCGCCGCCGTGCAGGGACCGACGGAGCTGCGCCGGTTCGTCGAGCGCACGCGCGGGATCTACGGGTTCTACTACTGGGATTACGCGCAACCCGAACGGGCTGCGGCAGCAGCGGCACCCGCGCCGGACGCGGCGAAGCTCGCAAGCGCGGTGACCGAAATCAGGAAGGCCGCCGCGACGAAATAAGCGCGGAGGCTCTTGTACCCGGCGCGACGCGAGCGCGCGTCGTGGCCGACAGTATCCGCTACGGCTCGAGCCGGGGTGCCGACTGCAGCACCTCGGCGAGCTCGCGTTACATCTGCTTGAACAGGTGGTTGAACGTCCGGCTCACTTCGAGCTTTTCGGTGCTGCCCTTCAGGTGCACGACGTGATTGCCGCGGAAGTTGCGGCTCACCTGCTCGATCGCGTCGACGCGGACGACGACGGCGCGGTGGATTTGCCAGAATTCCTCCGGGTCGAGCTCGTCGATCAGCTCCTTGATCGGCTTGCGGATCAGCGCCTCGAGCTTGCCCGTTTGCACGCGGACGTACTTGTCCTCGGCGCGAAAGAACAGGATGTCGCTGGTGGGAATGACGCGGAGGTTCGCCCCCACGCTTGCCTGCACCCAGCGCATGTACTCGCGCGGCTTGATGCTGCCGCTGCCGAGACGGCTCGCGAGCTGCGACAGCAGGTCCTCCATCGGCTCGGGCTTGTGCTGTAGCCGGTCGCGCAGGCGCTGGCAGGTCAATGCGACGCGCGCAGGCTCGGCCGGCTTCAGCAGGTAGTCGATCGCGCCTTGCCGGAACGCGTCGATCGCGAATTGGTCGTGCGCGGTGACGAACACCACGTGCGCCGCACCGGCCAGCGTCTGCGCGGCCTGGATGCCGTCGACCTCGGGCATCCGGATGTCGAGAAAGACGATGTCGGGCTCGAGGCTTCGCACCATCGCGATTGCCTCGCGGCCGTTGCTGGCCTCGCCGACGATCTGCAGCTCGGGCCACGCGTCTTTCAGTGCGGCGACGAGCTGGTCGCGCATCAGCCGCTCGTCGTCGGCGACGACCGCCGTAGGGTTCGATTTCGCGCTCATCGTGCGGTGTCAGGCGGTCGTATCCCGCACGACTTCGTAGGGCACCTTGATCGTCGCGCACGTGCCGCCGCGCTCCGGTACGCTGATCACCAGTTCGGCGCGATCCTTGTACATCGCCTTCAGCCGCTCGCGGATGTTGGCCAGTCCGACGCCGCCGGCGGATTGCGGCATGAAGCCCTTGCCGTCGTCGTGCACGTGCACGGCAAGCTGCCCATCGACGATCTCGGCGCTGATCTCCAGCCGGCCGCCTTCGGCTTTCGGTTCGAGGCCGTGCTTGATCGCGTTCTCGACGAGCGTCTGCAGCATCATCGATGGAAACACCGCGCTCTTGAGCCCTTCCGGCACGTTGACCGCCGGATGCAGCCGCTCCTCCATTCGCACGGCCATGATCTCCAGGAACGCGCTCGACAGGCTCACCTGCTGCCCCAGCGTCGGCCGGCCACCGTCGCGCATCTGCGGCATCGCCGAGCGCAGGTAGCGGATCAGGCTCTTCTGCATGTCGGACGCGCGCTGCGGATCGGTCTGGATCAGCTGGTCGATGCTCGCCAACGTGTTGAACAGAAAGTGCGGCTCGATCTGCGCCTGCAGCGCCTCCATCCGCGCTTCGGCGACGGTGCGCTCGAGCTGCTCCGTCTCGGCGCGCTTCGTCGCCTCGCTCGCCGTCAGGTCGGCCCTGCGCTTGCCGCCGGCTGCCACCTTGATGATGAACGACCCGAGGATCAGCATCAAGACCGGGAGCGGATGCTTGAGTATCCCGGCCAATATCAGCATCAGCAATGAAACGAGCAGCAGCTTCTTCCACGACACGACCGCGAGCCAATCGAAAAACCGCCAGCCGATGACGGCGCCGGTATCCGCGAGCTCGTGCAACGTTTGCCGGATGCCGGAACGCGGTGGCGCGGATGCGCGAGCTTCGCGGGCGGCGTCGACGGGCGGGCCTGGGTTCGGGTTCATTGCGTCACCGGCGGGTCGCGTCGTGGTCATCGGGCAACAGTACGGGAGCGGCCGGGCCGGCTCCAGCCTCGCGGGACACAATGCGTGCCGGAGGGCGTGAAGTGCGGCAACGCGGAGCGAGCCGGGTTACGGATTGCATCAGCGGCCTAGGAGCCTGTCGGACTTACTTTTGCGCATGCGACGGAGACGAGCTGGGCGCAGTTCAAGGCACCCGCCCGAAGGCATACCGGGCGTATGGCGAGGGCGGGTAACGCAGAAATGCGCCCAACTCGTCCCGTCCCCTCGGGTTGCTGCCAAAAAGCGCAGCTGCGTCGTTGCTCGGCTCGCCGATATTCCCGATATCGGCTTCGCCGCGCGCCTAGCATCCATCGCTTTTAGGCTCCGCAACGCATACGTGAAAGTAAGTCCGACAGGCTCCTAGCATAGCGGATCGTCGGTTCGCGCCGATGCGCGTCATGGCGCGCTCGCGCAACACCGCTTCAATCCCTTTGCAACCCATCGTCGGTTGCGCTAGCATTACCCGCGCATTCCTCGGGGACTGCAGGCAGACTCCCCGCTTCCGAAGACGCCCCGGCGTCCAAGTCTGCTCCAGCACCGGATGATCCGGCGGGGGGCTTGCATGGACACGGCGATCACCACGTTCGACACGAAACCGGCGTCGCTCGCGCGCCGATGGAAGCGCCGCAATGAGTGAGCGCGCTGAGCACGCGGGCTACTCGCTGGCGCAACTCGCGACCTATTTCCTGAAGCTCGGCAGCGTCGGCTTCGGAGGTCCGGTGGCGCTCGCCGGCTACATGTATCGCGACCTCGTCGAGAAGCGCGGCTGGATCACCGACGACGACTACAAGCAGGGCATCGCGCTGGCGCAGCTGATGCCCGGCCCGCTCGCGGCGCAGCTCGCGATGTATCTGGGTTACGTGCACTACCGGATCGCGGGCGCAACGCTGGCCGGCATCGCATTCGTCGTGCCGTCGTTCGTCATGGTGCTCGCCATCGGCTGGGCGTACGTCCGCTACGGCGGCATCCCGTCGATGCAGGCTGCGTTCTACGGCGTGGGCGCCGCCGTCATCGGCATCATCGCGATCAGCGCGTACAAGCTGACGACGAAGAACGTCGGCAACGACCGCCTGCTGGGGGCGATCTATCTGGCAACGGCTGCCGTCACCGTCTGGACGCAATCGGAAAGCGTCTGGATGTTCCTCGGCGCCGGTGTGCTCGTGTGGCTGTTGCGCGCACCGCCGAAAGACTGGCCGGGCGGCGCGCTGCCGGCATCGCTCGCGTTCGGCCCGTCCAGCCCGTCGGTATGCGCCGTTGCGACGGGCTGTGACTGGACACTGCTTGCGCAACTCGGCGCCTTCTTCGCCAAGGCAGGCGCCTTCGTCTTCGGCAGCGGGCTCGCCATCGTTCCGTTCCTCTACGGCGGCGTCGTGCACGACCATCAATGGCTGACCGAGCGACAGTTCGTCGACGCCGTGGCGGTGGCGATGATCACGCCCGGCCCGGTCGTCATCACGGTCGGCTTCATCGGCTACCTGATCGCGGGCCTGTCCGGCGCCGTCGTGGCTGCATTCGCGACGTTCCTGCCGTGCTATCTGTTCACCATCCTGCCGGCGCCATACTTCAAGAAATACGGCAAGCGTCCGGCGCTGCTGGCGTTTGTCGCAGGCGTCACCGCGGCTGCGATCGGCGCCATTACCGGCGCAGTGATCGTGCTCGCCGTACGATCGATCGTCGACTGGATGACAGCGGCGATCGCGCTCGTCACGATCGGGCTGCTGTGGAAGTTCAGGAAGCTGCCCGAGCCCGCGCTGGTCGCGATCGCGGCGATCGTCGGCTTGCTTGCGTTTCCCGGGTTGCGCTGACGGCGCGCGACGGCCGGGCGGCGTCGTCCGCGTCGCCGGAATTCCCGTCTACACTGCCGCGTTGGCGGCACACGGTCCCCGAGCCGGGGATCAACCACGACCGGAGGTCGCTCGATGTTCGTTACACCCTTGTATGCGGGACTGCTGACGCTGTTTTTCGCGCTTCTCAGCGTGCGCGTCGTCAACCTGCGCCGGCGCGGCATCATCTTCGGCGACAACGGCGAAATCGGCGTCATCCGCATCGTGCGAGCGCAAGCGAACTTCGCCGAGTATGTGCCGCTGGCGTTGCTGATGATGGGCCTTCTCGAAGTGAGCCGGCATTCGATCTACGTGCTGCACGCGCTCGGCATCGCGCTCGTCGTCGCACGGCTGCTCCACGGGTTCGCGCTTTCGTTCGGATGGCAGCCGCGCAGCGGGCGTATCGCGGGTGCCGCGCTGACGTTCGTCGTGCTGCTGATCGCGGCGGCGCTGTGCCTCTACCAGGGCGTGCGCGGGCAGATGCTCTGGATGCAGTGACCGCACTGCCTGTCGACGCCGACTACTGACACGCCGTTCCCGGCGCGCGGAAGACCTCGCGCGTGATCGCCTTGTTCTGTGCAGCCGAGCCGCCCGGCATGCCGACGTTGTACGACAGAATGCCGCTGTCGCCGTCGCTGAACCGGACGGTCGCCGTGCCCACCGGCGTTGCGACGACGTCGGCCGGGCGAAACGGCACGGCGTTGAACGGCGGTCCCCTCGTCGAGTAGAGCGTCCCGCTGAACACGTCCAGTCCGGTGTCCTGGGCAGTAACGGACAGCCACAGCGGCGTGCCGTCGACATCGTACGTGAACCATGTCGCGAACATCGTGCTGCCTTGCTGCGTGAAGTTGATGCCCCATCCCGCCTCGACGCCGGCGGGCGCTGCCCACCACAGATCCTGGAAGTTGGATGCGGAGGCGAGCGAGGG